>Ga0209162_1000330_pt1 | contig 52474 bp, 43 predicted proteins | sample YNPNPMetaG_FD_187121 | JGI IMG/M metagenome (GOLD analysis project Ga0209162, IMG submission 187121) | Anoxygenic and chlorotrophic microbial mat microbial communities from Yellowstone National Park, USA - YNP NP MetaG (SPAdes) (version 2) ...
CCGAACCACATGGCGGCTGGTTTTCCCACCACTTGCGAGACGTGCCACGGTACCAGCGGGTGGCGGCCGGCGAGCTTCGATCACGGGCGGACGGCGTTCCCGCTCACCGGGGCGCACCAACAGGCCACGTGCAACAGCTGCCACGCTAACGGCTTCGCGGGCACCCCGAAGGAGTGCTACGCGTGCCACCAGAGCGCGTACAACAGCGCCCGAAACCCCAACCACGCCACCGCTGGCTTCCCCACCACCTGTCAAAGCTGCCACAGCACCAACGCCTGGGTGCCTTCCACCTTCAACCACGACGCGCAGTACTTCCCGATTTACTCGGGCAAACACCGGGGCAAGTGGTCCCAGTGCTCCCAGTGCCACGTGGCCCCCAACGATTTCCGCACCTTCGAGTGCACCACGTGTCACGAGCACAACCAGAGCAAGATGGATAGCGAGCACAAGAACGTCGCAGGGTACCGGTATGACAGCAGAGCGTGCTATCAGTGCCATCCTCAGGGCAGCGAGTAAGCGGCTGCTGGTCACCTTGGCCGCGATCTTGGCGGCTGCCTCGGCGGCCCGGGCAGCCAGTCCGCTTCGGGTGACCTATGTGACCAGCTCCACCGTGTACGTGAACGGCGGGCGGGCCGAGGGGCTTGCGGAGGGAATGGTCCTCAAGGTGGTGCGCGGCGGGCAGCTGGTGGCGGAGCTTGCGGTGGAGTTCGTGGCGGAGCACTCGGCTTCCTGCCGGATCGTGCGAGCCCTAGGGCAAGTACAGGCCCAGGACGAGGTGGTTCTCGCAAGCGCGACTCCGCCGCCAACCCCTACCCCCACGCCCCCAGCGGAGCCAGCGCCTCCCGCGCCCCCGCCCGCTGCGAGCTCGAGCGCCCAGGTCGCTTCTGTACAGCCCCAAGCCGGGCCTGCCCCGGGGCGGCACACCCAGGTGGCTGGGAGCCTGACGGTGGGCAGCCGAGCGGTGAGCGCCACGGGCGGGGTGAGCTCCGACGAGCGCTACGGTCGGGTTTTTCTCCGCGTGGCGGACCTGGGCGGGGCGCCGCTGGAACTGCGGGTGCGGGGGAGCTTCCTGGAGGCGAATTGGCGGGCCAGCACCGCTGCCCGGAGCTCGCGAACCTCTAACAACCGGCTCTACGAGCTGGCGTTCCTCTGGCGCCCCGAAGGGGAGCGTTTGCGGCTCGAGGGTGGCCGGCTCACTTCGGGGCCTTTCACCGCCATGGGGTACACCGACGGGATTCTGGCGCAAGTTCGGCTGGTGGGTGGGCTTTGGTTTGGGGCCTTCGGCGGGAAGGTCGTGGATTTTGCCAACTCCGAGCACAGCGGCGGCCGGCGATGGGGCGGGTTTTTCCGCTACGCCAAGGATGCGCAGCAGGGGCGGGGCTTTGCGGAGGTGGTGCTGGGGGGGGTGAGCGAGCGGGCGGCCAACGGCCAACCGAGCCGGGATTTCCTCACCCTGGAGTCGCGCTTGGGCGGGAGCCGGCGCTGGTGGGTGTTCCAGCGCTTGGAAGTGGATCTCAACCGCGGCTGGCGCCGGGAGGTGGCTGGGAGCAGCTCCCAAGTGACCAACGGTGCTTTCGGGGCTTCCTTGACCATTTCCCAGCGCCTGCGCCTGGGTGCTTCCTACGACCAGCGGCGCAACTACCTCACCTGGGACACCAGGCCCCTGCCCGAGGAGGTTTTCCTGCGCTACTTCCGGGAAGGGGGTCGGGTTTCTCTCGACTGGGATGGCCCCCGGGGTTGGCGGGCGAGCCTCGCGGGCGGGTGGGAAAAGGCCACTTCCCGGGCTTCGGCCACCAACTCGTTGTATGCCGCCATCAGCCAGAGCCGCGCCTTCGGCCTGCCCCTTGCTCTGGCCCTCGATGCCAACACGTACAGCGGCGGGGAGCTTTCCGGCTGGGTGGCCAACGTGCGCACCCGGTGGTACTTCCCCGGGGGGCACGACCTGGGCCTCACCCTGGGCCAATCGCTGGTAGAGCGGAAGCAAGGGACCGTGCAGCGGCGCCGCAACGGCTGGGCGAGGCTTTCCGGCAACGTGCAGTTGCTCCGGGGGCTGTACCTTTACGGCGAGTACGAGAAGCGGCAAGGGGACGATTTGCAGGGCGACCAGGGGTTGCTGGAGCTGGTGATCCGCTTTTGAAAAGCCGACGCCGCCGAGCTCCTGCGGTGGCGCGCGGCGCCGGGCTTCAAGTGCCCTCGATTTCCTCGGGGAACAGCGGGGGCTGCTGCGCTGGGCCGCCGGGGTCGAAGCAGCGGCGGCAGCGGGCCTCGTAGGTGTCCGCGGCCCCCACCAGCACCTGCTCCTGGTCCGCGGTGAGGCGCTGGGTGTAGGAAGCCGGGGCCCCGCAGCGGGCGCAGATGGCCTGCACCTTCTCCACCTCCTCGGCGATGGCCAAAAGCTGCGGCATGGGGCCGAAGGGCTTGCCGCGGAAGTCCATGTCCAGCCCCGCCACGATTACCCGCTTGCCCAAGTTCGCCAGATGCGAGCAAACCTCCGGCAAGCTCTCGTCGAAAAACTGCGCCTCGTCAATGCCCACCACCTCGGTGCGGGGGTCCAGGCGCTGGAGGATTTCCCGGGCTTGTCCCACCCGCTCCGCCTCCAACCGCCAGCGGGAGTGGGAAACCACCTGGGTGGCGGAGTACCGGTCGTCCAGGGCGGGCTTGAACACCTGCACCCGTTGTCTGGCGATGATCGCCCGGCGCAGCCGGCGGATCAGCTCCTCGGACTTGCCGGAAAACATGCACCCGGTGATCACCTCGATCCAGCCGGAAGAGCGCATGCGGTACATCAGCTCACCCCCAGCCGCGGGCAGAGCTCGGAAAGCGGGCAAGCGGTGCACTTGGGCTTGCGGGCCTGGCACACGTAGCGCCCGTGGAGGATCAGCCGGTGCCCCAGGGCCACCCAGCTGGTGGGTGGGAACAGCGCCATGAGATCCTGCTCGATCTTTTCCGGGTCCTGGGAGCTGACGAGCCCCAACCGGCGGCTCACCCGGGCCACGTGGGTGTCCACCACGATCCCCGTGGCCAAGCCGAAGGCGGTGCCCAGCACCACGTTGGCGGTCTTCCGCCCCACCCCGGGCAGCTGCACCAACGCCTCCATCTCCCGCGGCACCTCCCCGCCGTGGCGCTCCACCAGCGCCTTGGCCATCCCCAGCAGCGCTTTGGCCTTGTTGCGGAAAAACCCGGTGGGCTTGATGAGCTGCTCCACTTCCTCTTGGCTGGCCTGGGCCAAGGCGCGGGCGTCGGGAAAGCGGGCGAAGAACGCCGGGGTGACTTGGTTCACCCGGGCGTCGGTGCACTGGGCGGAGAGGATCGTGGCCACCAGCAGCTCGTAGGGGTTGCGGAAGGCGAGCTCGCAGCGCGCCTCCGGGTAAGCTCGCGCGAGGATCGCCTCCACCTCCTGGGCGTGCTGCTGCAGCGTTTGCCTCATCCCTTGCTCCCCCCGAAAAGACGGGGCAGGTTCGAAACCGCCAGGCCACCGGAAATCACCACCTTCACGGCTTCCTCCACCGAAAGGTCCGTGGGCCGCACCGCTTCCTTGGGGTAGGCCAGGAAAAACCCCGTGGTGGGGTTCGGGGTGGTGGGCATGAACACCGCCACCATGGTCTTGGGCCCCTCCTCGCTGGCCACCTGGAACTCCCCGGTTTGGAAAGCCACGCACCAAGCCCCGGGGCAAGGGAACGGGATCAGCACCACCCGCCGAAACCCCTGGGTGCGGTCCTGGGAAAGGGCCCGGGAAACCTCCCTGGCCCCGAGGTACACGGGGCGGACGACCGGGATGCGGGTGAGCAACGCCTCCCCCAAGCGCAGCAGGCGCCTGCCCAGCACGTTGTGCGCCGCCACCCCCAGGAGGAACATGAGCACGATGGCGATGGCTGCCCCTACCCCCGGCACCGGGCGATCGAAAAGCCGCATGCTCCAAGGGTAGAACCAGCGGTCCAAGAGGTTGAACAGGAAGCGGCCGAAGAACAGCGTCACCACCAAGGGGAACGCCACCAGGGCGCCGGTCACCAGCCGGGAGCGGATGTAGGAAAAAAGCCCACCCTTGCCCCCCGCTGGTGGCACCACCAGGGGAAACTCCACGGAATCGTGCAAGGAGCGTGGTTTTTCCGCCATCGTCGGCTATTGTAGCCGACCCACCCCCCGCCCTCGCTGCACCGGGCGGAAAATCCCAGGGAGCTGGCAGCGGGCAAATCCGGGGTGCCGGTTCCAAAGCTTCGCGTTCGAAGGGCAAAACAAAAGGCCCGGGGCCACCGGGCCTTCGCTCGAGTTTTGCGGCTTTCAGCTGCGGGGCTGGGCGTGGGCGTGGGAGCCCTTGCTGCACCCCGCGCCCTTGGCTTCCCCCTTGGCGCAGCAGGAAGCCTTGGCCTCCCCCTTGGCACACCCGGCGGCCTTGGCCCCCTCCTTCTGGCAGCTGGCAGCGCCCATGGCCGCAGCGTGCTTCTGCAGCGCCTCCACTTGCTTGGGGTCGCTCGAGGTGGCGGTGATCACCACGCCCCCGGCGATCTTTTCCACCTTGCGCTCCACCCCCTGGGCGTGCATCGGGCAGTCCTTGCACCCGGCACCGCAGCTTTCCCCCTGGCTCTGGAGCTTGGCCACCATCTGAGGGTCCTGGGCGGTGATGGTGATGCGCACCCCCTTGGCGAGGTTTTCCACCTGCCGGGTCACCCCTTGGTCCTTGCTGCAGCAGGCCCCGCCCGCCATGGCCGGCCAGGCCACCACAGCCAAAAGCAACGTCAACGCCAAAACCTTCGACCCTTTCATGCTTCCTCCTTTCACGCTGCCCATCTTACCATGCGGGCCGCCTCCGCGCTACCCGGCTCGAGATGCAACACCTCGGCCACGCTGGTGGCCCCCTGTTTGCAACGCTGCCACCCAGCGGCGCATTCCCCCCCGGCGATGGCGCCGCGTCTTCCCGGCGGAAGCACGCGGGCGGCCCATGCCTGCTTGACCGGGCCCGGGGAGGTTGCTATAGTAGCGATGCCCGGCCACCGGGCCGAGCGGGAATAACTCAGTGGTAGAGTGCGACCTTGCCAAGGTCGAAGTCGCGGGTTCGAATCCCGTTTCCCGCTCCAACCCGACGATCGCCTCCCTCGCAGGCCCTGCGCCTGCGTTTTTCGTGCCCCGTTTCCCAGTCCTCTCACTTGCCCGTTGGTGATTCCCAGACCAAGAGCGGGCGCGGCGCTCCTACAATGAGGGCAGTGAGGAGGTGGGGCATGCTCTTGGAGCTTTCCGAGGAGGAACGGGAGACCTTGGAAGCGGTGCTGGAGAACGTGCTGCGGGAGCTGCGGGAGGAGGTGTACCATGCCGAGGACACCGATTTCAAAACGCAGCTCAAGGGGGACGAGGCGCTGATCCGCGGGGTTTTGGCCAAGCTGCGGGCGCCGAAGTAGCCAAAAAGAAGCACCCACAGTTTGCCAAGCTCCGCCCCGGCCTCGCGCGGGGGCCGTCGGGTCGCTCGCTTTGCCGCTGGCACGGAGGCATACTGCGACCAAAGGAGCCATCATGCACGCCGCGTCGTTCTTGGTCCTGGCAGCTTTGGCCGCAGCGGGAAAGCCGCCGGCGGTGAGCCCGGAGTTTCTGGCCCGAGCCGTGGAGGCGGATTTTGTCGAGGTGCTGGTGCTTTTCCGCGAGGAGCAGAGCGTGAGCCCCTTGCGGGCGGGGCAGCGCGTCGGCTGGGAGGAAAGCGCTGAGGTGGAGGCTTGGTTCCCGCTTCTGGCGGTGGCCAAGGTGCGCTTGCCGGGGGCTGCCGTGCCGGCGCTCGCCGCGGATCCCCGGGTGGCGGCGGTGAGCCCGGTGTTTCGCGTCCACGCCTTCCGCAAGGAGGGCAAGGCGCTCATGAACGTGGGGCAAGTCCAAGCCCGGGGGTTTTCCGGCCGGGGGGTGGGGGTGGCGGTGCTGGACACCGGGGTGGACTACGGGCACGGGGAGCTTGCCCCGGGGGGCAGCGACCCTTCCGCCAAGACCGTGAAGCTTCTCGATGCGGTGGACCTGGACGGAGACCCCAGGGACGAGGAAGGGCACGGGACCGCAGTGGCAGGGATCGCCGCGGGAAGCGGCGGGGGCGTGGCCCCGCAAGCCAGGGTGGTGGCGGTGCGGGTGCTGGACAAGAACGGGGAGGGCAGCTCGGAGCAGATCCTGGCGGGGGTGGAGGCGGTGCTTGCCAGCGTGCGCCAAGGCAACCCGTTCAACATCCGCGTGCTCAACATGTCGCTGGGGGGCTACGACAAGGACCTTTGGCCGCCGAAGCAGGGGAGCTGCGACGCGCTGGACCCGGTGATGGCCGAGGTGTTTTCCAAGCTGGAGGAGGCGGGGGTGCTGGCCGTGGCGGCGGCGGGGAACGGCGGGTGCAGCAACGGGGTGGCTTGGCCGGCCTGCCTCGCCCGGGTGGTGGCGGTGGGTGCGGTTTACGATGACGAGCTGTGCTTCGACCCGGTCCCGCTGCCGTTTGGCTGCCTGGACACCACCGCGAGGTTCGGGGAGGGGCAGTGCATGGCGGCAGGTTGCAGCGACGAAACCAGCAAAGACCGCATTACCTGCTACACCGACTCGGGGGAAAAGCTTGCGGTGTTCGCCCCTTCTCACTGCGCGAAAACCCCCAAGAAAGGCGGGGGGTACGAGGAGTGCTTCGGTGGCACCTCGGCAGCGGCCCCCTACGTGGCGGGGGCAGCAGCGCTGCTCTTCGAGGCTTACCCGCACCTCGTGCCCGGGGCGGTGGCGGAGGCGCTGCGCAGCACCGGCAGGCCCCGGGAGGACAGGCGCAACCGCGTGGTGCGCAACCGAGTGGACGTGGCGGCGGCTTTTGCGGCGCTTGCCCCGTGCACCGCCTGCGGCGAGGTGCGGGAGGTGCAGTTTTCCGCGCCGAGCCTTTGCGGCGAGCAGCGGGGCTTGCTCAGCTGGCAGGGGGGAAGCGGCGCCGAGCGGTTCCGCGTCCAGGTCTCCTTCGCGGCGGATTTCCAGGGAGCCTGGGAGGCGGTGACGAGCAGCACCAGCTTGGAGGTAGGGGTGCCCGGCGGCAGTGGCCGGGAGGTTTACTTCCGGGTACGGGGGGAGAAGAGCTGCGGCGCGGTTTCCCCTTGGGCGAGCTCTCCCCCTGTTCCCTACCGCGCGAGCTGCGGCCCGGGGGTGCGGCGCCACCTGCGCCAGGGGCCGCGTTGACAGGGCCCAAGGGGTGGAAGTAAACTCGCTGCTGGCCGGCGACGTAGCCAAGGGGTAAGGCAGGGGCCTGCAAAGCCCTCATTCGGCGGTTCGAATCCGCCCGTCGCCTCCATCCGCCTCCCCCGACGCTTGTGAAAATCGTAGCATATTCGCCTGAGGCTTGTGAAATTCGTAGCAAAGCCTGCCTGAATAAAAATCCTTTGGAGTTGAGACGCAAAAAGCCGGGAAAAGCCAAAAAAGCTTCGGCGCCGCCCCCGGGCCCTTGACAGCGCTTCCCCCCGGCTTGTAGGAAAGCCCCAGCTTATGCGTGGCGACAGCGACGCTGGAAAGGAGGAGGCAATGCGAAGGGTAGGCTGGACGCTGGTGCTTTCGTTGCTTCTGGGTGCCCCGGTTTGGGGGAAGACCGGGGTGGCGCTGGTGCACGGCAAAGGAGGGGCGGATCTCGCCAACCCCTCGGTGGCCTGGGACTACTGGACCACCGACATGATCAAGGCCGTCACCAAGAACTTCACGGTGCCCTACGTGGTTTGCCACTACGACGGCACCAAGTACATGTGGGTAGCGGCGGGGCAGGTGGCGCAGCAGCTTTACGATTTCATCACCCAGCAGGGGATCACCGACCTGGTGATAGATACCCATTCCTTCGGGGGGATCGTGATCCGCTGGATCTTCTCCAACCCCACCTACGACTGGCGTTACCCCACGATCATCAACCGCACCCGCTGGATCAACTCCATCGCTGCGCCACAGAAGGGGAGCGAAGCGGCGGATCTGGCGGGGACGCTCTCGGGGTCCTGGCTTGTCGGTTGGCTGGTGGACCTGGTGGGGGAGAACACCGATTCCACCCGCAACTGCCGCACCGACTGGATGGCCTACTACAACCAGTACTACCTCAAGGGCACCGCGGGGCGCCCGGCGCTCCCCAAGACCGTGTACTGGATTTCCGGCTGGGGGCTCTGGAACGACTACTGGTGGACGTTCCACTACCAGGACATCGGCCTCGCCACGCTTTCGGGCATCGCAGGGTTGCCGGGGGAGGACGACGGGATGGTGGCGGAGTACTCGGCACGAGCGGTGGGGGTGCAGTGGTTCCGCACCGAGGCCAACCACCACCACAACCGCCGCAACGATTTCCGGGCCATCGGCACGGCCCTGGGTACGGACTTCTAAAGGAGGGGGGAGACCATGAAACGCGCATGGGTTTTGCTGCTTTTCTCGCTGGTGGTAACCGCGGCGTGGGCCGCCGAGTGGGGGGTGCTGGAGCCCGGGCCCTACCCAGGGCCTGCCTCGCCGGGGCCCAAGCACAGCTCCAAGCTTTACGTGGTGCGCGCGGTGGTGGAAAACGGCCAGGCGGAGGTGGTGCTGCCCCTCACCCAGCCCAAAGGGGCGCTAGCGGTGGTCCTGGGGGATCGCCCCCAGGGAGCTGCGGTGCGGGGGAAGGCGCTTCCCCGCCGGGAGTTCTTCGAGCCGGAGCTTTCCGCCATGGACCTCTCCCCCGAGGGGGTGCGCTTCGATTTGAGCGCCCTCGCCCCCGGGGAGCAGCGTTTGGTGCTTTCCGGGCTTGCCAAGCCCGAGGTACAGATCGCCGTGGCCGAGCCGGAGAGCCCCTTGGCGCTTTCGCTGCAGGTAACGCCGCTGGCGGCTCGCAGCGGTGAGGCGGTGGTGGTGACCGCGGAGCTTGCCGACGAGCGGGCGGTGCGCCGCGCTCAGGTGCTGGCGCGGCTTTCCAACGGCAAGCAGCTCTTGCTCCGGGACGACGGCGAAGCCCCCGACGCCAGGGCGGGGGACGGGGTGTTCACCGGTGCTTTCACCGCCCCCGAGGTGGCGGGGTTCGCGCCGGTGGAGCTGCGGGTGGAGGCAGGGGGGCAGCGCTGGGACGGGACCCCCTTCGCCCGGGTGGCCACCGCCGCGGTGATGGTCACCAAGCCCGCCTCGGGGGTGGCGCCGGAAGGGGTGCAGGTGGCCCCCGAGGCCCTGGCGGTGCCGCTGTTGCCTGCCTCGGGGCGGTTCCGGGTGGAGGTGCTCTACGCGGCAGGGCAAACCGCCTTCGCCTACGCCCAGGAGGAGGTGCAGCTCGCTGGAGAAGCTGCCGCGGTGAGCGTGCCCCGGCCCCAGGAAACCTGGGGGGCGGACAAGGCGCTGGTGCGGCTTTTGAACCTGGACACGCTGGGGGTGGAGGCGGAGCTGGAGGTGCCGCTCACGCCGCTGGGACCTGCGCCTGACTTCCGGGTCCTGGGGCAGAAGGCGCAACCGCTTCCCGCTTCCAAAGCGGAGGCCGCCCGCCGCTTCGGCGACCCGCGCTGAAGGCCCTGAGGAGCTGCGTTGGAGCCCGCGCCGCTGGCGCGGGCTTTTCTTTGCGCATCATCTGCCACTACTTGACAGTGGCATAATCTGGCCCCATATTGAGGAGCGTGAGAGGGAAACCAACCGCCGACGGCACCATGAGCCTCGCGGAGCTGGCAGCGAAGGCGGGGGTGCGCCCCCGCACCGTGCGCTTCTACATCGCCCGCGGGCTCTTGCCCCCGCCCCGCAAGGCGGGTAGAGGTGCGTGCTACGGCCCGGAGCACCTGGAGCGCTTGGCGCTGGTACGGCAGCTCCAGGGGCAGGGGCTGATGCTGGCGGAGATTGCCCAGCGTCTCGAGCAAGGGGAAGAAGCCTCGGCGCTGCCGGAGCCCGCTCCCTGCTGGGCGTTTCACGTAAGCGAGGAGATCACGGTCCTGGTCCGGGCCGACGTGGCCCCGTGGCGGCTCGCCAGGATCCGCAGGGCTTTGGGCGAGCTCGCGAGAACGCTCGCGAAGGGAAAGGAGGACCAACTATGACAGGCGCAGCAGCAGCAGCGGAACAAGGGTTTTTCGCACCGGTGGAGGCGGCTTCTGGGGCGGAGCTCCGCCTTGCGCTCCAGGAGCTGATGCTCACCGGCAAGGTGCTCCCGGTGGGGGCGCACCTCTGGGTGCGGCACCTCTTCCGCTCGGCGGAAACCAAGCCGGTGGAGGCGGTGTACACCTTCGCCCTCCCCCGGGATGCGGCGTTGCGCCGCTTCCGGGTGGTGGGGCAAGGGTTTTCCGTGGAATCCTCGTTGCAGCCGGTGGCCAAGGCCGAGGAGATCTACGAGGAGGCGCTTTCCCGGGGGAACCTGGCCACCATGGCCCGGGCTTACCGGGACGGCTTGGTGAGCCTCTACGTGGGCAACCTCAAGCCGGAGGAAACCGTGGTGGTGTTCCTGGAGCTGGTGGCTGGGGTGGACCTCTGGGACGAGGGGTTCCGCTTCCGCTTTCCGTTCACCCTGGCCCCTGCCTACCACCCCCAGGCCCGGGCGGCGGAGGTGGCTCCCGGGTTGGGGGAAATGGAGCTGCCGGAGAGCTTCGAGGGGGTGCTGCTCCCGCAGTGGGTGAAAAACGGCGAAAAGCTGCACCAGGTGGGGCTTTCCCTGGAGGTCTGGTCGCCCCCCGGGGGGTTCCAGGTGAACTCCCCCTCCCACCGGGTGCGGGTGGCCATGGAGGAGCAGGGGACCGCCCGGGTGAGCTTGGCGGTGGATCACGATATCCCCGACCGGGACCTGGTGCTGGACCTGGAGACCCGCCGACCCATCCAAGGGGTGTTCGGGGGCGAAAGCGAACACGGCAAGAGCGCCGCGGTGGTGATCCCCTCCACGTTTTTCGGCAAGCCCCAGGAGACGCAACCTCGGGAGGTGGTGTTCGTGCTGGATCGCTCGGGCTCCATGGAAGGCAGGCCTTTGGAGCAGGCGAAAAAGGCGATCCAGGCTTGCCTTGCCGCCTGTTCCCCCGCCGACCGCTTCGGTTTGGTGTTGTTCGAAAGCTCCGTGGAGCAGCTCGCCGGCAATCTGCTGCCGATCTCCGTGGAAACCCGAGAGCAGGCGGAGGATTTCCTCCAGCGAGCAGAGGCCGGGGGCGGTACTGAGCTGGCGGCGGGGTTAGCGGCGGCAACTCGGCTGCTCCCCCAAGGCGGGGAGGTGTTGTTGGTCACCGATGGGCAGGTCTTCGGCACCGAGGAGATCGTGGCCCAAGCCAAGAAGGCTGGGGTGCGCATCAACTGCCTGGGGATCGGCGCGGCGAGCCAGGACCGTTTTCTCGCCTCGCTTGCCGCGCAAACCGAAGGGCTTTGTCGCTTCCTCACCCCCCAGGAGCGGGTGGACACCGCTGCCTTGGAGCTTTTCGCCAGCAGCCGCCAGCCGCTGGCCTGGGAGCTTTCCGCAGGGGGGGACGGGGTGGAGGTGGAGCCGGCTCCCCCGCGGACCGTGTTCGCCGGCAAGCCGGTGGTGATCTTCGCCAGCTGGGAAGGGGAGCGCGGTGCGCTGGAGCTTTCCTGGCGCGGTCCTGTGGGAGCCCAGCGCAGCACCGTGCCCCTGGAAATCGGCCAGGACGGCCTCGGGGAGACCGTGCACCTGCTCCAGGGGGCCAAGCGCATCACCGAGTTGGAGGCCACAGCGGAAGAGCTCTCCCCGGAGCTGCGCCGCAAGCTGGAGCAGCTGGGCCGGCGCTACGGGTTGGCCAACCGCGCCATGGCCCTGGTGGCGGTGAAGGCCCGTCCAGGGGACACCCCCGGGGAGCCCCCCAAGACCGAGGTGGTGCCGTTGGGCATGCCCGAAGACACCCGCTTCGATGCTTACTTCCGCCTCCGCCGCGTGGCAGACGTGGTTGTGCGCCACAAGGTGGTTCTCTACAGCCTGATGGCCGGGGCAGAGTTCTACGAGCCAAGAGAAAGAAGGCGGCTACCTGGCGAGGTCCCCGACCCTGTCCTCATGGAAGACATCCTGGTGGATCTGGCCGGCAAGCTGCTCCCGGACGGGGGGATGCCGGGGAGCGACGAGGAGCAGCGGTGGCTGGCCTCGGCGGTGCTGGCGCTGCTGTTCGCCGAGGCGCGGGAGAAGCGCCTGGGGAAGTGGTTCCGCCCGCACTTCAAGCGGCTGCTGGCTTTCCTCAAAAAGCATCCTGCCACCCAAGCGGATCCTCGCCGGGCCACGCTGGTGGCGCGCTTGGAAGCGAAGGAAACCTTCCTCGGGCCTTGGTGGGATCTGGCCGAGCGCTTGCTTGCCGGGGAAAGCATCGCCCCCGAGGAGTTCTGGCAAGCGTTGCCCACGCTGTAAACCGCAGGCGGCGCGGCCCGGCCTCCTGCCGGGCCGCGCTAGCCTTGCACCGTGTGGTGCAGCGTGCCGATTTCCGGGATCGTCACCGCCACCTGGTCGCCGGGGGCCAAGGGTCCCACCCCTGGTGGGGTGCCGGTGGACACCAGGTCCCCGGGTTCCAGCGTCATGATGCGGGAGATGAACGCCAGCAGCTCCGCCACGGAAAAGATCATGTCGGCGGTGGAGCCCTGCTGGCGGAGCTGGCCGTTCACCGTCAAGGTGATGGTGAGGCGCTGCGGGTCGGCGATGTCGGTGGCAAGCCACGGCCCCACCGGGCAAAACGTGTCGTAACCCTTGGCCCGGGCGTAAACCTTTTCCCGGCGCTGGATGTCCCGGGCGGTGACGTCGTCCAGGCAGGTGTAGCCCAACACTGCCGCCAGCGCCTCCTCCGGCCTCAGGTTCTTCGCCCGCCGGCCGATCACCAGCGCCAGCTCCCCCTCGTGCTCCACCCGCTGGGAATCCGGCGGCAGCTGCACCGCGCCCCCAGGGGGGAGCAACGCCGCAGGGCTTTTCAAGAAAAGCAGGGGCTCCTGGGGCAGCTCCTTCCCCATCTCCTGGGCGTGGGCCTTGGAGTTGAGCCCCACGCACACGATCTTGCTGGGCTCGGCGGGGGGTAGGAGCTCGGCGCCCGCCAGGGGGATGCTGCCCCCCAAGGGCGTCACCCCCTCCCAGGGGGGCTTGGCCAGTAGCTGGAGCAGCTCCCCCTCCACCACCGCCCAGTAGGCTTTCCCAGCTACCTTTACCCTGGCCAGCTTCATAGCTTGCCTCCTTGCGTCTCGAAAAGCGCCCTCTCGAAGTTTCCCAGGCTCTGGCGCGTGCCCATCACCACCAGCACATCGCCGCTTTCCAGGCGAAAGCTGGCCTCGGGGTTGGGGAACAAGCTCTGCCCCCGCTGCACCGCCACCACCCCAACCCCGAAGCGCTTGCGCAGCTCCAGCTCGTGCAGGCTGCGGCCCACCAGGGGGCTGGCCTCGTCCAGGCGGGTTTCCTCCAGCTGGAGCTCTTGCCCTCGGGGGCCCAGGGAGACCTCCAAAAAGTCCACCACCGCGGGCTTCACCAGCACGTGGGCCAGCCGCAAACCACCCAGGCGGTAAGGGTTCACCACCCGGTTGGCGCCGGCCCGCAAGAGTCGCGCCTCCGCCCCCTCCTCGGAGGCCCGGGCCACGATGAAGAGCTTCGGGTTCAAGGAGCGGGCGGTGAGCACCGTGTACACGTTGTGGGCGTCGTCGGCCAAGCACGCCACCAGCCCCCGGGCCCGCTCCACCCCGGCTTGCCGCAGGGTTTCCTCGCTGGTGGCGTCCCCCTGCACCACCGCCACCCCCAGCTCGTGGACCGCAGCTACCTTCTGGGGGTTTTTCTCCACCACCACCAAGGGGCGGGAAGAGGCGAGGAGCGCCTCCACCACCGCCTTCCCCATGCGCCCGTACCCGCAAACCACCTCGTGGTCACGCATGCGATCCAGCATCCTCGACCTCCGCAGCTGCCCCAGGGCCTGGCGGATTTCCCCGGCCAGCACCGAGCGCCCCACCTCCGTGGCCAGCACGAAGATGAGCCCGAGACCGGCCAGCAGCAGCAACACCGTGAACGCTTCGCCGGCACGGGAAAGCGGGAAAACCTCCCGGTAACCCACGGTGGTGAGGGTGATCACGGTCATGTAAAAGGCGTCCCACCACCCGGCCCCTTCCAGGAGCCGGTAACCCAACGTCCCACCGGCCAGCACCAGGAGCAGCAGCAACACCCCGTAGGCCAAGCGCAACCGCACGGCGGGAGTGTAGCAACCGCGCCAAGCTGGCCCGCCGGCGAGGCGAGCTTTTAGCTTTTGCTGTTTGTGGGAGCGAGTCGGGGGTGGCTCCCTAAACCTTCCTTGCCCCGCGGCAGAAGGCGACGATTTCCCCCAAAAGCTCGCTGCCACCCTCCGCCAACACCGAGTGGGCCGCTCGGGGGACCAGGCGGAACTGGGCTTCGGGGAGCGCCTCGGCGATTTCCCTGGTGTAGGCGGGGCTTACCAGCGGGTCCAGCTCGCCAGCGATCACCAGCGCGGGACAACGCACGGTGCCCAGAAGCGGCCGGAGGTCCCACCCCTGCTGCAGGTGGGCCAGCTGCGCCAGGGCTCCGGGGATGTCCTCGGGGGCGAGGGTGTAGAGCCGAGCCGCGGTGTCCACGAAACCCGGGTAGCGGTCGGTGAACTGCGGGGAGAAGGCAAAAGCCATGAGTGCCCGCCCCGCCTCCTCCGGCGGCAGGCGGAAGAGCGCCGCGAAGAACTGCAGCACCCGCTCCCCGTGGGGGGTGAGGCGGGCCGCCGAGGAAGCCACCACCAGGCGGCGCACCCGGGAGGGGAAGCGGAACGCCAGGTGGCAAGCCACCAACCCGCCCATGGAAACCCCAAGCACCGCCGCTTCCTCGATCCCCTCCGCTGCCAGCACCGCTGCGGCGTCCTCCGCCGAGCCCGCCAAGGTGAACGGCGCACCGCCCCGGGAGCGGCCCACACCCCGGTGGTCGTAAGCCAGCACCGTGAAGTGCGCCGCGAGGATCCGGGGAAACTCCCCCCAGAGCGTGGTGCGGGAGCCCAGGCCAGCCACCAGCAACAGGGGGGGCTTGCCGCCCCCCCAAACCTCGTACCCTACTTGGCCCCTCGGCCCCCGCAGCACCTTCACCTGCGGGAGGAGGCTTTTCTCGCTCACGCGAGGAGCGCCTCCAGCTTGTCCTTGAGCACCTTCTTATCCACCGCCCCCACCACTCGGTCCACCAGCTTGCCGTCCTTGAAGAACAGCAGCGTGGGGATGGACTGGATGCCGAAGCGGATCGCGGTTTGCCGGTTGGCGTCCACGTCCAGCTTGGCCACGATGGCGCGGCCCGCGAACTCCTGGGCCAGCGCTTCCACGTGGGGCGCGATCATGCGGCAGGGGCCGCACCAGGTTGCCCAAAAATCCACCATGGCGGGCTTGCCGCCGGCAAGGATCAGCTGATCGAAGTTCCCGTCGGTGACTTGCAGCACGTTTCCGGCCATATTGCCTCCCGAACCCCGGTGTACCGGGTGCGCTATTGTAGCAAGGATGGTGCGGCGCAGGCGGCAGCGGCTCGGACAGCACTTCCTCCGGGACGGAAGGGTGGCGGAGGCCATCGCCGCCGCGGTGCCTGCCGAGCCACCCCGGGTGCTGGAGATCGGCCCGGGGCGGGGGGCGCTCACCGCCAAGCTGCTGGCCCGCTTCGCCACGGTGCGCACCGTGGAAATAGATCCTGCCCTGGCGGAAAACTTGGCCAAGCGCCTGGGGGAGCCTCCGGGGCTTTCGGTGGTGTTCGGGGATGCGCTCCAGCTGGACCTGGGGGAGCTGGCCGCCCAGGGGCCATGGAGTGTTGCGGCGAACCTCCCTTACGCGGTGGCCACGCCGATCCTCCGGCGTTTGCTCTGGCAAGGGGAGACGTTCCCGGTGCTGGTGGTGATGGTGCAGAAGGAGGTGGCGGTGCGCATGCTGGCCCCACCGGGGCACAAGGAGCGGGGGGCGCTTTCGGTGGAGGTGCAGCTTTTGGCGGATGGGGAGCTGCTGTTCACCGTGCCCCCTCGCTGCTTTTCCCCGCCCCCCAAGGTCACCTCGGCGGTGGTGCGGCTTTCCGCCAACCGCAAGGCTTCCGAGGAGCTGGTGAGCAGGGCGGTGACCCTGGCCCGGGCAGCTTTTTCCCACCGGCGCAAGAAGCTGGCCAACGCGCTGGCTGCGGTGGGGGGGGAGGGGTTGGAGGCCTGGCTCGCCCGGGCTGGGGTGGATCCGGGGGTGCGCCCGGAGCACCTTTCCTTGGAGCAGTGGCTTGCCTTGGCGCAAAGCTGGGAGGAGCGGCCATGAGCTTGCGCCTGTGGCCCGTGGGCGGGCTGGGGGAGTTCGGCGCCAACTGCATGGTCTGCCAGCTTGCCGGTGGGCCGAGCGTGGTGCTGGACGCGGGGGTGGCACTGGGGACGCTGGAGGAGTACGGGGTCAGCTACGAGGTGCCGGACTTTGCCAGCCTCGGCACCAAGCCCCCGGAGCTGCTTCTGGCCAGCCACGCCCACGACGACCACCTCAAGGGGTTGCCGTTCTTTGCTGCGGCGTTTCCCGAAACCCCGGTGGCCGCCTCCCCGCCCACCTGGCCCTGGGTGCAGCGGCTCGCCCCGGGTGTGGCGGGTCAGGTGCTCCAGGCCGAGCCGCTCCGGCTGGGGGGCTTTGAGGTGGAAGCGCTCCCCGCTTCCCACTCGGTGCCCGGGACCGTGCTGCTGCGCCTGATCACCCGGGAGGTGCGCCTGGTGCTCGCCACGGATTTTCGCCTGGCCCCCTCCGCCCTGGGAGAGGAGACGGACCTGGAGCGGCTCGCCGCCTGGGGGCGGGAGGGGGTGGACATCCTTCTGCTGGATGCCACCAACGCGCTGGTAAGGGAGCTCCCGCCCCCGGAAGCCACGGTGGCGGCCACCCTCGCCGAGCTGGTGGCGGGGGCTGCCGGGGCGGTGGTGGCGGTGACGTTCGCCTCCCACGCCGGGCGTTTCCTGCAGCTGGTGCGGGCTGCCCAGGCGGCGGGGCGGGTGGTGATCCCCCTGGGGCGCGGGGTGGAGGAGATGCTCGCGGTGCACACCGAGCGAGGGGGCGTGCCGTTGCCCCCGGGGGTGGTGCGCTCCTCCCGGGAGCTGGTGCGCTTTTCCAAGGACCAGCTGCTGCTGGTGGTCACCGGCTCCCAGGGGGAACCCGCCGCGGTGCTGCCGCGCCTGGCCATGGACGAGGTGGCGGGTTTCCGTCTGGGTCCTGGAGACCTGGTGATCCACGCAGCCCGCATCATCCCTGGCAACGAGAAGCGCTTGGACCGGATCTTCGATCACTGCGTGCGGCGGGGGGCGCGGGTGGTGACCTCCCAGGAAGCTCCCACCCACGCCTCGGGCCACCCCCCGGTGCCGGAGCTGCGGCAGCTTCTGGAGCTGCTGCGGCCGCGGTGGGTGGTGCCGGTGCACGGGCGGCTGCGGCAGCTGGCGGCGGTGGCGGAGCTGGCCCGGGAGCTGGCGACCCGGGCGGTGGTGGTGGAAAACGGCCAGGAACTGGTTTTCGAGCACGGGGAGCTGCAAGCCACCGGGGTTTTCCGCCCGGTGGGGCGCATCCTCGTGGACGTGGATCAGGAAACCTTGGACTCGGCGGTGGTTTGGGAGCGCAGGGCCGCAGCCCGGAGCGGGGTGGTGGTGGCGGTGCTGGCGATTCCCGCGGACCCAAAAGCGGCGCTGCCGAACCCGCACATCGAGTGCTTCGGGCTGCGCCTTCCCGGGGTGAACCGGGCACACCTGGCGGCGGAGCTGGGGGGGGTGCTGCGGCGGGACGGCGGCAGCAGCCTCCGGGACCCGGAAAAGCTGCGGGCTACAATGCAGCAGTGGCTTTCCAGCGAGCTGCGCAAGCGGCTGGGCAAGAAACCCCGGGTGGTGGCGTTGACCGTGGAGTTTTGAGATGAGCGTGCTGCTGGTGCTGGTGCTTGGGGTGCTCCAGGGGCTCACCGAGTTCCTGCCAGTTTCCTCCTCCGGCCACCTGGCCCTGGCGCAGCTGTTGGTACCTGGATTTTCCCAGCCGGGGCTTTTGTTCGACCTGGCGTTGCACCTGGGAACTGTGGTTGCGGTGCTGGTGCTGGAGCGGGAGCGGCTCGGGGAGGTGCTGCGGCAGCGCTGTGCGGGCAGGCTCGCGGTGCTGCTCCTGGCAGGTACCGCAGCTACCGCGGTGCTGGCGTTTCCGCTGCGCCACTTGGCGGAGCGGGCGTTCCAGGAGCCGGCGTGGATCGGCGCGGGGTTCCTACTCACCGCGGTGCTCTTGCTGGCCAGCGCCAAGAAAGCCCCGGGCCCGGAGGGTCTTCCCTCGCTGCGCCAGGCGGTGCTGGTGGGGCTCGCCCAGGGGGTGGCGGTGTTCCCCGGGCTTTCCCGCTCCGGGACCACCATCGCCGCGGCGCTGGCAGCCGGGGTGGGTCGGCGCTGGGCAGCGGATTTCTCGTTCTTGCTGGCGATCCCCGCCATCGGCGGGGCCACGCTGGTGGAAGCGGCCGAGCAGCGGCACGCGCTTATTGCCCAGGGGGGCGAGTTTTGGCAGCTTTGCCTTCTGGGAGCGCTGGCGGCGGCGGGAAGCGGGCTTTTGGCCCTGGCGGTGGTGCGCAAGCTGGTGCAGGAGCGCAAGCTGGCAGCCTTCGCTTGGTACCTCTTGCCTTTGGGGGCTTTGGTGTTGCTGGGGGCTTTCGGCGGATGGTGGCGATGAAGCTTTCCCGGGAGGAGCTACCCCGGGTGGTGGCGGGCTACCTGCTCTTGGTGGTGGCGGTGCTGTTGGCCTTGGCGCTGGTTTCCTACCACCCGCTGGACCCTTCCTGGCTTTCCGCGGGTTCCAGCCAGGTGCGCAACTGGCTGGGAGGGGTGGGGGCCTGGGTGGCGGGGCTTTTGGTGGGGCTTTTCGGTGCTTGGGCGTTGCTGCTCCCCTGGGGGGTAGGACGGGTGGGGTGGCGTTGGCTTGCCGGGGAGGTCTGGGAAGGGGCGGGGGTTTCCCTGGCCTGCCTGGTGGCGGTGCTGATGTTCGGCGGAGCGCTCACCGCAGGGTTCTTCCCTCCGCTGCCGTACCGGGGTGGGTTGCTGCAGCTGGGCGGGGAGGTGGGGGAGCTGGCCTGGGCCGGGTTGCGGCAAAGCCTCGGGGAGGTGGGGGCCGCGGTGCTGGCGCTGGCGGGGCTTGGGGCCGGTGCGGCGTTCGGGTTGCGACGCCACCCGGTGGCGGTGGCGCGCACCGTGCGGGAGGCGTGGCACCGGCGAACCGGCGAGCTGCGGGCCCGCTTGGCCCGGGCGCGGCAGGCGCGGCAGCGGCGCAAGCTGGAAAAAAAGCTGCTGCGCCGCAAGCTCGCGGAAAACCCGCCGCAAAAGCCGCCCCTGCTTTGGAAGCCCGTAACCGCCACCGGGAGCCGCTTCCGGGTGCTGCAGCGGTTCGCGGAGCGGGGCGAGAAGCCCCGCCCGGCGAAGGGTTCCCCCAGCGCCGCACCCCCCGTGCCCCAGCCCATGCCGGTGCTCCCGGAGGTGCTCCCCCAGGAGGAGCCGGAGGAGGTGCGGCAGGAGGTGTTCGATTTCCTCCTGGAGACGCCCCCCTCGCCGCTTCCCGACCTGGGGCTCTTGGACCCGCCTCCCAAGGCGAGCCCCCCCGACGAGCGGCAGCTGGAAGCCATGCGGCGCATGCTGGAGGAGAAGTTCCAGGAGTTCAAGGTGGAGGGGCGGGTGGAGGGGGTGATCCCCGGTCCGGTGATCACCACCTTCGAGTTCCACCCCGCCCCAGGGGTGAAGTACGCCCAGGTGGTGCGCCTGGAGGAGGACCTGGCGCTCAAGCTGGGGGTGGAGGCGGTGCGCCTGGAGCGCATCCCCGGCAAGGCCACGGTGGGGGTGGAGGTGCCGAACCCCGAGCGGCAAACCATCGTGCTGCGGGAGATCCTGGAATCCTCCCGCTTCCTCAACGCCCCTTCCCCCCTCACCTTGGCTTTAGGGAAGGACATCCGCGGGGTGCCGGTGGTGGCGGATCTGGCGCGCATGCCGCACCTGCTCATCGGCGGCTTTACCGGCTCGGGGAAGAGCGTGGGCATCAACGCCATGATCATGTCCATGCTCTTCAAGGCCACCCCGGAAACCGTGCGCTTCGTGATGATCGACCCGAAGATGGTGGAGCTGGGGGTGTACGAGAAGCTCCCCCACCTGCTCACCCCCATCGTCACCGACCCCCGCACCGCCGCCAAGGTGCTGGCTTGGGCGGTGCGCACCATGCGGGAGCGCTACCAGCTCCTGGCCCTCTGCCGGGTGCGCAACATCGAGCAGTTCAACAACCTGCTGGCCCGGAAGGAGGCGCGGGAGGCGCTGGAGCAGGAGCGGGGGGAGCGGCTCACGCCGCTGCCGTATATCGTGATCGTCATTGACGAGCTGGCGGACCTGATGATGACCTCCCCCAAGGAGGTGGAGGACTCCGTCGCCCAGCTGGCGCAGATGGCCCGGGCGGTGGGGATCCACCTCATCGTGGCCACCCAACGCCCCAGCGTGGACGTGGTCACCGGGATCATCAAGGCCAACTTCCCCTGCCGCATCGCCTACAAGGTGCGCTCCCGGGTGGACTCCCGCACGATCCTCGACGCGGACGGGGCCGAGCGCCTGCTGGGCCAGGGGGACATGCTCTACCTCCCCCCGGGGGCAGCCCGCCCCATCCGGCTCCACGGCCCCTTGGTGACCGAAGAGGAGATCCTCCGGGTGATCAAGCACACCAGCCGCTTGGGCAAGCCGGTGTTCGACCCTTCGGTGCTGGCGGAGGAGGAAGCGGAGGAGTTCGCCGAGGACGGGGCCGCGGATCCCATGTACGAGCAGGCAGCGCGGCTGGTGGTGCGCACCCGCAAGGCCTCGGCTTCCTTCATCCAACGCAAGCTGCGCTTGGGTTACGCCCGGGCAGCGCGACTCTTGGATGCCATGGAGCAGCAAGGGCTGGTGGGGCCGGCCCAGGGCTCCCGGGGGCGGGAGGTGCTGGTCCCTGCCAACTACTTCGAGGAGGTGGACGCTTCCGCCGAGGAGGGGGACGATGCTTGAGCTGGATTTGCAAACCACCGAGCTTTTCCTCGCCACCGCGGGCACGCTTGCCGTGGTGCTGGTGCTGGTGATGCTGCTGCGCCCGCGGATCTTCACCTCGTACCTCAAGCACATGACCGGCATCGAGCTTTCCCCCAAGGAGGTGGCGGCGGTTTACCGGCGGCGGGGGAAGGCAGGGGTGCGGGAGCTTTTCCTGGACCTGATCATCCGCGAGGATGCCCGCTCGGGCCCGGTGATCACCCCGGATTCCCCCCCGGACCGGGAGGTGCTGCTGCCCCCGGACAAGATCTAGCGCGCTCGCCGTGCCGCCCGCCAGGATCGCGGTCAGTCCCAGATCCCCAGCATGGCCTTCACCTCGTCGGAGGCCTCGGTGCGCGGATCCCAGGGCGGGTTCCAGACCAGCTCCACCGCCGCTTCCTTCACCCCGGGCAAAAAGCGCACGGTTTGCTCCACCTCCTGGACGATGGCAGGCCCCTCGGGGCAGAAGGGGGAGGTGAGGGTCATGCGCACGGTGACGCTGCCTTCCGGGGTGATCTGGATGTCGCGGATGAGCCCCAGGTCCACCACCGAGATGCCGATTTCCGGATCCACCACCGGTTGTAGCGCTTTCTTGATGGCTTCGGGGGTGAGCTCGGCCATGGTTCACTCCGTGGTGGTTTGGGCTGCGCGCTCGCCCCGACGGTAGGCGGCAATGGCGTCCTTGAGCGTCATCCAGGGCAAAAGCGCGCACTTCACCCGCACCGGGAAGTGCTTCACGCCTTCCAGCGCCTCCAGGTCCCCTAGGTGGCGGTCCTGGGGGAAGGGCTTGCCGTGCATCGCTTGGCGGAACGCCTCCGCATCCTCCTCGGCTTCGGCAAGCTGCTTGCCCCCGAGCACCTCGGCCATCATTGAGGCGGAAGCGGTGCAGATGGCGCACCCCCGGGCCACCACCTGGGCCTGGGCGATGCGCTCGTCGGCCAGGGCCAGCGCCACCTCCACCTCATCGCCGCAGAGCGGGTTGAACCCCTTGGCGGTGATGTCGGCTTTGGGGAGCGCGTCCCTTCCCCGGGGGTGCTTGTAGTGGTCCAGCACCACCTCGCGGTACAGCTCCGAAAGCTCCACCTCCGGACGCAACGCCATCTCCCGCCCCCTTTCAGCTTACCCCGAAGTAGCGGCGGGCGGCAGCCAGGGCGAAGAGCAGCGCGTCCACGTCTTCCCGGGAGTTGTACGCCGCGAAGGAAACCCGCGCCGTGGCCATCACCCCCAAGCGGCGCATGAGCGGCTGGGCGCAGTGGTGGCCGGCGCGGATCGCCACCCCGTAGGTGTCCAGCACCGTGGCCAGGTCGTGGGGGTGGATGTGCTGGTCCACGAAGGAGATGAGCGCGCCGCGGCGGGTGGGATCCGCCGGGCCGTGGAGGGTAAGCCCCCCGAAGCGGGCCAGTTGTTCCCAGGCGTAGGCGGTGAGCTCCACCTCGTGGGCGCGGATCGCCTGGGGGGTCCAGCGTTCCACGAACTCCAGTGCCGCGGGGAAGGCAGCGGCGTCGGCGATGTTGGGGGTGCCTGCCTCGAACTTGTGGGGGATCTCGTTCCAGCTGGCCCGGTCCAGGTGCACCTCGCGGATCATTTCCCCGCCGCCGTAAAGCGGCTCCATGGCCTCCAGGAGCTCGGGCTTGGCCACCAGGAACCCCACCCCGGTGGGGCCGTACATCTTGTGGGCGGAAAACGCCAGGAAATCGCAACCTAGCTCGGAAAAGCGCACCGCCGCGTGGGGCACCAGCTGGGCGCCGTCCACCAGCACCACCGCCCCCACCCGGTGGGCAGCTTCCGCCATCTCCGCCACCGGGGGGATGGTGCCCAGCACGTTGGACATGCCGGAAACCGCCAGGATCCGCGTGCGGCGGGTGAGCAGGCGGGAAAATGCCGCCATGTCCAGCTCCCCCTCCTCGGTCACCGGGATGTGCTTGAGGGAAAGCTGGCGCTGCCTGGCCAGCATGATCCAGGGCACCAGGTTGGAGTGGTGCTCCAGCTCGCTGGTGAGGATCTCGTCCCCGGGGGAGAGCTTGGCCCCCCAGCTGCGGGCCACCAGGTTGATGGCTTCGGTGGTGTTGCGGCAGATCACCACCCCCCGGGGGTCGGGGGCTCGGAGGAACTGCGCCACCCGCTCCCGACAGTGCTCGTAGGCAGCGGTGGCCTCCTCCGCCAGGGTGTACGCCCCGCGGTGCACGTTGGCGTTGGACTGGGTGTAAAACCGCAGCAGCGCGTCCAGCACGGCCTTGGGTTTTTGCGTGGTGGCCGCGTTGTCCAGGTACACCAGGCGCCGGCCCCGCACGGTGCGGGCGAGGATCGGGAACTCCTCCGCCACCCTCTGGGGGCGGAGTACCACCGCCGTGGCGCTCACAGCACCTCCCCGTGGAGCCTGCCTGCCACCAACGCCTCGATGCGCTCCCGGGTGGCCTGGGGGAGGCGGGAAAGGGTTTGGTCCAAAAAGCCGTAGACGATGAGCCGCATGGCCTGGTGCTGGGGCAGCCCCCGGGAGCGGAGGTAGAAAACCTGCTCCTCGTCCAGGGGCGCCACCGTGGCCCCGTGGGTGCAACGCACGTCCTCGTTGAGGATCTCCAGCTCGGGGATGGACTCGGCCCGGGCATTTTCGGCAAGCAGCAAGTTGCGGTTTTCCTGGTAAGCCTCGCACCCCGCCGCGTCCTGGGCGATGCGGATGAGACCGGTGTATACCGAGCGGGCCTTGCCCGCCAGCGCCACCTTGAAGTCCAGGTTCGATTGGGTCTTGGATGCCTGGTGGATGTGCTCGGTGTGATGGTCGAAGTGCTGCTCCCCGATACCCAGGCACACCCCGTACGTCTCCACCTCCGCCCCCTTGCCCGCGAGGATCGCGCCGGTATCCACCTTGGTCACCCTCCCGCCGAAGGAAGCCAGGGCCAAGCGGGCCCGGGCCCCCTCCCCCAGCACCACGCGGCTGGTGAGATGCCCTACCACCGGGCCATCCCAGCGCTGCACCAGATCGTAGCGCAGCTCGCCTCCGTCCGCCACGAACGCCTCGGTGACCCCCAGCACCATCCCTCCGTCCCCCACGTGCCCTTCCAGAACCTCCACGCTGGCGTTTTCCCCCACCACCAGCAGCACCCGGGGCAACAGCAGCGGCGAACTCGCCACCACCCGCAGGCGGATGGGGTGTTCCAGGCGCACGCCGGCAGGCACCAGCACCGCAACCCCGGGGCGGAAGGCAGCCGCGTTCAGCGCTTCCAGGAACCCGTGATCCGCGGGTACCGCCTTTCCCAGGTATGAAGCGAGCCGCTTGTCCCCCAGGGGCACCACCTCCACCCCTGCCTGGCTCGCCTCGGGGGCAAGGAAAACCAGGTGGGGGGTGGGACCTGCCAGGAGCACCGCGGAGGCCAGCTGTTCCTCGAGCTGCCAAGAGGGCACCGGCGCGCCGGGCCCCAGCTTGGCCGGGTCCTCCTGGGGGAGGAACTGGGCCGGATCGGTGAAGCGCCACAGGTGCCGGGCCCGGTCGGGAAGCTCGAAGCTCCGAGCCAGCGCCGCTGCTTGCTCCCGGAAGGCAGCGAGCCAGGCGGGCTCGCCGCAGGCTGCCGCCAGGGAGCTCACGTCACCCAGCTGCGCCAGGGGTTTTGCGGCGGGAACGGGGTTGCTAGCCAACGGAACCCTCCATTTCCAAGGCGATGAGCCGGTTGAGCTCCACCGCGTACTCCATGGGGAGCTCCTTGACGAACGGCTCGATGAAGCCGTTGACGATGAAAAGCCGCGCTTGCTCCTCGGTGAGCCCCCGGGAGCGGAGGTAGAACAGCTGCTCGTCCCCCAGCTTGGAAACCCGGGCCTCGTGCTCCACCCGCACGTCGTCCTCGGCAATTTCCATGGTGGGGTAGGTGTCGGTGCGCGCCCCCTGGCCGATGAGCAGCGCGTCGCACTGCACCGAGGTCTTGCACCCGTGGGCCCCCTTGCGGATCTTCACCAACCCCCGGTAGGAGGCCCGCCCTCCGTCCTTGGAGATGGACTTGGAGGTGATTTTCGAGGTGGTGTTGGGGGCGAGGTGGATGACCTTGGCGCCGGCATCCTGGTGCTGCCCCGGGCCAGCGAAGGCGATGGAGAGGATCTCCCCGTGGGCCCGCTCCCCCCGCAGCACCACGCAAGGAAACTTCATAGTGAGCTTGGAGCCCAAATTCCCGTCCACCCACTCCACCACCGCGTCCTCGAACGCCATGGCTCGCTTGGTCACCAGGTTGTAGACGTTGTGGGACCAGTTCTGGATCGTGGTGTAGCGGATGTAGGCCCCCTTCTTGGCCACCAGCTCCACCACCGCCGAGTGCAGGGAGTTGCTGGAGTACACCGGTGCCGTGCACCCCTCGATGTAGTGCACCCGGGACCCCTCGTCAGCAATGATGAGCGTGCGCTCGAACTGCCCCATGCGCTCGGCGTTGATGCGGAAGTAGGCTTGCAGGGGGATGGCCACGTGCACCCCGGGGGGCACGTAAATGAACGAACCACCCGACCACACGGCGCTGTTCAGCGCGGCGAACTTGTTGTCCGTGGGGGGGATCACGGTCCCGAAGTACTGCCGCACCAGCTCCGGGTGCTCCCGCAACCCCGAGTCCATGTCCAAAAAGATCACCCCCTGCTCCTCCAGCTCTTTTTTCACCGAGTGGTAAACCACCTCCGACTCGTACTGCGCGGAAACCCCAGCCAGGAACTTGCGCTCGGCTTCCGGAATGCCCAGGCGATCGAAGGTGCGCTTGATGTTTTCGGGCACATCGTCCCAGGAGGTTTCGGCCTTCTCGGTGGCCCTGGCGTAGTAGGTGATCTCGTCGAAGTTGATTTGCCCCAAAAGCTCCTGGTTTCCCCAGGAGGGCATGGGCTTGGCGAAAAAGATGTCCAAGGCGCGGTGTCGGAGCTGCCGCATCCATTCCGGCTCCCCCTTGAGACGGGAGATCATCTCCACCACCTCGTGGTTGATCCCCTTGGGAGCCTTGGCGAAGTACTCCACCGGATCGGCGAACCCGTACCGCTCGGCGTAATCGCGGTTGATATCCAGCTGCGGCGTGCTGCTCATGCCCCACCCCCCAGGCTTGCTTCGAGCCAGTCGTAGCCTTTTTCTTCTAGCTGCAAAGCGAGCTCCGGCCCGCCGCTAGCCACCAGCTTGCCTTGCATGAACACGTGCACCACGTGGGGCTGCACGTAGTTCAAAAGCCGCTGGTAGTGGGTCACTAACAGCAGGCCCCGTTCCGGGGTGGCGGCGGCGTTGATCCCGGGAGCCACCACCTTGAGCGCGTCAATGTCCAGCCCGGAGTCGGTCTCGTCCAGCATGGCGAAGGTGGGCTGGAGCATCAACAGCTGGAGGATCTCCAAGCGCTTCTTCTCCCCCCCGGAAAAGCCGTCGTTGAGGTAGCGGCCGGCGAAAGCTGGATCCATCTCCAGCTGCTCCATGCGGGCCAGCAGCTCCTGGCGGAACTCCTTCACCGGCACCTCCTGCCCCCTCCGGGCCGCCACCGCAGCCCGGAGGAAGGAAGCCACGGTGACCCCGGGCACCGCCACCGGGTACTGGAAGGCCAGGAACATCCCCTTCCGGGCCTTTTCGTCCGGCTCCAGGGCGGTGATATCCTCCCCGCCCAGGAAGATCTTCCCCTCCACGGTGTAGGCCGGGTGGCCCATGATGGCCTGCACCAGGGTGGTTTTCCCCGAGCCGTTGGGGCCCATGATCGCGTGCACCTCCCCCGGGAAGACCTCCAGGCTCACGCCCTTCACCACTTCCTTTTCCCCCACCCACACGTGGAGGTCCTTTACGGCAAACACTGGCTTTCGCTCGCTCATGCTCTCTCTCCTTCGAAGCTCGCGCTTCCCAGTACGGGAAGACGGGTTCCAGCGGCAAGCTTTTGGGCTACCTGCCGCTCCCCGGTCAAAAGCTCCCCCAAGGTGGTCCGGGCGAAAAACGCTTGGAACATGCGGTCCAGGTGGTAGAGCAGCGGGCGCACCGCGCAGTCGCTGGTGTGGATGCAGCAAAGCAGCTGGCCACCGTGGTCCTGACAGAACGCGGCGTGGAACAGCGGCTCCCCCAGAGCCCGGAGCACCTTGTCCAAGGCCACGGCTTGAGGGGGGTCTACCAGCTCGTACCCCCCCCGCCGGCCGCGCCGCGCCCGCACGATCCCCGCCTCCCGAAGCCGGGCCAGGACCTTGGCCACCAGCGCCTGGGGGATCCCTTCCCGCTGGGAAAGCTCAGGGAGCGTGAGCGGCTCGGGGAAAGCCGCCGCCAGCTGCATCGCCAGCCGCAACCCGTACTCTTCGGTGGTGGTGATCCGCATACGTGCCCCGTCTCCCGCAACGGGAAAATCTTGACAGAAATTTCCAGATTTGGCAAGGGGCGGTGTTTCGGGTGGCACCAGCGGGATGAGCCGTGGCGCTACCATAGCCCCGGAGGTGGCTGTGCAGCTTTCGGTTCGCGAGCACGCGTGGAAGGAGGAGTACCGGCAGCACTGGCTGGGGGTGCTGGAAGCGCTGGAGCAGGAAGCAGCGCAGCTGCGGCAGGGGGGAGGGGCGGAAGCTGCAGCGCGGCAGAAGCGGCAGAACAAGATGCTGGCCCGGGAGCGGGTGGAGGCGCTGCTGGACCCCGGGACGCCGTTCCTCGAGCTGGGTTCCTGGGCAGGGTGGGGGATGTACCAGGAGTGGGGCGGCGCCCCCGGGGGCGGGGTGATCACCGGCATCGGCACGGTTTCGGGCAGGCGCTGCGTGGTGGTGGCCAACGACGCCACGGTGAAAGCCGGGGCTTGGTTCCCCATCACCTGCAAGAAGATCCTCCGGGCCCAGGAAATCGCCTTGGAAAACCGCCTGCCGGTGGTGTACCTGGTGGACTCCGCCGGGGTGTTCCTGCCGCTCCAGGAGGAGATCTTCCCGGACAAGGAGCACTTCGGCCGGGTGTTTTTCAACAACGCCAGGCTCTCCGCCGCCGGCATCTACCAGATCGCCGCGATCATGGGCCCCTGCGTGGCCGGGGGCGCGTATTTGCCCATCATGTCCGACGAGGCGCTCATCGTGGAGGGTACCGGCTCGATCTTCCTGGCTGGCCCGGCGCTGGTGAAAGCGGCCATCGGCGAAACCGTGGACACTGAAACCCTGGGAGGGGCCCAGGTGCAAACCGACATTTCCATGGTGGTGGACGATCGCTTCCCGGACGACGCCAGCTGCATTGCCGCGATCCGCAGCCGCCTGGCCCGGCTGGCGGAGCCCCGCTTGGCCCCGCTGCACCGCACCACGGCGCTGCCGCCCGCGGTGGACCCGGAGGGGATCCTCGGGGTCTTACCCCCGGACCGCAGCAAGCCTTACGACACCTACGCGCTTTTGGCGCACCTTTTGGATGGCTCGGAGTTCGAGGAGTACAAGGCCACCTCGGGGCGCACCTTGGTGTGCGGCGAGGGGCGCATCGGCGGGTTCGCCGTGGGAATCGTGGCCAACCAGCGGCAAATCGTCACCCGGCGTCGCGGGCTAGGTGCTGCCGAGCAAGAGATGCAGATCGGCGGGGTGATTTACGCCGACGCCGCGGACAAAGGGGCGCGGTTCGTGGAGCTCATGAACCAAAAGGGGATCCCCTTGGTTTTCCTCCAGGACGTCACCGGGTTCATGGTGGGGAGCCGGGCGGAGCGGGAGGGGATCATCAAGGACGGGGCCAAGATGGTGCACGTGGTGGCCAACAGCACCGTGCCGAAGATCACCATCATCGTGGGGAACTCCTTCGGCGCGGGCAACTACGCCATGTGCGGCAAGGCTTATGGCCCACGCTTCATCTTCGCCTGGCCCTCGGCGCGCATCGCGGTGATGGGGGGGGACCAGGCGGCCCAGACGCTGCTGCAGCTGCAGCTGGGCAAGCGGCAGGTGGGGGAGGAGGAGCAACAGCGCATGCTCCAGGAAATCCGCGAGCGTTACGAGGCCACCATGGACCCCCGCTTCGCCGCAGCCCGCCTCTGGGTGGACGGGATCCTGGACCCCCGGCGCACCCGGGAGGTGATTGCCTTTTGCTTGGAAGCTTGCGCCCACCAGGGGGAGATCCCCCCTTACCGCTGGGGGGTGTTGCAAACCTAGAGGTTGCCAGCGCTCTGCAGCCGCACCGTGATGTCCCCCACCCCGGTGGTGGCCTTCAGCGGGTGCGGCCCCGGGCCTTGGAGCAGCAGATTCTTGGAAACCAACCCTTCCCCTCTCTCCCGGTGCTGGGGAGCCAGCAAACGCACGTCCCCCACGCCGGTTTCAAGCGCCACCGCCCCCACTGCTTCCCAGCTCCCGCGCACCTCGATATCCCCGACCCCAGTTTCGGCGTCCAGCGGCCCCTGGAGCTCCTGCACCCGCACGTCCCCCACCCCCACCTCCACGCGGATCGCCCCAGCCACCTGGCGGATTACCACGTCCCCTACAACAACCTTCACCGCCACCGCGAGGTTTGCTGGCAGCGTCAAGGTCCAGTCTTCGCTGAGGTGGCGGCGAGCGTGATCGGCGGGGGCCAGGGAGAGCGTCAGCTTGCCCGCCTCGCGGCTTTCGCGGATCTCCAGCTTTTCCACCTGCCAGCGCTTGCCCGAAAGCGCCACGGTAGCGCGTATCTCCCGGCACTGGCAGCCGGTGACCTCCACATCCCCGGCTCCGACCCCCAGCTCCAGCTCCTGGATCCCCTGGGCTTGGGTGGCGAACTGCAGCGTGCGCTCCGCCCCGAAGCTGCAAGCCGCAAGCAAAAACGGCATCAGCAACGCGCTTTTCGCCATAGCCACCTCCCACGGGCAAAACGCAAAACCACCCCCGCGGGTTCGTGCGCTACCATAGCGCCGTGCGTCCTCCGCTCCTTCGCGCCGCTGCCGCCAAACCCGTGCTGACCTCGGCGCTTTTCGTGCAGCTGGGGTTGGTGGCCGCGGCGGTGCTGGCGTTCGCCTGGGGCTCGGCTTACGTGGAGAAGAGCCTGCGCAACTCCGTGGAGCACACCGCGGTGGTGGCAGCCCAGCAGTGGGCGGAAAACCTCCGCCTGGCAGCCCCGCACCTTGCGGCGGAAAGCGTGGCCGCAGCTTTTGGCCGGGAAAAGGCCCACCCCCACCTGCTGCCGATCCCCGTGGCCAGCGAGGCGCGGCTTTCGCGCTGGCCGGCGGGGGGCGAAGCGGAAAAGGGCTTGGCTTCCCGCTTGGCCCAGGGGGAGGAAACCGTGCTTGCCTGGCCCCAGGGGTTTGCCGGGGGGCTTGTGGCGCAGGTGGCGGTGCGCGGGGACGCGGTTTGCCAGCGCTGCCACGCGGACTTTGCCCCGGGCCAGGTGGTGGGGGTGCTGGCGCTGCGGGTGGAGACGCCTTTTTTGCAAAAGCTCCTGGCGGCGCGGCGGACGAACCTGGCTGCAGCGGTGGTTGCCGCGCTTTTCGGCTTTTCCGCGCTGGCCTGGGTAGTGGCGCTGGTGGGGGCCCGGCGGCTGGCGGCGCTGGATGCGCCGCGGCAGCAGACCCTGGAGCAGCTGGGGGCCTCGGAGGGGCTGTTCCGGGCGCTGGTGGAGCACTCGCTGGTGGGGGTGTACCTCATCCAGGGGGATCGCTTCCTCTACGTGAACCCGCGCTTTGCGGAGATGTTCGGCTATTCCCAGGAGGCAATCCTCCACGAGCTGCGGGTGCCGGAGCTCGTGGCCCCCGAGGATCGGGGGCTGGTGGCGGAAAACCTCCGCAAGCGCTTTACCGGGGAGGTGGAGAGCATGCGCTACAGCTTCACCGCGCTGCGGGCCGACGGCACCCGCTTTCCCGTGGAGGTTTTCGGCGCCCGCACGGTGCTCCCCTCGGGTCCGGCGGTGGTGGGGATGATCGTGGACAACAGCGAGAGGGAGCGGGCCCGGCGCTTCTTGGAAGCCGCCTACCGGGCGGTGGTGGGGCTTGCCGGCCAGGACCCGTTTGCGGCGGCGGCTTCTTCCCTGGCCTCGCTGCTGGAGGTGCCGGTGGCGTTCGTGGCAGAGCTTGCCGGGGACGAGCTGGCGGTGCTGGGGGCGAGCGGCCCGGTGCGGGGAAGCAAGCTGCCGCTCCGGGGAACCCCTTGCGAGGAGGTGGTGCGGCGCCACGCCCCCTTCGCGGTCCCCGAGCAATTTTCCGCCCGCTACGACGCCTCCTCGTTCCTGGAGCTGGCACCCCAGGCTTACCTGGGTCTGCCGCTGCCCGGAAGCGACGGCCGGGTGCTGGGGGTGCTGGCGGTGCTTGCCACCGCGCCCAGGGTTTTCACCGAGCTGGAGCAGCAGGTGATGGAAATTTACGCCACGCGCCTGGGGCGGGAGCTGGAGCGGCTGCAGCTGCTGCGGCGGGAGAAGCTCTTGGAGGAGCAGCTGGCGGAGCGGGAAAAGCTCGCCGCCCTGGGGGTGCTGGCCGGGGGGATCGCCCACGACTTCAACAACGTGCTGGCGGGGATCCTCGGGGAGGCGGAGCTGGCCTCCCGCACCTTGCCCCCCACCCACCGGGCCCAGCTGCAGCGGCTGGTGGAGCTGGCGCAGCGGGGCGGGGAGGTGGTGCACAGGATCCTCGCCTTCGCCCGCAGGGAGCTGCCCGCCAAGGTGCCGTTGCGCGTTCGCCAGCTGGTGGAGGAAACCGCGGTCTTGGCGCGACACACGCTGGGTCCCGGGGTGCAGCTTTCCCTGGAGGTTTCCGGGGACCCCTGGGTGGCGGGGGATGCGGCCAGCTTGCAGCAAGCGCTGCTCAACCTGCTGATCAACGCCCGGGACGCCATGCCCGGCGGTGGCAGCGTGGTGCTGCGGGCGTTCCAGAGGGAAAACACCGTGGTCCTGGAGGTCCAGGACACCGGGGTGGGGATCCCCGAGGCGCTGCTGCCCCGGGTGTTCGAGCCGTTCTTCACCACCAAGCCGCCGGGCCGGGGGACCGGGCTGGGGCTTGCCACCGTGTACCGCACGGTACAGGCCCACGGTGGCGAGGTGCGGATTGCCTCCCAGGTGGGGGAGGGGACCACGGTCACCGTGGAGCTGCCCGCTGCCCCGCCGGGGGAGCGAGCGGCAGCAGCTGCGGCGAGCGAGGCGAAGCTTGCCGGCAAGTGCATCCTGGTGGTGGACGACGAGCCCGAGGTGCTGGAAAGCCTCACCGAGCTCTTGCGCCTGGAAGGGGCGAAGGTGCTTTCGGCCAGCTCCGGGGAGCACGCCCTGGCCCTGGCAGCGCAAACCGCCCCGGATGCCGCGGTGGTGGACCTGCTCATGCCGGGGATGAGCGGGGTGGAGCTGGCGCGCCAGCTCCTGGCCAAAGACCCTCACTTGCCGCTGGTGATTTCCTCGGGGCACGCCCCGGAGCCCCTGGGGGGCGGGATTTTGGACCGGCCGGGCACGGTTTTCCTGCAAAAGCCCTACCGCATCGCCGAGCTCATCACCGCGCTTTCCCGCCTTCTGGCTTCCCGCGCCTAGCCAGGCACGAAGGGGTTGGAGCGCTTCTCCTCGCCCACGGTGGTGGTGGGGCCGTGGCCCGGGTAAAGCACCGTGCGATCCGCCAAGGCGTACACCACCTGGCGGATGGAACGCTCCAACGCCTCGAACGACCCGCCCCAAAGGTCGGTGCGCCCCACGGAACCCGCGAAGATCACGTCCCCCACCACCGCCCAAGGCACCCCCCCATCCTCGCCGATGAACACCACGTGCCCCGGGGAGTGGCCTGGGCAGTGGCGCACCAGGAGCTTCTCGTCCGCAAGCGGAAGCTCCTGGAAGTCCGCGAGGCGAGGCTGCCCAGGTACCGTGGCGGGCGGCGGGAAACCGAAAAGCGCCGCTTGGGTGGGGAGGTTTTCAAAAAGCGGCGCATCCTCGGGGTGCAGCCAAACCGGGGTGCCGGGGAACGCCTCTACCACCGCTGCGGCGCCGTAGGCGTGGTCCAGGTGGGCGTGGGTGAGCAGCACCGCCCGGGGCTTTTTCCCCCGGTGGGCGAGCCAGGTGAGCACCTGCTCCACGTCGAACCCCGGGTCCACCAGGAACACCTCGGACCCACGCTCCGGGGAAAGCACCAGGCAGTTGGCGGCAAAAGGTCCCAGGGAGAAGCTTTCCACCTTCACGCCAAAAGCTCCTGCAGGCAAGCGGCCAAAAGCTGGCCCAGCTTTTCCTGGGCCCGGGCCCCCGCCTCCAACACCTCCTCGTGGGTGAGCGGCTTTTCGGCGATGCCCGCGGCGTAGTTGGTCACCAGCGAAAGCCCCAGCACCCGCAACCCCATGTGGCGGGCGGCGATCACCTCCTGCACCGTGGACATGCCCACCACGGTTCCCCCCAGCTGACCCAGCATGCGCACCTCCGCCGGGGTTTCGTAGGAGGGTCCCAGGACCCCGGCGTACACCCCCTCGTAAACCACGAACCCCACCTGTTCCGCAAGCCTTTTGCCTAGCTGCCGCAGCTCGGGGTCGTAGGCGGCGGTCATGTCGGGGAAGATCGGCTCCCGCCAGCGGCCCCAAGCCCCCACCAGCGGGTTGGCTCCCTGGAGGTTGATGTGGTCCGCCAGCACCACCAGCGAGCCCGGGGGTACGCTGCGGTGCAACGAGCCCGTGGCGTTGGTGAGGATGTAGGTGGAAGCCCCCAAAAGCCCGGCCAGGCGAGGGATCGCCGCCACCTCCGGGGCGCTGTACCCCTGGTAGAGGTGGAAGCGTCCGTTGAACGCCAGCACCCCTCGTCCTCCCAGCGTCCACAGCGTGAGCGTGGGGGAGTGGCCCACCAGCTCCTGGATGGGGAACGGGAACACCTCGCGGTACGCCAGCTCGGCCACCTTGGCAAGCCCCGGCAGCGCGAAGCTGATCCCCGAGCCCGCCACCAGCGCTACCTTTACCTCGGGAAAGCCCAGGCGCTCGCTGAGCTTTGCTGCGGTTTCTTCCAAAAGGCGCGGTGTGAACTCCATAGGCCATTCAGCATAGCAGCTTCCCCGGGTGCGGCTTGCCCCTTGCTACAATGCGCTGCTTCGCAGCAAGCGCTGCGAGGAGGTGAGAAGCCGTGGAACCAGTGGAGATTCTCCGGGCGCACCGCCGGGCCAAGCTGGAAGCGCTGCGCCGCTTGGGCATTGATCCTTTCCCGGCCCGCTTCCCGGTGGACGGGCGGGTGAGCGAGGTGGTGGCCCGCTACGCCCAGGCGGAGGCAGCGGAGCTGGAGCGCACCCGCCCCCGGGTGCGGGTGGGGGGACGGGTCACCGCGGTGCGCCGCCATGGCAAAGCGGCGTTTTTCGACCTGGCCGACGGGGACGGGCGGCTGCAGGCGTACCTGAAGCTGGATCTGGTGGGGGAGGCTACCTTCGGCCTTTTGGACACCCTGGACCTGGGGGACTTCTGGGGGGTGGAAGGGGAGCTCTTCCGCACCCGAACCGGGGAGCTCACGGTGCGGGTGGAAAAGGTCACGGTGCTGGCGAAAGCTCTGGCCCCCTGGCCGGAGAAGTGGCACGGCCTCGCCGACCGGGAGCTCCGGGCCCGCCAGCGCTACCTGGACCTGGCCACCAACCCGGAATCCCGCAAGGTGTTCCTCACCCGCACCGCCATCGTGCGGCAAATCCGCGCTTTCCTGGACAGCCGGGGTTTTGTGGAGGTGGAAACGCCGATGATGCACCCGATCCCCGGGGGAGCCACGGCCCGGCCGTTCGTCACCCACCACAACGCCCTGGACATGACGCTTTACCTGCGCATCGCCCCGGAGCTTTACCTCAAGCGCCTGGTGGTGGGGGGGTTCGAGCGGGTCTACGAGATCAACCGCAACTTCCGCAACGAGGGGATCTCCACCCAGCACAACCCCGAGTTCACGATGCTGGAGTTCTACTGGGCCTACGCGTGCTACGAGGACCTCATGGCGCTCACCGAAACCATGCTGGTGGAGGTGGCGGAAAAGGTGCTGGGCAAAGCGGAGCTCACCTGGGGGGACAGGCGCATCTCCCTCACCCCCCCGTGGCGGCGGCTTGCCATGCGGGAGGCGGTGCTGGCGTTCTCGGGGCTCGGGCCGGAGCAGCTGGGGGAGCGGGCGCGCCTCGAGGAGGTGGCCCAGCGGCTCGGGGTGGAGGGGGTGGAGCGGCTTTCCTCGGGAAAGCTTTTAGCGGAGATCTTCGAGAAGGTGGCGGAGCCGCACCTGCAGGAGCCCACGTTCATCACCGATTTCCCCGCGGACATCTCCCCGCTGGCCAAGCGCAAGCCCGAGGACCCGGAGCTTTGCGAGCGCTTCGAGCTCTACATCGGCGGGATGGAGGTGGCCAACGCCTTCTCCGAGCTCAACGACCCCGACGACCAGCGGGCGCGCTTTCTGGAGCAGGTGCGGCAGGGGGGCGGGGTGGTGGACGAGGACTACCTCCTGGCCCTGGAGCACGGGATGCCCCCCACCGCAGGGGAGGGGATCGGCATAGATCGGCTGGTGATGCTTTACACCAACTCCCGCTCGATCCGCGACGTGATCCTCTTCCCGCTGCTGCGTCCCCGGGAAAGCTGAGCGCCGCCGGCAGGCGGGTTTTCCGGTGCGGCCTTGTGGGCATAAAAGAGGCAACGAAAGGCGCCCCGGAGCGCACCCTGCGTGGTAGGCTTTGACCCGTGCGGGCCTTAGCGTTCATCCTCGGGCGGTACCTCCTGGGGCTTTCCCGCCGTACCCACGTGGCGGTGGTGAGCGCGATTTCCCTGGTGGCGCTGGGGCTGGGGGCCATGGCGCTGGTGCTGACGCTTTCGCTTCTGGAAGGGTTCCAAGCCACGATCCGCCGCGAGCTCCGGGAGGCAGGTCCCCACGCCGTGCTCTTGCCCAAATCCGGGGACAAGCTTCCCCCGGGACCTTGGCTCGAGCGGCTGGCAAGCGTGCACCCCGAGCTCGTGTTCCGCCGCTTGGAGCGGGGCAGCGGCTGGGTGGTGGCCTACGGCGAAGCCATCCCGGTGCTGCTGGAGGTGGTGCCGGGGCTCGCGGCGGTGGAGGTGGACCGGGTGCTGGCGGCCCGGGGTGCCCTGGGGGTGGGGGCGGAGGTGGCGCTGTTGTCCCCGGCGCCGGTGCTTTCCCCCTTGGGACCGGTGCCCCGCCGCCTCAGCGCCCGCGTCGCCCGGGTGGTGCCGGCCCCGGCCCGGGCGGAAAAGGGCACCGTGCGGGTGCCCGAACCCTTGGGGCGGGAGCTCCTCCCCCAGGGGGGGCGGGAAGAGGTGCAGGTGTTTTGCTCCCCCGGGGTGGACCCCCGGGTGGCCACCGCTCGCCTGGGTCCGCTCCCCGAGGGGGTGGCGCTGCGTTCGTTTTCCGAGCTGCACCGTCCGCTTTTGGCGGCCCTGGCCTTGGAGCGGCTGCTCATCGGCCTGGGGGTTTCGCTGATCCTCCTGGTGGCGGCCCTCAACCTCCTGTGCAACCTCACGATGCTGGCGGCGGAAAAGCGGGCGGATACCGCGATCCTCCAAGCCATGGGGTGGCCCGCGGGGCAGGTGGCCACGCTGTTCCGCGCCCTGGGGCTGGCCATGGGTGGGCTGGCTGGCCTGGGGGGAACGCTCCTTGGCTGGGCTTTGGCCACGGTGCTGGATCGTACCCGGGCGATCCCCCTGCCCAAGGGGGTGTTCGCCGCGAGCCACGTGCCGTTCCACCCCACGCTGCCGAGCCTGTTCCTGGTGCTGGGGGTTACGGTGCTCGCGGCCTACGCTGCGGCGCTGCTTCCGGCCCGGGCTGCGGCGCAGCGCGGGTTGCTGGAGGGGCTGCGGGGTGAGTAGCGTGGCGGTGGAAGCCCGGGGGCTGTGGAAGGGGTACGGCGAGGGGGAGCGGCGGGTGGAGGTGCTCCGCGGCTTTTCCTTGACCGTGGAGCAAGGGGAGCTGGTGGCCGTGGTGGGCCCTTCGGGGGTGGGCAAGAGCACGCTCTTGTACCTTTTGGGGCTTTTGGACAAGCCGGACGCCGGGGAGGTGTGGCTTTTCGGCCAGAAGGTCAGCGAGCTTTCGCCGCAGGAGCGCGCTGGCTTGCGCAACCGCAAGCTGGGTTTCGTGTTCCAGGCCCACCTGCTGCTCGCGGATTTCACCGTGGAGGAAAACGTGGCCATGCCGCTGTTGCTCCGGGGGGAGCGCAAGGCAAAGGCCTTGGCCCGGGCCCAGGAGCTGCTGGCCCAGGTGGGGATCGCCCACCGGCGGGGGCACTTCCCCCACGAGCTTTCCGGAGGGGAGCAGCAGCGGGCGGCGCTGGCCCGGGCATTGGCGTGCGAGCCGCAGCTCTTGCTTTTGGACGAGCCCACCGGCAACCTGGATACCCAAGCGGCGGAGCGGGTCTTCGGGCTTTTGCTGGAGCTGGTTTTGAACCGAGCGCTCACGGGTGTTATCGTCACCCATAACGAGGCTCTGGCGCGCAGGTGCCACCGGGTGGTGCACCTCGGGCCGAGCGGCGAGACGCCATGCTAGAGAACTTCACCGATCGCGCCCGGCGCACCTTGTTCTTCGCCCGCTACGAGGCGGCCAGGGCGGGGGCTCCTGCCATCGAGTCCGAGCACCTGCTCCTGGGGCTTTTGCGGGAAGGGGACGAGATCGTGGAGCAGCTTTTGGCCCGCTTCGGGGTGGACCCGCGGCTTCTGACCCACGAGCTGGGCGGCGACGGACGGCGGGAAGCGGTGGCCGCTGCCGATTTGCCGCTTTCCGAAGAGGGGCGGCGCATCCTGTTGCTGGCGGCCCACGAGGCGGAGGTGGCGGGGCAGCTGGGGGTGGGGAACGAGCACATTTTCCTGGGGATCCTCCGCCTGGAGACTTGCCTGGCGGCGCGCATGCTCCAAGCCCACGGCATCACGCTGTTCGCTGCCCGAGAGGAGCTTGCGGAGATCGCCCAGGAGCGGGAGACCAGGCGAGGGAGGAAGGAGCTTTCGGCGCTTTCCGAGTTCGCCCGGGACCTCACGGAGTACGCCGCCTCGGGGAGCTTCGATCCGCTGGTGGGGCGGGAGGAAGAGGTGGACCGGGTGGTGCAGATCCTCCTGCGGCGCACCAAGAACAACCCGGTGCTCTTGGGGGAGCCGGGGGTGGGGAAGACCGCCATCGTGGAGGGGCTGGCCCAGCGCATCGTGGCGGGAAGGGTGCCGGTGCAGCTGGCGGACCGGCGCATCTTCGCCTTGGATCTCACGCTGGTGGTGGCGGGGACCAAGTACCGCGGGCAGTTCGAGGAGCGGCTCAAGGCGATCCTCAAGGAGCTGCGGGAAAACCCGGAGATCATCATCTTCATTGACGAGCTGCACGTGCTCATCGGCGCGGGATCCGCGGAAGGCTCCCTGGATGCCGCGAACATCCTCAAGCCCGCGCTCTCCCGGGGGGAAATCACCTGCATCGGCGCCACCACGCTCAAGGAGTACCGCAAGTACATCGAGAAGGACCGCTCGCTTTCCCGGCGTTTCCAGCCGGTGGTGGTGCAGCCCCCGGACGAGGAAACCACCGTGCGCATCCTGGAGGGGGTGAAGGAGCGGTACGAGCGCTACCACCACGTGGTTTACCCCCCGGAGGTGGTGCAAGCAGCGGTGCGGCTCGCGGGGCGCTTCATCACCGACCGTTTCTTCCCGGACAAGGCCATTGACGTGCTGGACGAGGCGGGGGCGCGGGTGAAGCTGCGCCAGGCCGCCACCTCGGAGCAGGTGCGGGGGTTGCAGGCGGAGGCGGGGCGGCTCGCCCGGGAGCTGAAGCGCGCGGTGGCAGCCAAGGACTTCGAGGCAGCGGTGGCGCTGCGGGAGCGGGAGGCAGCGCTGCGGCGGGAAATCAAGCGGCTCACCCAGAGGCGCCCGGAGGATGCCCCGGTTTTCCCGGTGACCGTGGCGGATGTGGAGGAGGTGGTGGCCTCCTGGAGCGGCGTGCCGGTCACCGAGCTGCGCCAGGAGGAGGCGGAGCGTCTGGCGAACATGGAAGCAATCCTCGGCCAGCGCATCGTGGGTCAGGAGGAGGCCATCGCCGCCATCGCCCGGGCCATCCGTCGGGCCAGGCTGGGGGTTTCTCGGGGGCAGCGTCCCATCGGCTCGTTCCTGTTCCTGGGTCCCTCGGGGGTAGGGAAAACCGAGGTGGCGCGCCAGCTGGCCCGTTTCTTGTTCCACTCGGAAAAGGCGCTCCTCCGCTTCGACATGTCCGAGTACATGGAAAAGCACGCGGTTTCCCGGCTCATCGGCTCCCCACCGGGGTACGTGGGGTACGAGGAGGGGGGGCAGCTCACCGAGCGCGTGCGGCAGCGCCCCTACTCGGTGGTGCTGTTCGACGAGATCGAAAAGGCCCACCCCGAGGTGAGCCACCTGCTGCTGCAGATCCTCGACGACGGCGTGCTCACCGACGCTTTCGGCGAGCAAATCAACTTCAAGAACACGCTGATCATCATGACCTCCAACCTGGGCTCCCGGGAGCTCTTGGGGGCCACCACCGTGGGGTTCGGGGAAACCTCCCCGGCCAGCTCCTACGGGCAGGTGCGCCAGGCGGTGCTCGGGGAGCTGAAGCGCTACTTCCCTCCGGAGTTCTTGAACCGCTTGGACGACGTGGTGGTGTTCCACCCCTTGAGCTTCGAGCAGCTTTTGGAAGTGGCCAAGCTGCTCCTCCGGGACCTGGTGGAGCACCTGGCGAGCCAAGGGGTGGCGCTGGAGGTGGAGGCGGGGGTGGCCGAGTGGCTGGTGGCCCATGCTGGGCTGCAGCCCGCCCTGGGGGCGAGGCCGTTGCGCCGGGCGGTACAGCGCTACGTGGAGGACGCGGTGGCGGACTTTCTCATCAGCCGGCGGGAGGCCCGGCAAGGGCCCCTGGTGGTGCGGGTGAAGGACGACCAGCTGGCGGTGGCGGCGGTGGAGGGGGAGCTGTGCGAGGCGTGAAGCGGGGCGTTCTGGTTTTCTTGCTGGCTTTGCAGCGGCTCGCCTGGGGCGCGGGGCCGGTGATCGGCAAGGTGGAGGTGGTAGGGGGGACCACGGTTTCCCAGGAAACCGTGGAGTACTACCTGGGCGTGGCGGAAGGTGACCCCTACGATCCCCAGACCATCGCCAAGAACTTCCACCGCTTCTGGGACTCCGGGCTGTTGGAGGACCTGAAGGTGGAGGTGGAGGAGCTGGGCGAGGGAAAGGTGAAGCTCATCGTCACCGTGAAGGAGCGGGCCAAGGTCACGGAGTTCGAGTTCAAAGGCAACAAGAAGCTGGCTACCTCCACGTTGAAGGAGAAGCTGGACACCGCGGGCATTTCCTTGCGGCGCAACGTGCCGTTGCGTACCTCGGAGCTTTCCCGCATTCGCCGCACGCTTCTGGAGGAGTACGCCAAGGAAGGGTACCTCTCCGCCACCGTGGAGCCGGTGGTGGAGCCGGTGGGCCCCAACACGGTGAAGGTGACGTTCGTGGTGGACGAGGGGGCCAAGGTACGCATCGGCGAGATCCGCTTCGAGGGCAACCAGGTGTTTACCGATGCCCGCCTGCGGCGCGCCATGAAGAAGATCAAGGAGCGCAGCTTGCTGCGACCTTGGGGCAAGAAGATCATCTGGAACAAGGAGAACTGGGGGGAGGATTCGGAAAACCTCAAGAAGCTCTACCTGAACCACGGTTACAAGGACGTGGTGATCGGCGAGCCGCGGGTGGAGCTGGTGGCAAAAAACCCCGAAGCCCCCACCCAAGCCAAGAAGAAGTACACCACGGTGGTGACGATTCCCGTGGAGGAAGGGCGGCAGTACCGCATGGTTTCCCTGCGCATCGAGGGCGCCACGGTATTCCCGGAGGAAAAGCTGCGCAAGCTCTACGAGCTCAAGCTCCCCAGCGTTTACAACTACTCCCAGGTGGAGGCGGGCAACGAGGCGGTGCGCACCTTGTACCAGTCCAAGGGCTACATTTACGCCTACACCAACCAGGTGCTGCTCACCCGGGAGGGCACCGAGGACGAGCTGGACGTGGTGGTGCGGGTGTACGAGGGGGACCGGTGGCGGCTGGGGCGGCTGGAGTTTTCCGGCAACACCAAGACCCAGGACAAGGTGCTGCGCCGGGAGTTCCGTCTGTTCGAAGGGGATTTCATGAACATGACCGCCTTCAAGCGGTCGGTGTTCAAGGTGAACCAGCTGGGGTACTTCAAGCTCACCGAGGACCCGGTGGCGTTCGACTTCGATGCGGAGCGCAAGCTGGTGAACGTCACCATCAAGGGGCAGGAGGTCGGGCGCACCGATATCCAGTTCGGTGCAGGGTACTCGGAGCTGGATCGCTTCTTCCTGCAGTTCATGTTCAACACGCGCAACTTCTTGGGCCGGGGTGAAACCCTGGGGGTGTCGGTGCAGTCCGGTACCCGCGCTGACACCTACTCGCTCTCTTTCTCCGAGCCGTACTTTTTGGACAAGCGCCAGTTCGTGGGCGGCTCGATTTACAAGACCAACTACGACCTGCTCACCCAACAGCGGGACGCCAAGGGGCTTTCGGCTATCTGGGGGGTGAACATCGGCGATTTTTCCACGTTTTCCCTAAGCTACGGCTACGAGGACGTGTTCGCCAAGTTTGCGGTGGTGCGCACGGTCCCCGCGGGGGGCGAGCCCCGGGGTCCCCACCGGCGTCCCCTGCCCCCGCCGTACAAGGACATCCCCGCGCCGGCGCTGTACTTCGAGCAGGCCACAGGTGTGACCTCGGCGTTCACCCCGGCGTTCGGCTTCGATTCCCGGGACGACCCCTTCGACCCCAACCAGGGGTGGAGCAGCTTCGTCCGGGTGCGCACTGCCGGAGGCATCCTCGGGGGCGATTTCAACTACGTGCGCCCCGAGGCCGGGGTCTCGGTCTTTTACCCGGCAAGCCGGCGCGTCATCCTCGCGGCGAACCTGGAGGGAGGGTACATCCGCCCCTTCGCCGGCTCCCGCATCCCCCTCTACGACCGGTACTTCCTGGGGGGGGAGCGGTCGCTGCGGGGGTTTTCCTACTACTCGGTGGTGCCGCGGAAAGCCAACGGGGAGTTTTTCCTCACCCCCAACGGCTCCCGCATGGGTGGGGACCGCTACCTGCAACTGAACCTGGAGTACCAGATCAAGCTCGGGGGGCCGCTGAAGCTGATTTTCTTTTCGGACATTGGCAACACCTGGCACGAGCAGCAGGGGTGGCAGCTGGGCCTTTTGCGCTATTCCGCTGGCGCCGAGCTGCGCATCACCTTGCCCATCTTCCAGGCCCCGCTGCGCTTTATCTACGGCGTGAACCTCAAGCCGTTCCCCGACGAAAAGCGCACGGACTTCCAGTTCTCCATCGGCTCCACGTTCTGAGCTTGGTTCGGGAGGCTCCACCAACGGTGCGGCTTTCCCACAGGCAACCGGCGGCGGGAAAGCTCGTAAAAAGCCCCAGGAGGTGACCATGAGGCGCGTGGCAGCTTTCTTCGTGACAGCCTGGGTGGTGGCGGCAGCGGCCCGGGCGGAAACCAAGCTCTTGCGTTTCCCGGACGTGCACGGGCAGGAGGTGGTGTTCTGTTACGCCGGGGACCTGTGGAAGGCCCCCATCTCCGGGGGGCTGGCGGTGCGGCTCACCGCCCACCCGGGGCAGGAGCTGTTCCCCAAGTTTTCCCCTGACGGCCAGTGGATCGCCTTTACCGGGCAGTACGACGGAGACGAGCAGGTGTACGTGATCCCTGCCACCGGGGGCGAGCCCCGCCAGCTCACGTTTTACCCCGCCCGGGGTCCCCTGGCCCCGCGGCACGGCTACGACAACCAGGTGTACGGCTGGACCCCCGACGGCAGCGCGGTGCTGTTCCGCTCGTTCCGGGACGCGGACGGGGGCCGAACGGAAACCGCGCTTTACACCGTGAGGCTCGCGGGAGGGTTGCCGGAAAAGCTGCCCATGCCCACCGCCGGGGCAGGGGACTTCTCCCCCGATGGCAAGCGCATGGTGTACTCCCCGCTGTTCCGCGATTTCCGCACTTGGAAGCGCTACGAGGGTGGCTGGGCCCAGGATCTGTTCATCGTGGATCTGGCCACGTTGCAGCTCACCCCGGTTTCCCCCACAAAGCGCACCGAGCGGGATCCCATGTGGATCGGTGACCGCATTTACTTCGTTTCCGACCGGGACGGCACGCTCAACCTCTACCGCTTCGGTCCCGCAAGCGGCAACACCGAGCAGCTCACGTTCTCCAAGACCTGGGACGTGCGCTGGGCCTCCTCGGACAACCGGCGGCTCATCGTGTACGAGTTCGGTGGGGAGCTGCGGCTTTTCGACGTGGCTACCCGCGAGGACAAGCCGATCCCCATCACGGTGCCCGACGATGGGCTCGCGGCGCGGCCGTCGTTGATTTCCGTAGAGAACAACATCGAGGATTTCGCGCTGAGCCCGGGAGGGGAGCGGGCGCTGTTCGTGGCCCGGGGGGACGTGTTCACGGTACCCGTGGAAAAGGGCCCCACCCGCAACCTCACGGCCAGCTCCGGGGCCCACGACAAATGGGCCCGCTGGTCCCCCGACGGCAAGCTGGTGGCGTTCGTCTCCGATGCCAGCGGTGAGGAGCAGGTGTACGTGGTGCCCCAGGACGGCTCCGGCAAACCGCAGCAGCTCACCCAAGGCCTGGCGGCGATGCTCTACGCCCCCGCCTGGTCTCCCACCAGCACGCATCTGGCGTTCGCCGACAAGGACGGCAAGGTTTACGTGCTGGACATGGCGAAGAAGACCTACGAGCAGGTGGCGGTGGACGAGCGGGGGCGGGTGCGGGATTACGTTTGGTCCCCGGATGGGCAGTTCCTGGCCTTTTCCATGACCGATGCCAACGCTACCCGCTCGATTTTCATCTACAGCCTCGCGGAGAAAAAGCTGCACCGGGTGACCGACGAGCTTTTCGACGAGTGGAACCCGGTTTGGGATCCCGAAGGGCACTACCTGTACTTCCTCTCGGATCGCGAGTTCGCCCCGCAGATCTCGGCCATCGAGTGGAACTACGCCGGCAACCGCATGACGCGGCTTTACGCGTTGGTTTTGCAGAAGGACGGCAAGCACCCGTTCCCCCCGCAATCCGACGAGGTGAAGCTTGCGGAAAGCAAAGACGAGCGCGGGGAGGAAAGCCTCGCAACGAGCGGCGAGGGTGGGGAGGGGCAAGATGAGCGCGCATCCGGCTCTGCCGGTGCGCGCGTGGGGGCTCGGGGGGCCAAGCCGCTCGCGGTCGGGCGGGGGAGTGCGAGCGTGCCCCCCGCAACGGAAGCTGAGCTGAAGGAAGCGAAAGCAGAAGAAAAGGAAGCCAAGAAGCGGCCCACGGTTCGCATAGATTTCCAGGGCTTGGCCCAGCGTGTGGTACCGGTGCCGCTTTCCGGGGAAAACTACGACGACCTGGCGGCGGCCCCGGGGTACCTCCTCTACGTCAAGCGGGGGGCCAGCTTCTACGGGCGGGACTCGTACCAGAAGCCGGTGCTGACCATCTACGACCTCGCCAAGCGGGAGGAAAGCGTGCTTGCGGAAGACGTGGAGGGTTACGCGCTTTCCGCCGATGGCAAGAAGGTCCTGGTGCGGCAAGGGAAGGCGTTCAAGCTCTACGACGCAAAGCCCCAGGCCAAGGATGCCAAGGTGGTGTCCACCAAGGACCTGAAGCTCTACCGCGTGCCGGCGGAGGAGTGGGCGGAGATCTTCCGGGAGACCTGGCGGCGCTATCGGGATTTCTTCTACGTGCGCAACATGCACGGCTACGATTGGCAAGCCATCGGCGAGCAGTACGCCAAGCTTTTGCCGTTCGTCAAGCACCGCTCGGACCTGAACTACCTCTTGGGGGAAATGGTGGCGGAGCTGAACGTGGGGCATGCCTACATCCAGGGCGGCGATTTCGAGATCCCGGAGCGGCCCCAGGTGGCGTTGCCCGGGGCGCGCTTTGCCCTGGACCCCCAGGCTGGCCGTTACCGCATTGCCAAGGTCTTCACCGGCGATCCCTTCGACGACAGGTACCGCGCTCCGCTGGCGGAAGTGGGGGTGGACGCCAGGGTGGGGGACTACGTGTTGGCGGTGGACGGGGTGGAGCTCAAAGCCAACGACAACATTTACAAGCTGCTGCAGCACAAGAAGGACCCGGTCACCCTCACCCTCAACGACAAGCCCACCTTCGAGGGTGCCAGAAAGGTCACCTACAAGCCCATTGGCGATGAATCCAACCTGCTCTACTACGAGTGGGTGAAGGAAAACCGCGAGAAGGTGGCAGCGGCCTCGGGTGGGCGCATCGGCTACATCCACATCCCCGACATGGGGGCGGAGGGGATCTACGAGTTCATCAAGTGGTACTACCCGCAGATCCGCAAGGAGGCGCTGGTGGTGGACGTGCGCTCCAACGGCGGCGGCAACGTCTCCCAGTGGATCATCGAGCGGCTGGACAACAAGCTGCTGGGCACCCGTTTTGGCAACCACGGGAAGGAAGCCAGGACCTACCCTTACACGGTGTTTTACGGCCCCATGGCGTGCCTTTTGAACGAGACTTCCGCCTCGGACGGGGACATCTTCCCCCACATGTTCCGCAAGGCCGGGCTCGGGCCGCTCATCGGCAAGCGCTCCTGGGGGGGCGTGGTAGGGATTTCCTCCCACGGGCCGCTCATTGATGGTGGGCAGGTGTTCGTGCCGGAGCAAGGGACCAACGACGTGGACGGCTCGTGGATCATCGAAGGGCACGGGGTGGATCCCGACATCGAGGTGGAGAACGACCCAGCATCGGTGATCGCCGGGAGGGATCCCCAGCTGGAGCGGGCGGTAGCGTACCTGTTGGACAAGCTCGCGAGGAAGCCGCGGAAGCTGCCCCCGCGCCCCGCGGATCCCGTGAAAAACACCAAGTAGCGCTTGGCTCGCTGCTGCCCCGGGGGCGGGTTTCCCGCCCCCGGGGTTTTTTCGCGCCTGGGCCACCCGGAACAAGCGGAAGCAAGGATCGTGCCCTTTCTAGGGCGAATGTCATGCTATTGCAATTTGCCTGTGAAGCACGTACCTTGTTTCTAGCCGCGGACGCGGCGCGGAAAGGGGGCAAGACCATGGCATTCCTTCCTTGCGGTTTGGCTTTGCTGGCATCGGGAAGCATCTTGGTAGCGAGCCACACCCCGGTGCGGCACCTGGACCGGGGCGGGGGCGCCCCCGGCTATAGCGCTCAGCAGCTGGAGGCTTACCTGACCCCCCAGCAGGTGGAGTACATCCGGCCGGGGCTGAAGCTCACCTTGAACAGCATCACCATCCCCGATGACCGGCGCCCGGTGGTGGACGTGTCGTTCGTGGACGACATGGATCAGCCGTTGGACCGGGCCGGCAAGGTGACCCCTGGGGCGATTTCCATCAGCTTCATCCTCGCCTACTACAACCCGCAAGCCAGGGACTACGTGGCTTACACCACCCGCACCCAGACCAGCCCGATCACCGGCCAGAGCGCGGTGCAGGCCTCCACGGACTCGGGGGGAACCTGGGAAGACCTGGGGTTGGGCCGGGCCAGGTACCGCTTCAAGACCGCGCTCCCCGCGGACTTCGACCGCACCAAGACGCATACCTTGGGCGTTTACGCCACTCGCAACCTCACCAGCATCCTCGGCAAGAACTACTACGCCAACCTGCTCTACGACTTCCGCCCGGATGGCCAAGCGGTGACCGCCAAGTGGGATGGCTTTTCCACGGCCACCTGCAACAGCTGCCACGACCCGCTTGCTGCCCACGGTGGGGCGCGGCGGGAGGTGAAGCTGTGCGTGCTGTGCCACAACGCCACCCAGTCCCTGGACCCGGACACCGGGAACACGGTGGAGTTCCGGGTGATGGTGCACAAGATCCACATGGGCAAGGACCTTCCTTCGGTAAAGGCGGGCACGCCTTACAAGCTCATCGGCTTCAACCAGTTGGTCTTCGATTTCTCCACGGTGGCCTTCCCCCAGGACATCCGCAACTGTACCACCTGCCACAAGGGCACCAGCGAAGCGCACATTTGGTTCGCGAACCCCTCCAGGGCGGCCTGCGGCTCCTGCCACGACAACGTGAATTGGCAGACCGGTGAGGGGCACGTCGCCGGACCGCAGCCCAACGACCAAGCCTGCGCCTCCTGCCACATCCCCGAAGGGGAGTCGGAGTTCGATGCTTCGGTGAAGGGGGCCCACGTGGTTCCCACCAAGTCCAAGCAGCTGCGGGGGTTGGCCATGGAGATCCTGGCGGTGACCAACACCGCCCCGGGGCAGAAACCCACGGTAACCTTCCGCATCACCAACAAGGACGACGGCAGCGTGGTGGCCCCGGCAAGCCTCACGAGCTTGAACCTCCACCTGGGCGGGCCCACCAGGGACTACGCCAGCTACGTCACCGAGAACGCCAAGGGGGCCAGCTTCAACGGCGATACCGCGGTGTACACCTTCAACTATGCCCTGCCTGCTGATGCCCAAGGTACCTGGGCGGTCACGGCAGACGCTTACCGCAACGTGACCATCGACGACCACACCACCACGGGGCTCACGCTCCGGGAGGCGGCCTTCAACCCGCTGGTTTACTTTGCGGTGACCGATGCCCAGGCGGTGGCCCGGCGGCAGGTGGTGGACTTGGCCAATTGCGACACGTGCCACGACCAGCTAGCGCTTCATGGTGGTCAGCGCTTCCGCATCGAGGAGTGCGTGCTCTGCCACAACCCCAACAAGGACGACCGCGGCCGTCGCCCAGCTGACAAGCTGCCGCCAGAGTCGGTGAGCTTCGTGTACCTGGTGCACAAGGTGCATCGGGGCGAAGAGCTCACCCGGGAGTACACGGTGTACGGCTTCGGCAACGTGCCCCACAACTACAACGAGGTCCGCTACCCGGGCGATCTCCGCAACTGCCTCGCCTGCCACAAGACCGGCACTTACCAGCTCCCGTTGCCCCAGGGGCTGCTGCCCACCCAAGCTCCTCGCGACTTCTACACGCCGATCCCACCGGAGTCCACCGCTTGCCTTGCCTGCCACGACACGGCTTACGCTGCAGCTCACGCTTACGTGAACACCGCGCCGTTCGCGGAAGCTTGCGCCGCTTGCCATGGCAACAACGCCGAGTTCGCGGTGGACAAGGTGCACGCGAGGTAGCTGCCAGGGCGGGGGGAGTTTCTGCCCCAGGCTACCCCGAGAAAGGTGACGGCCATGAGAGTTGCCCTTGCAATCTTCGCGAGCCTAGCCCTAGTGGCGCTGGTAAGTGCCGAGGAGCCGTTCGCCCCCTGCAACAGCTGCCACGACGACCTGGCCAAGGCGTTCGCCAGCAACCCCCACGCGCTCTCCGCGGAAAAGGGGGCGCAGGTGTGCCAGAGTTGCCACGGGGACGGGAGCCAGCACGCCGCTTCCGGTGACCCGGGTCTCATCGAGGTCCCCAAGGGAGCCAGCGGCGCCAGCCAGTGCCTTTCCTGCCACGGCGCAGGGGAAGGGTTCGTGGACCCCCAGGGGAACGCCCACCTCCGGGCGGCGGTGACCTGCGACGCTTGCCATACGGTGCACGGTGCCCGGGAGCACGAGCTCCTCAAGGCCCAGCCCGAACAGCTCTGCGCTCCCTGCCACCGGAACGTGGCGGGGCAGTTCCGCAAGCCGTTTGCCCACAAGCTGGAGCGGCGGGGGGCCATGGAGTGCGTGAGCTGCCACAACCCCCACGGCGGCAGCGGAGCTTCGAGCCTCAAGCAAAGCCGCACCGGAGAAACCGTGTGCGTTTCCTGCCACGTGGACAAACGGGGACCGTTTGCCTTCGAGCACGGAGCGGCGGCGGTCGGCAGCTGCACCACCTGCCACCAGCCCCACGGCTCCGGCAACCCCAAGCAGCTGGTGCGCGCCCAGGTGGACCGGCTGTGCCTGGAGTGCCACTCGGGGGTAGGCAACCCAGGGTTGGGTTCCCAACCCCCTTCGTTCCACGACCTGCGCAGCCCGCGGTACCGCAACTGCACCACCTGCCACGTGGCGATCCATGGCTCCAACAGCTCGCCGCTGTTCCTGCGATAGGAGGCTGCCATGAAGAAAGCAACCCCTTTGCTTTTAGCCATCCTGTTTTGGGCGTGCACCGGGCTCGCCACGGCGCAGGAACCCAGCGTGAGCCTTTCCTTGGGCTACCAGTGGGTGACGGTTTCCGGCAGTCAGGACACCTACCGCAGCCAGGTGGACGAGGATGACGGGCTGGTGCTGGACCAGCTGCGCTTGCGCTCCACCGATGGTGGCGAGCTTTACGACACGCTGTTCCTTTCCGCCGGGGGGTTCGGCGGCGCTTCCTCGGGTCGGCTGCAGCTGGTGGCTTCCCGGCGGGGAACCTACAACCTGCGCTTCGGCTACAACCGCTTCCGCCGGGTCTCCACGCTCTTGGACTTCGCCAACCCGCTCCAGGCAAGCCAAGTCTTCCCAGGGCAGCACACCGGCGACGGGCTTTTGGACACCTTCGACTTGGACGTGGAGGTTTTTCCGGGGAAGGTCATCTCGCCGCTTTTCGCCTACCGCTACGCCCGGGAGCGGAGCCAGGGCACCACCACGATCCACCTGGGCCAGGACGAGTTCCTCCTTTCGGGGCGCACCTTCTCCCGCAGCCACGACTTCCAGGCGGGGCTGGCTTTGCACCTGGGGTTCCTGGAAGCCACGGTGGTGCAAGGGTGGCGCAACCAGGACGGGGAGGTGGTCTTCGGGTTGTTCCCCGGGGCCGGAGGGGGGAACAACAGCCGGCCGGTGCTGGATCGGGACGTGCGGCTTTCCTCCTACGGCAGGAAAACCAGCTTGGACACCGATGCCCCCTACACCACCGCAGTGGTGACCGCCAGGCCCTGGAAGTTCCTGCGCTTCTCCGGCCGGTACGTGTACCAGGACCCGCAAGCCGACGAGCGACTCACCGAGCAAGCGGCGGGCAGCCTCGTCTCCTTCAAGCTGCAGCGCTTCTTCCAGTCTTTCCAGGAGAGCGCGCTGGCCAAGACCACAGCCCAGAACTGGCGGGGGGAGGGGAAGGTGGAGCTGGCCCTGCCTGCGGGTTTCGCCCTCACCGCGGGCTACAGCGAGCGTCACCGGGAGCTTTCCGGGTGGTCGTTGGTGCAGGACCTCTACCTGGGAGCGGTGAACTTCTCCGGCGAGCGCGGGGCGGACATCGCCAAGCTGCTGGCTGCCCGCACCGGCATCCAGCGGGAGGACAAGGAAAGCACCGCTACCCTCACGAGCCCCACCTTCGGCCCGGTGAGCTTCTGGGCGAGCTTCGCCACCACCGATCAGCAGTTCCTTGTGGCACCCGATGCCCGGGAAATCGTGGTTCCGGGGAACCAGGGGGGCCGGTTTACCCGCCAGGTGGACCGCTGGAGCGGCGGCCTTGCCTTCAAGCTCGGGGGCTTTTCCCTGGGGCTTGATTACCGCAAGGACGAGGCGGATCGTTTGGTGCTGCGCACCGATGTCAGCGACTTGCAGCGGCTCCGCGCCCGGGCGGCGTTCCGCTGGGGCATCCTCGAGCTGGCCGCCACCGGCGAGAAGCTGGATGCGGAAAACAACCTGCCCGGCAACGGCTACGACGCCAGCTCCAAGGACTGGAGCGCGGAGCTGCGGCTCAACCCTTGGGAGCCGCTCACCCTGTGGGGCTCCTACGGGAGCTTCGAGACCGACTCGGCAATCCTCGTGCGTCGCCCCGAGACCTTCGAAACCGAAGCTTCCCTTTACCGCGAGGACGGTACGCTGGCGGAAGCAGGCCTGGCGTACCGCCGAGGGGAGGTGGCCGGGGAGGCAGGGTGGAGCAAGTTCGAGAACCAGGGAACACGGGGGTACGACTTCTCCCGGCTCTACGCCCGCCTGGAGCTGCCGCTGCAGCAAGGGCTGGGGCTGGGGTTCGAGGCGGCCCGCTCCAAGTACCAGCAGACGGGGTTCTCCCCGGCTGACTACGAAGCCAAACGCTACCTGTTCCTGCTCCGCTACCAGAAGTAAGGCCGATCACGCTTTCGCGAGAGCGCCCCGCTCGGGGCGCTTTTGTTTTGGCCGCCGTGGTACACTGCGCCCAGGTCCGAAAGGAGGACGCCATGGCCAGTGCACAACCGCCGGCGCCGCCGGCACAACCGACGCAGCAACCGCCTGCTGCCCCCAAGAAAACCAGCCCTTGGGTTTGGGTGGCGGTGGGGTGCGGTGCGCTTTTGCTCGTGGTCACCCTGGTGTTCGTCGTGGGGGGGTTGTGGCTTTTCAAGAAGGGGAAGGACTTCGTGCGCACCGCTGAGAAAAACCCCGCGGTGGCCGCCGCGAAGATCGCTGCCGCCGCGAACCCCGACATCGAGGTGGTGAGCGCCGACGACGCAGCCGGCACCGTGACGCTGCGGGACAAGAAGACCGGCGAGGTCATCACCATGGATGCCAAGGAGATCCAAAAGGGCAAGCTGGTCTTCAGGAACGAGAAGGGCGAAAAGCTCACGGTGGAAGGCGGCCAGGGCGAGATGCGAATCGCGTCCAAGAAAGGCGAGATGACCATCGGCGGCGAGGGCAACGTGCCTTCCTGGGTGCCCCTGCTACCGGGGGTGAAGCCCTCGGGCACGGTGAGCTCGCAAACCGCGGATCGCCTGGAAGGGATGGCGAGCTTCGAAACGAGCCTTCCCCCAGGGGAAGTGCTGCGCTTTTTCGAGCAGGAGCTTGGCCGGGCAGGCTTTTCCCCATCGGTTTCCAAGTTCGAGCAGAACGGCAAGCTCGTGGGCGGGATGGTGAGCGGCAAGGCCGAGGACGGGAGGGAGCTCACGGTCACCGTGAGCGCTTCCGAAAAGCAGGTCACCCACGTGGGCTTGGCGTACGGCGGCCCCCGCGCTCAGTGAGCCAACACCACCACCGCCACCACCAGGGCCACCCCCAAAGCGGTGGCGAGCACGTCCCGCTTGCGGCACACCGGGGTGCTCAAGGAGGGGATGAGGTCGGAAGCCCCCAGGTAGAGGAAAAACCCGGCCAGAGCCAAGAGCACGTGCCCCACGAGCTTTTCGGGTAAGGGCACGAAAAGCCCCGCGGCAAACCCTGCGGCCAGCAGCAGCGCGTTCCCCGCCAGCATGCGGGTGGCCTGGCGGGAAGGGTGGTGGTGGGCCAGGACCAAGCTCACCGTGGTGACCCCGTCCCCCAGCTTGTGGGCCGCCAGGGCCACGGCCACCGCCAGAGCAGGGCCCAGCCCCTGGCGCACCCCGGCAGCCAAGGCTGCCCCGTCCAGCGCCGAGTGCAAGAGCAGGCCGAAGGCCCCGTGGATCGCCAGCGGCGGGTGGAGGTGCTCCTCGGGGGGACAGCACTCCTCCATGCGGTGGGGGTGGGGGTGGAGGATGTGGAGCTTGTCCGCGGCCATGGTGGCCACGAACGCCGCCAGCACCACCGCCAGCGCCAGGTGGGGATCGCCTGCCACCGCAAGCCCCTCCGGCACCAGCTCGCCCAAGGCAAGCCCCACCAAGGTGCCCGCGGAAAACGCCAAGAACAGCCGGCTTTCCTCGCGGAAGTGCAGCGGGACGATGCCCCCCGCCAAGGTGGCAGCGGCCACCAACGCCAGAAGCACGAGCCCCAGCCAAAGCACGGCCCATTGTAGCTTGCGGGGAGCTGGCCGCGTAGAATGGGGTCGTGGCCGACCGGGTGCGTCTCGACGTGTTCCTGGACGTGGCTTGTTTGGCGAAGACCCGCTCCCAAGCCAAGGCGCTTTGCGATGGTGGCAAGGTGGAGGTGAACGGGGAGCGGGCCAAGCCGCACCGGCTGGTGGGTCCTGGGGACAGGATCAAGCTCACCCTGGGCCCGGGGCGCAGACGGGAAGTGGTGGTGCGGGAGGTGCGGGAAACCCACGTGGCCAAGGCGGAGGCGCGCACGCTCTACGAGGACGTGACCCCACCCCCCACCCCCGAG
>Ga0209162_1000331_pt1 | contig 52389 bp, 45 predicted proteins | sample YNPNPMetaG_FD_187121 | JGI IMG/M metagenome (GOLD analysis project Ga0209162, IMG submission 187121) | Anoxygenic and chlorotrophic microbial mat microbial communities from Yellowstone National Park, USA - YNP NP MetaG (SPAdes) (version 2) ...
TCAGAGCGAGCGGACTGGCAGGGATGACCACGCCCTGACGCAGAACTTCACAGGCGTTCATGGTATATCCTCTCCACCAGCTCCATCGTTCTCACCGCGTCGGCAAAATATGTCTGCGGTTGCTGTCCACTCTTGATGCAATCGATGAAATGGCGGTTCTCGTCGTAGAAGCCGAGGTAGCGATGCGGTGCATCGCTGCCCGCTGCCTTGGTGTTCAGGATGACCTCCGGCTCCAGAGAGCCGTCGCGATAGATGACGGCGCGGTCATCCGGCTCGGCATAGGCGGAGATGTTGTGGGCGTGCATCTCCACCGAGTAGATGCGCCTGCCTGTTACCCAGTTCGTCAGCAGGATGCCTGTCGCGCCGCTTTCGAACTCCACCAGCGCATTGAAAGCATTGTACACCGGCGAGTGGAAACGGTCTACCTTGCTCACTATCTTTTTGACCTCGCCGCCCATCCAGCGCAGATTATCCACCGCGTGAATGGCGTCACAGGTGAGGATGTCCACCGCTCCGCCATAGTAGTCTTCGGTTCCCCCGCTTTTGACAAACCGCGCCAGGCATTGCGTGATGGCGCCGCGCTCCTCCACCCTGCGCCTTGCCTGTACCACCACGGGCACAAATCGACGCTGAAACCCCACCATCGTCAGGCAGTGGTGCTTTTCGGCAAGGCGCGCGAGGTTGCGTGTCTGCTCGGCCGTGATGCCTGGCGGTTTCTCGATGAATACATGGAGCCTACGTTGCAGGCAATCGGCAACGATGTCATACATCTGGTGTGGAGGCAGGATGATGTATACCGCCTGCAGTTGTATCTCGTTCAGCATCTGGCGGTAATCGCTGTACGTGCGCGGGATACCCCACCTTTGCGCGGTAGCAGCGGCACGTTCCGGGTTGAGGTCACATACCGCTGTGATTTGCACATCCTCCATTTCGCTGAGGGAGGGATAATGTGCGTAATTGGCATGTGACCCCGCGCCGATAAAGGCAACGGTTACGGGTTCGCTCATCTCGCTCACCTTACGGATATTTCATTCTCCGGTACTCCTGCGCGAAGGCGGCGCCATCGTAGCCCTCGTCGTCAGCAACTTCCGACAGCAGTATCTCGCGGTCGCCCTGTAACCACGACTGTCGTGCCGCCAGCGCCCACAGCTCGGGTTCTATCAGCTCCTCGATAGTTACAGGGGGGACGTCCGTCTCACCTGCCAGATAGGGGAGGGTCTTTTCCAGCAGGGCACGATAGAGCTGCGAAGCGTCTGCTTGAAACTGTGTCACGCCCTTCTCGGTGACGATAGTGGAGTAAAAAGGCATCCATTTTTCCGCTGTGCCGATGACCACGATGCCCATTCGTCCGTCTGACCAGCGTATCGCCACACGTCGCAGCACACCCTTGCCCAGATGCTGCACGCTGTACGCTCCGCCTCCCATAATCCCTGCCAGCATGGCGTAAGCGTGAATGCCGTAGTTGAACTCATCTACAGCGCAACCGCAGATGACTGTGTCCGGCGTGCCACGTTCTTCCGGCGGTTGTGCCAGCCATCGCTGGGTCTCATAGCAGAAACGCAGGGAGGAGCCTCCGGTAATGCGTAGCCCACTGTGTGCCCACTCCACAATCTGTCGCAGGTCGCGCAGCTTACCGGCGATTGGTTTATCAATCAGTATCGCCTTACCCGCGTCGACAAAGGGACGCGCTTTCGCGATATGGGTATCCCAATCACAGCCGTGGAGGATGGCGCAGTCTACATCCTGTGCCACCTCCTCCAGCGACCGATACACACGGGGAATGCCGTGTTCCTGTGCGAACCGCTCGGCGTAGCCCGGAGGATGCACCGACCCACCGTCCCATACTCCTGCAATCTCATGCCCCAGCTCGCGCTCGATCGGAATCCAGCTGGGCGGATGCGATGTATCCAGATCAACGATGCCGATCCTCATCATCATACCTCCTGAGGAAAAATTCGTGGGCGAATACCGGGTTCCTGCCGATGACATCTTCTTCGAGCCGGTCGGCGGGGTTCTAGGCTCACCCCGAGGTTCGCTCTCCGGAGAACGTCCATGGGATTGAACCGATACGCCAACTGTGGTTGCATCTACCCTCCCGAACAGCATATAATTATGGTAAATACAGCAAGTGATACGTCACGAAGCATGGGGAGGAAGCACACGTATGGGCAACGGCAAACTTCGCATCCTGATTGCCGACGACGAACCTCTCATCCGGCTGGACCTGAAGAACATGCTCGAGTCGCTGGGATATGAGGTGATTGCAGAAGCTGGCGATGGGGTTTCTGCGGTAGAAGCTGCGCGTACCTTGAAGCCCGATGTGGCGATTCTGGACATCAAGATGCCCGGTATGGACGGTATTGACGCAGCAAACATCCTCAACAGCGAAAAGACTGCACCGGTGGTACTCTTGACCGCCTACAGCGATATGGACCTGATTAACCGCGCGAAAGAGGCGGGTGTATTTGCCTATCTGGTCAAGCCCTTCCGGGAAAGCGACCTGCGTCCCGCCATTGAGGTCGCCATCTCGCGCTACAAGGAGTTCCTCGCGCTGGAGGAGGAGGTCAGCGAACTGGAGGACAAACTGGAGACCCGCAAGCTGATCGAACGCGCCAAGGGCATCCTGATGGACCAGTATGGGCTGAAGGAGCAGGAGGCGTTCCGGCGCATCCAGGTACAGAGTATGAACACGCGCAAGTCGATGAAGGAAATCGCCGAAGCCATCATCATTGCGCACAGCGTGTAGGTGACACATGCGATTTCGACCGAATCTGCGCCTGCGCAAAACCATGCGCCTGTTCCGCCGCAACCTGCGAAGTGACTCCGCAGAGGAGGTTGCTCCGCTGGTAGAGGAACTGCAGCTCAAGGAGCGTCAACTTCTGGAGGCACAGCGGGTCATCCAGCAGCTGCAGGAACAGCTGGAGGAGCAGGCGGCAGAGGTAGACGCCCTCCGCCGCATCGGCGCGGCGGTGGGTTCCGCTTTTGAGGTGGATGAAACCCTCAACGCACTGGTAGAGGTGGCCCTGCGCCTCACTGGCACAGAATCCTGCCACATCTACCTGCTCAACGAAAATCGCACCGAGCTGGTGCTTCGCGCCGCCGATGAAGAGGCACGTCCCATGGTGGGCAAGATACGGCTGAAGGTGGGTGAGGGCATCACCGGCTGGGTGGCACGAGAGAAGCGCTATGTGGCGGTTCCGCGTGAAGCCTACAAGGACCACCGCTTCAAGTACTTTCCCGAAATGCGCGAGGGCGAGTATGAATCCATGCTGGCGGTGCCCCTGCTGTACAACAACGAGGTCATCGGCGTGATCAACGTGCGCACGCGCCGCCCCCATGAGTACAGCCGCAATCAGGTGCGCATCCTTTCCAACATTGCCGCGCAGGTAGCGGGCGTCATCGAGCGCTCCCGCCGTCTGCAACAGCTGGAGCGACGCGCCGAACAGGTCTCTACCCTTACCGAGATCACCCGCCAAATCGCCAGCAACCTCTATCTGGAAGAAATCCTGCAGTTTCTGGTGAACATGACCGCGCAGGCGATGGGCTACAAAATATGCACGGTGATGCTCATCGACGAAGAGCGCAAGGAGCTGGTGCTGAAAGCCACCTCCAGCAAGAGCCAGGAGTATATCTCCAAACCCAATGTACCGCTGGGTAACAGCATCGCCGGTCGCGCCGCCCAGCAAGGGCGTATCATCACCGTGCAAGACGTGAAAGAGCATCCCCAGTACAGCTTCCCCGATATCGCGGCGAAAGAGGGGCTGTGTTCTCTGGCTTGCATTCCTCTGCGCACCAAGGGCGAGACGCTAGGAGTGCTGAACTGCTACACCGACCGTCCCCATCAGTTCACCGAAGAGGAGCTCAACGTGCTGATGGCGCTGGCGAATCAGGCGGCGGTGGCAGTAGAACACGCCAAGCTGAGCCTGCGTTCCGCTATCCTGCGGGAGATGCACCATCGCGTCAAAAACAACCTGCAACAGGTAGCCAGCCTGTTGCGTCTGCAAATGCACTATGCGGAGGGCGCCAGCGCGAAAGAGGTGCTGAACGAGAGCCTCAGCCGCATCCTCGCCATTGCAACGGTGCATGACCTGCTCTCGCGCGAGGACCTGGATATGGTTCCCATTAAACGGCTCGCGGAAACCATCCTGTTCCACACCCAGCAGGGATTAGTCCCGCCACACAAACATATCGAAACGCGCGTTATCGGCGATGACTTCTTACTACCGTTACAGCAGGCGACCTCTTTCGCGCTGATACTGAACGAGCTGGTGCAAAACGCTGTGGAGCATGGCTTTCAGGAACAGGACAGCGGACACATCACCGTCACCATTCAGGAACATCCAGAACGCTACTGCCTGACCGTAGTAAACGATGGCAAACCCTTGCCCGAAAGCTTTGACCCTCGCAAGACAATGACACTGGGGCTGCGCATCGTGGACGACCTGGTGCGTGGTGGGCTGCATGGTACTTTTGACCTGTTTAACTGCGAAGAGGGCATCTGTGCACAGGTGACATTTCCCAAAGAGGGTAACGCAGTAACCCCTGAGTGGAGGCTTCGAGGACATGAATGATGCTTTGAAACAGATATATGAGCTGCAAAAGATAGATGTTTTGTTTGCTCATGTGGTATCACGTCTGCGCAAGCTGGATAGCGGAGAGACGCTGAAACAATCGGCGGAGGCGGCAGCGGTCAACTACGAAAAGGCGGTCGCCGAACATAAGCGACTGACCACCGACCTGCACGATGCCGAGCTGGAGCTGCGTTCGGTAGAAGATAAATTGAAGTCCTTCGAACAACGCCTGTGGAGCGGCACCGTGCGCAATCCGAAGGAGCTCGAGAATCTGGAAAAAGAGGTCAATGCGCTCAAGCGCCAGCGGTCGCATCTGGACGAGCGCGTGCTGCAGTTGATGGACGCTGTGGAAGCCTCCCAAAAAGCATTAGAACAGGCACGAAAACAGAAAGAGGAAACCGAGCAAGCATACCAGCAGCATACCGAGGCTTACCTCGCCGAGAAACGCAAGCTGGAAGCAGAGGGTGTGCGTCTCAAGCAGGAGCGCCAGAAGCTGGCAGCGCAGTGCGACCCACAGCTTTACCAGCGTTACGAAGCCATCCGCCAGCGGCATGGGGGCATCGGTATTTCACGGGTAGAGGGTGACTCGTGTGCGGTGTGCCATACCAAAATCAGCACGAGTGCGCTGAGGGCGATTAAGAGTGGGCAAGTCGTGCAGTGCGAGAACTGCCAGCGCCTGTTGTATATGGAAGGGGCATCTTAAATGGTAGAGATACTGGAGGGAGACTGCATCCACCATCTGCAACGGCTCTGCGAAAGAGGGGAACAGTTCCACCTGACGTTTCTGGACCCGCCGTTCAATCAGGGTAAAGACTACGACCTCTTTGAAGACAATCTGCCTGCTGAGACCTACTGGCAGTGGATGGAGCAGGTATGTCAGCTGGTCTACCGTTGCTCCGTCCCCGGCGCAGCCATCTATTTCATGCAGAGGGAGAAGAACGCCGAGCAGGTGCTACGGGTATTGCGAGAGACGGGATGGACGTTCCAGAACCTGATTATCTGGCTGAAGCGCACCTCCGCGGTGCCTGTTCGCAACAGCTTTGGCAAGCAGTATCAAATCATTGCTTTCGCCACGAAGGGCGACGCGCCACGCGTGTTCCACCGCCTGCGCATCGATGCGCCGCTGCGCCCCGAACACCGACAGCCGCGCAAAGACGGGGTGTTTGTCACCGACTGCTGGGACGACATCCGCGAGCTGACCTCAGGCTACTTCGCGGGTGAGGAGGCCCTTCGTACCGAGACGGGGGAACGGTTCCACCTGCAGCAATCGCCGCTCGCGCTCCTGTTGCGCATTGTTCTCGCGTCTACGAAAGTGGGCGACTGGGTGCTGGACCCGTTCGCCGGTACCGGTACGACCGGCGTTGTCGCGGAGCAATTGGGGCGTTACTGCGTGCTTATCGAGAACGCACCGCGCAACGTGCAGATGATACGCTGGCGACTGGACGTGCAGCGCGCGGCGGACTCCGTTGAACGATGGCGCCACTACTATCGCTTCACGCCCAACCTGGAGGAGATTTGGCCAGTAGGCGAGACATCAAAGTGGATGGTCAAGCAGTATACGTTTGCAGAGATGTGATTCACCCGCTACGTCGGACGCAAAGGGTGTGATGAAGATAATGGTAGTCAGACCTGTGTCACCCTGAGCATTGGCGAAGGGTCCTTGAGATTCTTCGCTCTGAACAGAATGACATTTATTATGACAACGCGATTCATATTGTGAAGAATCCAGATTTTACAGTCATGCTGAGCCAGAACAACCTTGAGGAGGAACTGACAAATGCGCCATCCACAGGTTTTGCAGGCGGAACGCTCGGTGCTGGTGGTCGTGGACATGCAGGAGCCGTTCCTGCGCCACATCTTCGAGCGGGAGCGAGTGCTCCAGAACTGCCGTTTGCTCATTCAGGCGGCAAATATCCTGAAGGTTCCCGTCATCGCCACCCTGCAGTATGCGCAGAAGATGGGTGGGGTCGTGCCCGAAGTCGCGGATGTACTGCCCCAGGGCTGCGAGCCAATAGACAAGATGTGCTTCAGCTGCTACGGGTCGGAGCCGTTCCGCGCGGCGCTGATGGCGAGCGAGCGCACGCAGGTGGTCGTGTGCGGCGTGGAAGCGCATATCTGCGTCATGCAGACAGCACTCGATGCGCTTGGTGCAGGCTTTCAGGTGCAGGTGCCGGAAGACGCCGTGAGTTCGCGCTCGCGGGAGAACTGGCAAATCGCCATGCGCCGGCTGCGCCATGCGGACGTAGTGGTAACCTGTACGGAGTCGGTCATTTACGAGTGGCTGGTTCAGGCGGGCACCGACGAGTTCCGGCAGATACTGCCGTTGGTGAAATGAAACGGAAAAAGCCCTCTGCGTTTGCGCAGAGGGCGACACATGGTAGCCCCAGGGGGATTCGAACCCCCGATCTCCTGGCTGAGAACCAGGTGTCCTAGTCCACTAGACGATGGGGCCCTGTTGCCACGTAGCATTATACACGATGTGCCCGCGATTTGTCAAATGGGAAGGGGAGGCTACCTGCCTCCCCCGCGCATCGGGCGGCTACAGCTGCCGCCGACCACCACCCGCCCCGGCGGGCGGACCACCGAAACCACGACCGCCGCCGAACGGACCGCGTGGGAACTGAAACGGTTTGCCCTGCATCTTCTTCCACTGTTGCTGCTGCTGTTCGGTCAGCACGGCGAGCAACTCCTTGTCCATCTGCTGGCGCAGCTGTTGCATCTGCTGGAACATCGCCTCGCGGTCTGCACCGGGCCCTTGCTGCCAGAGCTGCATTTGCTTCTGCCGATACTGTGCCAGAATATCGCTGATTTTCCGCTTCTGCTCGTCATTCAGGTTCAGCTCTTTGGCGACATCGGGACGAGCCAGCGCGGAAGCACCCTCTGCCTGCAGCTGCAGCTCCCGCAGGCGCGCCTTCTGCTCAGGTTGCAACACTTTGCCCAGAGCTTGATCCCACTTCTGCATTACCTGCTCCATCAGCTTCTGGCGCTGCTCGGGCGTGGCATCGCGCATCTGCTGCATCAGGGGCATCATCTGCTCACGCTGCTCTGCCATCAACTGCTGGAGCTGCTGCTTTTGCTGCTCGGTCAGGTTTATCTCTTTTTGCACCTCCGGCATCATCAGCAGCCCGAAGCCACCGCCCATGCCGAAGCCCATCCCCATACCGGGACCCATGCCACGTCGTCCACCGGGACCTCCGGGACCGGGTTGTGCCAGCGCAGTGGTGACCAGCGCCAGCATCGCGAACATGACCATCAGTTTTTTCATGTTCTCTCACCTCCTGCTCTTAATGACGCATTATCCTCGCTATGGTTCTAATGCTTTGAGGGTAATTTCCTCTCTGGTACAATATGGCTGAAAACGTATTCAGGAGGATGACTATGAGCGTAACTGAAGGTCAAATCGCCCCCGACTTTGCCCTGCCCGCTGCCGATGGCAGCACCGTGCGCCTGTCGGACCTACGGGGCAGAAAGGTCGTTCTCTATTTTTACCCGAAAGACGACACGCCCGGCTGCACAAAGGAAGCGTGCTCCTTCCGCGATAATCTGGGGGTACTGCAGAGCATGGGGGTGGTGGTGCTGGGCGTCAGTCCCGATAGCGTGGCTTCGCACCAGAAGTTTGCGCAGAAGTATGGCTTGCCGTTCCCCCTGCTGGCGGATGAGGGAGCGCAGGTTGCTACCACCTACGGCGTCTGGAAAGAAAAGAAACAGTACGGGCGCACCTATATGGGTATCGAGCGCACCACCTTCCTGATCGACGAAAACGGCATCGTGCGCCGCGTTTTTCCGAAAGTAAAAGTGGACGGCCACGTCGAAGAGGTCATTGAGGCAATCCGTTCTCTGGAGGCACGAGGATGAGGTATTACCTGAAGGTTCTGACTTGCTTGCTGGCGGCATTGCTGATACCGGCGGCTTCGTGGTCGCAACCTCCGAAGGTTCCCGAGGCGGTGCAAAAGGCGAATGAGGTACTCACCGCGCTAGCGGATATTGACCTGCTGCTGGTGCTGACGCCGTTGAAGCTGAGCAAAGAGCAGATTGGCAAGATAAAGCCGCTGCTGGAGCAGGCGCAAAGCGACCTGATGCGCATGGAAGAGCGCAACGCACAGGCTCTGCTGCAGTTGAAAGACGAGGTGATGACCGCGAGGAACGAGGCACTGAAAGGCAAAACCCCTTCTGAAGAACTGCGCAAAAAACTACGCGAGGCAGATACCGCTGCCCTGCAACTGCGCATGAAGACGGTGGACCAGGTGGTGCGCAGCCTCTGGGCAAAACTGGATGGTATCCTTTCCGATACGCAGAAGCAGACCATCTACGATCAGGCAAAGGAACAGATGCGCGCTGCTCGCCGCCCTGACGTGGACAAGGTCAGCAAGCGGGAGCTGGGCGAGTTCTTCACGCAGGAGGTACTGCTCGCGCCTCGCACGTTGCCGATACTGGAGGAGTTGCAGAAGGTATCTGAATGAGCCACATCGCCACTGCTCCTGCAGCCGTGCGTCGCAACATCATCGCCATCATCGGCGATGTGGCTTTCTTCATGCTGGGGTTCTCGTGCATGGACCCCACGACGGTCATGCCGCAGTTCCTGAAGGAGCTGGGCGCGTCACCACAGCTTATCGGACTGATAAGCGGGTTGCGCCTGCTGGTGCTCTTCGCGCCACAGCCCTATGTGGCCCACCGTGTACACGGCAGGCGGCGTGTCAAACCTTTTCTCATTACCGCGTGCGCCATCGGCAGACTGCCGATGTTCTTGCTGTTCCTGCTGATATGGGCGTACGGTCACCACCGCACGCTGGCGTTATGGGCGTTCGTGCTGTTCAGCCTGCTGTTTATTGGCTCGGATGGCTTCAGCATCGTGCCCTGGACGGAGATTATCGGCAAGTCCATCCCATCAAACATTCGGGGGCGTTTCTTCGGTGCGATGCAGACGGTCTCCTCGCTGGCGGCGCTGGGCGCGCCCGCGCTGGTCAGTACGATCCTGAGTATCCGTGCGCTGACCTTCCCGCGAAACTACGCTATTCTGATACTGCTAATGGCTACAGGGCTGCTGCTGTCGATGTTGATGCTTCTATTGATTCAGGAACCCGACACGCCGCCACAGGAAGACCCTGAGCGCACCTTTGCGGAACACCTGCGCCGCATTCCTGCTCTGTGGCGCAGCGACCCAGCCTTGCGCTGGATACTCACCACGCAGTTTCTGCTGGCAGGGGGAGGCGTGGCTTCCAGCTTCTACGTGCTGTATGCGCGGGAGCGGTTTGGTTTGCCGGAGTCCTACGTGGCGATTTATCTGACCGCTCAGACGCTGGGCGCGGTGCTGACGGGTCCGCTATGGGGTTGGATGGCGGACCGCTTCGGTGCGGTTCGAGCGTTGCGGGCGGTGGTGTCGCTGGCGGTGGTGCCCCCGCTGGCGGCGCTGGTGATGCCTGTCGCGTGGGGGTTCGTGCTTGTGTTTGCCTGTCTGGGCGCGCTGGGATGGAGCCTGTGGAACGCCTTCACCAACGCCATACTCTCGGTTGCGCCGCCTGCGGAGCGTCCCACCTACATTGCCCTGCAGAACTTCATGAACCTGCCAGCGACCCTTGCACCCTTTATCGGAGGGGTGATTGTGGCGTGGGCGGGCTATCCCGCTGCTTTCCTCACCACGGCGGCGATAGTAACACTGGGTGCATTAAGCGCACGACGCATCCCTCTACGACATTGACAACTTTGTCACGGCTTTGTATGACAACCTGTAAAACTGGAAGATAGTGCAGGTTGCTTACCTTTGTCCGTCTGTATGGAGAAAAGATGGTGAGCCCGGTTCGCATGATGCTCTCTGTTCGCGTGATTATCTGGCTTGTCGGGGCGGTACTGGTTCTTGCCGCAGGAATCGCTTCTGCGTCCGCAGAAGCAGAGCCAGAGGCGGTCGTCATCCCGGGCAGGCGGTTTCTACAGCCGCCGGTCATCGACGGCGTGCTCTCCCCCGGGGAATGGGAGAACGCGGTGGAAATCGTCTCGTTTTGGGATTTCAAACAACAGCGTGAAGCCGAACTTCGCACCCGCTGCCTGCTGGCGTACACGTCCGAAGGAATCTACGCGGCGTTCGACTGTCACGACCCCGAGCCGAACAAGATTCTGGCACAGGAAACCCGCCGCGGCGCCGACCTCACGAAAGATGATTACGTGGAGCTGTCTGTGGAACCTACCGGCGTCAATGTCGAGCCCTATTCCTTCCGGGTGAGCGCACGTGGCACACAGGACGAGAGTATCCCCGGCGGCAGTATCAGCAACATCCGCTGGCGCGGCGACTGGAGGGCTGCGGTCTCGCGCCACAACACCGGCTGGGCCGCTGAAATCTTCGTGCCGTTCCGCATCCTGCGCATCCCGCGCGGGCAGAAAGAGCTGGGCGTGCAGCTGCTGCGGAACGTTCCCCGCCTGAACGTGCAGTACGTCTATCCAAACACCGGCACGACCTTAGACCTGCTGAAGCGCGCCCGCTGGACCGACCTGCAGCTGCCCGAAGTGTTGCCACCTCCCATTATCCTGCCGTATACGCAGCTGGATACCACTTCCGGCAAGACCGAATGGCGCAGTGGGTTGGACATCAAGTGGCAGATGTCCGGAGGGCTTACCTCTCTACTTACCCTCAACCCCGACTTCAAGAACGTGGCGCGGGAGGTGGACAGCGTCTCCTTCAGCTACGTGCCCCGACTGGTGCGCGAGACCCGCCCCTTCTTCGTGGAGGGGGACGGATTTTTCCCCGACACCACCCTTTTCTACAGCGGCAATGTGCAGGCGGTGGACGCCGCGCTCAAGTCCTTCGGCACCGTGGGCAGGTGGAACTATGGCGCCCTGTTCAGCCGGGGTGCAGACCAGTGGGTAACCGTCGGGCGGCTGGCGTACCAGACGAGCATGCGCTCCCATACCGAGGTGCAGTTCGTCTATGATGACCGTCCGGGCGTGCATTCGACGGCACTGGGAGGCGGAGCGGTGTTCTATCCTTCCTTTCCCGATGGCTTCGCCAACGTCAGCCTGCTGTACTTCCGCACCTCCGGGCAGAATATGCCGACCGGCGAGAAGGTAGGGCTGATTCTCTGGCGGCAGCGCGGGGATGGACGTATCAGCTTCGGAGCGCAGGTTTACCAGATATCGCGAGGGTTCGCGCCGACGCTGGGCTATGCTCCGGAGGTGGGACTGCGCGGCTATGAGAGCATGGCGATATACAACAGACGCTGGGACAACCGTCCCGTGCAGCTGATGGACGCGGGCATCGTGCGCAACCAGCGATGGAAGCTGGACGGCGGCATCTACGACGACACCCTCAGCGGCTGGGTGTCGGTCACCCTGCGCAATGACATGGTTTACTGGCTCGGCGCGAGCCGCTACCACCGTCCTCCCTATCACGACCGCACCGTCTCCGCGATGGTGGGCTGGAACGTGCATCGGCTGTACAATGCAGGCGATGTCGTCATCACGTTGGGTAAAGTCGCGGGAGGAGACAGCCTCTACTGGCGGTTCCTGCAAGGGGTGCCGCTCACCGAGCGGTTCCGCCTGATGCTTCACTACGAGCAGAGCCACATCCGCTACCACGACCCAAACACGCCCGACCGCAACCTGCACCAATTTATCGCCACGCTGAACTATGATATCGACCCCGAGCACAGCATCGGCGGGCGATACATCGGCAGGGGGAGCGGCTTTGGCAGTTTTCACGAGATGAATACGCTGTATCTCACCTATCGCCAGCAGGTGCGCCGCGGCACCGACATCTTCCTGATATTCGGCGACCCCAACGCCTCCAGCACGCAAACGCGCTTCGCGGTGAAGGTGATGACGCCGTGGTAGAGACAGCGGGCGTGCTGTACGTGGTGGCGACCCCCATCGGCAATCTGGAAGACATCACCCTGCGGGCGTTGCGCGTGCTTCGAGAAGTGCATCTCATTGCCGCGGAGGATACGCGCGTCACCCGCAAACTGCTGAGCCACTACGATATCCACGCTCCTCTCACCAGCCTGCACGAATATTCGCCACCTGCGAAGATCGAGCAGCTGGTGCGGCGTTTGCTTGGTGGTGAATGTGTCGCGCTGGTCACCGACGCGGGAACGCCTACGCTGAGCGACCCCGGTAGCGCACTCATCCGCCGCGCCCGCGAGCAGGGGATTGCCGTTATGTGCGTGCCGGGTGCCTCGGCGGTAACAGCGGCGGTGAGCCTCGCCGGCTCGCCTGATGGGCGGTTTGTTTTCGACGGCTTCCCGCCCCGTAAAAGCAGGGAACGCCACGCTTACCTGCAGTCGCTGGCAGGCGAGCAACGGGCAGTAGTGTGGTTCGAAGCCCCTCATCGTGTGGTGGACCTTCTGAAGGACGTGCAGCAGGTGTTGGGCGAGCGAGAGATATTCGTTGCCCGCGAGCTGACCAAGCAGTTTGAAGAATCTCGGCAGGCGACGGTGAGCGAGTGGCTGTCACATTTTGAGCAAACACCGCCTCGCGGCGAGTTCACGCTGATTCTGCTACCTGCACGGGAACAGGCATCGCCGCCGTGCGCAGAGGAGCCTCTGCAGATGATTGAGCATCTGGTCGCAGATGGAATGAGCGATAAAGAGGCGATTCGTGAGGCGGCGAATCGCAGCGGTGTTCCAAGAAGGGAGCTTTATGCCCGCTGGCTGGAGCGGAAGGGAAAGTAACGAACAACCGTATCAGCGTGTGCGGTTGCGCAGGAAAGTCTCTGCCTCCGTCGAACCTAATCCTGACATCTCCGACGAAGGAGGCATCTCGATGAAAATCGGCATCAACCGATGGACAATGCCCGGCGACTGGTCGTTTGAGCAGTGTCTCAAGGCGGCAAAGGAAGCCGGCTTCGACAGTATCGAGTTCAACATGGCGGAAGACGGTGTGCTGGGCTTTGACGCAAAGGAGTCCGAAGTGCGCCAGATTGCAGAGACCGCACAGCGCATCGGAGTGGAGCTGTCCAGCCTCTCCACCGGTTTGGGCTGGCGTTATCCGCTGACTAGTCCCGACCCCGCCGTGCGCGAGAAAGGCATGGCCGCCATCCGCAAGCAACTGCAGATTGCCAGCTGGCTGGGCGTGGACACGATTCTCGTGGTGCCCGGCGTGGTGAACGAAGAGACCGCCTACGACGAGGCATACGACCGCGCCCACAGCGCACTGCGTGAGCTGCTGCCCGATGCCGAGCGACTGGGCGTGCGCATCGGCGTGGAGAACGTCTGGAACAAGTTCCTGCTCAGCCCGCTGGAGATGCGCCAGTTCGTGGACGAGCTGGGCAGTCCCTACGCGGGCGTGTATTTTGACGCAGGCAACGTGCTGGTGATGGGCTATCCTGAACAGTGGATTCGCATCCTCGGCAAGCGCATCTACCGCGTGCATGTGAAGGACTTCAAGACGCACATCGGCAACATCAGTGGCTTTTGCAACCCGCTGCAGGGCAACGTTCCCTGGGCAAAGGTGAACGAAGCGCTCCGGCAGGTGGGCTACGATGGTTACATCACCGCAGAGGTCGAAGGCTACCCGAGCTACCCCGAACTGGGCTTGAAGCATATCGCCGAGAGTCTCAAAGCGGTTTTCCAGTGATGTGCCGGAGGAGGTGACAACATGCTGCGAGTGGGAATTGTCGGGGTCGGTACGATGGGGCGCACCCATGCGTCCGCCTACATCAAGTTGCCAAATACCCAGCTGATTGGTTTCTACGATGCAGTCACTGAGGCGGCTCAGCGCGTGGCGTCGCAGTTTGGGGTGCAGGCGTTCCCCACCTACGAGGCGATGCTCGAACAGGTGGACATGGTGGATATCTGCACTCCGACGCCGACTCATCTGGATCTGGTGCTGAAAGCCGCCGGCGCGGGCAAGCACATCCTGTGCGAGAAGCCGCTGGGTCGCACCCTGCAACAGTGCGAGCAGATGATCGAAGCCGCCAGCAATGCAGGTGTGACGCTGATGCCTGCGCAGGTGCTGCGCTTCTTCCCGGAGTTCATACAGGCGCACGACCTGGTGCTGGCGGGAGCGGTGGGCAAACCGGCAGCCATCCGCACCAGACGCGGTGGTCCCTATCCCCGCGCCGCCAACGACTGGTACGCGGACTTCGAGCAGAGCGGTGGACCCATTCTGGACATGGTCATCCACGACTTTGACTGGCTGCGCTGGACGTTCGGCGAAGTGGAGCGTGTGTTCGCCAAGGCGCTGACCTTCAAGAAGCTGGACCACATTGACTACGCCTTAATCACCCTGCGACTGAAGAGCGGCGCGATTGCGCACGTGGAGGCGAACTGGGCAGACCCCAGCGGGTTCAAAGTGGACTTCGAAATCGCGGGAGACGCGGGCATGATTGCCTTCGACAGCCGCTTTGCGATGCCGTTGACGGTGGCGAAACAGGAGTCTGGCGGCGGAGGCGGCGGCGTAGCGGTGCCCGAAAGCCCGCTGGCGGAAGACCCTTACATGCTGGAGATTAAACACTTCGTGGACAGCGTAGAGGCAGGGCAACAACCCTCCATTACGGCAGTGGACGGCATGAAGGCGGTGGAGATTGCGCTGGCGGCGATAGAGAGCGCGCGCACAGGCAAGGTCATTCGGCTGGGAGGAGGTGCTTGAGATGGCAGTACGAATCGGCATGATGAGCTTTGCGCACATGCACGCCTATTCCTACGCGCACTGTGTGAAGCAGCTGGAAGCGGAGGGTAGGGCGCAGCTGGTGGGCGTCGCCGACGATGACCCGCAGCGCGGGCAACAGGTGGCGCAGCAATACGGCACGCGCTTCTACGAGAGCTACGAAGCCCTGCTGGACGCTGGCATCGATGCCGTCATCGTCTGCCCGGAGAACGTCAAGCACCGTCCGCTCACCGAGATGGCAGCTAAAGCGGGCAAGCATGTGCTGTGCGAGAAGCCCCTCGCCACCAGCAAAGCCGACGGCAGGGCGATGATCGAGGTCTGCAAGGCAAACGGTGTGCAGTTGATGACCGCGTTCCCCTGTCGCTTCAGCCCGTCCTACATCCGCCTCAAGCAGATGGTGGAAGCGGGCGAGCTGGGCGAGGTGCTGGCGATTCGAGGCACCAACCGCGGGCGCAACCCCGGAGGCTGGTTCATCGTGCCCGAACTCTCCGGCGGGGGTGCGGTGATTGACCACACAGTGCATGTCACCGACCTGTGCCGCGACCTGCTCCACAGCGAGGTGGTGGAGGTTTACGCCGAGATTGGCAATGGCTTCTGCCACAGCGACTTCGATGACACAGGGATGCTCACCCTCACCTTCGCCAACGACGTATTTGCCACGCTGGACTCCTCGTGGTCGCGCCCGAAAGTGTTCCCCACGTGGGGGGATGTCACCCTGCAGGTGGTGGGCACGAAGGGGCTGGTGTACATGGACATGTTCGCGCAGAACTCCACCCTGTACGACGACCGCAACATGCGCATCACCCTTGAACACTGGGGTTCCAGTATCGACTACGGGCTGGTCAGCGCGTTCGTGGAGAGCGTGGCATCGGGCAAACCTGTGCCCATCACCGGCGAGGACGGTCTGGCGGCGGCGGAGGTTGCCTTCGCGGCGTACGAGTCCGCCAAACGCGGCGAGCCGGTGCAGTTGCCCTTGCCGGAATAGTGAACAGCCCTTAATCTGGAGGGCGAGGCTCCCACCGAGCCAAGCCCTGCCCGCCCGCGGGAGAGGTTGGGCAGGGGAGGCTCAGCCGGAGGTTCGCCCTCCAGCAACGCCGGCTAAAGCCTGCGGCTACAGAAGAGGCTCCCGCCGAGCCGCTCATATTTCATCTGGGGAAAGGACATGTCATGTCCACCCTGCGCAACGGTTATTTCACCGTACAAGAACAGAAGCACATCCTGAGCAACCTGCGCTGTGACCCCACCGGCAAGGGGCGTCGCAGCCAGTCTTTCTGCCTGAGCCTCATTCCGGAAGACTGGGAAATCACTCCCCGTACTCTTGTGCGGCAGTCGGAGACCGGCGTTACCCTTGAGCCTCTGCAGGTGTATCACTCCGAGCAGATTGCGCTCGAAAGCGGCGGAGAGGTTTCCTTCCCCGAGCGGCTGGAGGCGGGGCATACCCTGGCGCAAACCTTCCGTATCGCCGCCGGGCAGCAGTTCACCACCGTCTCCGTGCACCTGCCCACCTGGCACACGACGGATTCGGGATGCGTGTTGAGTCTCTACCGCGGGGGGACGTTGCTTGCCTCGCGGCGACTTCAGAACGTGCCGGATAACTCGTGGCAGTCCCTCTCGCTGGACGAACCGCTGGGCGAAGGGGAGTATACGGTGCAGATTTCGGAGCCAAAAGGTTCCATCGGCTGGTGGAGCAGTCGGCGCGACGTGTGGGCTGGCGGCGCCGCTCTGGTGGACGGGCAACCGGTAGAGCGCGACCGGGCACTGCGTGTGGACTCCCGGCGGTTTGTGGGCGAAGGGCGTTTGGTCTATCGCCTGCAACGGGATACACTGCTGGTGGAAGCGGAGCTGCGTTCGCAGGCAGCTCCCCCGGGCGCACTTCGCTGGACGTGGAGCACGACGTGGACGAAATCGGGCTATGATTGTACCTCCGCCGCGGGCGTGGTGTTCAGCCGCTTCTTCACCGACAACCAGCGCTACATGCCTGTGCAGCAGCTGAAACGGCGTGACCATGCCGGGCTCTCGTTCGACGGGGCGCGCTGGATAGAGATGGAAGGCACCCGCCACGCCGACCTGCGCATAGAAGGCGATGGACTGCACCTGCACTGGGAGATGGAAGAGAAACGAATGCACCTGCGCCTGCATGTGCCCTATCGGCAACAGGGTAACCGGTGGATCAGCCGCTGGTGCGTGCGCGTGTTGCCACGAACCGACTCCGTGCCCGATACCTTTCCCCGCTTCGTTTGCCCCCAGCGCAGGCTGGAGCAAGACGTGAACCGCTTCTGGTGGGAACGCGCCTTTACCTATCCTGCTCCCGCCGGACCAGCCGCGTGGTTCGAGTGGATGGCAACCATGCGCTGCTGGTATGATGGCCATCAGCGATGCGGCGAGATGGAGCAACTGCGCACCTACCCGATAACCCGCGAAGGCTATGTGAACACGTGGGGCGCAATGGAAGGCTGGCCCTTCCCGCCCTCGCCACCATACGACACCCGCCACTTTGACACGAATGCCCGTTTTATCCTCGCCTGCTGGAGGTTCTACCTGTGGACGGGGGACACGGAGTTCCTGAAGAGTCAAGCGGACCGCCTGCGCCGCGCGATGGCTTATCAGCTGGAAACGTTGAGCGGGCACGACGGGCTTATCATCACCGCCAGCAAGGACGTCAACGGAAGACATAAGGGCGTGGGCGATAACTACTGGGATATCCTGCCTTTCGGACACCTGGACGCCTACGCCAACGCGGTGTATTATGCTAGCCTTGAAGCCATGCAGGGCATCGATGCGGTGCTGCGTCGGCAACCGTTAACCGACTATCGCGCCCTCCGCCAGAAGGTGCACCGCCGCTACGATGAGGTCTTCTGGGACGAGAAGGCGGGACGCTACATCGGCTGCGTGGATATTGACGGCATACGACATGACTACGGCTTCACGTTCGTCAATCTGGAAGCGCTGTATTACGGCCTGGGCGATGCGCAGAAAGCGAGGCGTATCTATCGCTGGATGGAGACAGAGCCAACCTCTACCGGCAAAGCGGATACTTACAGCAGGTGGATTTTCGCTCCGCGTGCCAACACCATCCACAATCCCATGTGGGGCGAGAACGCGCCCCCTGAAGAGCGCAACAGCCCGATGCCTCCGTGGTGGCATTTTGGGTGGCATGGCACCCCCTACGGCGACCAGTGTCAGGACGGCGGGGCAATTCTGTACACTTCTTACTTCGACCTGATGGTGCGCCTGCGCTACTTCGGCATCGAGAACGCCTGGAAACGGTTCGGAGAGATACTCTCCCGCTACCGGATGCCCGACCGTCTGTGCGGGGGACCGCCCCTCTTCAGGGGTGAGATCCCGCAACAGGAAAACCCGGGACAGGTGGGGGTAGACCTGCCTTTCCCCGAGAGTGGTCTGGTTCCCTGTTTCCTGCTGTACGGCGTGCTGGGTGTTGAGGCGACTGTGGATGGCTTGCGTATCCAGCCGAAGCTGCCTGCCGCGTTGCCTGCCTTTGGGGTAGACGGACTGCACTATCGAGGCAACCGCCTGCGCGTTACCGCCACCCCACGCGAAGTGGTCATAGAAGGCAACCGGCGGGGCAGAAGGATGCGTAAGAGATTGCACCCGGGAGGTGGTATCATATAGCGGGGGGATGATGCATCACGACTTCTTCGCTACCTGCACCACAGGACTGGAGTTTATTACCGCACGGGAGCTGACCGCTCTGGGTGCGGAGGTGACGGATACCAGCAAATCGCGCGTCTTCTTCCGCGCCCAATGGGAACTTATCTATCGCCTGCATCTCTACGCCCGCACCGTCAACCGCTTCTTCGCGCTGCTGGCAAGGGCACAGGTGCGCAGCCTGCAGGAGATCGAGCAGGTCGCCTGGCAGGTGCCCTACGAGCAGTGGTTCGAGAACCGCTACGCCTTCGCCATCCGCTCCGAACGCGACGGCACACACGATTTCACCAGTATGGATATCGCCCGCGTAGTGGGGCAGGTGGTGTGCGACCGCTTCATTGCGCGCACAGGTGCACGCCCGCCGGTCAACCTGGACAACCCTGATGTGGAGATATTCTCCACCCTGGTGGATGACCAGTATCTGCTGGGCTTGAACCTGACCGGCTCCAGCCTGCACCGGCGTCCCTGGCGACAGAGCCTGGCGCACCTGACCGCACTGCGCCCGACGCTGGCGGCGGCGGTGGTGATGGCATCCGGCTGGGACGACCGTCCGCTCATGGACCCGATGTGTGGCACGGGCACGTTGTTGATCGAGGGCGCATTATGGCGGCGGGGTATCAGCCCCTCGCGTGGGCGCGAGGAATGGCCGTTCCGAAAGCTCATCCCGCACGATGAATGCCTCTGGCAAGCAGATCTGGAGGCGAGTGCGTCTGTCGGGGGAACGTCGCCCCCCTTGCAGGGCAGCGACTGGAACGCCCGATACATCGAGATTGCCCGGCAGAATGCGCAGGGAGCGGGAGTCACGGATATCCAGTTTGCGGTCGCGAACGCGCTGACCCTGCCTCCGCCCGAGCAGCCGGTAGTGCTGGTGACCAACCCTCCTTACGGCGTTCGCATGGGCAAGCCGTCGGAGCTGGTACACCTGTATCGCAAGCTGTGGCACAAGTGGAGCGCAGAGTATGTCGGTAGTCGCATCGTAGTGATCAGCGGCAACCCTGCCTTCGAGCAGATCGCGCCGATAGAGCCGGTGGCTGCATATGACTTCCTTCAAGCGGAGCTGCCCTGCCGCCTGCTGATATGGGATTTGCCGGAGAGGTAGTTTTCCTAGGCAGCTTGTGCTGTTCCACCACGTGTCCGCATCTCCACGTACAACGGCTCGCGGATGCCGGTGACTTCCGCGAAGTTGCGGATGCGCTCCAGCAACGCTTCGGAAATCCGATGTCCTGCCGAGATGAGCAGTTTACCGTCCGCCGTGTAGACATCGGAAGCAAGAACGTGTCCGACCCGCAGACCGCGCACCGATACCGCCATCGACGGGATATCCGCTTGTTTTTGTACCTCCGCCGGTGAAACAAAGGTAACTGCCGCCGCTTCCAGCAGACGGGGGTCGTACCAGCCTTCGCGTTTGCGCATGACCTCGAGGGCGCGTTTTCTGGAAAAACTTGATTCTTCCAGGTCACGCATGTCTGCCAGTACCTTCAGCATCCGCGCCCCCAGCGGAATATCATAGCCGGACACGGTGTCACGTGGAAAACCTGACCCATCGAAGTGTTTATTCTGGTACAGCACGATACGGGCAACGGGTTCCAGGCGAGGGATGTTAATCAGCAGGTTATGGCTGATTTCCGGTACGCGCTCCAGCATCTGCTGCTCCGCCTCCGACAGCGGATGTCCGGCACGCGCCTTCAACACCACCACCGGGGGGATGGTCACCAGTCCCACCTGCGCCAGCAGCGCGGAAAGCTCCATCTTCCAGACCTCGCCGACCTGCAGTGTCTGCGCCAGCAAGCGCATGTACCCCCGCAATGTCTGAGCCCGCCCAAACAGATGGGGGTCTACCATTGCCAGGATGTCCATTAGCATGCGTACGCTGCCGCTGAGGGTCTTTTCCAGCAAGTCACGCTCCGCGGTAATCAGCCTGTACTGCTCGATACCCGCTTCCAGTGCCATCGCCAGGCTTTCCGGTGGGCAGGGCTTGGTCAGGAATCGGAAAATATGTCCGTGATGCACCGCCTCGATGGCGGTACGCAGGTCGGGGTTGCCTGTCAGCATAATACGCACGGTATCGGGGGCAATCTCTTTCAATTTCGCCAGAAACTGCACCCCGTTCATACCGGGCATATACATGTCCGACACGACCACTGCGTAGGGTCCCTGTCGCTCGATGACTTTCAGTGCGACTTCCGCGCCGACGGCGACCTCGATGTGGAACTGCTTGCGCAGGGCGCGTTGATATCCTGCCAGAATGTTTGCGTCGTCGTCCACAAAGAGCACTTTTTCACTCATCATTTGCCTCCCTGACCCATTGCTTGCGTATAAATCTCCTGCCACACCGGTATTCGCTCCGACAGCCCCATCTCCTCGATAAGCGCGGTGTCCAGCCACTGTGATGGCTCAACGAACTGTTCCTCCACCGGAATACTCTGGTGCCATAACGCATCGGCGACATGGACTGTTGTCAGCGGGCAGAACGTTCGAGCAGGACACGCGAGCGGGCGATGGTGCCATGCAACCGCCTCCACGATGGAGGTGGGCAAGCCCCATAATCCCAGCAGATACGCTCCGACCTCGGCGTGGGAAGTACCAAACGCTTTTTCCTCCGCCTGCCAGAGGGGGATCTTCTGTGTTCGGGCAGTGTCCAGCACCCTCTGGTAGGCTTCGGGGAGGCTGCTTGCCAGTATCAGCATACCCACGTCGTGCAGCAGACCCGCGGTGAACGCCTCGTCCATCTCGCGCGCTGTGAGCTGCTCGACCTCAGCAAGACGCTTTGCCATCGCACCCACGACCATACTGTGGTGCCAGAGCCTTTCGATATCAAAGCCTTTCAACCGGCTGCCCTCCCATTTCGCGAATATCTGTACTGACAGCACCAGCGCTTTCACCGTCTCCAAGCCCAGAAACATAACTGCCTGCACGGGGTTGGAGATGCGCCGGGCGATGCCGAAATAGGAAGAGTTCACCAGCTGCAGCACTTTCGCGCTCATAGCGATGTCTTCAGTCACAATCTCGCCGATTTTCTGCAAGGAGGGGTCATCAGATTGCAAGATTTCGATGATGCGCACGTACAGCGAGGGCAAGCTGGGTAAGGTCTTAATCTGCGAGACCACCTTGCTCAGCTCCTTGCTTGCGAGCAGGTCGCGCAGGGCACAGGCGCGGGTCACTGTGTCCTTAATGGTTTCTGCGTCACAGGGCTTGGCGAGGTACTGATGGGATGTGGTCACCAGCTGCAGGATGTACTCGCGGTCAGAATGCCCCGAAAGCACGATGCGCACCACATCAGGATGCCTTCGGGCAACCTCTTTCAGCAGCTCCGCTCCGTTCATGCTAGGCATGCGCATATCGGAGACAATCACGTCAAACGGAGCCTCTTCCAGTTTGCACAGGGCTTCCTCGCCGCTGCTGGCGAAGTCCATATCCCACTCATGACGCATCGGGCGGAGCATTCGCTGCAACCCCTGCAGCACGTTCGGGTCATCATCCACAAACAGTATGCGCCGTTTCATGCCGCTACCTCCGCATTTTCCTGGTGCAGGGGCAGGCGGATGATAAAGGTGGTTCCTTTACCCTCTTCCGTCTCGAAGGTGACAACGCCCTTGTGCTTTTCCACCACCGAATGCACGTAAGCCAGTCCCTGCCCCGTTCCTCGTCCGACCTGTTTGATCGTGAAGAAGGGGTCGAAAATCTTTGAGCGGATTGCCTCTGGAATGCCAGTGCCCGTATCGCGGATGCGTATCTCCACCCAATCGTCGAGCGCACGAGTGCTGATGGTGATGGTGCCTTTGCCTCGGGAACCATCACCCACTACGTCGGCGATCGCGTGCGCCGCGTTGACGATGATATTCAGGAACACCTGATTCATTTCGCCGGGCAAACACGGCACCGGTGGCAGGTTGGGGTCAAAGTCGGTAACGACTTCGGCGACGTACTTCCACTCGTTGCGCGCCACGGTGATGGTGTTTTCCAGGGCATGGTTGATGTCCACGCTCGTCATCTCTACCGGACCGGGGTGCGAGAACTCTTTCATCGCACGCACGATTTTGGCAACCCTGTCCACACCTTCCAACGACTGCTCGATGGCTTTGGGTATCTCTTCCAGCAGATACTCTAAATCCGCATCCTCGATGGCTGCTTCCAGCTCGGCAATCTGCGCCTCAGATACCGTTCCCTGTTTCGCCGTCTCCAGCAGGTTCTGGAATCGTTGTAGTAGCTCCAGTAAATCGCGCATGGCGTCTTGAAGGAAGCGGATATTGTCGCCCACGTACTGGGTGGGGGTGTTGATTTCATGGGCGATACCTGCCGCCAGACGACCGATGGATTCCATCTTGAGTGCCTGGGCGAACTGTCGTTCCATCAGCCGACGCTCTGTAATATCCGTACCCAGCAGCAGGACATGTTTACTTTCTTCCGCGCTGGTTCCCAGCGGATTGATTGTCATCCCGATAACACCTTCGCGTCCGTCTGGGCGAGTGTAGTGCAGGTCCTCAAGCCGTACAGGAGCACGTTTCTGGCGACAGGAGGCGATCCCCCGAAAAACAGGTTGCCAGTCCCACTGGATGGAACACTGCTGCAACGGCCGTCCGAAAACCTCTGAAGCGGAGATACCAAAAACGTTCTCTGCGGCAGGGTTCCAGTAGGTGACCCTGTTCTGTTCATCGATGGTTATCAGAATAGAAGGTATGGATGCCAGAATACACTCCTGTTCTTCACGCTCCCTGCACAGTTTCATCAGTTGTCTCTCCAGATCTTCGTTGTTTCCGCTCTCACCGGCGACAACATACCGCTGGTTTTGTGGTTTCATTTCAACAGGCAGATTGCACCGCAATTCTCCCTGTTTATGCACACATCAAGCCCTTTGCCTGATGCATTTTTGCCCTCGGAAACCTTTTTCCCACAAGCCGCGTCTAATGCGTGCGATGCGAATAGAATAAGGGAGGTTGAATGCGAATATGTTGCGAAACTTGCTGGTGTGTCTATCTCTCCTGATGGGGGCAACTATGGCAATGGAAGCGCAGAACGCGGTTACCTCGACCGCGAAGGACACGAAGGGCGTTTCGCTCACCATCTACAACCAGAACTTCGCGGTGGTGCGCGAGAACCGGCAGATAAGCCTCAAAGAGGGCGTGAACTTCGTGCGTTACGAGGACGTGGCGGCGCAGATAGACCCCACCTCCATCAGCTTCAAGTCCCTCACCGCACCCAATGCGGTCGCCGTGCGTGAGCAGAACTACCAGTACGACCTGCTCAATCCCACCTCCATCCTCAACAAGTCGGTAGGCAAGACGGTGCGCTTCAAGCAGGTGCATCCCGACGGCAAGGTGGAGATACTGGAGGGCACGCTGCTCAATCCGCCCACTGCCATTGTGGGGCAGACCGACGCAGGCGGCGGAGGGACGGTGTATCAGGGGCTGGTGATACGGCTCAAAGATGGGCGCATCGTGCTGAATCCCACCGGTCAAATCGAGTTGACCGAGCTGCCCGAGGGGCTGGTATCGCGCCCATCGTTGCTGTGGAAGCTGGATGTGGACAAAGCGGGCACGCACCACACGCAGGTCTCCTACATTGCCAACGGCATTACGTGGAAAGCGGATTACGTGGCGGTGGTCAATAAGGACGAAAACATGGTGGATTTGACGGGCTGGGTGACCATCGACAACCGCAGCGGGGCAACCTACTCGGATGCGCAGTTGCAGTTGCTGGCGGGAGATGTGCGTCGCGTGCAGGAGGCGCCCGGAATGGGCGGCGTGCCGATGGACGCAATGGTGATGAAGCGTGCGGCTGCACCGCAGTTCCAGGAAGAGTCCTTCTTCGAATACCACCTCTACACCCTTCAGGGCACCACCACGGTACGGGACAACGAGACCAAGCAGATGACCCTGCTATCGGCATCCGATGTGAAGGTCACGCGCAAGCTGGTGCTGGACGCAGGCAGGCGGTGGTGGATACAGGGCATTCGCGGGCCCGGCATGGGCAGCGACACCGACAATGTCAAACTGAACATCGTGGTGGAGCTGCGTAACACGAAGGAGAACAATATGGGCATGCCGCTGCCCAAAGGCAAGGTGCGCCTGTACAAAGCGGATGACCGCGGCAATCTGCAGTTTCTGGGCGAAGACCTTATCGACCACACGCCCAAAGACGAGCTGGTGCGCCTGTATATCGGGGATGCCTTCGATGTGGTCGGAGAGCGCAAACGCACCGACTTCAAGCAGATTTCCGACCGCGTCATCGAAGAGACCTACGAAATCACCGTGCGCAACCACAAGGAGACGGATGTGGACGTGTGGATTGTGGAGCACTTCTGGGGCGAGTGGCAAATCCTCAACAACAGCCACCCGTACAACAAGCTGGATGCCCACACGGTCGAGTTTCCGGTGAAGGTCGAGCGCAACGGCGCGGTGAAGGTGACCTACACCGTCCGCACCAGGTGGTAAATCATGGTGGAGGGCGGACCTCCTGGTGAGCCGCAGCCCTGCCCAACGGCTCGGCAGGAGCCTCGCCCTCCAGATGGTGTTTATCTACCACAACAATTTGGATGTCGCCAGTGCGATGCCTCTGCGCTCGCCGACCTCGATCTCTCCTGCTCTGCCTTCCGCGAGCGGCGATACCGCGCAGTAAAAGTGATACAGGCAACCGTTGTGCCAGAAGAGGCTGGGTTTATGGGCATAGCGAGAGTCGATACTGCCCTCTTTGCCCACGTCGATAAGCACCTCTGAGGCTTTCTCCCAGTGCAGCAGGTCGCGGCTGAAGGCGACTCCGTCGCGCGCGTGCCCGTCACTGCTCAGCCCGTAGTAGAACATCGCCCAGATGTCTGTATCCACCTGCAGCACGCAGGGGTCGCTGGCGAAGAGGTCGTCCCATGCGCCACGTTTGCCCACGCGCAGGATGGGATTGCCCTCGTAGCGCGTCCATCGTTGCAAGTCGGGCGATGTCGCCACGCCAATCTGCTCTTTCCAGCCGCTCTCGCGGTCTTTGGCGTTGTAGAACAGATAGTAGGTTCCCCGATGCTCCAGCAGGCACGATTTATACAGCCCTGCACGCTCCCATTCCGCTCCTTCGTGCGCGTACAGGCAGGGCGGCTCCAGCTGCCACGTTTTCAGGTCCCAGCTGTAACAGATTCCGATGGCGGCGGGACCAGCCTCGTAGCCGGGCTTCGGGTATGCGTGGTATGTGCCCACATACTGCCCTTTCACCCGACGCAACCGACCCGCACCGAACAGGTTGTTGTCGCGCAGAATCCATGTGAGCGCGACGTTGAACTCCGTCACGGAACCGGGCGCGCCGCGGTCGATCCAGATGCCCTGCTTTTGCCAGTGAAGCAGGTCGTCCGAGAACGCCAGTCCCGTCCGGTAGCCGATGCCGTCGAAGCCGATAAAGCTCATGGCAAAACGGTTGCCGTGCCGAAAGACGAACGGCGCGTCCACCCCGTGGCTGTCGAACCGCCCCGCGCGGAACGAAGGCTCCAGCACCAGCCTGGGATACTTGTAAGGCGTGCGCAGTCGCGCGAGTATCGCCTCGTTCACAGGTAGGTCACCCTTCCCCGATACCGCTGCAACAGTTTGGCGTTATGCACATCGCCGCCGTCCATGTTCGCGCTCAGGAAAACGGGAGGATCAATGCCGCGCTCCTTGAGCAGTGCGACCGTCTGCGCCACCAGCGCGTTCAGCATCGCCGCGCCGATGACCGTGGAGGTAGGCGACACCTTCTGCCTCATGCCGGGGATTTCCACCACCGCGTCGCCAATCACGCCGCAGTTGTCCAGCACGATGTCCGCCACCTCGTACAGCCGTTTCGTGCCCGCGCGTGGTGCCACGGACCTCGAATAGGTCAGCGATGTCAGGGCGATCACTGTCGCCCCTTTGTCGCGTCCGTACTGCGCCACCTCCACCGCCACGGCGTTGCGTCCAGATACCGAATGCACAATCAGCACGTCGCCTGCCTCAATCGGTATCTCGCTCATGAAAATTTGCGCGTAGCCCGAATGCCGCTCCAGATGGGAGGTCATGGTGATGGGGCGCACATCGCAGGTCAATCCGGGCGGCAGGATAGGGGAGATGCACGCCAAACCGCCTGCGCGGTAGAACAGCTCCTGCGCCAGAATGCCCGCGTGTGTCGCGCCAAAGACGTAGATGAGATGGTCACTGGCGATAGCGTCTGCCATCACCTGTGCCGCGCGCCGTAGGTTTTCCGTCTGGGTGCGCTCCACCTCGTCCAGCTGTTGCCGAATCGCGTCGAAGTAGGCTTTGATCATCGCTCAATACCCCTTGCGGATGTAGTCGTCTACCGTCTGTTTGTAGATTTCGGGTCCGTCGGGCAGGTTGATGCTCTTGAACACGGTGGGCTGCAAGCCGCGCTTCAGCATCTCTTCCACGATGCCCGCCACCATCGCCCACATCACCATCGCCGCGCCGATGCCCGAAGCGGGGCAGATTTTGCGGTCCAGCCCGTCCACCTCCAGCATAGCGTCGCCGTAGTCCGCGCCGTTGTCCAGCACCAAATCCACCACCTCGAACAGCCGCTTGCCCGACGGATGTACCGACTGCAGCTGCGAGGAGTAGCGCAACGACGTGATGCCGATGGTGGTCAATCCGTGGTCCTTCGCCTGTATTGCCAGCTCCACCGGTATCGTCTGCTTGCCCGACACCGTGCCGATAATCAGCACGTCGCCCGCCTTCGCGTGGCTGCGTTTCAGCGCAGCGGAAACAATCAACGCGTCGGTTTCGAAGCCGCCCTTGCCCGTCTCGCCCTGCGCTTGGCGAAACTGGTTGGGGTTTTCCACCGACAGGCTGAAGTTCAGCGGGGACATCGCCGCCAGCCCGCCCACGCGGTTGACAAGCTCGCGCGAGACCAGATGCCCTGTGTCGTACAGGTGAATCACGCCCTGCCTGGACAAGCAGTCGGCGCACAGCTTCGCCGCGCGACGGATTGCCTCGCCTTGCGAACGGGCGATGTCCGCAATCAGCCGCTGGTATGCCTCAAATGCTCGGTGAACTAGGTCGTTCATGGTGTTTCCCCCTTGATTTCGATTCCCGCCAGATTCTCCAGCACCTTCACCACTGCCGAATAGTCTTCATCCGCGTAGCCCTGTTGCATGGCGGCGACGAACAGCTCGCGGGTCAGGGCGTTCAGAGGCAGCAACGTGGTGGTCTCGCGCGCCGCCTCTTCTGCCAGGGTCAGGTCTTTCAGCAGGTGGCGCACGAAGAAGTTGGCGCGGAAGTTACGTTCCAGCAGTGCCTTGCCTTTGGTGGAGTACATCGGCGCGCCGAGATTGGATTTGGACAGGATGTCAATCAGCGTCGCCGGAGACACGCCCCCTTTCGCCGCGAACAACAACGACTGCCCCAGCCCCACCATCATGTGCGCAATCAGCATATTGCATGCCAGCTTGGTGGTGGTGGCTTGCTCGGCGGTAGGGAATCGCCAGATTTTGTCCGAAAAGGCACGCCACGCGGGTTCACAGCGCACAACGTCGTCCTCTGCGCCACCTCCAAAAACCAGCAAGGTGCCTTCCAGAATCTGCTTCCTGCCGCCCAACACCGGCGCCTGCACGAACCGCTTGCCTGCCTGGCGATAGGTTCGTGCCATGTGGCGCGTCCATGCCACCGACACTGTGCTCATCTCGCAATGCACGCTGTCTGAAGGCAATGCGTGCAGCACGCCGTGTTCTCCGAAGGCAATCTGCTCCACCGCGGCGGGGTCGGTCACGATGGAGATGACTACCTCGCTTTGCGCAGCGACGGCGGCCGGGGTATCTGCCCATTTCACCCCCAGCGCCAGCAACGGCTCCGCCTTCTCGCGAGTACGGTTATAGACGAAGACCTCCTGTCCGGTGGCAAGTAGCCGCTCGGCAATGGCTCCACCCATAATACCCAGTCCAATCACTCCGACTCGCATGGTAACCTCCTCACTGTGCAGGTCTTTGGATTTGCAACGGCGTAACGCCCTTCGCCTCCGGTGCGCTGATGGTTATCAGGCATTCGCTCGCGGGCACGCTCGCGTCCCAGGCGACCGCGAAACGGGCAGTGCCGTTGGCATCGGTCGTTGCGCTGTCCTGCTGGGGCACGGCTCCTTTCGCCTGCAGCTGCAGTCGAACCCCGGCACACGGGTTGCCCGCGCGGTCGGTAACGCGCACCGCCACGTCGAAACGCTCCGCCCCGGATGGCGTCTGTGTAGGCTGCACCAGCACCACGCGCGCCGGGTCGCCGGGCAACACCGTGACCTCCGCCTGCAACAGGCGGTCATCCGGCAGCAGCACGCTCACCGTGCCCTTGCCCGCCTTGAAGGCGGTAAACCGCCCGTTCTGGTCCACAAAGCCGATGCCGCCTGTGGTTCCGTAAACCAGATGATAGGGGTTGAACCGCGCCGATTGCCCCTGCGGGCGCACGGTAAACGGCACGCTCTCTCCAGAGCGCAGGGTGACAGAAGTCGGTTCCAGCTGCATCTCCACCTCTGCTGCGGTCGGCCGGGGTGCGTAGACCACCACGGCGTTCGCCACGGGACGCTGTTTGCCTTCGGAAGGGCTGTTCAGCACCAGTCCCCCGCGCACCGCCAATGTGGTCGAGCCGCCGCCGTCCAGATTGATGGCATCGGTGGCTCCGAATTGCTTCATCATCTGCGCCAGCTCATACAGGGTCATCCCACCCGACATCGGCTGCCTTCCATCTACGGTGACCAGCAACAGCCTGCCCTGCGCGGTAACGCCTACCGCCGTGCGCGGGTGCCGGTTGTCCGAGAATGTCGCCTGAAAACCCTGCTGTGGTGCGTCGATGAGTATCTTGCCGTTGCGCACCAGCCATGGACCTCCGCCCACCGCCATTGTCGCCTGCGCCCAGTAGTCCACACTGCTTTGCCGCTCGAAACCGCCGCGCGACGCCAGACGGGTGGTCTGTCTTGCTTTCTGCGGCACCAGTGCCACCATGTTCTCGGTCGCCTCGTTGCCGAAACGGAAGGTGAGCATCGTTCCCTCCGGCAGACCCTTCACGCGCTCTGCCACACTGCCCGTCGCCACCAGTAACGCGCCATCGGCAGGAACCGGCACCGGAGAAGACGCCTGCACTACCTCGCCGATACGGGCGTGCATCTCCTTGCCGAGCGCAGGCGTGCCCTCCACGTCCCGCAGGCTTCGAACCACCGCGCCATTGGGAACGGGATACACCTCGCCCCAGCGCGGCGTTACCAGCAGGCATTCGTTCGCCTGAATCGTGCGGTTCAGCCCATTCAAGGGTATCGGCTCGCCGTTTTCAGGGGTCATCCGCCCGTTCCAGCGCGGCGCACCAAACAGTACCACGCCGTCCCCCGTCAAGCCGAAGACCGAACGGTCAGAGCCGGGCTCGCTGACCAGCTCGCCCCCCTGAATGTGCAGGTTCAGCGGGTCGCCCGTCCAGGGGAAGAAGTCGGCGTTCACCCCTGCCAGCGCGCCGAGCCGTTGCACGGTCTCGCTGACAATCTCCCGCCCCTGAGTGGGGTCAGCGCGATACACCTTCCCCGTGCCCACTTCGGCGTCCACCCGCACGGCGGGGTTGCGCAGGTCTATTTCCAACACGTTCACGATTTGCGGGCTGTTATAGAAAGGCTGCACGTACTGCTTCAGCACCACGCCCCTGCCGAGCAGTTTGACCGCCGTCTGCGCCTGAAGCGGCGACAGGATGAGCAGGAACAGGTACAGTGCAAGCCACCGAGCAGTCAAACGGGTAAACACTCGGTTCAACTTCGTCCTCCTGTATCCACTATGAAGTGTGCAGATTCGTTCGGTATCAGGTCTGGCAAAACCTGCTCAGGGAGGTGGGTGCACTCCGTGTCCTCTGTGGTGAAGCTTCTCCAGGGGACAGAGTGCATCTGCATCACTCACGGTGACAATAAGCTGCTCCCAAAAATGACACAAAGCGGTTTGCCTTACCTCGCAACTCTCTGAACCGCGAAACCCCTGAAAAAAATTAAGAATTTTTTCTCACTTAATCGTATAACCACCTTGCAATGGCACGCATCTTGCTGTAAATATGAGGTAAAAGAAAACGACGGTATTTTTACTGGAAGAGGGAGGTAAAGTCATGAACCGTGTTCGCAAACGCTTTGTGACCAAACCCCTCGCGTTGGCTCTTTCTGTTATATTCCTGCTTACAAATGCGGGGGGGTAACCACGCTTAGTAACGCCCTCGCAGCAGCTGCCTCGCTGGGGATTATCCTCGCCAACACCGTCTCCGCTTATGCCACTCAACTGCACCTCCATGCCAACTATACGCTGGCAAGCGCCGTCATGGCGGCACAGGTGCTTCCACCTGCCCCAGACGATGGTGACGCCGCGGGTTCCGGTTCGGGGCACTCGTGGCAGGCAAGTGTGGCAGGCATCAACGCCGTCTCTCGAGCAAAGCAGACGGATATTCCTCTGGTGAGCTGGCGGGCACGTGGGGGGCTACCGGTATCGTTTAGCCTGCACCACAATAGCAAGGCAGCGTATACCAACCCTGCCATCGGCGCCAAGTGGAGCCACACCTATGATACGCATCTGAACGTCTACCCCCAGCAGAACCGTGCGGCCGTGGTGTGGGGGCATCAAACCATACAGCTTTTCGACCTGCAGGGTGGACAGTGGGTTCCGCGTGATGGCTATCGCGACCGACTATCTGCTTCGGGAAACGGCTACGCGCTCACCATGAAGTCGCAGGTGCGGCTGGAGTTCGAACCCACCAATGTGATTAACCACTATCGGCTTTCTCGCATCGTAGACCCTAACGGCAACGCCATTGTCCTTGCATACGATTCCAATGGGCTGCTAACCCAAGTCAGCGACCCATCGGGGCGGGCGATTCAACTCCAGTATACCGGCAATAAACTGACGGGTGTGCGCTTTGCCGTTGGCGAGTGGAACCGCACATGGACGCTCAGTATGATGCCAGCGGACGACTACAACGTATCTATTACCCGCTGGTCAGCACCGATACGGGTGTGCAGAGTTACTTTGTGGAGTTTGGTTACACCGGTCAGAACAACATCAGCAGTTTCACCGACCGCGGCGGACAGGTCTTGCGGTATGGCTACGGCGACCCTGAGAACAACGGAGACCCGGATGCGCTGGAATGGAAGCAGTACCCTGGCAACTCCGACCAGCAGCGGGTAAAGTATAGCGTCACGCACGAAAACGGGATGCGGGCGTTACGGGTTACCGACCCGCGTGGGGTGGTAACTACCTACTACACCGACCCTAACGACGTCTGGGGCAGGCTCCGGCAGGTTAGGGACGGGGAGAACCATATCACCACGCTGAACTACACCGACCCGGATTATACTTGGGCTCCCAGTGTCATCACCAACGCTACCGGCACGCAGTGGCAACTGGACCGCGATGCCAACGGCAACCTCGTGGGCATCACCGACCCCGCAGGCAATCGCTTCGACCTCAGTTACGACAGCGCAAACCGCCTGACTCAGATACTGGAACCATTGGTCACCGATGCCTGGGCCAATACGGAAACAGGACGACACCGCACCGAATATTTCTACGATACCAGCGGCAATCTGATAGAGGTGCGACAGTATACTGACGCGAACAACTACCTTTCTACTCGGTACGGGTACGACTCATACGGTCAACTAACTACCATTACCGATGCGCGGGGCAAGGTGACGCGATATGGGTATGATGGCTACGGCAACATGGTCAGCCTGACAACGCCGCTGGGCTACCAGACCCGATGGTTGTATGAGAACGTCGGCAGCACCTTCGGTTTTACCCGGCCGAGTGCTCGTATCGACGCGCGCGGATGGCAGGTTAACTACACCTACGATGAGTGGGGCAGATTGTGCATGAAGACCTACCCCCATTCACCCACTGTGCAGTACAGTTATGACGGGGAAGGGCGGCTGGTGTGCATGGTGGATGCAACGGGCGAGACCACTTGGCAATACACACCGCAGGGCTGGCTGGCGAGCGAGCAGAAGGGAAGCGGCTGGCGGGTAGAGTATAGCTACTTGCCCAACGGACTGGTGCAAGCGATGAGCGAGGTGCTGTCTGGGCAGGTGGTGCGCACTATCCAGTATACCTACACCGAGCGCAACCTGCTGCAGAGGCTGAGCGAGTTGGACAAGACCACCGAGTGGCAGTACGATGCCGATGGTCGGGTGACGACCGTGCTGCTGGGCAACGGGGCTCGGCGGGAATACACGTACGCGCAGGGGCGTTTACAGAGCATTGTGCACAAGGACTCGCAGGGCGGCGTGCTGGCCTCCTTCGTGTACAGTTACCAGCAGAACGGACGGTGCAAGCAGGTTCAGGAGCAGGTGTTTGGTAGCCAGAGCGTGGTGCGCTACGGTTATGACTTCCTGAACCGTCTGGTGCGTGAGCAACGCACGGGCTATGTCGCCTATGAGATGCACTGGGTGTATGACGCGGCAGGCAACCGGGTGCAGCAGGTGCGGGATGGGGTGGTCACGAATTACACCTACGACGATGACAACCGGTTGCTGAGCGCGGGGTCGGTCACCTATGCGTGGGATGCCAACGGTAACATGGTGTCCCGCACGGCGGATGGGGTGACTATCAACTTTGGCTACGACGAGGAAGACCGGCTGCAGCGAATCGTCCGCTCAGTAGCAGGGCAAATGGTTTTCACGCACCTTTATAACTATGACGGTCTGGGGCGCCGGTTTTTCCGGTGGATAAGCGACTCGGGTACGTCTCGTTCGGTTGTTTACCGCTTCGCGGGGGACGCGCTGCTTCGCGAGCAGTGGAATAACCCCAACCCAAACAACCATCTGATGATGGACTGGAAGTATACCTGGGCGGGTGGGATTGTGAACGCGGTGAACATCCAGTGCGGCGACCAGTGGTGGAGTGGCGGTGACCGTCTGGGTTCGGCGCGGGTGCACACCGAAGAGACGGGCAGTCCGATCCTCTACATTGGCTACTTCACCGCCTTTGGGGAGCGGCTGGACGCCGGTTTCCGCACGGCATACACCTTCGCCGGCGACTGGGGTTACCGCGATGATGGCGATGCGGGGCTGTTATACATCGGCGCGCGCTACTACGAGCCGGCAGTAGGCAGGTGGACGAGCGCGGACAAGTGGCTGGGGGATATCTATCGCCCGCTGTCGTTGAACCGGTACCTGTATTGCGAAGATGACCCGGTCAATCATGTGGATCCGAGTGGACATGCCTCATTAGCCGACTGGTTGTTGGCTACCGGTACGGTCGTTGCGGGCATCGGGGGAGCAGTGACGTATGTCAATCCAGTGGTTGGAGGGGCTGTTGCTGTGGTGGGAACTGTGGTTGCAGCCATCGGTGGAGGAATCCAAATGGGTGAATACTTGGGCGAGGCTCTGTTTCCTCTACCCACGAAAGAGCCAGCACCATCCCCAGAAGACCTTGACGACTACCGAAGGCAACTCGAGGAAGGTTGGCGGAGCGGAGAAATACCCAAGCCGCACCATCCGCGCTATCACCCCGTTCCAATAATAAGAGCCCTAGACCCCCCAGTCTATCGGGCAAGGTAGACAGGGATAGGTGTCATGTGACGAAAAGAAGGAGGGGCGAAGTGGAAATTCGCGAAACGGCAATTGCGGTCGGTCTGGTAATCATTTGGATTGTTGTGGTATTGCAGTATGCCCAGTTTTTTAGACAGTCTCAAATCCATGCACGACGCGCCAACCGACTGAACATCCGCACGTATACACTATGGTTGGCAATAGGTGTCTCGCTAGCATTTCGGGGACGTTGGTGGTCACACCACGTGGAAGCAGTGGGTAACGCGATTGTTGTTATCAGCACCATTTGGTTGTTGTTCCATTACTTGCGTGTGACCGCGAGGGAGTAAGGCAACGCGGTGGCGCAGTGGGGCAGCAGTGCCAACCCGTACCGCTTTGCGGGGGCATGGGGCTACCGCAATGATGGCGATGCGGGGCTGCTGCACGTGGGCGCGCTACTACGACCCGCAGGTAGTGTGGTTCCTCTCACGGGGTGTCGAGCAACCCCCGGTGGTAGCCCCCTATCCCACGGGGCGGGCACAGAGTTCAGCCCCTAGGTCTTGCTGACTGGTTTGATGTACCAGATGTCGCGGGCGTACTCCTGCACGGTGCGGTCACTGGAGAACTTGCCGATGCGGGCGACGTTCAGGATGGCTTTGCGCGTCCACACCTCAGTCTGGCGGTAATCCTGAGCTGCCCGTTCCTGCGTCTCGATGTACGAAGGCAGGTCGGCAAGGTGGAAGTAGTAATCGCCGTGATGCACCAGGCTGTCGAATATCCAGCGGAAGAGCCCGGGTTCGTGTGGGCAGAACAGATCCGTGCGGAAGGTGTCCATCACGCGCTGGATGATGGGGTTCGATTCGTAGAGCGCACGCGGGTCGTAGCTGCCTTCCCGCCGCATCTCGCGGATTTGTTCGGCGGTGTGCCCGAAGATGTAGATGTTCTCTGCGCCCACCTCTTCCATGATTTCAATGTTCGCGCCGTCCAACGTGCCGATGGTCAGCGCACCGTTCATGGCAAACTTCATGCAGCTGGTTCCTGACGCTTCCATGCCTGCGGTGGAGATTTGCTCGCTCAGGTCGGCAGCGGGGATTATCACCTCTGCCAGTGACACACGGTAATCCGGCAAGAATACCACACGCAGGTAGTCCCTCGCCCGGTGGTCGTGGTTGACCACCGATGCCACGTTATTGATAAGCTTGATAATGTTCTTGGCAGCCCAATAGCCGGGCGCGGCTTTCCCTGCGAAGATGAAGGTGCGCGCAACGGTGGGGTACCGTTGCTCTTCGGCAATGCCTAAATAGAGATAGATGATGTGCAGGACGTTGAGCAGCTGCCGTTTATATTCGTGGATGCGTTTGACCTGCACGTCGAACAGGCTATCGGGTGGCACAGAGGCGCCCGTCGTTTCGCGGATAAGGTGAGTCAGACGCAGCTTGTTCAGCTGTTTAATCTGTCGAAACTGCTGTTGAAACGTCGGCTCATCGGCAAACGGTTCCAGAGAGCGCAATCGCTTCAAGTCGGTGATCCACTTGTTACCGATGGTGTTATCGATGAGCTGGCTCATTCGCGGGTTTGCCAGCTTCAGCCAGCGGCGCGGGGTGACGCCGTTGGTCTTGCTGTTGAACTTGTGCGGGAACAGGTCGTAAAAGTCCGGCACCAGCGAGGTGGTAATCAGCTGGCTGTGCAGTTTGGACACCCCGTTCACCGAGTGGCTGCCGATAATGGCGAGATGTGCCATCCGCACCTGTTTCTGCTCACCCTCTTCAATAATGGAGACACGCCGCAGCTTCTCCGTGTCGCCCGGATAGAGCCACATGACATGCTCCAGAAAACGGCGGTTGATTTCGTAGATAATCTGCAGGTGACGGGGAAGCAGCTTTTCGAACAGGGCGACGGGCCATTTTTCCAGCGCTTCCGGCATCAGCGTGTGGTTGGTGTAGCCGAAGGTCTGTTCGGTAATCTGCCAGGCGTGTTCCCAGGGCAGATGGTTCTCATCGACCAGAATGCGCATCAGCTCGGCGATGGCTAAAGCGGGATGCGTATCGTTAAGCTGTATCGCCGCCTTGTGAGGAAACTCGTCAAAGGTGTCGTGGTGCTGGGTGTAGCGGCGCACGATGTCACGCAGGGCGCACGCCACGAGGAAGTACTCTTGCGTCAATCGCAGTTCCTTTCCCGCCGCTACCGAGTCGGAAGGATACAGCACCTTGGAGATGGTCTCGGATGCGATTTTCTGCTCCACCGCGCTGATATAGTCGCCGCTATTGAATATCTGCATATCGAACTCATGGTACGAGCGTGCCGAGAACAGGCGGAGCACATTGACCGTCTTTCCGCCATATCCCACGATGGGCATATCATAGGGCACGCCCACAATCAGCTTCCAGTCCACCCACAGGGGCCGGTAGTGACCGTTGCTGTCTACGGTATGCTCGATGCGTCCATAGATGGGGATGAAAAACCGCTCCTCGAAACGCTCAATCAGCCACGGCGACATTCCCCTAAGCCATTTATCGGGCTTCTCGTGTTGATAACCATGATGGATTTCCTGCTTGAAGATGCCGTACTCGTAGTTGATGCCGTAACCGTAGCCCGGCATTCCAAGCGTCGCCAGCGAGTCGAGGAAGCAAGCGGCAAGCCTGCCCAGCCCACCATTGCCTAATGCGGCGTCGCTCTCGGTCTCCTCGATCTCTTCGAGGTCAATACCCTGCTGCAGTAGCGCGTCGCGGAAGAGGTCGTACAACCCCAGATTAATCAGGTTGTTGGTAAGCGATCGCCCAATAAGATACTCCAGCGACAGGTAGTACAGCCGTTTGACATCCTTCTGCTGGTACCGCCTCTCGGTTTCAATCATCAGGTCGATAATGCGGTTGCGCAACGCCAGCGCCACGGCGGTAAATGTTTCGTGTTTGGAAAGTCCCTCGCCGGTTTTGCCCAGCGAGTAGCGCACATGCCAGCATAGCGATTGCATCACGTCCGAGGTGCTCTTGAAAGTCTGCACCAGTTCATCACACGCCATCGTATATTTCCTCTCATGAAGTCTTGTCAAGCAGGCTGAAAATCGCCTGCATCGTTTTTGGTGGTGCGGTCAGAATCGGTTCGCGCAGGGCAGCCCCACTCAGCAAGTGCTGCAGGCGCCACTCTTGCCCCGACAGATAGCGCGTCTGGCAGCCAGCCTCACGGCAGAGAAGCAGTCCAGCCGCGAGGTCGTACAGCTTACCCAGCGAGATGGCTCCTCGCACGCGCCCAGCAGCAGTCCACGCCAGCTTCACCACCGCACTGCCGAAACAGCGGGGTCTGCCCGGCATGGTACTGAGCAGGTCAGCGGTTACCGCATCGCTGGCGTAACAGATAACGTCTTCCGAGGTAAACTCCTCGCTGTCTACCGCCACAATGCGTTTTCCGTTAAGATATGCACCCCCACCCGCTTCTGCCCAATAAAGCTCACCCAGAACAGGCAGAAAGATAACGCCAAGGCGGCAGTCCTCGTCTTCGACCAGTGCCACCGATACGCCCCACAGCGGAATACCGAACACGAAGTTGCTGGTACCGTCGATGGGGTCGATCGCCCACAGCAGACGGGCGTGGCGGTTGGTAAAGCCTTCTTCCTCCCCGAAAAAGCCCGCTTCGGGCAGGAGACGAGCAAGGTGTTCACGAAGGTAACTCTCCACCGCGCGGTCCGCACTGGTGACGAACGAATCGTCGCTTTTGGTTTCCAGCGTGAAGTCATCCGCCAGTCGGCGCGCCAGCTCACCTGCCTGCACAACAAGCCCTTTGAGGTCTTCCAGCAGCGTGTTCTTGTTCATAGTGTTTATTATCGGAATGACTGAGCGGAGGATAAACCCCCGCCTCTAAGTTACATCACCTGCGCCAGAGTCTCTTTGAGCGCACGCGCCGAGCGTTGTAGTGCCTGCAGCTCCTCTTCGGTCAACTGCATCTCAATTTGCTGTATGACCCCCCGACGCCCAACGATAGTGGGCACGCTGAGGCACACATCGCTGATGCCGTAAAGACCCGTCTGCAGGGTGGAGACGGGTAAAATCTGTCTGGTGTCGAGCAGAATGGCGTGTACGACCTCCCGTATCGCCAGCCCCACGGCGTAACCTGCACCGCCTTTGAGGCGAATCACTTCCGCGCCGCTCTTCTTGGTGAAGTCGAAAATCTCCTGTACCTTCACAGGGTCATAACCGGGTAGACTCTGCAGCGGCACACCGTTGGCGGCTGCGCTTGACCACACGGGCACCATGCTGTCACCATGCTCGCCAAGGATAAGCACCTTCATGTCGGTTGCCGCCACACCGAAATGCTCCGCCAACAGCGAACGGAATCGAGCGGTATCCAGCACCGTGCCCAGACCAATGACCTGTTGCGGCGGCAGGGTAAACTCTTTCACCGCCAGATACGTCAGGATGTCTACCGGATTAGACACCACCAGCAGCACGGCGTGTTCCGGTAGATTCACCTGCTGCAATTCATTCAGAATGCTGCGGAACAGGGACACGTTGCGGTTGATCAGGTCGAGGCGGCTTTCGTCGGGCTTGCGTCGCAACCCGGCGGTGATGATGACGATGTCTGATCCTTCTGCCGCCTCGGTGCCGCCGAAAGTGATTTTCTGTGGCGCGGACAGTGAGGCGCCGTGCCGCAGGTCTAAAGCCTCTCCTTCCGCCATCTCGCGGGCAACGTCGATCACCACCAGTTCTTTTGCGATACCGCCCATCTGCAGAGCATACAGGGTGTTGGAGCCAACGCGCCCCCCACCCCCAATCACACTGACTTTCATGGTGAACCTCCCTCTCCTCCTTGTCGAGTTAAAATTACAGGATATACCGGCTCAAATCCTCGCTGCGCAGCACGTCTGCCAGCCGCTCGCGCACATACTCGGCGGTGATGGTCACCGTTTGTCCAGCCAGCTCGCTGGCGCGGAAGGAGATGTCTTCCAGCACTCGCTCCATCACCGTGTGCAATCGGCGCGCGCCGATGTTCTCGCTGCTGCTGTTGACCTGCGCAGCGATGGCGGCGATTTCGCGGATAGCGTCGTCGGTAAACTGCAGGTCTACTCCCTCTGTCGCCAGCAGGGCTTTGTACTGCTTCACCAGAGCGTTCTGCGGTTCGGTCAGGATGCGTACAAAATCGTGCTCGGTCAGGCTGTCGAGTTCCACGCGGATGGGCAAACGTCCCTGAAGCTCGGGGATGAGGTCACTGGGTTTGGAGACGTGGAACGCTCCTGCGGCGATGAACAGGATGTGGTTGGTGCGCACCGCGCCGAACTTGGTCATCACGGTAGAGCCTTCGATGATGGGCAGCAGGTCACGCTGTACCCCCTCGCGCGACACGTCGGGACCGTAGCCCTGTTCACGTCCGGCGATTTTATCCAGTTCGTCGATGAAGATAATCCCGCTTTCCTCCGCACGTCGGATGGCTTCGCTCACCACCTGCTCACGGTCAATCAGCTCGCGGGCAGCTTCCTGCGTGAGTATCTGCTTCGCCTCGCGGATGGTCACCTGTGCGGTGCGCCGCCGTCCACCCATCATCCCCCGCAGCATATCGGGCAGGTCCAGACCCATCTCCTCCATGCCCTGCGGACCGAACACCTGCACAAACGGCATGGGCGGACCGGACTGTTCCACCTCGATCTCTATTTTTTCATCGTCCATCGTGCCGCTGCGCACCCGTTCCATCAGCTTCTCGCGCATCCGGCGTTCGCGCTCTCGCCGTTCCTTTGCCGCCAGAGACGTGTCTTCCTCTTCCTCTTTGTACTCCTCCTCATAGAGCGCACGGAACAGGCGTTCGAACGGCGTGCCGGATTGGAAACCGCGCCGCGTTCGACGCGGCATGAGCCTGTCCACGATGCGCTCAATGGCTATCTCTTCCGCACGGGCACGCACCTCTTCTATCTTTTCGCTCTCCACCATGCGTACCGCCGTCTGCACGAGGTCGCGTATCATCGAGTCCACGTCACGCCCGACGTACCCCACTTCAGTGAACTTGGTGGCTTCTACCTTCAGAAACGGAGCCTTGACCAGCTGGGCGATGCGCCGTGCGATTTCCGTCTTACCGACGCCGGTGGGACCAATCATCAGGATGTTTTTGGGAATAACCTCTTCGCGCAGGTCTTCGGACAGGCGTTTGCGGCGATAGCGGTTGCGCAGGGCAATAGCGACGGCGCGTTTTGCCTTCTGTTGCCCGATGATGTATTTGTCCAGTTCCTCCACAATCCGCTGGGGCGTCAAATCTTCTTCCATGTTGAACTCCTCCACACGGGTCATTCGATGCTCTCACACTGTACTTTGTCGTTGGTGTAGATGCACAGCTCCGCCGCAATGCGCATGGATTCCAGTGCGATTTCCTTTGCGGACAGAGAAGTGTGCCGCATCAGTGCACGCGCTGCAGCGGCAGCGTACGCCCCTCCACTGCCGATAGCCAGCACGTCATCGTCGGGCTCAATCACGTTGCCATCACCCGAAATGAGTAGCAGGTCCTCACGGTCCGCGACAATCATCATCGCTTCCAGACGGCGCAGGATTCGGTCGGTGCGCCACTCTTTGGCAAACTCCACCGCCGCCCGGCGCAGGTTGCCGTTCGTGGCTTCCAGCTTGGCTTCGAAACGGTCTGCCAGTGCCTGCGCGTCGGCGACCGCTCCAGCGAATCCAGCCAGGACGCGGTCGTGATACATACGGCGGATTTTACGCGCGGTATGTTTCAACACAGTCTGGTCGTAAGTGACCTGCCCATCGGCGGCGACGGCTACCTGTCCATTGCGCCGAACGGCGATGACGGTGGTATGATGCCAGGTCATTCCGCAACTCCTGCGGTGAGTTTCCCTCCTTTAGTATAGCATATTGCAGGGGAGAATGTGACCTCAGAGGACGGATCCCCGTGTCGGGCGTCGGGGAAGTAACCCGTTTTGAGGGAGGGTCACGGTGGAGCGTGACCCTCCGGACCGCTACTTGCGCAGCGTCGCTTTCACCTCTTCCCAGTTTGGTGGATCGGGAATACCAAACATCTTGCGCTTCGTCTCCAGATAGAACAGGTAGTTCTCGTAAGTGACGTCGGGCGGGCACCGATGGTCGACGTGCGGGATGTATCCGCCCTCTTCCACCAGCGGTTTCAGGCGTTCCAGTTCTCGGACAATCGCCTCTTTGCCCGCTATCAGCTGTGTCTTGTCCACCCCTCCCATCAGCAGCACTGACTTGCCGAACTTCTTCCGAATCAGCACGGGGTCAGAACCACCGCGCACTTCCAGCGGAAACATCACGTTTACGCCGCCTGCCAGCCAATGCTCCACCAGCTGCAGGATGTTGCCGTCGCAGTCCACATACACGATGTCTATCCCGAATCGGTCGCGCAGGGCGTTCGTGATGCGTTTGTACCGGGGCGTCATCCACTGGCGGAACAGTTTCGGCGAGATGATGGGTCCCTTGTTGAACGCCATATCCTCCCAGAACAAGGCGTAGTCCAGTTCTACGTCGGCGGGTATTTTGCGGATAGCGGTCAATGCCATCTGCGTGAGATGCTCCATAATCTCTTCCACCAGGTCGGGCTGGTCTACACAGGCATAAGAGATCCCTTCGAAACCCATCCAGTCGCGAATCCAGCCAAACAGGCTGCCGCAGTACACCCCCAGCGGATAGTCGCGGTTTGCCACTGATTGCTTCCACTGCTCCCAGTCGGCGGGATAGCGACGCGGGTCATCGGGGTCCAGGCGTTTCTTGAACTCCAGCCAGTCCTCCCGGCTTTTGATGGGGAACTCGAGGTAGTGTGGGATGGTGGACGTGCCATCCTTGTACACAATGCTTTTCACGCCTGTCCCGTCGATCTGGATGCGGTATCGGTCGGTCTCTTCGAGCACTTTGGCTTCGAACGGCGGTATCAGTCCCAAGTTAATCGGCACGCCTCCGCGCGGTGCGAAACCGAAGAACTGATTCGCCTTCCACTCTTCGTCCACCCATTCAGGTAAGCCCTGTTTGTGCCACTCGGTGTATGTCTCCGTCCAGTAGCCGAACTCCTCGTTGGGCACGTGGTCTACCGGCTCGTAGTGGAACGTCCTCAACCAGCGTTCGCGATGTGTTAAGGTCTCTCCCATCGGCTGTTTCTCCCAAAGGCAGGTTGGTGAGAATCATTTCTGGAAGGATGCGGATAAGTCCTGCGGACGGGTGTTCTCCGCTCAGCTAGGGGTTCGTCCTGCAAACGATACATCACGGCTATCTGGAAGGCGAGGCTTCCGCTGGGCTGTAAACCCGTCCTCCGGATGCGGTAGTTTTGCTACGCAGGCGGGCAACCTCTGCCTCGGTGACCTCCGCCGCGAAATCTACCTCGTCTGGCGTGTTGCCCCTGCCCAGACTGAAGCGAACGGTGCTCATCGCCCGCTCTTCACCCATGCCCAGAGCAAGCAGCACGTGCGACGGCTCAATAGACCCTGCACTGCATGCCGCCCCGGCGGAGGCAGCGACCCCATGCCGGTCCAGCGCAATCAGCAGGCTCTCTGCCGAAACGCCATCGAAGGTAACGCTGAGGATGCCCGGGTGGCACTGCTGAACATGTCCGTTCACCTGTATATCCGGCACCAAATCCTGCAGGCGTGTGCGCAACCGCTCCCGCAGTTGCCAAATCTGCTGCCACGCCGCGAAATGATGTGTGCGGCTCAGCTCCACTGCCTTGGCAAAACCGGCGATGCCCGGCACGTTCTCCGTGCCCGCACGCAGTTCGCGCTCTTGCGAGCCACCTACCAGAAGAGGCGCAATCTTGACCCCTCCACGGATATACAGTGCCCCAACGCCCTTCGGACCATATAACTTGTGTGCCGAGACGGAAAGCATATCCACGCCCAGTTCTTCTACGTTCATATCCAGCAGCCCGAACGTCTGCACCGCATCGCTGTGCAGCCATACTCCTCGCTCGCGGCAGATGGCAGCGATTTCGCGGATGGGTTGCAGGGTGCCTATCTCATTGTTGGCGTGCATGACGCTCACCAGCCAGGTATCCTCTCGCAGCGCACGACGCAGGTCATCGGGGTCTACCATGCCCGTAGAGTCCACGGGCAGATAGGTAACCTCCCAGCCATCTTGCTGTAGCCGCTGGCAGGCGTGCAGTACCGCGTGATGCTCGATGGCAGTAGTAATCAGGTGCCTCTGATGCGGCGGAGCCACCCGCGCCGCGCCGAAAATCGCCATATTGTTCGCTTCGGTGCCGCCGGAAGTGAAGAAAACCTCCGCGTCGAGGCAGCCCAGCGCGTGCGCTACGGTTACCCGCGCCTCGTCCAGCAGGTCGCGTGCCTTGCGCCCGAACAGGTGCAGGCTAGAGGGGTTGCCCCAGCACTCTGCCATCGCCCGCGCGACCGCCTCGCGCACTTCAGGGTCTATCGGTGTGGTAGCGGCGTGGTCTAAGTATACTGTTCGCATCTGTTTCACCATGCCGATTATACCCGTACGGCAGGAAATCGCCGATGCTGGCGCGAAGCAAACGGTGTGCTGCCGAAAGGAGGAGCGGACTCATGGAGATTGGCGTCATCAACAGCCTGACCAACGGAGGCAGGTGTTTCGACCACGTCGCGCAGTTCGGGCTGAAAGTGTGCCAGCTTGCCTGCTGGGACACTTCCCTTGCCACGCGCGAGGTGGCGCGGGTCGTGGTGGAAGAATCGGCGAAGACCGGCGTGAGAGTGTGCGCAGTGTGGGCGGGCTGGAGTGGTCCCGCCGAGTGGAACTTTACGCGCGGGCCAATCACACTGGGGCTGGTGCCGCGCGAGTACAGGGCGCAACGGGTGGAGGAGCTGAAGCGATGGGCGGATTTCGCCTCGTGGATTGGCGCGCCTGCCATTATCACGCACTGTGGCTTCATTCCCGAAAACATGACCGACCCCGAATACCTGCCGGTGGTGGACGCCATCCGCGAGGTGGCGCAGTACTGCCAGCAGCGGGGCATCGGCTTCTGGTTTGAAACGGGGCAGGAGACGCCGGTGGTGTTGCTGCGCACTATCCAGCGGGTGGGAACAGACAATCTCGGCATCAATTTAGACCCCGCGAACCTGATTTTGTACGGCAAGGGTAACCCCATCGACGCGCTGGACGTCATTGGCCGATGGGTGCGCAATGTGCATGTGAAAGACGGACTGTACCCCACCGACGGCGACCATCTGGGGCGCGAGGTTCCGATGGGGCAGGGCAAGGTGCGCTTCCCCGACTTTCTGAAGCGACTCAAGGAGATTGGCTTCGACGGCGAACTGATCATCGAGCGCGAAATCAGCGGCGAACAGCAGATTCGCGACATCCGGCAAGCGGTGAGTGATTTGCAGCGTTGGCTCGCCGAGGTTTAGAGGATATATTGACCACAGAGGAAACAGAGGCTATGGAGAGGTTTGGAAGGAGCAGATAAAATGAAGGACCTGGTACTTCTGGCGATTGATACGGCGAAGGCGAAGGGGGCAAGCTATGCCGATGCGCGCGTGGTGCAGTATCGGCGGCAATACATCGCCTGCGAAGACCAGCGCGTGAGCCAGCTGGTGGACAGCGAAGACTGGGGCATCGGCGTGCGGGTGATTGCCGACGGAGCATGGGGCTTTGCGGGCAGCTCGGTGCTCACGCCGGAGGACGTTCAGCGTGTGGCGGCGGAGGCGGTCGCTATCGCCAAAGCCAGCGCATCCGCGCGACGCAAGCCGGTGCAGCTCGCGCCCGAACCCGTGCACCAGATGAGCTTCCGCTCGGCGTGTGAGGTAGACCCGTTCCATGTGCCGGTGGATACCAAAGTGGGGCTGCTTTTGCAAATCAATGCGGCACTGCTCAAGCACGCCGGGATTAAGAAAGCGACCAGTTATATGCTGTTCAAGCGGGAAGAGCGCATCTTCGCCAGCACCGAAGGCTCGTTGATGGATAGCATCATCTATACCACCGCCGCGAGCTACACCGCGACCGCCGTTGGGGAGGGGGACGCCCGCAGCCGAACCTATGCCCCTCCGCCCATGACGAAAGGCTACGAGAACATCAACGCGGAAGACCTGCTGAACAACACCGAGCGCGTCGCACAACAGGCGCTGGAACACCTGAAAGCGCCCGAAGTAGACGATATGGTCACCGACCTGGTGCTGGACCCCCTGAACCTTGCACTGACCATGCACGAATCGGTCGGGCATCCGACGGAATTAGACCGCGCGTTGGGCTATGAGGAATCGCTGGCGGGGCGCAGCTTCGCCACCCCGGACAAGCTGCATCAGTTGCAGTACGGTTCGCTCATTGTGAACTTCATGGCGGACAATACCCTGCCCGGCGGATTAGCCACGCAGGGCTTCGACGATGACGGCGTGGAGTGTCAGCGATGGTATATCGTAAAGGACGGTATCTTCTGTGGTTACAGCACCAGCCGTGAGGTAGCGGCGGAAATCGGCATGCCACGCAGCACCGGCTCCACCCGCGCCGACAGCTGGGGTAGCATCCCCATCGTGCGCCAGCCAAACCTGAGCCTGATGCCGGGCAAAGAGCCTCTCAGTCCCGAAGAGCTGATTGCGGACACGAAGGACGGCATCTACATCGAGGGCATGGGCAGCTTCTCTATCGACCAGATGCGCCAGAACTTCCAGTTCGGTGGTGACGCCTTCTGGCGAATTAAAAACGGCAAGCTGGTGCATATGCTGAAAAACGTCACCTACCACAGCATCACCGAGAAGTTCTGGAACTCGTGCGATGCCATCTGCGACGAGAGGTTCTGGGTGCCCAACGGCGTGCTGAACTGCGGCAAGGGCGACCCGATGCAGATTGCGCAGATGACACACGGCGCGGCAACCGCTCGCTTCCGGCAGGTACAGGTACGAAGGGCACGGTAGACGCTAGGAAGATAATAGCCGCGCGAAGCCTTCCTGCTCGAAATGGCGGTCGGTGGTGAGTGCCTCCTGTACTCCCTGCAGGCGCATAATCACGAAGCTCACGGCATCGCATAAGGAGTAGGTCTTGTCGGGACGGTTATCGAGGAAGTTGACTGCAGCGCGGTGCAGCTCGCGGTCTACCCATACTACCTGTACCATGTCACTCTCGAGCAGGTCCCGTACGAAGGCTATTGCCTTACCCCGATCCAATCCGCGCACATGACAGAGCGGAATAAACTCCGCTAGTACGTAATTATGAGTTATCCGTCTTACTGCGTTCTCAAAGAGAACTACCGCATCACGGTGTTGTGGTTCGTCGCGATGATGATAACACAGCAGCCCTGATGTATCCAGAAACATTAACGCGCCTCCTCATGTGTACTCGCATATTCACGTGCCAGATCGGCGTCGATGCACTCATTGTGCGCGCCCGTTGGTCTTCCGAGGCTTTGAGCTCCGGCATGACGCATTAGCCTCTCCATCGCGGCGCGACGTTCTTCCTCGCTCAGCTCCGGTTGCGGTCGCGGTCCGTATTTCAGCAGAAACTCCATCACGCACTGCTCCACGCTGCGTCCGGTGAGCGCTGCCTCCCGCTCACATGCCTCATAGACCTCATCGGGCACCTGAATGGTGAGTGTCTTCATCTCTTTCACCTCCCCGCTCTAAGGATACCTCTGGAACGATGGCTCATTCATCCCCCGTTGCGCCGAAGTTGCCCACCAGAATGCCGAAATCGAAGAGGGTCACCTCCTCGTCTCCGTCCAGGTCGGCGTTGGGGTTCCAGTTGCTGTCACCGGGCACCGAGCCGAAAGCCGCTACCAGCGCACCAAAGTCGAAGAGAGTCACTTCGTTATCGCCGTCGATATCGCCGTTGCTCAGGGTAAAGTCCACCGTGACGTCACCCGCGATGGAGACGTTTGCCACCGTCTGGCGTAGCCAGTGCGGTGCTTTTGCAGACAGGTCAAACGTGCCACGCAGCAGGGTCTGGAAGGAGTACCTGGCTCCTTCGTCCAGATTAACCACGTGCGTCTCCAGCGGGTCGGTGGAGCCGGGATTGCGTACCTCGATGGTAACGGGCACTACCGTTTTATCGCCAACGTATTCTTGCAGGGTCACCGTTCCGCTTATCCGGACGGTTGACCTTCCCTCGATGGTGAAGGAAAGGTCTTGCTCGGTGAGCCAGCCGCCGCCCACAGGGTTGCCTCCGAATCCCCAGCCTCCTCCCGGGTTATGCAGGTAAAAAGGCTCGCCTTGTGTGGGACTGGTGCGCAACCAGAACCATTGCCCGCCGGGGTCAAAGGGGCGACGCACCCATGCGCTGAGGTAGTACGTGCCCGGCGGCAAGTAGAAGCCATTGAGCTCAAACTCCAGATTCGCCCGTCGGCGCAGAGGAGGCTCGCCGGGCTCAAGCACCACCTCACTGCCGGTGGCGACCACGTCCAACACGTCCACGTGCGGCGCAGACGAGATGGAAAGGTAAACCCCGAGGTTGTAGCGCATATCGCCCTGCTCACTGCCGTACACCGTCACACGGTCGATCCACCATCCGGGCTCGGGCACAGTGAAATCGTCAAACAGCCACACCGAGTAGATACGGTTGTCCATGTCGGTGAAATCCTGCGCGGGGCTACCTCGACTCACGCCATCCCACGGCTGGTCCCACAGCACGTCGGCGCGAAGCGCAGGCACGCTCCACACCAGCACTGCCAGTACTGCAAGTGCAAACCGTTTCATCCTTCCTTCCTCCTCTCATCCGGATACTCAGCCGGATACTCAGGGCTTAATCGAGTCAAAATACCGCTTTACGGGCTGTTTGTACTCTGGTGGCACCGTTTCACGCTGCAGCGCACTCTCCGCTGCCCGCCGGTACTGGAGATATACCTCATAGCTGGGTGCGCTGCTGGAGACGGCATCCGGAGCTCCGCGCGTGACGAAGGCAGGCTGTTCGCCCTGTCCACTGGCAACGCCGGGCACGTGTGTGACTTTACCGTCCTGCACACGGAGCCTCGCCGTGTTCGGGTCTTGTTGCGCCCGGTATTCCAGCTTTTCCAGCTTGGGACCGGTCGCAGGCATACCCGGTCCACCGCCGAACTGCTTCTCATAGGAGTTCTGCGCGAAAGGCAAGCCGCCCAGCTCCGACTTCAGCACTGCCAGCATCGCCGCCACTTCTGCCCACTGGCGCGCATCCAGCGCGCACGCCCCCGAGGACAGTCAAGTACCACCTGCTTTTCGAATCCACTCGATAGCTTTCCGCAGGTCGCCAATCTGCATGTTCTTCAGGGCTTCCTGCAGTTCTTTGGAAGCGGCGTCCAGTTTCGTATCCTTCAACGCCTTCGCCAGCTCGCGCAGCAGCTCTTGCAGCTTCTTCCGTTCCTCTGGCGACAGGTTGTTCCACTGCTGGGCTATCTGTTGTAGCAACTCGCCTAGCTTCTGGGCATCCTGCTGGGACAGCGCGATCGCCATCTGCATCGCCATCTCACTCGCGAATGGGGTAGTCGTTTTGTTCAATGCGGCGTTGCGCACGGAGGCGGGCACGTTTTGTCCGCTTTTCTGATTCAGGGCAGCGGATTGCAGACGCGCTCCTAACTCGCGTTCCAGTTTCGCCTGCTCGATTTGCTGTTGCACCGCGCGGGCGTTCAGGAATTCGTCGCGGGCGCGCTCCATCGGTTTGCCCGAGTTGACCTGCGCCAGCCTGCGCTGCTGTTCTTCCGCCTCGCGTTGCAGGCGCGACATCTTCACCATTGCCTCGCGCTTGCTCAGGCGGGCGCGTTTCATCTGCTTGCTCAGCGACTCCAGCTGCGCGGCGAGCCGGCGCATTTTCTCCCTGTCCTGCCCCGTTGCCTGCTTGCGCCATTGCTGCGCCAGCTGCTCGGCGCGCTCACCTGCGGAGCGTAACGCCTGCTTCTCCTGACGGGTCTGCGGGGACTGGAACCACGCGAGGTCTGGCGCAAACCACAGAAAGGCGGCGAGAGCCGTCATCGTCAGGGCGACCCAGAAGGTGCGAGGCAGGGGAATCCGCGCCAGTCTGCGGAGGTCAAGGTTTTGGGCACAATTCTCCGCATCCTGCAGTTGCAGCTGTTCCATCTCCTGCTGCAAGCCGCGCTGCGACAGCCATTGCGCAGTGGTGAGGCGTTCCTGCGTGTTCGCCTGCCGGTCCAGCCACTGCGCGACCTGCTGTTGGTCTATCCGTCGCATCGCACCGTAGACCAGTCCTGCGGCTGCGAGGACCGCAACTGCGCTTGCGGGAACCCATAAGCTGATGTCCCAGCGCATCGCCCACGATAGCGCAAGCAGGGTACTGGCTAAGCCTGCCCCCAGCAGCCATCCGAGGCAGAGTCCGCGCAGCAGGTAACCCACCTTCGCGCGGCGAGCCGTGCGTGAAAGCACCGTTTGCAGCGTGGCTGTTGTGTCCGTCAAACCATATCGCCCCTTTCGCGTGTGCCGGATTCAGTTTACATCTTCAGCGGGAAGGAATGCAAGGTTGGAGACTGCCATTGTGTCCTCGCCTTGCCGCGAAGGGCACGTCTTTATGCGAGCACACGATACCGCAACAGTCTTGCGATGCCCGGCAGCTCGCCTGCGCTGTATCGGGTTTTCTTCAGATACGCCTGCAGCACATCGCGATACATCGCCTGTGCCAGCGGCTTCGGCAGCACACGGCACAATCCAAGCCACATCCCGCCGGTGCCGGGCATATATTCGCTACCGTCTTCTCGCCCCGAAACCTCGCCCGCGTAAGTGCCATCCTCACGGCGCACCTTGAGCAGCCATGTGTTGGCGAAGCGTTCCGCATCGGTGCGGTTAAACACGATGCCCTCTGCGACACACCGCGCCGCGAAATCCACGTTCAGAGAGGCGTGCGAGATATCCTCGCTGCCCCTCGCTTCACCGTTCAGCTTATACCAGTATGCCCAGTCGTACAAACGCGGGTCGTCGGTGCGCAGGCGGTTGCGGAAAAAGCGCGCCAGCCGCTCTGCCTGCTCCCGATAGCGCGGGTTGCCCGTCGCCCTCCACATTTCGAGCAACACGCTGCCCATAGGGTTCTGCTGGTTCAGGGGCAGCACCTCGTGGAGCAGAGGACTGTGAAAGTAGCCTTCGCCCGCGGTGGGTCCGTTGCGCCAGTACGGTTGGGTATCGCGGATGCACTCTTCGATGCGTGCCTGATACGCCTGCGCTGTCGCGCCAAACTCGCGGTGCAAGAACGGGTCACGGTTCACCAGCCGCACGAACTCTGCTGGCGCCATGTTGATCATGCCCGTGTGTACTATCCACACATGCCATTCGCCCTTGGAGTATCTGGTGGAACCCCATCCTGCCAGCGGTTTGCCCGCGTAAACGTCGGCAACGCCCCGCATATCATCGCGGTTCTTCAGCACGCGGTCGAAATGCTCTACCAGTTTGCGCAGATAAAAGCGGTCTCGTGTGGCGCGATACATCTCCACATATGCCAGCAGGATGTACGACTCTCCCCATGCCAGATTGCCGTCCTCGTTAAGCCAATCGGAGTATCCCTTGCCGTCATGGATAGCGCGGTCGCTTTCATCAAACAGCTCTCGCAGCTTTCGGGCGTCTGTGCCCATCTCGCTCCCCCAGCGTGTTTTCGCCAGTATAGCAGCCCGTATGGCGGACTGTCAACGAGAGGAATACCCCTGCGTCTCAAAGAAAGCCTTATGGTACGAGCACACGGACGCGACAAGAGGTGCAGCATGACCCACAAGGAGCGATTACTGGCGGTGTTCCGGGGCGAGCGTCCTGACGTCATGCCCTGGTACGCCGACCTGACCTACTGGTACAGCGCAGAGATGATCAAGGGCACCCTGCCGGAGAAATACCGCGGGGACGGCGTGGTGCAGCTCTACAAAGACCTGAACACGGGCGCGCACGAGCACCTGCTCAACTGCCCCTGGCGTGCGGAATACGAGGATATACAGGTCAAGGTGGAAGAGGAGCGCGACGCCGATGGCAGACCCGTTCGGACACGCACCACATGGGTGACGCCGCTGGGGACTATCTCGCAGGTGCAGGAGTTTGAGCCGAACTCGTACTGCTGGGCATATCGTGAGTATGCGGTGAAGACGCCCAGCGACCTGAAGGTACTGCGCTTTATCTTCCAGCACACCTATCTGACGCCCGATTATACGGAACCGCATCGTATCATCGATCTGTTTGGCGACTGGGGCGTGGCGGCTTCGATGCCCAACCGTACCCCAATGGCGAACCTGTTTGTGATATGGATGGGGGTCACTAACGCGGTTTACGCGCTGGCGGACGCGCCGGAGGAGATAGAGGAGACCATCGAGGTGATGTCCGCTGCTGAAGACCAGATGTATGAGATTATCTGCAACGCGCCTGCGCCGCTGGTGTACTTCCCAGATAATATCACAGGGGAGGTGGTCAGCCCGCGTATCTTCCAGAAGTACTACGCGCCCTACTACCGCAAGCGGGCGGAGCAGCTGCACCGAGCAGGCAAATACATCTTTGTGCATATCGACGGCACGTTCAAGAACCTGCTGCCATACGTGGGACCGACGGGAGTGGACTGCGCGCAGTCGCTGACTCCAGCGCCGGTGGGAGATGTGCCGCTGGAGGACTTTCGCAGGCTGGCGGGACCAGACCTGATTTTGTGGGGGGGAGTACCTGCTGCCTACTTTAGCCCCCTGTACAGCGAGGAGACCCTGCGCGACATCGTGCTGAAAGCGATACGGCTTTACAAAAACGACCCGCGTTTCATGCTGTGCGTGTGTGACCAGGTGCCGCCCGATGGCATCATCGAGCGGGTACGCATGGTGAGCGATCTGGTGGAAGAGTACGGGCGCATCGAGTAAATATCACGCCGTGAGCAGCTCCACCACCTTGTGCGCAATCTGGGGCAGGGGAAGCACGAACTCTGCCCCGCCGAGCTGAATCGCCTCGCGCGGCATCCCAAACACCACGCAGGTCTCTTCGTCCTGAGCGATGGTATGCGCCCCGACGTCGCGCAGCTTTTTCAGCCCGCGCGCGCCATCCGCGCCCATGCCGGTCAGCAGCACGGCGACCGTCGCGGGACCGCTCGCCTGCAGCACCGAGTCGAACAGCGCATCCACCGAAGGGCGGTGCCGATTGACAGGTTCGGTTTGCACCACTCTGGCGCGGAACTGCGAGGCGTTGGTGGTTACCTGCAAGTGATAGTCGCCTGGAGCCACATAAGCGTGCCCCGGTTGCAGAGTGTCGCCGTCTTCCGCTTCTTTGACGCGCACGGTACACAGTTTGTCCAGCCGCTCG
>Ga0209162_1000332_pt1 | contig 52374 bp, 37 predicted proteins | sample YNPNPMetaG_FD_187121 | JGI IMG/M metagenome (GOLD analysis project Ga0209162, IMG submission 187121) | Anoxygenic and chlorotrophic microbial mat microbial communities from Yellowstone National Park, USA - YNP NP MetaG (SPAdes) (version 2) ...
GGGCGGTCTCTGAGCCAGCCCGTATGCTCTCGGCCGACGAGCTGGAGCAGCGGGTCTGCGACTACTATAGCTGTGGCCGTGAGCCTCATTTGACCATGCCCGAAAAGGTTGCTTGATTATGCACTAGCAAGGGAGGGCGCAGCCCTTGCGCAGGGGATGGGGAAACCCGGTTTCCCCATCCCCCCACCCGTGGGAGGGTCTGGGAGGGCGCAGCCCTCCCAAGAACAACCGTATGTTCATTGCGGCGTTGTGCGGCGGAGCCGCATGGAGAGCTGAGGTGAAAACCGTTCACAGGGTTATGTCCCCCTCCCAGCCTCCCCCCCGCTGGGGGGAGGAGCCGGGTTCCCTTCTCCAGTGGGGGAGGGCTGGGGAGGGGGCCGTCGCCTTGCCCGCGGCGCCGCGACGCGGGCGGGACGCCCGCGCTCCCGGGCCGGTTGCAGTTGATGGAACAATGAGCGCTATTGTAACATACCCTTATGGCTAACGTGAACATAGGCTGCTGGAGCAGGGGGGTGGGGAAACCCGGTTTCCCCACCCCCCCGCCCGCGGGAAGGTGAGGCCGCAGCCCTTACGCAGGGGCATGGGAAAATCGGGTTTTCCCATCCTCCGTTGCCGACGGAGCGACGAACGATGACCGTGATACGACAACGATGGGGGTGGATCGCCGCTGGCGCCATCGTCGCGCTCGTGATCGCGTGCCTGGCGATCTACCTGCGCTCGCCGCGGCCGCTGCTGCTGGATTGGCGAGCGCTTTCCGCGCCGGAGATCGAGGCGCGCCTGACCGAGCGAGCCGCCGCCCTGGCTCTCACCGCCGAGGCGCGCCGCCGGGCGGTTGAGCGACTGGCGGAGCAGCCCGCGCATCCGCGCTGGACAACTTTCACCTCGGTTAATCACGTCAATGATCTGCTGCTTGACGGCGAGACGCTCTGGGTGGCCTCGAACGGCGGTCTCGCCCTCTGGGACGCAACGTCGGCGCAGGTGTTCAAGTTGACGACCGAACACGGATTGCCTAGCAATACCGTCACCGCCCTGGCGATTGACGCCGACGGCGCGCTCTGGTTGGGAACGGACGCGGGCGCGGTGCAGGTGCGCCCGGACGCCTCGCTGCGTCGCTTCAGCGTCGCCGATGGCCTGGCCCATCCGTTCGTCTACGCGGCGCTGGGCGCTTCCGACGGGGCGGTCTGGTTTGGCACCCCCGGAGGCGCCACCCGCCTGGGCCGGCATGGTCGGGTGCGCACCGTGCGCTTCTTGAGCCCGGGGGGGCTGCTGACACCCAGGTTCGCCGATGTGGTAGCCATTGCCGAAGGGCCTGACGGCGCCGTCTGGCTCAGCACGCCCGTCGGCGTCCGCGTCTTCAACGCCGATGGACGCCAGCGCTTCCTGACCGACGCTGACCTGGGGGGGGGGGTGACGGCCTTTGCCTTCGCGCCGGATGGCGCGGTCTTGATGACCGTCAATGGCATCTCAGGTACCGATTCCGGCGTGCTCCGCCTGGCTCCGGACCGTCGCCTGGAACGGGTGTTTGTTATTGAGCAGGCCGGACAAGAAGTCATCAGCGCGTCACTCTTCCGCGATCTTGCGCCGGGGGCGGATGGGCTGATCTGGGTGGCGACCGAATCTGGCGCCATCCGCCTGGACCCCGACGGAACGCACACGCTCATCGGCGCCGCGCCGGAGAGCGACGGGGGTTACGAGGGTTTGATCTCCCCGTACGTGCAGCGCGTCGTTCCCGGCGCGGACGGCTCGATCTGGTTCGGCACGGTTCAAGGGGTCACGCGCCTGCTGCCGGATGGCAACTGGCAGACCCTCCAGGATAGCGATGGGCCGGGCGATAGCTCCAACGAGATCACTGCCCTGGCGCGCGCCCCGAACGGCGATCTGTGGGTGGGCACGCGGCAGGGTCTCAGTCGCCTCGATGGGCGCGGCGACTGGCAGAAGTTTCTCCCCGATCGGTTGCCGTCGGAAATCACTGCGCTGGAGGTTGGCGCCTTCGGCGACCTGTGGGTTGGCACCGGGCAGGGTCTCTTCCGCCTGACGCCGGATCTGCCCGAGCAGATCCAGATCCCCGACTCGCCGGACTGGCCCGCGACCGTTCGGGTGGAGACGCTGGCGGCGATGGCTGATGGCTCGCTGTGGGTGGGCACCTCGTTTGAAGGGGTCTTCTGGCGTGACGCCGGGGGAAACTGGCGCGCATACACCGGGGCCGATGGTCTGGGGGGAAACACGGTGCATGCGATCGCCGCCGCGCCTGATGGATCGCTATGGTTTGGCACAGAGAGCGGGCTTAGCCGCCTGACGGCGGATGGGCAATGGCAGCGGTTCGGCCAGGCAGACGGCTTGCCGGAGGGCGCGATACGCGGCCTGCGCGTTCTTGCCGACGGATCGCTGCTCCTGGCCTCGGGTGACATCGTCGAAGGCGTCAGCCTGATGCGGCGCTCCGCCGATGGAACATGGCAAACCCTGCTCCCGCCGGGCGGCGCCGCGCGCAGCAGTGTCATGTGCCTTGCCGTCGCGCCTGATGAAACGATCTGGATCGGCACGACGACGGATGGGCTGGTGCGTCTGGGCGTGGATGGGGCGGTCCAGACCTTCACGACGGAAGACGGCCTGGCGGGGAACAGCGTGAACGCCTTGCTCGTCGCGCCTGATGGGACGCTGTGGGTTGCGACTGACCGTGGCTTGAGCCGGCACACGCCGTGATGGGGCGTAGAGTTCATCGGAGGGGGGGTGGGGAAACCTGGTTTCCCCACCCCCCGGCCCGCGGGGTTGGGCGGGTTGCCTGTCACCCCTTCCGCAGAAACACGACGCTCTCCCGCGCCGGTTCCCGACCGAACCGCCCCATCTGCTGCGCGCTGTTGCCGCGCAGACGGGCAACCCAGGTTCGTTCATGGGTAAAACCTGCCTGCCCGGCAACGTCAATCAGAATCTGGTCCACGGGCGCCATAACCCCGGCGTGGCGCACATTCCCCACCACGAACGCACAGATCGCGCCCGGCGCGAGATGCGACGCAAGCGCCTCGAACGTGAGGTGCATGTCTGCAAAATAGCCCTGGAGCATCGGCGCGATACGGGGATCGATGGTCTCCGGCAAACACCTCAGCACTGCTTGCAGCGAGTCGGGCGCGCGATAATCGCGCGCGCGCATCTCGGGTTGCTTTGCCTCGACATGCGAACGCACCGACGCGCGGCGGAGGTGCGTAATGTCCTCCTCATGCAAACCTAGCGTAAGGAGTTCGATATGAAAGATGCGTGAATAATCATGGCGGTTCGGATAGGGCGGAGACGTGATAACCAGATCAAATCTTCCGCTGACCTGCTCCAGTCGCCGGGCATCATCCAGGAACACCTGTGCGGGCCTTCCCTCGTGTGGTGCGACGTCTTCCATGTGCAGATGGCTTTGCTGCTCGAACCAGCGGCGAATCTCCTTGCTTTGATCCTCCTTTTCCACCCAGCCGTCCATGCGGCTCCGCCGCACAACGCCGTAATGAACATAAGGTTATTCTTGGGAGGGCTACGCCCTCCCAAACCCTCCCAGGGGCCGGGGCCTGGGTGCGCGGGCCTCCGGCCCGCGTCCGCTGAGGTATGGGGAAACCCGGTTTCCCCACCCCCCTCGCCGAGGGCTTATTTTCACGTTAGCGGAACCATCCGCCGTCGGGCGCGGCGCGGCTCACGCGTTGCTGCACCCGCAACAGGACCAGGCGGAAAAAATCCGCGGCGGCCTTCGGAAGGGTTGCTATCGTTTGTTGCAAGCCGAGCAGATGAGCCAGTTCGTAAGCGGTGAACGCTTTCGCCAATCGCTCTGGCGCGGCACATGCTCGTGGACACGATGGGCTTGCTGGTGGTGGTGGCCACCACTGCCTCCGTGTCGGATCCCGCTGGGGCTCGGCTGCTCCTCGCCCGGCTGGGCGGTGCCGGCAAGAAGCTGCGCCGCATCTGGGTGGATGGCACCTATCGTGGCTCGCTGATGGATTGGGTGCCTGACCACTTCCGGTTCGTCCTCCAGCCCGTGCTGCGCACGGATGGCAAGAAAGGGTTCCTGGTGCTCCCAAGGCGCTGGATCGTGGAACGCACCTTCGTTTGGCTGACCCAATGCCGCCGCTTGAGCAAGGACGACGAGGTACTACCTGCCAGGAGCGAGGCGATGACCTACCTTGCCATGACCCGCCTGATGCTCCACCGGCTGGCTCCATCACCCTTTTCAGACAGCTTCTCAGGCCGGCGCCGCCTGTTCGTGCTCCAACTGCACCATCATGCGCTCCTGCCTCCCCCTCTGGGTGCCCGATGCCGCCGATACCGCGTGATGCCTCGGTTGGGCGCGCCTGGGAGAACAATTTTCGACCTGGCGCGATCAAGATCGCCCTTTCAGCCCGGTCTCCCCCGATCTATGATGCTACGGGAACAGAACCGAAGCAACTGTGTGGAAGGGGGGTAATATGATGCAACGTCGCATTGGGTGTGTGTTCCTCCTGGCCCTGCTGGCACTGTCTCTGGTCGGGGCGCACCCGGCAGCCGCCCGGCCACGCGAGCGCTGCTTTGCCGAGACGGGCTTCTGCGTTTCCGGCCCGCTCCTGGCCTACTGGGAGCGCAATGGCGGGCTAGCGCGCTTTGGCTTCCCGATCAGCAGCGTCGTGCCGGGTGTGGCCTATGGCAATGGCAGCGCGACCCGGGTCGGGCAGGTCCAGTGGTTCGAACGGGCTCGGCTCGAGATCCACGCCGAGCTAGGCGGGCAAATCCTGGCGGGGCGCATCGGTGCCGACCTGCACTACCAGCTTCAGCAGACCCTGGTGATCCCCAGGCCTGAGCCCCAGACCCCTCAGCCGGGCTGCCGCTTCTTCCCCACGACCTGGCAGAACCTGTGCGAGCCGTACCTGAGCTTCTGGCAGCGTAATGGCGGGATCGCGGGCCTGGGTCTCCCGCTCAGCGCCCCGCAGATCCTGACAAGCGGCGCATGGTCGGGCGAGGTGCAGTGGTTCGAGCGGGCCAGGCTGGAGCGCCATAGCGAGTTGCCCGGTGAGCCGATCCTGCTCGGCCGGCTCGGCAACGAACTGCGCAACAACGAGCCGTCGGCGGTCTGCGCCGGGCAGGTCTTCGCCCCGCTGCGGCGCTCGTTCAACAGCCTGGTCTTCCAGCTCTACATGGGTTGCCCCCAGGCGCCGGTGCGTGGCGCGCGCGCTGCCGAGCAGTACTTCCAGCGCGGCGTGATGCTCTGGGTCGAGCTGCCAACGGCTGGTGGGAGGCTGGACCGGCGCATCTTCGTCATTCGCGGCGTGCCGCTGCCGCTGGCCTACACGGTCTTCGACGATACCTGGACCGAAGGTGAACCAGAGAGCGCCGGCCTGACTCCACCCCCCGGGCTTCTGGAGCCCCGGCGCGGCTTCGGCCTGGTGTGGCGCCAGCATCCCGAGGTACGCGAGGCCCTGGGCTGGGCGACGCTGCCCGAGGCCGGCCATAGCGCCACCGTGCAGCCTTTCACCAGCGCCGTTGACGCGCATACGGGCCTGCTGTGGTTCGAAGACACCGACTTCTTCTTCGCCTTCGGTCCTGGCACCCAGGTCACGGCGTTCCCCCGCGTCGGCGAGCCGTTGTGGTAGCAGGCGGCCAGTCGGCGATCTGCGCGCCCGCGCCGGCCCGGGATCTGCTATTATGGGTCTATCCCTGTAGCCGCCGTCTGGCGCCGGCACAGCGCCGGTTTGTTATGAGGAGCAGTGTGCGCCATGTCCGCCTGGGAGACGTACCTCGACACGCACCAGTCGCGCTTTCTGGACGAACTGGTGGAGTTTTTGCGCATCCCGAGCATTTCGGCCATTCCGGCCCATGCCCCCGATGTGCAGCGCGCGGCTGAGTGGGTCGCCGCGCGCGCCGCGCGCGCCGGCCTCGAGCACGCGCAGGTGCTGCCCACGGGCGGCCATCCCGTGGTCTATGCCGACTGGCTGCATGCCCCGGGCAGGCCAACCGTGCTGATCTACGGCCACTTCGATGTGCAGCCGGTCGATCCGGTCGAACTCTGGACCCACCCGCCGTTCGAGCCGCATGTCAGCGCTGGTCGGGTGTATGCGCGGGGCGCTTCGGATGACAAGGGCAATATGCTGGCGCCCCTCCTGGCGATTGAAGCCCTGTTGCGGACCTCGGGCGCCTTGCCGGTCAATGTCAAGGTCTTCTTTGAAGGGCAGGAGGAGATCGGCAGCCCGCAGATCGGGCCGTTTCTGGCGGCGCACCGGGATCTCCTCGCCTGCGACATTATCCTCAACGCCGATGGCGGCCAGCACAGCGAGACCGAGCCGGCCCTCCTGGTGGGCCTGCGCGGTCTCTGCGCCTTGCAGATCGATGTTACCGGGCCGAAGATGGACCTGCACAGCGGCCTCTACGGTGGCGTGGTGATGAATCCCATCCATGCCCTGGTGATGATCCTGAACTCCATGCGCGGCGCCGATGGGGTGATCACCGTCGAGGGTTTCTACGACGCCGTGCGCCCGCTGAGCGCGGAGGAACGCCAGCGCATCGCCGCAGTGCCTTACGATGTCGAAGCGCTCAAGGCCGAACTGGCCATTCCCGCCACCTTCGGCGAGGCGGGCTATACCCCCCTCGAAGCCAGTTGGGTCCGGCCAACGCTGGAGGTGAACGGTATCTGGGGCGGGTTTCAGGGCGAAGGGGTGAAAACGGTGCTGCCGAGCCAGGCGCACGCCAAGATCACCTGCCGGCTGGTGCCCGACCAGGATCCGGCGACGATCCTGCGTCTCGTGCAGGCCCACGTGGAGCGTCATACCCCGCCCGGGGTGACGGTTGGCGTGACGCTCTTCGAGACGTTGGCGCATCCCTATCTGGCGCCTGAGGACGATCCGGGCAACCGCGCCGCTCGCGCGTTGTTGACGGAACTCTACGGGCGCGAGCCGTACCTTGTGCGCAGCGGCGGCTCGATCCCGGTATGCACGCTCTTCCGCGAGCATCTGGGCGTGTACGCGACCAGTTTCGGCTTCGGTCTGTCCGATGAACGCCAGCACGCCCCTGACGAGTTCTTTCGCCTGGCGAGCTTCCGCATGGGGCAGCGGGCCTATGCGCTGATGCTGGAGCGCCTGGGGGCGTGATCCTTCTTTGCGCAGGGGAATGGGGAAACCGGGTTTCCCCATTCCCCCACCCGCGGGAGGGTTTGGGAGAGCTACGCGCTCAAGCGGGGGTATGGGGGAACCTGGTTCCCCCATGTTCACGTTAGCCCTCGGCTACGGGATGCGAAGCCCGCCAGCGCGGGCTGTAGCCGAGTAAAAGACCATTCTATCGCTTGCCGTCCATCGAGATATCGTGGATTACATTGACCAGGAACGCTCTCTGTTCGAAACCCAGCGCGGGCGCGTGTACCGTGTCGCGGGAAGCCTTGGTCTGCTGATCGTCCTCTATGCCCAGTACAGCCTCCTGGTCGATACCGTCACCCCCTCCATCTTTCGGGCCATCTATGTCCTCAACCATATCCTGCTGGCCGGCTTCACGGTCATAGTCCTCTGGCAACTGGCCCGGCGGCGCGTGCCGATTGATCGGCTCGAACGGCGCATGCTGTTTTTCTTCATCTTTCAGTCGTTATTGTTCAACAGCATCGTCCCGGCGCTCTCCAACCCCACGCCGGCCCAGGTGTTAGCTGAGACCTACGGTGACGATATCTGGTTCCTGCTGGCCACCTGCACCCTGGCGATCCATTTCTATCCCTCCCGGCGCGGTGTGGCGCTCGCGCTGGGGGTCTACATCCTCTCGTTCGCCATTGTCGCGGCGCAGGTGATCCAGTGGCAGGTGAACGGCCTCGATGACGGTAGCGGGGCCACGATCATGCAGATCTACGCCCTTGGCGGCATGCTGCTCGGCTTTATGCTCGTTATGGCCGGCTACCGCAACCGGCTAGTCCGCATTCACACCGAATATGAACTCCTGGCGGTTCTTGCCTATACCGACGCGCTCACCGGGCTGCCCAATCGCCGGCGGCTCTACCACGATTTGCACTGGCTGATCGCCGAGGCGGAGCGCCATGGGCATGCGTTGTGCATTTGTTTATTTGATGTGGATCACTTCAAACGCATTAATGACCAGTACGGCCATACGCTCGGCGACCAGGCGCTGCGGGCGGTGGGGGAGACTGCGCGCGCGAACCTGCGCGTCGTGGATCACTTCGGGCGCTGGGGCGGCGAGGAGTATTGTATTCTCATGCCGCACACAACGCTGGACCAGGCGCTCATCGCCGTTGAACGGGTGCGCCTGGCGCTCAAAGGACTAACGAGCCTCCCGACGGCGATCAGCGCCAGTTTTGGCGTGTCCGCCTATCGCCCCGGCGACAGCGCCGAAACGCTGCTGCATCGCGCCGATGTTGCGATGTACCGCGCCAAGCGCGCCGGGCGCGACCGCGTCGAGAGCGAGGCCCGGGAGGAAGCGGGCAGCTTCAGTTCGGGGTGACGAGGACATGCCGCCGGCATCACCGCTCGCCGGGGCGCGCGTAGCGCAGTTCCAGGTGGCCCTGGGGCGCCAGGGCGGCGCGCAGGGTCGCGACGAGATCGGCATCGGCGCCATGGGCGGCGAGAAAGGCCAGGGTGGGCGCGTCGAGGTAGTAGGTCACGTCGTCGGGACCTTCCTCTTCCAGGTGGTCAATCAGGAACTGCAACTGCTGCGGGGTGATTTCGCCGAGGTAGACGCCGGTTTCATCGTTGAACAGGGCAACCCCTTCCTCCTCGGCGCCTGGCGGGGGAGTGGCTGGCCCGGCTTCGCCGCGCGCGACGGCAAGGATCTGCTGTCGCTCGGCCTGGCTGAACTGCAACGGCGCCAGCGGATCGGTCAGCAGCGTCTCGACAATCACTCGGGCCGCATCAGGGCGGGCGAGGCGGGCGGTCGCGGCGCGCATCGCCTCGATGCGTCCCGGCTCGCCGAGCAGACGGTCAAGCTTATAGCCAATCGTCAGCAGCGAGTTGCTCCGCGCGGCGGCGCCGTTCTCCAGCAAGCGATCGCTGTTGCGCTCTTCCTGGCCGGGGATAGGATTGACGATCAGCATCGGCAGCCCGGCGGCCATGCACTCCGCCGAGGTCAGCCCCCCTGGCTTGCCGATGAACAGCGTCGCGACCCGCATCAGCGCATGCATCTCGTTGGTGAACCCGAGCACCCGGAACCGCCCGGCCTGACCGGCGACGAGGGCGGTCACCTCCTCGCGGAGCAGGCGATTGCGCCCGCAGACCACCACCGTCTGCACCGGCGTTTCCATCTGCATGATGCGCGAGACGATCTCCTGGGCCGGGCCGCCGCCGAAGGCCCCCGCCGAGACCAGCAGCGTCGGCAGATCGGCGCGGAGCTGGTAGCGCTCCCGGATGGCGGCGACATCCACTGGCGCGCTAAACTCGGGGCCGACGGGGATCCCCGAAACCGTGATCCGCTCCACGTCGATGCCCAGGGCGATCAACTGGGCGCGGGCCTCGTCCTGGGCGACGAAGTAGCGATTGAAGGCGCGACTCAGCCACATCCCCTGAAAATCGTAGTCAGTGGTCACAATCGCCAGGGCGGTATGTAGCCGGCCCTGGCTGAGTAACTGGGCCACCATCGCCGCGGGCATAAAATGGGTGCACACGGTGATGTCCGGGTCGTAGTCCTGAATGAAGCGCACCAGGGGCTGGGCGTTGAGCATGGTCAGAAGGTTCATCAGGCCGACCTGGGTCTTGAACGGCTCGTCGTTCTGGTCGTAGAGCCAGCCCACGGCCCAGGGATTGTCTTTCACCAGGGCGAAATAGGCATCCGAGGCGGCGACCTGATACAGGCGCGAGGTGAGTTTGAGCGCGTCCTGGTTCCGTACTTCGACGCCTGGGCGAGCGCGAAAAGCCTGCTCCACCGCGGCGGCGGCGACCTTGTGCCCCGAGCCGACGCTCGCCGAGAGGACGAGCACCCGTGTGGTCATACCTGGCTCCGCGTAAGGGTGACGAGGATCGTCGCGGGTAGTATACCGCAGGTGCGGATGGGTGTGGCGTACCCTCTTGCGCGGTGCCTGGTTCCGTTGGGCTGATGGTCTTTGAAGAACTATTCCGCTCTCCGCCCCGTGCCCCCGGCGACTCACGCCGCGGGGTACCGGATGTGAAGCCTGCCTTCGCGGGCGAGCGCCGTCCATGCGGCGCAGCCGCATGGACGGCTACCGTGAACATTGGGGAACCAGGTTCCCCCATCCCCCCGCCCGCAGGAGGGTCTGGGAGGGCTACGCCCTCACGCAGGGGGATAGGGAAACCCGGTTCCCCCATCCCCTCGCCCGCAGGAGGGTCTGGGAGGGCTACGCCCTCCCACGAAGAACCTCTTGTCATCCTGTTCGTGTGCGGCGGAGCCGCATGGACGGCTGATGGAGCAGTAGGGCACACCGGAGATGCGCGCACCCGCCAGGTCCTTCCTCGGCAGGTGCGCGCAACGATAGAAGGCCGAAGCATGCGCGCAGCCAATGCTCCGGCCTTATCGGGTACGGGCCGACCCATCACATGTGCTCGAAGGGAATGCTAACCGGCGATCAACCGGCGCAACTGCTGGTTGCGGCTCAGGCGCCCCAGCACGTTGCGTTTGACGTTGTAGACCTCGTTAACCGTTGCGAAGAGATCGGGGTGTCGCGCATGGATCGCGCGCGGCGTCAGGCCGAGGACAAACGAGTTGTACACGACCACCCGCTCGGTCTCTCCGTGGAGTTGCGTATCGATGAAGCGCCAGAACTCCTCGCGATCGAGCCGGTTCATCGCCTCCTCATCGGGGGTGTTGGCGGGGGCGCGCTCCTGCAGGATCGTTTCTTCCGGGAGGGTGACCGACCAGGAATGGGCGCGAACGCTATCGATCACCACGCTGGTGGCGCACAACTGCAGGTACTGCAATAGCGAGGCCAGGGTGGGGAAGGCGGCGAAGCGCTCGGGGGAAAGGGCGCGCCAGAACCTGGCAAAGGCGCCAACGACGAAATACTCGCTGCTTTCGCCGCTGCTGGAGAATGCCGTGCATCGGCGGATCCAACCCTCCACCAGACCGCTGTAGTGCAAGTAGAGTTGCTCCCAGGCGGCTTCATCACGTTCGACCAGCGCCCGCCGAAAGAGTTCGTAGCTGAAGCGCGTGTCGTGTGGCTGGCCGCGGTAGAAGCGTTCGCTTTCGGTGGCGCAGTGCTGCATCAGTGTCCGCAGATCCATGGCCGCCAGCGTATCAGCGTTCGGTTCGGTCGCCAGACCGCGGTCCGCGCGGGGGTAAACGCAAGGGCTGGGCGACAGGCCCAGAGTGTTGCGGGGGAGTGTCTCGATCGGCTGGGTGATCATGGCCTCCTCAACTCTCTTGCTGCGCGTGATGCCGGCGGCTTGTCGGGAAAGCTGCGGCTCAGGCGGCTCGTGAGCGCCACCGTTCTATGGGCTTGATTGTAGGATGTCGCTCGGAGCGTGAGAAGGGCGCAGGATGATCAGAGGATGACAAACTCGTACGATCGAGGATGGTAGGGGGAGACTCAACGCCAGCACATCTGCGACCGGATGATCGGGTTCCCGGGCAGCTACCATTTTAGATTTTAGATTTTAGATTGCGGATTGTAGAGCAACAGGAAGCGCTCTAGCGCTCACGAGCTTGCGGCGTCTCTATGACGCTCTAGTGGCAGAGGCGTGCAATGCTCATCTGCGGGTGCACCGGCGGCTCGCCGGCAGCACTAACGTGAACATAGGCTCTCGAAGAGGGGTGTGGGGAAACCGGGTTTCCCCATCCCCCCGCCCGCGGGAGGTTTTAGGAGGGCGCAGCCCTCCCAGGGAGAACCTCTTTTCATCCTGTTCGTGTGCGGCGGAGCCGCATGGACGGCTGGCATAAGTATAGAACGGCGCATAGCCGGATGTTGGGGCAAGCTGTGCCGGGGGAGGGTTTGTCGGGGGGGAGGCTGTGGTCCAGATGCGTGGGCAGCGTGCCCGCATCCGGGTGCGGCGGGCGGGAGGCCCGCGGGCCTTCACGGCGGGGCGAGTTGGGAACCCGCCCCGCCTAGAGGGCGCCTTCGAGGACCACGTTCTGGCTGGGAGTGGCGCTACCGCCGGACGGCTCGACGGTGATCATGACCTCGCGAAAGGCATTCACTTCACGCGGCGCCTCGACCACGATATAGCCAATCCCCGTTGGATCGGCCACAAACGTCGTTCCTGCCACCTGGCCCGTCTCATCAGCGAACCAGAACTGGTAGACCTGCCCGGGGGCCAGGGGCGGCAGGCCGCTGAAGATGACCACGGCGCTGGAGTGACCAGGGTACATATACATCTCGCCCCGGGCCACAACGCCGGAACGGGCGGAGCGCAACTCGCGCGTGGCCACCCCGGGCGCGCTGATGAACGAGATCACGTAATCATCGCGCGCCAGGTCGGCGCTCAGGTGGGCAATGCGCTCCTCACCGGCGACCACGCGGGTGGCAAGGGCATCGAGTTGCTCCTGACCGGCAGCGAGTTGTGCGGTGAGTTGCTCCTGGCGGCTCTGGGTCTCGGCGACGGTTTGCTGCAGGCGCTCCATGGCGGCGACGAGTTCCCGGTTGGACGCGTCGAGGCGGGCGATGCTGGAACTGAGGGACAGGGTCGCAAGGCTCAGCGCGATCACCAGGGCGGCCAGCACGGCGATGATCCCCGGCATGAGCCAGCCAGAGCGGGGGCGTGGCGCGGCAGTCACCGGGGGCGCAGCGGCGCGGCTGGTGCCGGACGCGGCCTTCGCGGCGGCAATGCGGGCGAAAAGACGCTCACGAACGTGAGCCGGCGGCGTGGCCGGTGGCGCGGCGTAGGGCAGTAGCGCGACAACCTGACGCAACTGCCGCAACTCCTCCTGGAGTTCAGGCGAACGCTCGAGCAGGGCCTCGAGTGTCAGGTGATCCTCAAGATCGAGAGCGCCGAGAGCGTAGGCGCCAATCTGGCTCGCAGCGGAAGATGGGTCGTGGTCGTGAGCGATCATTGACGGTCCAGAAGCTCTAGCGGTCGTCGAGACCGATGCCCTGATGTTGCAGGAGGGTTTTCAATTTCTGCAACGCGAGACGCACGCGCGTCTTCACGGTTCCCAGCGGATTATTCAAATGGTCGGCAATCTCGCGCTGCGAGAGGCCGCCGAAGTAGGCCAGTTCGATCACCTGGCGCTGGTCGGCGGGCAACTCGCTGAGCGCGGTGGTGATCAGGCGTCGCCGCTCGGCCTCCCAGGCGACCTCGTCCAGGCTGGCCTGGATATCGGGAATGGCGGCAAGGGCCAGGGCATCATTGCCGGCGCCAGGCCTGCCCGGGCGCGACTGCTGCCGGCGCAGTTCATCGATGCAGAGATTGCGCGCGATGCCGAAGAGCCAGGCGGCGAAGGCGCCGCTTCCGGCCTGAAAGGTGGTTGCGCGGTTCCAGACACGCCAGAACGTTTCCTGCACCACGTCTTCGGCCAGTTCGGCATTCGCCAGGATTTTCAGCGCCAGACCGTAGACGACGCGGGCGTAGCGGGTATAGAGATGCTCCATCGCCCGGGTATCGCCCGCGGCGACCCGAGCGATCAGGTTCTCATCGCTGAGAACCTCTCCCTCGATATCAGGATCTGGGGATACAGCCAAGTGAGCCCCTCTGAAAAGAATACGCAGCTACACGGCATTGTGGATGCATCGCCACGTGCGCCGTTGCAGGCGGAGGCAAGCTGTATTATACACGAGATGCCTGCGCCGGGGCGGCCCTCCGGCGCTTTTGGTGAGGGTCGCGAACCGCGCCGGCAGCATGGGTGATCAGCGGGGCGGCATGCGGTATTATATGGATACAGCGTGTTGCAGATTACAGACATCCCCGGTAAACTTGTGCAAAGTATTGATAAAGGTGTGCATCACCTGTCGTCCTGATCCGGCTTGACACTGGCCTGGAATGTGCTATCGTGCAGTTCGTGGCGAAAATCACAAGCGAGTGTTCTCCTCACTTAGCCTGTGTCTGCCCAGGAACCGCTCCGAATCGCCCACAGGCCCTAGAAGAGGAACAGCCTGATGGCTGGGCACCATACCCACTCCCCGGCGACCGAGAGCGCCGTGGCCATTGGCGCGCGCGCGAGCGGCGCCGAAACATTGTCACGCTCATCGTCTACCGGCCAGGTTGCCGGGTTGACCGAATTGTTTACCCGCGCCGATCTCATTGCTGATCTCCGCGCCGTCGAAGAGTTACTGTTACGCCGAACGGCCTCGCGTTCGGCGTTGATCGCCAGCGCCAGCAGTTATACCGTGCGCGCCGGCGGCAAACGGCTACGCGCCGCGCTGGCCCTGCTGGCCGCCCGGCTGGGCGTCTATCACCTGTCGCGCGTGATCCACGCCGCTGCCGCCGTCGAACTTATCCAGGCGGCGTCGCTGGTGCACGATGACCTGGTGGACCAGGCGGCGCGTCGCCGGGGCCAGGTGACCGTTCATGCCCGCTGGGATAACGATGTCGCCCTGATGGTGGGCGACTACTTCTTCGCCCTGGCCGCGGGCGAAATGGCCCTCAGCCCTGACCCGCGCATCATCACCTACTACGCCCAGGCGGTGCAAACCATTGTTGAGGGCGAACTCAGCCCGGTGCTCGTGGCCGAACCCCTTGATGAGGCCCTTGACCAGTACTTCTACAAAACCGGGGCCAAGACGGCCTCGCTCTTCGAGGCGGCCTGCAAGGCGGGGATGGCTGCCGGCGGCGGCAGCGACGCGCAGATCGCCGCCCTGGGACGCTACGGCTTCGACCTGGGAATGGCCTTCCAGATCGTTGATGACGTGCTCGACTTTATCGGGGACGAACAAACCCTCGGCAAGCCCGCCGGCAATGATCTGCGCCAGGGCACGATCACCCTGCCGCTCATCTATGCCCTGTCCCAGAGCGATAGCCCACACCTCCGCGCCATTGTGGCCCACGACAACCCCACCGAGGCCCAGGTGCGCGCCGCGGTTGATGAAGTGATCGCCCTCGGCGGCGTCGAGGCGGCCATGGCCGAGGCGCAGCGCTTCGTCGCCCGCGCCACCAGCCATCTGGCCGAGTTTCCCCCCTCCGTGGCCCTGCAGACCCTGGAAGATATCGCCTGCTTCGTGATCAGCCGCGAGGCTTGATTGCCGCCATCCAGCGCCTGCCGGGCTCCCCCTGTCGTAGCGCAACCTGGAGGGTTGCGCTACGGCATTTCCGCAAGGCGCTATTACGACCACTGGTGGTAGGACCGCACGCCCCGGCCTCTCCCGCCAGCCATCCATGCGGCTCGCGCCGCACACCGACGGGATGAACATCCTTCCTGAGAGGGCTGCGCCCTTCCAGACCCTCCCGCGGGCGGGCAGACGGGGAAACCCGGTTTCCCCATCCCCCCTGCGCACGGGCTGCGCCCGTACCTTCCCGCGGGTGGAGGCGTGGGGGAACCTGGTTCCCACGTGTTCACGGTCGGCCCCATGCTCGGGGCGCACACCGCCCGATGCACACGGCCCGGGAGCGCGGGCGGGACGCCCGCGGCGCGGCTCCGCGGGCAAGGTGATAGCCCCCTCCCCAGCCCGCCCCCGCCGGGGGCGGGAACCCGGCGCCTCCCCCCGGCGGGGGCAGGCTGGGAGGGGGGCAGCACCCTGCGAACGGTTTTCACATCATCACGCGCAGTGAAAAAATGAAAGCCCTCTCATTTTTTTGCTGCGGGTCTAGTCAAACCGGCACAGGTGTGGTACAACTATTGCAAAGATTTTGCACAGATAATGCACGGTGTGGGAGGTCCGAGGTGAAACTCACAGGAAAGACGGCATTGATCACCGGCGGCGGACGCGGGCTGGGGCGCGCGATCGCCATTGCCTATGCCCGGGCAGGCGCCGCGGTAGCGATCGTTGCGCGCAGCGCCGACGAACTCGACGAGACGGCCTGGCTGATCGCCGAGCACGGTGGGCGCGCCGTGGCCCTGCCTGCCGATGTGCGCGATGCCGGCCAGGTCAGCGCAGCGGTCGCAGCCGCCCGCGAAGCCCTTGGCCCTATTCACGTGCTGGTGACCAGCGCCGGCATCGGCCTCCGCGCCCCTATCCAGGAGACCAGCGAAGCCCAGTGGGACGCGGTCCTCGACACGTTGCTCAAGGGCACGTTTCTCGCCTGCCGCGCGGTGATACCCCAGATGATCGAGCTGGGCGGCGGCAACATTATTACCCTCGGCGCCCCGCTCGAACGCATCGCTGTGCCCGGCTTCGGCGCGTACTACGCGGCGAAGTGCGCTGTTGACGGCCTCACGCGGGTGATGGCCAGGGACCTCCGGCGCTTCGGGATCAATGTCAATGCCTTGCACCCGGGGGGCTTCGCCGATACCCGCCTGGTGCGCGAGACAGTGCCCGAGGTGCGCGCCGGTCTCCTCGCCCCTGAGACCGTTGCCGCCGCGGCGGTTGATCTGGCTGCCCTGCCCCCACGCGGGCCAACCGGCCAGACCGTTGATGCCCATCAGTGGCGATCCGACGAACATGCAGCCCGGCCCAACATGGGGTCTTGACAAAACCTGTGCAAAACGTGAAAATAGGGTTGCTTCGATGGTTGAGGCTCCAGATGTCTCCGTTCTAAAGCATCAGGTCATCCTCCGCTCCGCAAAGCGGCAATGCTCCGGCAACGGCGCCACAGGACCGCGTCGGTTGTATGTTGGTTCCGTCTGCGTCATTCAGGAGAACGAACCGTGAAGGTCTTTCGCCGATCTACAGATAATGATACCGATGAGGCTCTGGCGTTCGACTCCTCTGCTGCTGAGCCGGAGGAGACCGAGGAGTGGGACGCTGAGGAGGCTGAGCTGGAAGCCGAAGAACTTGAGCTTGACGTCGAGGCGCCTGAGGCGGCGGACATCGAGCCGGTTGAGGACTCGGTGCAGTTGTACCTGCAAGAGATTGGGCAGGTTCCGCTGCTGACGGCGGAAGAGGAGCGCGACCTGGCCATCAAAATCGCCCGTGGCAAGGAAGCGCGCCAGCGGCTCAACAATGAGGAGTATGCCTCGGGCCAGGAACGCTTCCGCCTCGAGCAGGACGTCGCCCGCGGCGAGGATGCTCGTCGTAGGCTGATCCAGGCCAATCTGCGCCTGGTGGTCAGTGTGGCGAAGAAATATATTGGCAGCCCGATGGCGTTCATGGATCTGGTTCAGGAAGGCAATATCGGCCTGATGCGCGCCGTCGAGAAGTTCGATTACACCAAGGGCAACCGGTTCAGCACCTACGCGACCTGGTGGATCCGCCAGGCGGTGACGCGCTCGATTGCCGAACAGAGCCGCCTGATTCGCCTGCCGGTGCACCTTAGCGAGTCGCTGGTGCATCTGCGCCGCGCGATTTATAAACTGGAGCAGCAACTCGAGCGTGAACCGACACCCGAAGAGATCGCCCACGCGCTGGGTATGAGCCTGCGCAAGGTCAAGCGCCTGCTGCGGGCCTCGACCCAACCGGTTTCGCTCGAACAGCCGCTCAATTACGAGAGTGAGGGCCGCGTCGGCGAACTGCTCACCGATGAGAATCAGGAGACGCCCATGGAGATCGCGGCGGCGAATATGCTCCACGCCGAGTTGAATGCCGCGCTCAACGATCTCCCGGAACGCGAGCGCAAGATCTTGCAGTTGCGCTACGGGTTGATTGATGGCCAGCGCCGCACCCTCGAAGAGGTCGGGGTCGCCTTCGGCATCACCCGCGAACGCACCCGCCAGATCGAGGCCGAGGCGCTGCGCCGCCTGCGCCATCCTAGCGTGGGAGCGCGCCTGCAGGGGTATCTGGATTAGAGCGTTTCTCGTGGATGGGGAAACCCGGTTTCCCCATCCCCCTGCTCCACACCGGCGGAAAAGGTTGTTCCTGGGAGGGCGCAGCCCTCCCAGACCCTCCCACTGGCTGAGGGGATGGGGAAACCCGCTTTCCCCGTCCCCCTGTTTGTGGGCGTAGCCCTCCCAAACCCTCCCACCGGGTGGGGGGATAGGGAAACCCGGTTTCCCCATCCCCCTGCGCAAGGGCTGCACCCTCCCAGACCCTCCCGCAGGCGGAGGTAGGGGGAAACCCGGTTTCCCCCTACCCCTCCGTGAGGGCCAGGCCCTCCCGCTAACGTGAATATGGGGGAACCTGTTTCCCCAAGTTCACGTTAGCGGCGCAGAAATGGCACATAGAGCGCTTGCCGGCCATCCAACTGGATCGTCTGGGTGAGTGTCGTGCTGTTCCCCGAGCGATCGCTGAAGCGTACCGCCAGCACGTGCCGCCCCACGGTGACGGGCAGGGTCCATCGGTAGGCGTCATAGTAGGGTTGCGGGGCCTCAAAGACGCCGTTGAGCCCGAACTGCACGGCCATGATCCCGCCCTGGTCATCGAGGGCGTTGGTGTCGATGCGCAGCGCGCGCTGGCTGAGGCGTATCACCGCTGTATCATCGCTCGGTGGCGCCCCCGCGAGCGCCGCGATCTCCGCCGGGCGCAGGGCGCGGTTGTAGATCGCCAGGTCGTCCAGGCGAATGCCACTGTGCCGCCCTCCTGGGGCAAAGCGTCCCAATCGCAGCACGTCGCCCAGGTCGGTGGGTAATGCGACTCCCTGCGTCTGCGCCGCCAGCCTGCCGTCCAGATAGAGTGCCTTGCGCCCACCATCGGCCTCCCAGGTGATTGCCAGATGATGCCAGCCTGCGCCAGATGTGTCGGGCGCGGCGAGCAGGTCGCGGCTGGCCTCCGTGGTGCCGGTCGTCCAGAAGACCCACGCCGGCGCGCCGTCGGGTCCGCTGGTGTCGCGGCGCAGGGCCAGGGTGCCGCGGTAGGCCGGCGTGTCTTCGGGATTGGCGCTGGCGGCGAACAGGTAGCGGCGGGGAACGGCGCCGTCAGGGTAGCTCACGGGCAGTTCGACCCAGAGGCTGATCGCCCCGGCGCGCGGGTCGAGGTTGCCGGCGAGGGGATAGGCAACCTCCGCCGGGCCGGGGTCGAGCGCCTGTCCGGCGCGGCCCGGCCCAAAGCGGGGCGCGCCGCTGCTCCGCGGGAACCCCTGGCCAGCTCGTTGCACGAGGTGGCCGTCGAACCCCGCCGCGAACAGCAGGTCGTCGGGAGGAGCGATGGTGATCGCCGCCGCCGGTGGCGTCTGGTCCAGGCTGGAAAACCGGCTGCTGAGCAGGGGCGGAGTGGCGCCTGGCGGGGTGAAGTCGTAGGTCCCGCTGAGCGTGGGCGACCAGAGCCACTCGCCGGGGAGGCAGCCGGCGTAGGCTGCGCAGGGGTCGGGACCAGGCCCGAACCAGCCGTAGGGATCAACCTGTTTGCCGAAGCGCCGGACCTCGAAGTGGAGATGTGGCGTTCCGCCGGGGGCGCGGCCCGGCCCGCTGACGCCGAGGTAAGCCCCCGCCGCCACCGGTACGCCCTGGCTGGTATCAATGCGTCCCTCGAAGAGCGGCGCGAAGCCCCCCAGGTGCCAGTAGACCGTCTCGTAGCCGCCAGGGTGGACGATCACCACCCCGTAGTCGGGATGGGTGCGGGCGTAGGCGATCCCGGCGGCGGCGGCGAGGATGGGCGTGCCAATGGGCCGATCGGGGAAGTAGTAGTCGTGGCCATCGTGCCCATCGTACTGCACGCGCCCCTGCCCGAGGTAGTTCACCACGAGAGAGTTGCCGTCGTCGCCGCTGTCAACGGTGGGGTAGGCGTGGTCGAAGTAGGCCAGATGGACCACGTGGACGCCGGCGGGCCATGGCTGGAGCAAGGTCAGCCCGCCGGGGCCGCCGGCGTCTGCGGATGGGGCGCCGGCGGAGGGCATGGTCGCGCCGAGGGCGGGTGGGCCGATCGGGATCAATTCATTGTTAAAATAGGCGGCGAAGGCCTGGGTGAAGCGTTCGACCACCGCGCGCCACTCGGCGAGGGAGCGCCCCGCGGCGAGGAAGCGCTGCACGGCCACCCCTTCGGGGGCCTGTTCGAGGGTGAGGGTCAGGGTCTGCCCATCGCTGAAGCGCAGGGTCGGCGGGCGCTCATAGGGACCGAGGCCGGCGCGGAGTTCGCGGCTGGCCCAGTCGATCTGCGCGGCAAACCCATCGGGCCCGGCGGGGCCGAAGGGCTGCCGGAGGGCCGTATCGGGCGGCGCCGGGTCGCTCAGCAGGCCCGCGGCGGCCTCGAGCAGCGCCAGGTGCAGGCGGGGGCTGAGGCCATAGAAAAGGGCCGCGCTCTCGATGATCTCGGCGACGCCGCGCCCGTCTTCGCGGTAGCCTTTGAGGAGGCCGGGCTGGGCCTCGAGGAAGCGTTGGACCCCGAGGTCGTCCTGCGCTGCGACGAAGGGAACGGGCGGGCTGGTCGCCAGGAGCGCGGCGAGCAGTACTGCCGCGAGTGTGGCCCGCAGACTCAATGAAGGCTCCAACTATGGGCATCCTTGCGGATGCGGGTGACGAAGGCGACTACATCGATCCAGGCGCGATAGCCGGGGCGTGGCTGCATCCGGGATGCCCTGGTGCGCGCCGGCGGTCTGCCCGCGCTGCCGGTTGCCGGGTTGACCCGCGGCAGCGCGCCGCGCGCAGGCGGTACACCCTCTCCTGGCCTCCCACCGCTGGGGCAGGGGCGCGGTTCACTCCTTAACCGGGGGAGGGTCAGAGAGGGGGCGGGATGACCCGCTCCCGGACGTATCGTCCTCCTGAACCCTGGTCGCGTGGGGAAGCATACACCACCTTTCGCCACGCCCGAAGGCGACCGCGGAACTTCTGGCATATGACAGAACGTACGCGGTGGAGGGGTGCGGGGAGGCGCAGCCTCCCCGCACCCGTTTTCTCGCCCGCGGCGGCCAGGCGGCCTGGCGCAACCCCCACGGCCCTCCCGCCGCGGGCGGGCGCCAACCGGTTGGTGGAGGGCCGCAGGCCCTCCACCCCTCCCCGCCGGAAGGCGACCACGGAACTCGTGTCATGTGAGGATTGCGGTATATGTTGTATCGCGAGCATAGTATAGCACGCGGTAAGGGGCAATGATCAGCACAGGCTAATGTGAACATGGGGAAACCAGGTTCCCCCATCCCCCCGTTTTCGTTGGGCGGTGTGCCGCCCGGCCTGTGGGAGGGTCTGGGAGGGCTACACCCTTCAGCAGGGGGATGGGGAAATCTGGTTTCCCCATCCTCTCACCCTGTGGGACGAGCCAGCATCGGAGGATGTGCCACGCTCCTGAACCCTGGTCGCGCGGTGCGAGCGGAGGGCGCATGCAACGCCTTTCGTCGTACCCCACAGGGCGGGGTTGGGCTGCGCAACGTCCACCCGTGGCGGGGGCGGAACCTGCGGTCGCCAGCCACTCGGGCGATTGCCCGTGCCCGGCGCAGGAGCGTGGCGGGCTGCTTCGCCCCGATGCGTGTGTGTGCAGGCGGCTGGGCTATAATCGTGGTATGGACGCTCCTCGCCCTGTCTTCACTTCAGCGCGCGCGCCAGTGCTGGCGAGCTACCTGGTGGCGGTCTTCGCCAGCGTGGTGGCGCTGGTTGCCACGAACCTGCTTGCGCCCCTGGTCGGGCAGTGGGGATTCGCCCTGTTTTTGCTTGCGGTGACGGTGAGCGCCTGGTATGGTGGGTTCGGGCCGGGGTTGCTGGCCACGGCGCTCTCGGCGCTTGCAAGCGTCCATGCACCGCCAGCGTTCTTGCCGTCATCCAGGCTGACGGTTGCGGCGGTTGTACGTCTGGCAGAGTTCCTCTTTGTGGCGGTGGCCATCAGCATGCTCAGCGAGGCGCGCCGGCGTTCCGAGAGCTTCGCCCAGGCTGAGCACGAACGCTACGCGGTCATCCTCAACAGTATCGGCGACGCGGTGATCGTCACCGATGCCACCGGACGGGTGACCGCGATGAACCCGATTGCCGAACAACTTACCGGCTGGCGCTTTGACGAGGCGCGCCTGCGCGCCATCGGCAAGGTGCTACCGAATCATCCAGGAGAGCACGCGGCTGCCGCTGGAGGGTTCAGTCGAGAGCGCCTTGCACGGGGGCCGGGTGGCGGCGCTGGCGCCAGGCGCGTTGCTGGTGGCCCGCGATGGCGCCGAGCGCCCTATCGAGGGCAGCGCCGCGCCGGTGCGCACCCGGCGCGGCGCGCTGATCGGCGCGGTGCTCGTCTTCCGCGATATCAGCGCGCGGCGCGCCGAGGAGCGCGCGCGCGAGGAGGCCCTGCGCCGCGAGCGCGCGGCCCGTGACCAGGCCCAGCAAGCCGAGCGGCGCGCGGCCTTCCTCGCTCAGGCCAGTGCCATCCTGTCCTCCTCCCTGGCCTCTGAAGAAACCCTCCAGGCGATTGCGCGCCTTGCCGTCGCCGACGTCGCCGATATGTGCGTGGTGTTCGCGCGGCAACCCGATGGCGCGCTCCGCCGCGTGGTCACCGTGCACGTCGATCCCGGCCTGGAGCAGGAGTTGCGTGCCCTGCGGTCGGTGCCGGTCGATCCGCAGAGCGACCATCCCGCTGCCATCGCCGTCCGTACCGGCGAGGTCCTGCTCAATCCGCCCATCCCTGATCAGTTTGTTACCGCTGTTGCCCGCGATGCGGAACACCTGGCCCGTCTGCGCGCCACGGTGCCCCATTCGCACATTGTGGTGCCGCTGGTCGCCCGCGGCGAGGTGACCGGTGCGGTTTCATTGGGCATGAACACGTCTGGGCGGGTGTTTACCGAGGCCGATATCAGCCTTGTGCGCGAACTGGCCGGGCGGGCTGCCATTGCGCTGGAGAATGCCAGGCTGTACGAGGCGGCGCAACAGGCTATCGCCGTGCGGGACAGCTTTCTGTCTCTCGCGGTTCACGAGGTGCGCACACCGCTTGCCGCCGCCCTTGGTAACGTGCAACTGCTTATCCGGCGCGTCGAGCTCGCCACTCTGGTTGACGAACGCTTTGGCCGCAATCTCCGCATTGTCGAGGGACAACTGCGGCGCCTGGCTAGCCTGGTGGATATGTTGCTCGATGTCTCGCGTCTGGAGGCGGGCCAGTTGAGCAGTCAGCGCGCCCCGGTGGATCTGGTGGCTATGGCGCGCCGGGTCATCGAACGCGCCGAAGGCTTCCTTGTCACTCATGTCTTGCGCTACGCCGGTCCTGCCGAACCGCTCCGCATCGAGGGCGACGCCGTGCGTCTCGAACAGGTGCTCGACAACCTGCTGCAGAATGCCGCGAAGTACAGCCCTCCCGGCAGTGTCATTACCGTGCTGGTAGGTCAGCAGCAGGAACGGGCATGGTTCGCCGTGCGCGACGAAGGCATGGGGATCGATCCGGAGGCATTGCCCTACCTGTTTGATCGCTCCTATCGCGCCCCTGACCCCTCCACCCGCGCCGTGTCAGGCATGGGCATCGGCCTCTACGTTGTGCGCGAGATCGTCGCGATGCACGGTGGAACGGTGGAGGTCGAGAGTGAGCCGGGCAAGGGCAGCACCTTTACTGTCTGGCTGCCCCGGTGATGCGCCGGGGCGGTCCAGCGGATCGCCGCACTTTTGGCGCCCCTAAACCCCGGCGTCGGTCTGCGTAATTTTGCGGCGCGTTCTTGCCAAAATGCGCCCGCGGTAGTTACACTGTGGGCCATCGGCGTGGCGTCGCGGCGCGGGCCATGCCGCTGCGCATGCCGGGGCCTGGCGCCTACCTGTCAGCCGTCCATGCGGCTGCGCCGCACACCCCGCCACCGGGGATAAGGGGAAACCCGGTTTCCCCATGCCCCTGCGCGAGGGCTGCGCCCGCCCGAACCCTCCCACCGGATGGGGATAGGGGGAAACCCGGTTTCCCCATGCCCCTGCGCGAGGGCTGCGCCCGCCCGAACCCTCCCACCGGATGGGGATAGGGGGAAACCCGGTTTCCCCCTATCCCTGCTTGAGGGCCAGGTCCTCCCGCGGGCGGGGCGTGGGGGAACCGGGTTTCCCCCTATCCCTGCGGGAAGGCCAGGCCACCCCGGGGAGAGGGGCGTGGGGAAACCCGGTTTCCCCCCACCCCTCACCGAGAGCTTACGTTATGGTCTTTGAGAAATTCATCCGCTATGCCGGGCTAGCCGTGGGGCTAAAGCCCTCGGCTACGGAATGCGAAGCCCGCCTGCGCGGACGAGAGCGGATTATGTATTCAAAGACCATAAGCCCTCGGCTACGGAATGCGAAGCCCGCCTGCGCGGGCGAGAGCGGATTATGTATTCAAAGACCATAAGCCCTCGGCTACGGAATGCGAAGCCCGCCTGCGCGGGCGAGAGCGGATTATTATTCAAAGACTATCACGTTAGACCAGCGAGGTCCCAGCACACGGATGATCCAACGCCCATCACTTGCCCGTTTTATGTGGCTGTCGATCGCCGCGGCGATCGCGACCATTGGTCTCAAGCTCGCCGCCTTCTGGCTGACCGGTTCGGTTGGTCTGCTCTCCGACGCCCTCGAGTCGCTGGTCAATCTGGCCGCGGCGGTGATGGCCCTGGCGATGCTCACCATCGCCGCGCGCCCTGCCGATGAGGAGCATGCCTACGGCCACACCAAAGCCGAGTACTTCGCCAGCGCCACCGAGGGTGTGCTGATCCTCGTTGCCGCCGGCAGCATCATCTGGGCCGCCGTGCCGCGCCTGCTGGCGCCCGCGCCCCTCGAGCAGATCGGCCTGGGCCTGGCCGTATCCCTGGTCGCTTCACTGGTCAACTTCGTGGTTGCGCGCATCCTGCTCCGCGCTGGCCGTAAACACTCTTCCATCGCCCTCGAGGCCGATGCCCATCACCTGATGACCGATGTCTGGACCTCGGTCGGCGTCACGGTTGGCGTCGCCCTGGTCTGGCTCACCGGCTGGACGCGGCTCGACCCGCTGATTGCGCTGCTGGTCGCCGCGAATATCATCCGCGCGGGCATTGACCTGGTGCGCCGCTCGGCCCTGGGGTTAATGGATACCTCCATTCCCCTCGAGGAACTGGCCCGCGTGCGCGCGGTGCTCGATGAGTACGCCGCCCGCGGTGTGGGTTACCACGCCCTGCGCACCCGCCAGGCCGCCGCGCGCCGCTTTGTCTCCCTCCACCTTCTCGTGCCCGATACCTGGACCGTCCAGCAAGGGCACGATCTGGCCGAGGAGGTCGAGCGCGAGATTCGCGGGACTCTGCCCAACACCTCGGTGTTTACCCATGTCGAGCCGCGGGGTGATCCCGCCTCGTGGGAGGACGTGAAATTATAGGGATGGTTGCGCCGCTTGCGCCATGGCCTGACGGAGCGAGGACGCGGCCCGGGGTGTCATACCATTTTTGATTGTCGATTTTGGATTTTAGATTGCCGTTTATGGAGTCCCAAGCGGACCCTGCAGAGGCGCGCATGCGCGCTGTTCAACGGGAATTGGTATCAGCCGGCGCGCGGATATTTATTTGATGATAGCGGATCGCGTTCAGGCATGCAGACCCTTACTCCCCTCCTTCGGCGACCATATCTTCGACATGGGCGGCGTCATTGAGGCGCATCAGCCGCCAGCCATTGCGCCCCAGGCGCAACTCGGTGAGTGAGCCGTTGTCCAGCCACATGCGCCCGAAGTTGCCCAGGTCCAGGCCAATCACGTGGCAGAGGAGGGCGCGGATGGTGCCGCCGTGCGACACGGCCACCACCACCTCGCCCTGGGCATGGCTCTCCTGGATGCGCTGGAGGGCCACCAGCGCCCGGGCCTGCAACTGGGCGTAACTCTCGCCGCCGAGGCGCACGGTGCGCGCCGGGTCGCGCCGGTACTCGGCCATATGGTCGGGGAAGCGCCGGTAGAGTTCTTCGGGTGTCAGGCCCTCCCACTGCCCGACATCGATCTCGCGCAACTCGGGCATCGGCGTGGGCGTCTGGCCGATGGCTGCGCCGATGATCTCGGCAGTCTCCCAGGCGCGGACGATGTCGCTGGCGTAGAGTGCGCGCACCTCCAGCCCCCGCAAGCGCGCGGCAGCGCGACGGGCCTGCTCGCGCCCGCGTTCGTTCAGGGGGACATTGGCATGGCCCTGATACTGGAGGGTGACGTTCCACGGCGTCTCGCCGTGGCGGACGAGGATGAGGCGCATGAGGGATCTCGCTTGTGCTTGTGTATCATACGGTCATGCGGCGCAACCGCACACCAACGGGATGAACATACTTTCTTGGGAGGGCTACGCCCTCCCAAACCCTCCTGCGGGCGGGGGGATGGGGGAACCGGGTTCCCCCATGTTCACGTTAGGGCGCGCACCTGCCGCGGGCAACTGTTCACACCTGGGGTGAGCCACGCGCCTGGGAGCGGGAGCGGGACGCCCTCGTCGCGTCTCCGCGGGCAAGCTGCCCGCGCTCCCAGGAGACATGTGAACATGTACTGCCGCGGGCGGAAGGGGGCGCGGGGAAGCGCAGCCTCCCCGCGCGCCGCCACCGGGAACGGAGGAGTGAACCATAGTCTTACCTCATTATACCGGTGGATGGGTGGTTCTGCCTTGACACAACGTTCATCCAGGCCCGGGGCGACCCGGAGGGGTGCCTCACATATGGCAATCTGCTTGCCCCATCACTGCTCAATCCCCATCAATCCCCAGGGCGCGCACCGCGATCTCCATATCGGAAGCATGCAAACGCACCGGGGTTGCGCCGCTCGCGATCCGCAGCGCCACCTCGTGGCGCTCCTGGCCGCCGCGCAGTTCGAGGATCGCCTGTTCCTGCCCATTGACGCTGATGGCAAGGCGCCCCGGTGCCGGGCTGGTCAGTTCCAGGGTGAGGATGATGTCGCGAGGGCGGGCGCTGTAGATCAACACTTCGGCTGCGCCAAGGATGCGCCGCTCGACCCCGTCGGGGCTGTTTGTCACCGGCGACCAGCCCGCCCCGATGCCAAGGAACGGCAACGGATCGTCCGGCAGCGCCACCTTATAGGCCAGCACCGACCCCGCCGGGATCGGCTTCAACGGGCCCATAGCCCGCAGCAAGCCCGACGCGCGAAAGGTATCAGAATAGGTCAGCGCCGCGATCTGGCGCTCGGGCGGCGCCCCCCCGGCGGCGGCTTCGGCGACTTTCTGCAGGTAGTGGTAGCTCAGCGCCCCACATGTTCCACATGTTCTGCCAGGTGTCGAAGCCGTTGCCCGGCACCGCGGTCGTCGCCTGGAGCGGCAGGGGCCAGGTCATGAGCAGGGCCAGGCCGAGGTAGAGAGCCAGGGCCGACCCGTGGCGCGCCAGCGCTGTGCGCCAGCAGACGGTTCGTGGGCTCATAGATCAGGCGCTCCTACCCCTCTCTGTCGCCGTGCCGCGCCAGCCAGGCCAGGGCCAGCGAGAGGCCGATCAGCGTTTTGCCGTCGCTGAAGGCCCCTTCCAGCAGCGCCGGCTGCAAACCCTCCAGGGGCCGCTCTTCGGGATGCAGGTGTTCGTCCCAGTCGGCCGTGCCGTCGGTGGGGGTCAGGTCGAGGCCCAGGAAGATGTGGGTGCGTTCGTTGGTGTAGCCCGGTGAGGTATAGTAGCTCGCCAGCGGGATGAGCCGCCCGGCGCGATAGCCCAGTTCTTCGGCCAGTTCGCGGGCCGCCGCCTCCGCCGGGTCCTCGCCCGGATGCAACAGGCCCGCCGGCAATTCCAGCATGTCCCGGCCCGCGGCAATCCGGTACTGGCGCACCAGCAGCACCTTGCCGGCGTGGATCGGCACGACCGCCACCCCGCCGATATGCTCCACCACGTCGCGCCGGGCCGTCTGCCCATTAGCGATCATCGCCGCGCCGGTGACCACCGTGAAGAAGCGTCCCTGAAAGACCTCGTGTCGTTCGAGCCACTGTTCCACGTTGTGTGCTCCCTTTCGTGCCTGGATGCCTCCCGCGGGAGGGGCCGGGCGGGCCGTGCCCCGCGGTGCCGGTGGTTTAGGGGCGGACAGAACGTATGAGCGCAGACGGGCGTTCTGGCGTTGGGACGCGCTGGTTGGCCCTCACCCCCGTCCCTTCTCCCGCGCGCGGGAGAGGGGTGACCAGAGGCCTGCGCCGGGGCGTCCTGATGCGGCAGAAGCCGCGTTAGCCCGAATGTTCTGTCCGCCCTTAAAGCACCGATGGGCGGAGGGAGGGGAACCCGGGTTTCCCCACGCCCATGCCCGGTCCGGACGGTAACGCTGAGCTTTCCAGACCCACGCCGCGCACCACCAGCGTCCCTGCCACCAATGGGCGCAGGTGCAGCCGGGTCATACCGCTCTCGATGTACAGGCTGAATTGCTGGCGCGAGCTACTCTCGGGCAAGGTCAGCGTCCGTTGCGCTGCGCCGTTCACCCTCAACTCGAGCGCGCCTGCGCCGGGGCTTGCCAGGTTCAGGTCCAGGGTAACCCTTCGCGGGCGGGCGCTGTAGATCAGCACCTCGGCCTCGTCGCTGATCGATCGCTCCACGCCGGACGGCGTTGCCCGTGGGGGTGACCAGCCCTCGCCGAGGCCCAGGAATGGCAGTGGATCGTCCGGCGGGACCACCCGGTAGGCCAGCACCGATCCGCTTACCGCCGGCTCAAACGGCCCCATGGCCCGCAGCAGGCCCGACGCGCTGCGCGTATCCGAATAGGCCAGGATCGAGCCCTCGCGCTCGGGTTTGGCGCCGTTCGCCGCCGCTGCCGCGACGGTCTGGAGGTCGGCATAGCGCAGGGCGCCGCCGGCGCCGTGGAGCATCAGGTAGCGGATGTTGAAGTAACTGAAGACACTGGCGGCGATCTGCGCCGGCTCCTGGGTGATGATGTCCGGCGCGGGTTCGGCGTAGGCAAACATGCGCACCGTGGGGATCTGTTCGACCAGGGGATAGGGCAGCCGGCGCGAGGTGTAGCCGCCCACCAGATACTTTTCATGCACGACCTGGAAGAGCATGTACACCGGGCTGGTGTTGTAGTAAAACGGCGACTCCAGGATCGCGTAGCGCTCGGGGTCCCGTCCCAGGGCCGCGTACAGCGATGGGACGTAGACGCGCACCATGGGAAAGGGCGTGGTCAGGTTCTCGAAGGCAATCAGCGCGACCAGACCGGCCAGGGCCAGATTGGCCGCGCGGTTCGGGCGCGCCGCGCGCCGTTCCAGGGTCACGAGAAGGCGCCGCGCGCCCAGCGCCGTCAGGATGGCCAGCGCGAGCGTCGTGTAGACCGCGAAGCGGATGGGGTAGCGCGAGATCCTCACCAGCGGCAGGTCGTAGAGCAGCGCGCCGGGCAGCGGCAGGCCGGTCCGCCACCCCAGGATCTGCAATTGCGGCCCCAGGGCCAGCAGGGCAAACAATAACCCGCTCAGCAACCAGAAGCGCCCGGAACGTCCGCGCAGGCCCAGGGCCGCCAGCGCCAGCGCCACGAACCCCAGATACACCGTCTTGTTCTGGATGTGAGTCTCGGCCTTGTAAGCCTGCAGGCGCTCGGCGAGCGGCCCGAGGAGCGGGTGGATCTGGCTGGGGATGAAGAAGTCGGCCAGGTCGGCCGAATGCTCCAGGCGAAAGGTGGGGCCGCCCTCGTTCTCGGCGCCGGGCACCTCGCCAGCGAAGCGCGCCGTGGGAAGGGCGAGGGGCGTCACCAGCAGCAGGGCCAGCCCGATGGCCGCCACGACGGCCAGCGCCCCCGAGGCGCGCCGGCGCGAGAGGGGGCCGCCGCCGTCTGGCCGATGGAACAGCAACCGCGCGAGGGCGTACCAGGCCGCCCAGATCAGCGTGAACAGGAGGTACTGCCAGTCGCAGAGGGCGGTCAGGGCGATCAGCGCCCCGGCCAGGGCGATGCGGCCCGGACCGGGCCGGTTGGCGGCGCGGTGCAGGGCCAGCGCCGCCAGCGGCAAGGGCCAGGCGGCCAGCATATGGGTGTGGCTGCCCAGCACCTGGGCCAGCAGGTAGCCGCTACAGGCAAATACTACTCCCGCGATCAGCGCGGCGCGGTGGTGCGTTAGCGGGGCGGGGCCATGCCCGGCCAGGATGCCACGCGCCAGGAGGTAGGTGGCGTACCCGCTCATCGTCAGCGAGAAGAGCACCACGAAGTTGTAGGCGACCACCAGGCCGAAGCGAGCGTGGATGGGCAAGCTGACCAGAAAATTGATCGGATTGAGCGTCTGCAACCACAGCCCGGCGCCGTGGGGGTAGTAGAGGTAGGGGGTGAAGAAGGGGTTGCTGCGGGTGAGCAGGGCCTCACGCAGCCACCACATGTTCCACATGTTCTGCCAGGTGTCGAAGCCGTTGCCCGGCACCGCGGTCGTCGCCTGGAGCGGCAGGGGCCAGGTCATCAGTAGGGCCAGGCCCAGGTAGAGAGCCAGGGCCGACCCGTGGCGCGCCAGCGCTTCGCGCCAGCGGACGGTTCGTGGGGTCATAGGTTGCCCGGTTCGCGCAGCGTCAGACATCGTTTCGCTGTATGACCGTCACCGCGAAGAGGCCACCAGCAGCCGCGCGAGGCGCGGTGCGACGTACCATCTTGCGCGGTGCCCGGTTCCGTCGGGCTAACGTGAACATAGGCTCTCGAAGACGGGTGTGGGGAAACCGGGTTTCCCCACGCCCCCGCGGACGCGGGCCGGAGGCCCGCGCACCCAGGCCCCGGCCCCTGGGAGGGTTTGGGAGGGCTGCGCCCTCCCAGGAAGGATGTTCATCCCGTCGGTGTGCGGCGCAGCCGCATGGACGGCTGAGGTGACCATCGCGCGCAGGGTTCAGCCCCCCTCCCAGCCTCCCCCCAGCGGGGGGAGGCGCCGGGTTCCCGCCCCCAGCGGGGGCGGGTCAGGGAAGGGGCGGTCACCGTGCCCGCGGAGCCGCGATGCGGGCGGGACGCCCGCGCTCCCAGGGCATGGTCATCGCGGCGTGGTGCGCCATACGCATGACCGTCTCACGTGAACCTACGCTCTCGGAGCGGGGGGTGGGGAAACCTGGTTTCCCCACCCCCCGCTCTAAAGGACCAGGCGATGCGTTCCTACAATGCGCGGAGGAAGGGCGCCCGCACCGCGAGCGTCGCCACAATCAGCCAGCCTGTCAGCGCGCTGCCGGCCACCACCAGGGGGACGCTGCCGACCACCTGGGCGAGGCCCCCGGCCAGCATCCCGCTCATAGGGCTCAGGCCCATCAGCAGCAGGGTGAACACGCTCATCACCCGCCCGCGCAGGCGATCGGGCACAATCGCCTGGATGAGGGTGTTGGTCAGCGCCATGGTGGTCACCCCGGCCCAGCCCGCCATGCCGATCAGCAGCAGTGAGAGTGGCAGCCACCGCGAGGCGCTGAAAGCGATCAGCAGCCCTGGTTGCAGAAGCGCGGCGATGCGTACCAGCCGTCCCCGGGGGATCGCGTCGCCGAACTGCGCCAGCATCAGCGCCGCAGTCAGCGCCCCCAGGCCGCTGGTTGCCGAGAGCATCCCCAGGCCGCTGGCCCCAACGTGCAGGATATCACGGGCGAAGACCGGCAACAAGGGGATGTAGGCAAAACAGAAGAGACTGATCGCCGCCGCCTGGATCAGCAAGGCCCGCACCCGTGGCTCGTTCTGGATGTACCGCAGCCCCTCGCGCAACTGCCCGCGCCGCTGGACGCCGCCCGGCGGGCGAAAGGGCGACAGCCGCATCAGCAGCAGGCTGGCGATGACGAAGACAAAGCTCGCCGCATTCATGGCGAATGCCAGGCCCTCGCCGATTAACGCCACCACTACCCCCGCTACCGCTGGCCCTACCGTGCGCGCCGCGTTGAAGATAGACGAATTGAGGGCAATCGCATTCAGCAGATCCTCGCGCCCGACCATCTCCACCGTGAACGCCTGGCGCGCCGGCCCCTCGAAGGCGGTTACCACACCCAGCAGGGTCGCCAGCACCACCACATGCCAGACCTCGATGCGTTCGGTGAGCGTCAGCCCTGCCAGCACTACCGCCAGCGCCATCGCCACCATCTGGCTGACGAGCAACAACCGGCGTTTCGACACCCGATCGGCGAGGGTCCCCGCCGGCAGGGATAACAGCAGCACCGGCAACGAGGCCGCCGCGGCCACCAGGCCCAGCATCGCCGGCGAGTTGCTGAGCCGCAGCACCAGCCAGCCCTGGGCGACGCTCTGCATCCAGGTGCCGGTCAGCGAGATCAACTGGCCAACGAAGAACAGCCGGTAGTTGCGATGGCGCAAGGCCCGGAAGATCGGGGGGAACCGGCTAGTTGGCGCGGAGGCCTCTGGTGTAGAGGCGCCGGTCGTGGTAGCCATAGCGGGTGGGATCACTCCTCGTCGGCCAGGGCCTCGTAGAGCGTTTTCATCGCCGCGTACATCGCCGCCAACTGCTCGGGGCTCAGATGGCTCATGCGCTGCTCGACATACGCCCGATGGCGCGGGCGCAACTCGTCGATCAGCGCCTTTCCCTGCGGCGTCAGTTGCACCAGCGTGACACGGCGGTCGTTCGGGTCGGCGGCGCGCCGCACCAACCCCCGCGCCTCCAGCCGATCCACCAGGCGCGTCAGGTTGCTGTTGTCGGCCAGCATCTCGTGACAGATGTGGCTCAGCGGCACGCCTTCGACACTGGCATGAAACAGGATCGCGTACTGCGGGGTCGAGAGATCGTAGGGCCGAAACTCTTCGCGGTTCAGTTCCTGAAAGCGCCGGTGGAGTTTCAGGAACAGCCGGTAGGTCTCGATCTGTGGCGAGTCCTGGCAGGAGATTTCAGGCATGGGCCACCTCGGATAGACATGCGACTGCACGGTTGCAATGCTCCCAGGGGCAGGGGCGTGGGAAACACGGATGTCCCCATGGGTCATCAGTTGACAGGACGCACGCGGTGGAGGGTGCGGGGAGGCGCAGCCTGGACATGGGGGTGTGGCGAACGGTGTTGCATGGTCCCCCCTTGCATCGCGCGACCAGGGTTCGCGAGCGCAGTACGTCCGGGAGTTGCTCGTCCCGCCCCCTCTCTGCCCCTCGCCCGCCGGGGGAGGGAACCGCGCGCTTATCAGTGTACAGGACGGACGCGGTGGAGGGGTGCGGGGAGGCGCAGCCTCCCTGCATCCCCCCTGCATCCCCCTGTTCCCGCCCGCGGCGGCCATGCGGCCTGGCGCAACCCCCACGGCTCTCCCGCCGCGGGCGGGCACCAACCGGTTGGTGGAGGGCCTGCGGCCCTCTACTCCTCCCTGCCGGAAGGTGACCGCGTAACTCCTGTCAGTTTACGCGACCGTATTTGACTTGTCAACCATTTCGACGCTAAACAAGCGCCCCGGCAGTGGTCGCCGGGGCGCGGGGAGGGCGTGACGCCTACCAGTAGAAGGCGAAAACCCAGACCATCAGAACGAAGGCGATCAGGCCGGTGATGCCGATCAGCAAAAAGTAGCTCGGAACCTCCGGGTTGTCACTCCACTCAGGCTGCATACAGCCCTCCTGTCCCATTCGTCGCGCGAACCTTTATGGCTATTGTACCGCTGTCCGTCGAAATGCGCCAGCGGTGGGCGTGGTAGGTCAGGGCTCTTGCAAAGTCACCTCCGGTGGGGGTGCGGGGGCGGCGGAGCCGCCCCCGCGATACTCTTTTTGGGTGTGCGCGGCGGCAAAGCCGCCGCGCACACCCAAAAACTGGGGTTTGGGGCAACGCCCCAAGGACTTTGCACTAGCCCTGGTGGTAGGTAGGGCTACGTCAACGTCCGGTTGATCGTCCGCGCGGTGGGCGTAATGGTCTTTGAGAAAGATTCGGTATACCGGGCTGGCCGTGGGGCTGATGGTCTTTGAGAAAGTAATTCGGTATATCGGGCTGGCCGTGGGGCTGATGGTCTTTGAGAAAGTAATTCGGTATGCCGGGCTGGCCGTGGGGCTGAAGCCTTCGGCTATGGGATGCGAAGGCCGCCTGCGCGGCCTATACCCGTTTTAATGCTTAGGCATGGTTCGAAACCTGCGGTTTGCGCTTGACCGTCTGGCGGGGAGGTGTGGAGGGGCCAGGCCCCTCCACACCTCCCCCGTGGTCCCGTGTCGAGGCAACCTGTCACGTGCGTTTGAACCATGCCTTAAAAACCATAACATGTACGCCCAGAAGACATTGCTCAAGCCCTGGCGCGTGGCCAGGCCTGACCCGCAACGTGCCGCTGGCGATGGACATCGCGCCCGCGCGGGCCGAGGCCAGCCGTCCACGCAGGTGGCGGCCCGGCGCCGCGCCCCCGGGCGCGCCTTATGCGTATGCAGCCCCCTGGGGCAGATCGATCACCGCGGCGACACTGCCGCGCACCGGCGCGCACCCGAACTGTCGATCCTGTGCGTGGACGCGCATCGGCAGGCCGCCGCGCACCCGCAGCGTCAGCCGCAGCTCCGGGTCCACCCGCGCGCCCTCCAGGAGCGCCAGGCGGAAGCGCTGGATGATCATGGCCAGGGCCAGCTTGATCTCCATCAACGCAAAGGTCGTGCCAATGCACATCCGCGGCCCCGCGCCAAAAGGCAGGTAGGCGTATGGCGACGGTTCCAGCCCTTCCCAGCGTTCCGGCTTGAACGCCAGCGGGTCCGTGAACAGGTCGGGCATGCGGTGCGTAATGAAGGGGCTGAGGAAAATGGTCGTGTTCGCCGGCAACTCGTAACAGCCGAGCTGGAAGGCCTCTGTGCTGACGCGCGCCAGCACGCTCGCCGGCGGCATCAGCCGCAGGCTCTCCTTCACCACCCGGTCGAGTAGCGGCAGGCGCCCCAGTTGCTCCACCGTGGGCGCGTCGCCGCGCAGCGCGTGGGTGAGTTCATCGTGCAGATCGGCGAGGACATCGGGGTGCTGGTCGAGCAGGAAGAGCGTCCAGGTCAGCGCGTTTGAACTGGTCTCGTGGCCCGCGGCGAAGAGGGTGTACGTCTGGCCGATCAGTTCATCGTCGCTGAGCATCTGGCCATCTTCATCACGGGTGGCGATCAACGTCGCCAGCACATCGTTGTGGGCGTTGCCCAGGGCGCGACGCCGGGCGATCAGGGCGCGCACATAGACCTCGATGCGTTCGGCCAGGCGCGCCAGCCGGTAGGCGCCCGTGCCGGGCAGAGTGGGCGGCAGCAGCATATCCAGCGGCGAGAAGTTGATCTCCAGCGATTGCTTGAACAGCTCGCCCAGGGTGCGCGCCTCGGGTGTGGCGTCCAGGCTGAAGAGGGTCTTCATCGCTACTCCCAGGGTCAACCTCTGCATCTCCTGGGCGATGTCGCGCTGCTCGCCCGGCCGCCAGCGGCTCAATACCTGGTCAATCAGCGTCACCATGGTATCGCGGTAGCCATTGACCTGCTGGCGGTGAAACGACGGCATCATCAGCCGGCGTTGCTGGCGGTGCTTCTCGCCGTTCATCGCCAGCAAGCCGTTGCTGATCCGCGCCACCGCCGAGTCGCGTGGCGCAGGGCGCCTGCCGCCCAGGTTGGTCCAGAAGCGTTGCCCATCCGAAAAGATCAGCCGGTTATGGTCCGGCCCGAAGGCCAGCAGCATCACCGGGTCCGTCCGCGACAGGCCGACGATCGGGCCGTAGCGCTGGTAGGCGCGTATCAGGAAGCCGATAGGGTCACTGCCAAAGGGGATCAGCGCCCCGCGCCAGCCCAGTACGGGATCGGGCCGGGGGCCAGGAATGAAGACCGGGGCGACCGAGAACTGCATGGGTGCGAACCTCTCCAGGGCGCCTGCGCGCCGTGAGCCGGGGGTGGCCAGCCTCTAACGTGAACATACGCCCTCGGAGCGGGGAATGGGGAAACCGGGTTTCCCCATTCCCCCACCCGGTGGGAGGGTTTGGGAGGGCGTAGCCCTCCCAAGAATTATTTTCATCCCGTCAGTGTGCGGCGGAGCCGCATGGGCGGCTGAGGTGAAAATGGCCCTCCCACGCGGCGGTCACGCCCTAATCATGAACCCACAGCACCGCCACCAGCAGCGCCAGGCCGGTGACCACGGTTCCTATCGCCACGAGGATCAGCAGGGTCATCGGCACCAGACCGGACCAGCCGCCCACGCCGGCGGCGATCGCCAGGATCGCCAGGGTCAGCATCAATGCCGCCAGCACCAGCGCGATGGCGATGCGGTTCGCCGCGCCGATCAGCGCCCCGGCGACCCGGCGCAATTCGTGCTCTTCGGTGCGCACGCGCAGCACACCGTCGTTGAGTTGCTGGAGCACATCGCTCAGTTGGTGCGGCAGTTCAAGCGCCACCTCGCCCAATGAGCGCCCCTCGCGCAGCACCTGCGCGCCCATCGCGCCCGGTCCCATCTGCTCGGCGAGGGCCTGGCGCACATAGGGCCGGGCGATCCCGAACACGTCGAGGGTCGGGTCGAGTTGCACCCCTACCCCTTCCATGATCACCAGCGTCTTGAGCAGGATCGCCAGTTGCCCGGGCAGGCGGATGTTGTGCCGTCGGAACAACACCAGCAGGTCGTTGATCGTGTCGCGTGCCGAGATGTCGCGCAGCGAGCGATCGATAAAGCCTTCAGTGAAGCGTTCCAGGTCGCGCCGCAACTGGGGCGTAACGTCCCGCCGCGACACCAGGTTCAGCCGTTCCATGGCTCGCAGCGTACCGCTGGTATCGTGGTTGACCAGGGCGGCGAGCAGGAGCAGCAGGCTCTGGGTGGTCTGGCGATCCAGGCTGCCCACCTGACCGAAGTCTACCACGCCGAGCACCCCGCCGTCCATCACGAAGAAATTGCCCGGGTGCGGGTCGCTATGGAAGAATCCAAAGCTGAACACCTCGCGCAGGATGAGTTCGGTGCAATTCCGAGCCAGGCGGCTGCGATCCACGCCCGCGCGCCGCAGGCCGGCTTCGTCGGTCAGTTTCACCCCGTACAGGCGCTCGGTGGTCAGCACGCGCGTATCGGTCAGTTCCCAGTAGACGGTAGGGATATGCACCGAGGGCGTATCGGCGAAGAGCATGCGGAAGCGATCGGCATTGCGGCCCTCGCGCTTGTAATCCAGTTCGGCCCGGAGCATCGCCGCGAACTCCCAGGCCAGTTCCATCAGGTCGTACTCCTGCGCGAAGGGCAGCCGTTCCTGGGCCAGCGCCGCCAGGTCGGCCAGGATTGCCAGGTCGGTGTTGATGCGCGTCTCGATGTCGGGCCGTTGCACCTTGACGGCCACATCGGCGCCGCTGTGCAGGCGCGCGGCGTGCACCTGCCCGAGCGAGGCAGCGGCCAGCGGTTCCAGGTCGAAACGGGCGAAGAGCGCGTCAATCGGCCGGCTGAAGGTCTGCTCGATCAGCGCCACCGCCTGCTCGCCCGGATAGGGCGGCACGGTGTTCTGGAGTTTCTCCAGTTCGGTGATGAACTCCGGGGGCAGCAGGTCGGGGCGTGTGCTCAGGGCCTGCCCGAGCTTCACGAAGGTGGGGCCGAGGGCGATCAGCGCTTCGCGGAGGCGCACGGCCGTGCCCAGGGGCGCCGGCGGCGGCACCCGCAGGATCACGCGCCGGGGCAGCGAGAGCAGCGAGACCAGACCCAGTTGCTCGACCAGATAGCCGAAGCCGTGGCCGACCAGCACGTGAGCGATCTCGCGGTAGCGGCCAAGGTAGCGCGCCTGGCGAACGAGGGGCCACATCGCTCAGGAACCTGCCAGCCTGAACAGGAGGGGCAGGAGGTGGGGCAGGAAGATCAAACAGCCGACGACCACCGAGCCGATGGCGCAGATCAGCACCGTTCCCGCGGCGACGTCCTTGGCGATTCTGGCCAGCGGATGGCGCGCGCTCGTCGCCAGGTCCACCGTCGCCTCAATCGCCGTGTTCACCCCCTCCGCCGCCAGCACCAGGGTGATGGTGATCACCAGGGCCAGCCACTCCCAGCGTTCGATGCCCAGCGTCACCCCCAGGGCCACGGCGCACGCCCCGGCCAGGCAGTGGATCTGCGCGTTCCGCTGGGTGCGCAGCAAGTGGCCCATCCCCGCGAAGGCGTACCGAAAAGCGGCGATCAGCGGCCCCATCCGCCGATCCACCGCCCGGCGCGGCAGCTCGCTCTGGCTGTCGACATCGCGCTCCATACCCCGATTATACACCACGCCGCGGGAGGGAATGGGGAAATCCGGGTTTCCCCATCCCCCTCCCGCGGAAGGGTTTGAGAAGGGCGCAGCCCTCCTATGTTGGAGCAGGGGGATGTTCCCCATGCCCTCGCCCGGTGGGAAGGTTTGGGAGGGCGTAGCCCTCCCAGAACGTAACCGGATAACCAGGGTATCCGAGCAGGCCCTCAATCGGGCTGCAACACCAGGTTCTCGCCCGCCACCCAGCCGTTCCGCCCCCCCACGGTCGTGACCCGCCACCAGGTGAAGCCATCGGCGGATTGGGGGCCTTCGTCCACCGTCATTTCCGTACCGATTGGCAGGCGAGCGATGATATTGTCGGGGCTGATCGTCGGCGCCGAGCGCATGCGCAGGTTGAGCCCGCCGGCGCGCGTGACCCAGGCCCGGCAGCCGACGGCGATTTCGGTGCAGGCTGGCCCAGGCTGGATCGCCTCGCCGATGGTCACCCGCACCGGGCGATTGAGGATCTGATCGGTTCCCTTGACGCGCGCACTGATCGCCGCCGTGCCCTGCTGCAAGGGCACCTCCACGCTCCACGCGCCGTCCTGGCCCACCGTTACCTCGCCGAGCACCAGGTCGCCGTTGAGGATCTCGAGCACCGTGCCAGGCTTGCCCTTGCCGCTGATCACATTCGGCCCCGGCTGCAACACCGCGCCTTCGGCGGGCGCGTCCACGCTCACCCCCAGGCCCCCGGTCGCGTTCACTTCGACCGGTGCGCTCGCGGCCACCGGGTTACCGCTGGCATCCAGCGTCTCGACGATGATCGGCTGGATGCCGGCGCCGAGGATGGTCTCCAACTCCCAGCGCCCATCGGGGCCGACCACGGTCGTGCCCAGGTTCGTGTCGCCCGCCCGGACCCGCACCCGCGCGCCGGGGGTTCCCGTGCCGCTCAGGGTGATCGGCCCGCTCTCCACCGCACCGGCGGGCGCGTCGAAGGTAGGCGCCGCCAGGGCCTCGCCGACGGCCAGTTTCACCGCCTCGCCCGTGGCGACGACCTGACCCCCGGCGTCCACGGCGCGGGCCACCAGTTCGGCCTCGCCCGCCGCCAGGGTCGTATCCAGGCGCCAGTTCCCATCGGGGCCAACGACCGCCGTGCCGACCGGCGCGCCATTCACCAGCACCTCGACCGTCGAGCCGGGCGTGCCCGTGCCGCGCACAGTGTAGGGACCGGCGAACACCGCCTCGCGGGTGCTGAAGATCGCCGGGGCGGCCAGGGCCGCGAGCGTGGGCACAGGGGTGCTTACCACCACCGGCACCGGTGTGGTCTCAACCGCGGGCACACCGGCCTCGGGTTGGGCCGATACCCCGGGCCGCAGCAGGGCCAGCGCGAGCAACCCGGTGATCCCCAGCTTGGCCCAGTCGCGGCCCTGCCAGCGGCGCTCGTCAGGGATCGCGGTGACGGTTGTGGTCGTCGTCGTCTGCATCAGTACCTCCCCTTGCGATACGTGCCGTCACGCACCTGCTGGGCAAGGACCTTCGCCTCGGCGATCCAGGCCGGAATATCCACGTTCTGCCAGGCTTCAGGCCTGATAATCGCCCGTATCTGGGCCTCGGTCATACTGGCCAGTTGCTCGAAACTGGTCACGCCGGCATTCAGCAGCCGCTGCTCGTAGACCGGGCCAATGCCATTGATGTCAATCAGCGGATCGCGGCTGGGAAGGTGGGCCATCTGGCGCGCCTGCTCGCGCCACGACTCGACGTCCAGTTCGAAGGTTGTTTCCGGATCCACAATCGCGCGCAGCCGGTCCGGATGCGTGGCCGCGACCTGCTCGAAGGTCACGATCCCCGCCTCGTACAGCCGATTCTGGTACACCGGGCCGATGCCTTTGATATCGATCAACGGATCGCCGTTGCTGCCGGCGAAGCGCCCCAGAGCCAGGCGTGTGGCCGCCAGTTCGTCGTAGAGCGTCAGATTGTACTCCCGCAACGTGGCGACCTCGCTCATCTCGTCAGCGGCGCCCACCTGCCTTGCCGCCAGCGTCTGGCCCTGGGCGCTGGCCGGAGCGCTGGAGGCGGCGCGCAGCGCGGCGAGTTCAGCGCGAAGCCGGTCATTGTCCTCGCTCAGCGTCGCCACACGGGCGCGCAGGCCGCCCAGTTCGTCCTGCACCGTCTGGAGCGAGCCCTGCGCCGTTTTCAGCTCGCTTTCCAACGCTGCCCGCCGATCGCCACAGGCGCGCAGATCGCCGGCCAGTTTGTCGCGCTCGCCGCGCAGGGCGCTCATCTGGGTCTCAACGTCCACCGATACAACCTGGCGGCGGCGACGGAACCAGATCCAGTCCCAGATCCACTCAGCGACAAAGCCGATCAGTACCCCCAGGGTCAACCACCACAGATAGATCAGATTCATCGAAGCCTCTCCCGCGAATCGTGTCAGGCCGCCACACCAGCGCGCCAATCGGGAACGCCACTGAGAACATGCATGCAGCGCGATCCATCTTCACACTACTACGGTTGCCAGTGTCACGGCCTACCCAATTGGCTAGATTGCGGCACGACTCCCGGTCATGGGCATGGTTCAAACGCACGTGACAATCCAGTCTTCAGTTCCACAGCGCTCCAGTTCTAATGGTCTTTGAATACATAATCCGCTATAGCCCGCGCAGGCGGGCTTCGCATCCCGTAGCCGAGGGCTTCAGTCCCACGGCCAGCCCGGTATACCGAATTAATTTCTCAAAGACCATCAGAGCTGGAGCGCTTCCTGTTGCATTGAAGGGTCCGGGGCCTGGGTGCGCGGGCCTCCGGTCCGCATCCGCAGGGGGATGGGGAAACCCGGTTTCCCCATCCCCCTGCGCGAGGGCTGCGCCCTCCCAGACCCTCCCGCGGGCGGGGGTATGGGGGAACCTGGTTCCCCCATGGTCACGTGAGACGGTCATGCGCACGGCGCACAACGCCCGATGCACATGGCCTGGGAGCGCGGGCGTCCCGCCCGCGCCACGGCTCCGCGGGCACGGCGTTGCCCCCCTCCCCATCCCTCCCCCCGCTGGGGGGAGGGAGTCCGGCGCCTCCCCCCAGCGGGGGGAGGCTGGGAGGGGGGCTGAACGCGGCGAACGATGGTCACCTCAGCCGTCGCGCTCGCAGGGATCGGCTATAATGCCCCGTTGGAACGGCTCGGAGCCGCGGGGCGCGCCGCTCGCCCCACTGGCCCCCGCACGCTCAACAGAGAGGCACTGCCATGCGACTGATCATCGTTCGCCACGGTGAGAGCGAATGGAACCGCATTCACCGTTACCAGGGTCAACTCGACGCCCCGCTCTCCGAACTGGGGTTGCGGCAGGCCGAGGCGCTGGCCACGCGCCTCAAGGCCGAGCCGATCGACTACATCTACAGCAGCCCCCTCCAGCGCGCCGCGCGCACGGCGGAGGCCATCGCCGCCTACCATCCCCAGGCGCCTCTGGCCTACAGCGATGCCCTGCTGGAGATCAACCACGGCGAATGGCAGGGCAAGTACGCTCATGAGGTCGAGGCGCTCTACGGCCCGGGGTTGCGCGAGTGGCGCGAGCATCCTACCCGCTCGCAAATGCCCGGCGGCGAGAGTTTCTCCAATGTCCTCAAGCGCACCCTCGACTTTCGCGAGGAACTCTGCCGGCGGCACCCCGATCACAGCGTGCTGATCAGCACCCACGATGTGATCGTCAAGATCCTGGTCGCCGATGCGCTGGGAATGAACATGGATAGAATCAACCGTATCTGGGTGACCAATGCCAGCATCTCGGTCATCGAGTACGGGGCCGATCTACCCTACCTGGTCAGTCTCAGCGAGGCCTGTCACCTGGGCACCCTGGCCAGCACTCGCGAGGGGCAGAAGGCCCTCTAACGTGAACATGGGGGAACCAGGTTCCCCCATACCCCCGCCCGCGGGAGGGTCTGGGAGGGCTGCGCCCTCCCAGGAACAACCGTCTGTTCATTGCGGGGTTGTGCGGCGCAGCCGCATGGACGGCTAACGTGAACATAGGCTCTCGAAGAGGGGTGTGGGGAAACCGGGTTTCCCCACGCCCCCGCCCCGCAGGGGAATGGGGAGACCGGGTTTCCCCATGCCCCCACCCGCGGGAGGGTTTGGGAGGGCTGCGCCCTCCCAGGAACAACCGTATGTTCATTGCGGGGTTGTGCGGCGCAGCCGCATGGACGGCTGAGGTGAACATACGCCCTCGGCGAGGGGTGTGGGGAAACCGGGTTTCCCCACGCCCCCGCCCCGCAGGGGAATGGGGAAACCCGGTTTCCCCATTCCCCCACCCGGTGGGAGGGTGTGGGGAGGGCCTGGCCATCCGGCAGGGGCGGATCGCCGCCTCAACACGTCTGGTTGGTCATCAGGCGGCAGCGATCAAAGAGCAGCGTCCACAGCTTAGCGAACACCTGCCGGGGAACCTCGACGAACTGGTAGTAGAGCATATCGTCCCAGACCAGTTCGCGGCGGATCACGCCGGGCCGGATAAACGTAAACTGGGCGATCAGGCCGATGTTCCATGCCACCAGGGCCGCGGCGCCGACAAGAATGGGCCAGCGGCCCACCCGGGGTTGCAGCCAGGCCAGCAGCGCCGCCAGGCCGAGCACAAAGATCGGTGTGCACTCGATCAGGCGGCGGAAGCCAAAGGCGCCCCGCAGGTGCCAGGTGGTGCCAAAGGCACCGTTGATGTAGGTCTGGGCCAGGAACCCCGCCAGCAGCAACCCGGCCAGCAGCGCGTCCCGGCGCGCCAGCCAGGCCAGGCCCAGCAACCCCAGGGCCAGCACCGGCGTCCACACAAAGGCGCCCCGCCCCGGATCGATCAGCGTATTGAAGAAGTTCGGACTGCTCCAGATGAACTTGCCCGCCACCGTCGGCGAGGGGCCGGGCCGCCCGTTGAGGATCTGGTAGGCCAGCACTTGCGGCGTCAGCGTCAGGGCCAGCGTCGCGAGAAACGCCGCGTGGCGTCCGAACAGCCGCAGCGCCACGCGCCAGCGCCGCGCGCTCGCCGTTGCCAGGTCGTCATGGCTCTGCTGTGGGGAGTTCTGGCGGGGTTGCGCCCCGCCGAGAAACACAGAACCTCGAACCAGCGCCCCGTAGGTCCAGAGGGCTTCCAGGGCCGGAATGATCAGCAACAGCCCCAGTTGTTCGCGGGTCATCACCATCAACCCGCCGATCAGCCCCAGGGCCAGCCACACAGGCAGGCCGCGCTCCAGGGGCCGCCGCCAGTGGCGCATCCAGACCGTCAGGAACAGGGCGAAGAGGAAGAACCCCGGCGCATGCGACCAGGGCATGAGGATGATGCTGTAAAACACCAGCGAAGAGGCCAGAAAGACGGTGAGCGTCGCCACGGTGGCCGCAAAGTCGCCGCTGAACCGGCGTGCCAGCCGGTAGGTCAGCAGCATGCCGATCAGACTGTACAGCGCCGACATCATACAGGTCGCGACGATGTACGGTCGCCCGTAGCCATCGCGTGGCAGGTTCATCCCGAAGGCGTTGGCGACCCCTACGCCGAGGTCGGCCAGCACGAACCCCGGCGCCCAGAGGATCGCCGCGCCGACCGGCGCGACATTGCGCAGCAGGCCGGTCCTGGGATTGGGGTTCATGGCGTCCTCGCGCAGCAGCGCGTTCGTCACGGCCTGATCGCCGAACCTCTCGGCCTGCGCGGCGAAGTGTTCGTACTCGTTACGGAAATCGAGATCACGATCAAAATAGACCGACCGCAGATAGGCGTAGTACTGCACCTCGTCGCTCAGGGCCACGCGCGGCACGCTGAAGGGCAACAACAGCGCAAACACCAGGACGATGAGCCACGGGCCGGTGTCGTTGGCGGCCATCCAGGCCCGGAAACGAACCTGCAGCGCCGCGCGCTCGAGAGGGGCGGCAGGAGCGCCGTGGTCAACAGGTGTACCCATCTTCACGCGCTACATCCTTCCACCAGGCAAGGGTGCGAGGAACCCGACGTTCCCCGCACCCCGCCAGATGAAGACAGGAACGTTCTTGCGATGGCGCAGCCCTCCCCGACTCTCCCCTGCGGCAGAGGTGTAGGAAAAGCAGGTTGCCTCACTCCTCCCGCAGGGGTATCCGGACAGGCTTTCAGCGTCGCGTAACCGGCAAGTGCGTGCGCGGAAAGGTTACGTTGGTCAGATTGATCGTGGCCGCCAGATGGCCATCGGTAGGATTGCCGGCGCCATCGAGGAAGCGGGCATAGACATAATAGGCGCCGGGCGTGCGTTGATCGGCCGGCAGCCCGGAGGCCAGGCTCCAGTTGGCGATGGTAAAGGTCGTGCTCTCGCCAGGGGCCTCTACTGGTATCCAGACCAGATTGGGATCGGTGGCAGGATTATTTACCGGCTGCCGGCTATTGGCCAGCCAGACCCCCCAGAAGCCCCGGCCGGGGTAGGCATTGTCGGTAACGGTGAAGTTGCTGAAGCTCAGGGTGGTCAGGATGGTAGCCTCGGGGTTCGAGGTGACACGCAGCGAGTCAGGGGTCGAACTCACCAGCAGCGGTTTCAGGGGATCGTAGATCAGCGTTTGCTGATAGTCACGCTGATTACCCGCCCCATCGCTCACGCGCACGAGCACGTTATTCTCGCCGGGAGTGATGCGGCCCGGCAAACCGAGCACATTGGCGAACGAGTCATTCTGCACGGGGATAGCGCGGGCAAAACTGGTGATGCTGCGACCGGGCGCCACATCCTTGAGATTGCTGCAATCATTGATCCCGCGAACGTCCACATAGAAGCCGGGATCGCGGGTATAGCCGGGATGGCCATCGCTTGCCCCGGCGGTGCCGAGATCGGCCGGCAGCGCCGGGTTGGACAGGTCATCGCTGGCGGGGGTGAAGCGTGGCGCGCGCCGACCAATGTGTGGATTGCTGATCGCCACCGCCGCCTGGATCCCCGGGTCAATCAGGATATCATCGCTTTCCGGCGCGCCGGTGTCACCATCGGCCTCACGCACCTGGGTGAACAACCTGACCGGCACGCAATCCTGCCCGAAGAGGCTCGAGGGTAAGGGGATGGTTATGGGGTTGCTGAAGGGCTGCCATCCGTTCGAGTCGTTGGCGTTATCGGTCGGTTCCGCGTTCCAGCGCCAGCGGATCTGGGTGGGTTGGCCCCGAATATTGAGAAAACTCACCGAAATAGTGTTCGTTGCCGGGGCGAACGGCGCGTCGTCGCGGATGCGCGGCGCCGCGCCCACGTTGGCCCCCGGCGCGGCAGCGAAGAGCAGATAGCGCAACACCGAGGCCCCGCCCCCGAACAACTCCCCGGCCACGTGGGCATAGGCGGCGTCACTTACATTCGCCGACATGCGCGAGTTGAAGATGACCCCCGCATCGTTCGGAGCGGCGATGGGGTTGGTGAAGGCGGTGCTGCCCCGCGGACGCACGGCGTAATACACGCGCTGGCCGATATCCACCACGGCGTTCCACTGGAGGTGCAGGTTGCCGCTCGAATCGGTGAAAATGTTGGCCGTGCCGAACGTCGCCGCCGGGCCGGTGATCCGCGAGACGGCCCAGGTATTGCCGTCGCTGGAGCTTGATATCCAGATCCCTGCGCTGGGACCGCCGGTGGCAACGCCGCGGTACGCCACATAGATCCGCCCATCGAGGTCATAGGTCACTGTCGGATCGGCGTAGCCCTCGTCAAGCCCCGAAACGCGGGTGAGCGAAAACGTGCTCCCGTTCCAGGTCCCCGCCCGGATGACCAGGCGATCGTTCTCGCCTGCGGTCACGGCGATGGCCATTGCTCCATTTGGCCCGGCGGCCAGCGCGGGGAAATTCACCGCGGCGTCATTGCCGATGCTCACCCGCGGCGACCAGTTCTGACCGTCGTTGTTGGAGCGCACGACATAGGCGGGCGTGTCCGGTTCGCGCCAGGCAACGTAGGCAAAATTGTCACTGGAGACCTCAACCACGGCATTGACGGGGAAGGCGCCGCCGCCGCCGGCATACACGGTGCGCTGCGGCCCCCAGTCGCCGTTGAGCGGCTTGCGCCGGTAGAAAATCGAGCGCCGCTCCTGGTTGATCCAGACGTAGTGCGTGGCGCCATCGGGGCCGATGGCCACGGTGGTGGTCGAGAAGTCGGCCTGACCAGGGGCTGCGCCGAGCCGCGTGGGGTTGGGAAAGTCGATTGCGCGGTCCTGCTTTTGCCAGACAAAGGCATCGGCGCGATTGGCATTCGCCGATAGGAACACCTCGTTCCGCGCGGCAGCCACATCGGGGAACTTGATCTCGCGAACATTGGGGACCGTCGTCTGGCCAATCAGGCGTGGACCGCCGTTGCCCTGGGCCATACCGGGCGTCGCGGGCAGGAGCAGGGCCAGCAAGGTCAGGGCGCTGAGGATCATCATCAGGCGGCGCATCAGGGTTGTCCTCTTCTACCGGCTAGCGGCTCGTGACGCTGAAGTCGTCAAAGAGAATACCCCCCATGGCCCGGGTGTACACCCCCGCCCGTCCTGCGAGGAGGGGCTCCGGATCGAACGCCTCGACCACGATCGTCCCGTCCAGCGTGACGGTAATCGTGTCACCGGTGACATCCATTGCCAGCACGTGCCACATCCGCTCATCGAACCCCGGTTCCCTGATCTCTACCAGCGTGGTGGCGACGCCCTGGCGCACCCGTTCAAGCACCTGTTTGGGCGTGGCCGGGTAGCTGTTCTTCAAGATCCGGTAGCGGTAGTAGCTCGCAGTCAGCGGATCATCGCCGCTGTAGCGGGCCACCAGCCCCGCGGTGCCATTGTACAGGTCGTAGAAACTCACCTGCACCGTGTAATCGCTCCACCCCGGGTCGCCGGTCACCGCCGCCGTCTCCAGGGTGGACGGGTTTCCCGCAGAGGCGGTGAAGCGTTGCTCCAGCCGCCCACCGGCAATCGCCCAGATGGGCCGCTGTTCGGCTAACCGGATCGGCTCCAGGGGCACGAACGTCCAGGCGCTGGCAGTGGTGGGATCATCGAAGGTGTCTGCGGCAAGGACGGCGGCAGTCTGGGGCATCGCCGGCACCGTAGGGTTGGGACCAATCGTCGGCGTGGGGGGGAAGGGCGGATACTCGAGCATAGGTTCCTGTTCCTGGGCAACCCCGCGCGGCGCCTGCCAGAGGGCCAGGGCCGCGAGCGCTGCAACCAGCAGGATGATCACCGCCCCGCCAGCGATGGCAGGTCTGATAGAACCTTTCATAGGCACCCCTCTTTATGGACGCGGCCCCAGTACCGTGCGGGTCGCGCAAGGTGATCGTATTGTACTACTGAACACGGGTCTTGCGAATAGGACGAAGGTCTTGACGCGCATGTGCACCCATTGTTCGCGTATGGAACAGGACGTACGCAGTGGAGGGGTGCGGGGAGGCGTAGCTACCATTTATGTAACACAGGGAGGGTCCGGGGGCGTTTTGCCCTCCCGGACCCTCCCTCGCAGGAAGCGGCGCCGCAACTGCTTATCGGTGCACCTTCGGCATCCACAGTTGGGGGGGTGTCAGGTTGCTGGAGGGCACGCGGATCTCGACATATTCGTCGGTGGCATTGCCCGCCGCGTCGAGGAAGCGGACATAGAGGTAGTAATTCTCACCCGCTACCAGTTGCGCCCGGCTGAGACCGCTGGCGAGGCTCCAGTTCCTGATATCAAAGGTACCGTTTTGCACGCCGTTCGCCGGGACGATGAACCAGCGCAGGTTCTGATCGCGCAACGGATCGGCCACCCGGTCAGGGGAGTTAGCCACCCAGACGCCCCAGATCTCATCGGGGAAGTAATCGTCATCCACCGGTATGTTGTTGAAGCGCAAGGTCTGAAGCAGGTCGAACTGGGGATGGGGCGTTGCGCTGGCCTGTTCCTCCGCGCTCGCGCCTTGCTGGTTCAGCCGCGGCTTCACGTTATCGTAGTTGACGGTCAGGTTAAAGATGCGGAGATTCCCCACGCCATCGCGCACCTCCACCACTATGGGCCAGGACCGTGATTGATTGCCGCTAAAGCCGGGGATGGGCACATACCCAGAAAAGCCGTTCGGACCGAGCTGGTACGTGGTGGTCAGATTGTTCTCGGCATTTCCGATCCGGGCCGTGGTCAGACCGCTGCAGTCGGTGTCGGGAACGATGTTCAGATAGGTGAACGGATAGCGCGTGTAGTCGGGCGCGCCGCCCGGCGCCTCGCTATCGGTGTTCACCGGGCCATTGCTGCCGCTTGCGGACTTAGCTATCGGGTTCTCCAGGTACACCGAGACTTCCACCACGCCATCGATTTCAATGCTATCGGAGCGCGCCTCGGTCTCGACCTCGCCGGTCTGCGTATTGCGTAGTTGCGTGAACAAGGTTGATGGCAAACACGACGTGTCATTGTATAGTGCTTCGGGCACGGGGACGCGCAGCGGGTTGCTGAAGGGTTGCCAGCCATTCGAGTCGCTCGCGGCGTCGGTTGGCGGGGCGTTCCAGCGCCAGCGGATCTGGTTGGGCGTGCCCTGGAGATTGGGGAACGCGACCAGGACCGCCCGGTCGAGGCTGCGCGCGGTTCTCGGCGCGTCGCCCTCGATCACCGGCTGGCCGCCGAAGACCGCGGCGGCGGCGCTGAACAGCGAATAACGGGTGCGCAACCCGCTTCCGGTAAACTCCTCGCTAACCATGTGGTTGTATGCCGAAGTTCCGGTGATGCTGCCGTAGGCGCGCGGGTTGAAGAGCGTGCCCGTGGCGGCCGAAGCCAGTGGCCCCCGAAAATTCCCTGTCGAGGGCTTGAAGGCGTAGAAGGGCTGGATCGCGCCCGATGGCTGCCCGATCCACGAAAGATGCAGGTTGTTCCGCTCGTCGGCATTGATGTTCACCGTGCCGATGACCCGTCCCGAGGTGAGCCGGCTGCGCGGCCAGCTTCCATCGGCCTGGCGCTCGGCGTAGTAGACGCCCGAGTTCGGCCCTCTATCGGCAATGCCGCGCCAGGCCACGTACACCCGGCCCAGGCGGTCGAAGCCAATGCTGGAGTCGGCCCACCCATCGCCGCCAGCGGTCACCTGGCTGATCTCAAAGCGCGAGGCGCTCGCGTTCCACAACCCGGCGAAGATGTGCAGGGTATCTCCCGCGCCCGCGGTGAAGGTCAATCCGACCTGGCCATTCGGCCCCGCGGCCAGTCCGAGGGGCGAGGCGTAAGCCTCGAAACTCGTAACGTTGGTCAGGCCGCTCCAATTGACGCCGTCGGTGGAGGTGCGGAAGCGCACCGGGGTGCCGGGATCGCGCCAGGCGACGAAAATCTGATTGGTGCTCGACACCGCCACCTCAACCGAGACCGGGAAGGGCGAACCCCGATTGACGATGCGGGTCGGCCCCCACTCGCCCTGCGGGGAGCGCTGGCGCACGAAGATCGTCCGCGCCGCCTGGTTGATCCAGGCCGCCCAGACCGAACCATCGGGCCCCAGAGTGATCGAGGTGGGGGAGTAATCCGGTTGACCCTCGGCGGGCCCCAGATTGAACGGGTTGGGGAAACTGGTCGCGGTTGCGGCCTTGCTCCAGGCGAAGGCGGTGCGGCGAAAGGCGTTCCCAGAGGCATGCACCTGGTTGTTGCCTGCCACCACATGGGGGAACTTCACGTCATTCGAGTTCGGCACGATGAACTCGGTGATCAATCCCAGGCTGCCATCTTGCGCCCTGGCAGTGGGCGCCGGCGGGGCCGCGAGCATGGCGGCCAGCATTGCAACGGTACACAACGCGACAAGCGACGTTCGCAGCATGGCTTGTTCTACCTCCAGGCGGGGATGGGCGAAGCGTTCGTGGCGGGCGCCCCCGCGTAGCGTTGAGCGGTAATTCCGACCTGTGTCCCGCGGGCGGGGGGGGTGGGGAAACCGCGTGCCCCACGCCGCCAGGGGATGAACATGAGTTGTGCCTGGGAGGGCGCAGCCCTCCCAGACCCTCCCGCGGTGGGGGAATGGGGAAACCCGGTTTCCCCATTCCCCTGCGGGCGGAGGGCTGGGGAAACCCGGTTTCCCCACACCCCTCTTCAAGAGCCTATGTTCACGTTAGCGCTCCGAGCCGGTCATCGGTTGGAGAGAGGACGATACATACTCAATTTCTCGTCCGGGCCTGATCCTTGACCAGGGCTACGGCTGAGTAACGGCAAAGTCATCGAAGATGATCCCGCCGATCGCGCGGGTGTAAATGCCGGCGCGGCCGGCCCTCAGCGGCGCGGGATCCTCTGCCTGGGCCACGACCTGACCATCAAGGGTGACGGTGAGGGCGCCGCCGTTCACGCTCAGGGTGAGCGTGTGCCACGCGCGCTCGGTGAAACCAGGCTCGTCAATCGCCGCCAGGGTGGTTGCGACGCCGCCCTGAACCTTTTCCAGGACGCGCTTTGGCGTGTCCTCGAAGGTGTTCTTCAGCATGCGAACGCGATAGTAACTGGCAACGGTCGGATCATCGCCGCTGTAGCGGGCCACCAGCCCGGCAGTGCCGTTATAGAAGTCGTAGAAACTGACTCTGACGGTGTAGTCGGTCCACTCAGCCGAGCCAGTGAGCGCGACCGTCTCCTGGATCGACGGATTGCCGGCGGCCGCGGTGGCCTCCTGCGCCAGCCGTCCATCGCGAACGTTCCAGATCGAACGGCTCTCGGGCAACACGAACTCAAGATCGACGATCGTCCAGTCGCTCAGGCCGGCCGCGTCGTCGAAGGCGTCGGCAGTGAGGGGCGCCGTGCTCTGCGGGAGGGCGGGCGTGGTCGGGTTCGGCCCGACGGTGGGGGTGGGGGGGTAGTCGGGGTATTCCAGGATCGGCTGTTGATCTTGCGCCACGCCGCGGGGGGCCTGCCAGAGGGCCACGGCAATGGCGCCAATGGCCAGCAGCCCGACCACCAGGCTCACGAGCGTAGAGGTTCGATATCGTTTCATGGATGGGGTCTCCTTCTGGGCGGACGCCCCTCAGGACCGGGGTGCGGGGGACGGGCCGCGCTTGCTGCGGCCCCGATGAGGGCCGCTGATCATAGCTCAGTTCTCCACGGTTGTCAATGTTTCCGGGCGGTACGGTCGGGGCGCGAAATGCGGACCCAGAAACGGCCAGTACAGGCGCAGCAGATCGACCGCGATGCGCGCCGAGCTGAAGGCCGGGGCCATGGCCGCCGCGCAACGGCTGCAGGCGGCCCAGGTCTCGTGGTCGGTAAGCAACTCCTCGAGGGCCTCGGCGATTGACGCGCCGGAGCGAGGATCGACCACCCGGCCGGCGCCGTGGGCCGCCACGTAATCGCTGACCCCGGTGGTGCGAGTGACCACCACGGGCGTGCCTGCCGCCGCGGCTTCGACCACCACGCGACTGAAGGACTCGGCCACCGAGGGCACCGCGGCGACATCGGCGGCGGCGAGATAGGTAATGGCCTCGGCATGGGCAATGCCGCCGGTGAAGTGGACATCGGCGGCGGCCCCCAGGGCTTCGGCCCGTGCCCGCAGGAAGGCGCCGTAGTCGCCGAAGCGCGGTGTGGAACGGTTGGGACCGACGATGAGCACCTGCGGCGCGATCCCGCGCCGCCGCAGGTATGGCAGCGCGTCTAGCAGGTAGGCGATGCCTTTGAAGGGATGCAGACGGTTCAGACTGACAACGATCGGCCGGGAAGGGTCGAGCAGGTGTCGTTCGGCCACCGCCAGGCGACTGCGCCGGCGGAAGGCCGCGAGGTCGCCGGGAGGGGGGAAACTGTCGGTGGTGATGTTGTAGGGGATGGCAACGACCTTGCGCGGATTGGCGCCCAGGCGGATGGCCAGTTCGCGGATCTGGGGCGAGTCGGCGCGCAGCACGGCGGCGCGCCGGAAGATCCAGGGCAAGACCGCCCGCACGACGGGGAAGCGTCCGTACCCATAGTCGTATTCCGGCTCGGCCATAATATCGGCGCCGGGCAGGGTGATCGCCAGGGGCGGCGAATGGCGGCGTGGGGCCAGCGCGGCGATCAGACCGAGGGGAAAAGCGGTTTCGATGTGGGCCAGAGTGTAGCGCCGCTCGCGAATCAGGCGCCGGTAGTGCCACGCCGCGCCGGCAAGATAGGGGTAGGGGAGGACCGCGGCCACGGCGCGATTGGCGAGTTTCAAGGGCGCGCCAGCGCTCACGGGGAGGCGGTGCACCGTCACCCCCTCTTCAATGCTCGTGACCCGGCGCGTCAGGCGGGCGTCGAGGCTGAGCACTTCGGCCTCGATGCCGTGTCGCCGCCATTCGGCGATCACTTCGGTGTGAATGCGATTGCCCATCGCGGCGCTGTCGTAGCGCGGGATGCAGTAGAGAACGTTCATGGTTCCTCAACCCGCTGCGTTCTGCGAGGCGCGCCCACGACGCGGCGGGCCGAAAAGACGCGGGCTATCTATAAAACGAGCGAGAGGGTCATAAGGTTGCGCTGCTTTGCTAACAAAAAGCTGAAATCGGATTGCTGCTACCCGGTAACTGAGGACAGGGGTGTGGGGAAACCCGGTTTCCTCCTACCCCCACCCGGGGGGAGGGTTTGGGAGGGCGAAGCCCTCCCAAGACGAACCTATGTTCATCCTATTCGTGTGCGGCGGAGCCGCATGGACGACTGAAATCAGATTTCTGCTCTGGTATACGCCGTACCCGAGACAGGGGTGTGGGGAAACCGGGTTTCCCCACACCTCCGCCCGCGGGCGGGGTGAGAGGGCTACACGTTCCCAGACGCATTATATAGAGAAATTACCTTGATTGCTAGTTGACGACCATCGACACCTCAGGCATGATCGCGGTTGCTGAACCAACATCATCGCCAGGAGGAGCCGATGGACGCCACGTGGATGATAACCGCTTTTGTCGTGATTGACACG
>Ga0209162_1000333_pt1 | contig 52359 bp, 39 predicted proteins | sample YNPNPMetaG_FD_187121 | JGI IMG/M metagenome (GOLD analysis project Ga0209162, IMG submission 187121) | Anoxygenic and chlorotrophic microbial mat microbial communities from Yellowstone National Park, USA - YNP NP MetaG (SPAdes) (version 2) ...
AGGTCGCGGGCCGTACCGAACGAGGGATCGACATCGAAGTACAGGATGTTTGTTACCACCTGGGAGGGGTCGATGCGGACGCCCGGCATCTCGGCAAGCGCCATCGCCAGACGCTTCGCGTTGGCGTGGTCTTCCGCCAGCCGCTCGACATGGTGGTCAAGGGCGTACAGGGCCGCGGCCGCCAGAATCCCGGCCTGCCGCATCCCACCGCCGAACATCTTGCGGAAGCGATGGACCCGGGCGATCAGTTCCTTCGTGCCGGCCACGGCCGACCCCACCGGTGCCCCCAGGCCCTTGGAGAAGCATGTGGAGACGGTGTCGAAATACCGGGCATATTCGACGGGCTTGTGGCCGGTGGCCACGCAGGCGTTCATGAGTCGGGCGCCATCAAGGTGCATCCGCAAACCGAGCTCCCGGGCGACGGCGTGGATGCGTGCGATGCGATCGATCGGCCAGATGGAACCCCCGCCGCGGTTGTGGGTATTCTCAATGCAGATCAGTCGCGAGCGCGGGTAGTGCGGGTCGCCGGGCCGGACGGCGGCGCGGACGTCCGGGGCATCGAACATCCCGCGAGGGCCGTCCACCAGGCGGATCGAACAGCCCGAGAGGGCAAACGGGGCTCCCGATTCGTAGTTGTAGATGTGCGAGTCCGGATGGGCGATGATCTCATCACCGGGCTCGGTGTGGGCGCGGATGGCCGTCTGGTTGGCCATCGTGCCGGAGGGCATGAAGATGGCGGCCTCCTTGCCGAGCAGGTCCGCCACCCGCTCCTGCAACCGATTGACGGTTGGATCATCGCCGAAGACGTCGTCACCGACCTCGGCGCGGGCCATGGCCTCGCGCATGGCCGGCGTCGGACGGGTCACCGTATCGCTCCGCAGGTCCACGATGGCGTTCATGAGAATCCTCGCGCTGGCGGCTCGAAGGCCTGTGAGACTATTACTGCGAACGGGCCAGAAGGCCGGTATCCGGCCCCCGGGCGGGACACCCAGCGGTAACCGCAGAGTCGGCAAGCACTAACGCGCCTTCGGGGCTGCGGCTCCGGGTAGTCTTTCCGGCTCGGGCCCGCCTTTCGGCGTCAAGCTTAAAGCCGCTGCGGCCGATTTACCAAGATCGGGCCGCGAGCCGGCGCGGTCTTGATGGAGGAATCCGGCGACATAACATGCAGGCCCACAGGCAACTCTGCGGAGGTTGATCAGATGAACAAGGTTTGCACCAGCGGGCGGGTCGTGGTCGGAATCGTCGCGATGGCCGTGGCCGCCGGAGGGTGCAGCGGGCCCGGCGGTGCGCTAAGCGCGGCCAAGGTCGGCATGAATCTGATGAAGGGCGGAAGCCACGTGCGCGTCAGCCTCGATGGTCAGGAAGCGCGGCAGAGCACGATCAAGAAGGCGATCGCCGGCCACTCGAACTGGGAAGTCAAGGAGTCCGTAAGCACGAGTCCGACGGTCGAGTTCCGGCTTACCAAGCCCGAGAAGTTCGGCCGCATCACCTTTACGGCGATCAGCATCTTCCAGGAGTATGAGGGGGACTACTCCGGACAGGCCGAGTTTTCCGTCGTGCCCCGCGACAACCGGCCCGAGAGTCAACTGAAGCCGGATACGCCCTATGACCTGAGCAAGCCCCCGGAGTATCTGAAGGTGCTGGACCTGCGCGGCAACGAGGTCAAGGCCGTCCAGCTCATCCCCGGGAAGAAGTATAAGCTCTCGCTGACGATTCGCGGCGACGACAGCGAGACGGCGGACATCCACTTCAAGACCAAATAGGCAGGGCCGCCGTCCGCTCAGGCGCTGTCGGGAGCAAGACGCATCCGCCGCCCGGTCTGAGCAGACCGGACGGCGGATGCTGTGTTCACGGTTGGGCAAGGCGGATCAGTTCACGCCGTGCCGGCCCCGTCTGCCGATGGCCAGGACAGGTGCCGTCATGGCCAGCAGGAAGAGGGTGGCCGGCTCGGGCACGTCCGTGGGGACGGCTCCGCGGAGCTGGATCAGGTCGTTGCCGCACTCCACAGTCACGTGGAACCCGATGGTCTGGTCCGGCATGAGGCGCAGACCCGCCAGCGGCGCGCTCCATTCGTAGATCCAGGTGAAGTGGCCGGATTCGGCCGGGTACTTGTACGAGGCGCTGGCGAACGTTCCGGCGGCGACCAGATCGCCCTGGGCCAAGGCCCACGGGTTGACCTGGCCGGCGATGCCGGGGTTGCCGCCGTAGCCGCCGAAGTCGGATATCACCCCATGGGTCGCGAGCACGCTGCGGAGTTCGCCCGCGACAAAGCCGTGGTTCATGGGATCCTGAGCGACCAGGGCGAACTCGTAGTTCGAGTCGTCGTTCGTGTTGATGAACACATCGCCGAGCCGGTAGGTGTAATCGTAAGGGCTGTTCAGATCGAGGCTCAGCGGCATCGAAGTGAGCAGCAGAACCTCGAGCCGGGCGTCGCGGAAGCGGACGTACATGGCCTCGAGATCGAACTTCTCGCCCAACGAGCCGCCGGGGCTGGGCCGATGATGAACCCCCGGGTAATCCACCGGGCTCCAATCATTGTCCAGACCGCCGTTCGTGATCACCCCCGCCCCCGCGTCCCAGTCCGAAAACGGCTTGATCCCCCAATCGGTTATCGTGCCGTCGGGCGCAATGGTCAGGGCATGAACCGACGAAACCGCGGCCAGCGCGACTACGACAACAGACAGTCTTGTCATGCAGCTTTTCTCCTCCGGCGAGCGTTGACCAAACCCGCAGACCCGGGTGGGGAACCTCAGGTCCGACGGTCATCACCATTTGCACGCCCCGTGCCAAGGGCGGGGCAGGACCCTCACGGGCGCCCATGCGCACGGCGGGAGAGCCGGAAGACATGCCCTCTGATGAGATAGGTAAAGGCATTCGCCTTTGCGACCGGTAGGGCACGTGACGAGATGAGGCTGGAAAAAACCGTGGGCCGCGGCAGTCAGAACCCGTTCCGCACGTATCTCCTTTCGAAACAACGAGATGCGAGAGTCCTGGAAATCGGCGGCAACGTTGCTTGGCGTGGTACGCTGAGCGACACCAAGCGGTCCGAGAAAGGACCCGGCCCGGTATCCGGGCCGGCGTGGCCGCAAGTGAGGCCCTCCCGGTGCCGATACGCCGGAGGGGGCCTGGCGCGTCACCATGCCTATCATGATGTCCGTGCACGAGTTGCAGCCCGGTATGCGGCTGTACCGCTCCCTTTACCACGGCGACATGGTCCTCCTTCCGGCGGGCAAGGTAATCGAGCAGGAGCAGATCGACGCGCTCCGACGCCGGCACGCCGAGGCGCAGCTCTGCGTATGTGATCCGATTCTGGACGAGCTGGTCGAGTTTCAGGACCAGACGCGCGATCAGGAGATCGCCCTGCGGGTACACCGGCGCCTCACCGAGGTCCTGAGCGGGGTCAGGGAAAAGTTTCAGGCCCGCGCGGCGCTGCGCGGGAGCGATCTGGCCTCGCTCCAGGACTCGCTGGCCGAGGTGATCCGCTACATCCAGGAGAATCCCGTCACGGCCGCACTGCTACTGTCGAGTTCCGACTGGCACGGCCACCTCCAAGAGCACTCGGCCAACGTCTTCTATCTCTCGCTGCTGATGGGCAACGCCATCCGACAGTACGTGCGCCAGGAGCGGGAGCGACAATCCGCCGCGGACCGCCTCCAGTCGTGTTTCGCGCTGAATCTGGCGCCCCTGGCCACCGGAGCGATCTTCCACGACATCGGGATGCTGCCCATCGAATCGGTCTACGGCAAGGAAGATCCGCTGACCTCCGAGGAGCGAGAGCGCATCCGCAATCATCCGCTGGCGGGCGAGGCGATGCTGCCGAAGGAAACGGACGCCGTCACGCGGATGGTAATCCGGACGCATCATGAGAACTGGCAGGGGACGGGCTATCCGCAGGGCGTGCCAGCGACCCGACTGCATATCTTCTCGCGGATCATACGGATCGCGGACGCCTACGATGCCGCGACGAGCCCGCGGGTCTACAAGCGCGCGAAGACGCCCGCCCGGGCCCTCTGGGAGATGGTACGGGGGCCGTACGCCTGTCTTTACGACCCGATCGTGCTGAAGGTATTCGCGGGTCTGATCCAGCCGTTTCCGATCGGCGCGAGGATTCTTCTCTCGTGCGGCCAGTACGGCGTCGTCGTCGCCCACAACCGGGAGGAGCCGTTCCGTCCGAGAATCATCATCGCGTTCGGCGCCGACGGGCGGAGACTGCCTCCCGAAGCGATGGTCGGGCCGATCGACCTGGCCCGCTCGAACCACATCCGGATGGTCAGATTCGGCACAGAGGATCTGAGCTATCTGAATCGCCCGACCGTCCGCGCCGAGGACGATATGGCCGGTCCCGAAGAACTCTTTTCGTACGTCTATCCGTAAGACGGTCTCCGCATTATGCGATTCCATAAGGACCCCGCCAAGCGAGGCAAAGAGGGTACGTCAAGCCCGTCCGTCCCCAGGCGCGCCGTGGCCGGCGCCAGCGCCGCGGGCGCTGCCCAGGTCGGTCTTCCAGAAGGCTCCGGGCGTGCGTGCGCGCACGAAGCTCGCCTCAGGTAGGCTCGGGGCCGGGGGTGAGTTACAATCGCAGAGCGGCAGCATGCCGCAAGGACAGGCGGCGCAGGTTCCGCATCGCATACGACGCACCGAAGGTGCGTCAACGAGAACCATGGGCAAGGGCTCGAAGAGTTACTATCTGGAGACGATGGGCTGCCAGATGAACGTGCTCGACAGCGAGCTGGTCGCCGGGCAGCTGCGGCGGATGGGCTATGTCCGCACGTCGCGCGCCGCCGAGGCCGACGTCGTGCTCCTGAACACGTGCAGCGTCCGCCAGCACGCGGAAGACAAGGCCTGGTCGCGACTCGGCGAACTGCGACCGCTGAAGCGAAGGCGGCCGGACATGGTCATCGGCGTGATCGGGTGCATGGCCGAGCGGGACGGCGAGAACGTGCTGGCCCGCTGCGAGCACGTGGACCTCGTCTGCGGCCCGGGCCAGCTCGCCCGGATTCCGGACCTGATCCGGGAGGTGATCGAGGGGCGGGGTCGCGCCGCGGCCCTGGCCCTGAGCCGCTCACGGAGACTGTCGCCCGAAGAACGGTCGCTTGCCCTCGATGGTCTCGAGGAACTGGACCTCTCGCGCCACCTGTTCGGGGACCATCGGCCTGGGGCGTACATCCGCGTGCAGCGCGGGTGCGACAAGTTCTGCACGTTCTGTGTCGTGCCGTTCACGCGCGGCCCGGAGGTCAGCCGCCCGCCGGACCACATTGTGGAGGAGGCCCGGCGACTGGCCGAGGCGGGGGCCCGGGAGGTCACGCTCCTGGGGCAGACGGTGAACAGCTACGCGTACCGAGAGAACGGAAGGACGGTGCGTCTGGCGGAGCTGCTCGAACGGGTGCACGAAGTACCCGGGATCGAGCGGCTGCGATTCGTGACCAGCTACCCCGGCGACTTCACCGACGACATCCTCGTGGCCATGCGGGATCTGCCGAAGGTGTGCGAGTACCTGCACATTCCCGCGCAGAGCGGGGCCGACAGCGTTCTGCGCCGGATGAAGCGCCAATACACGGTGGCGGAGTACGTCGACCTGATCGATCGGGCGCGTACGATCGTACCCGGCATCGCCCTGGCGGGGGACTTCATCGTGGGCTTTCCCGGCGAGACGGAGGACGAGTTCGAGCAGAGCCTCGAGCTGCTCCGCCGCGTGCGCTACAAGAACGTGTTCGTATTCAAGTACTCGGCCCGCCCCGGGACGGCGGCAGACCGCCACCTTCCGGACGACGTACCGCCGACCGAGAAGCGCCGCCGGAACATCCGGATGCTCGAGGCTCAGCGGGAGATCAGCCTGGAGGAACACAAGGCAATGGTGGGTCGGACGGTCGAGGTGCTCGTGGAGGGGTTCAGCAAGGCGGCAATCCGGGCCCAGCAGGCGGAACAGAATCGCGGGCACGAAGTGAGCTGGCGTCGGTCGGACCAGCTCACGGGACGGACGCGCGGTGACCAGATCGTGGTATTCACTGGCCCGGCGTCCCTTATCGGTTCGACGGTGGCGGTTCGGATCACGGCGGCCACGGCCTTGACGCTGCATGGCGATTTGGTAGACAAGCGCCCCGGCGAGGATAGCGTGGCGGCCGCCGCCGGCCCGGAGCAGAGGCGTTGATCCGCTTGCGTGGAATCGGTCCGCAGACGTTTTCATGATCATCACGATTGACGGTCCGGCAGGCTCGGGGAAGTCCACCGCGGCCAGGAAGCTGGCGGCCCGGCTGGAGATCCCATACTTGGATACCGGAGCGATGTACCGGGCCGTGGCCCTCAAGGCGATCCGGGAAGGGGTGGACCTCGAGGACGCGGAGGCCCTGACCCGCGTGGCGCGGGCGGCGGATATCCGTCTGGACTGCGGCCCCACGTTTACCCGCGTAATCCTGGACGGTCACGACGTGAGCGAAGCCATCCGGACGATGGAGGTCAACGAGGCAACGAGCTACGTGGCCCGCAACCCCCAGATCCGGCAGATCCTGATCGCCCGACAGCGTCAGATCGCCCGGGAACTCGGTTCGGTGGTGACCGAAGGCCGAGATCAGGGCAGCGTGGTATTCCCCGAGGCCGATGTGAAGTTCGTTCTCGACGCGTCCATCGAGGTTCGGGCCCGCCGAAGGTACGTCGAGCTGGAGGCGGACGGCGAGCGGGTCGACTTTGACCGCGTTCTCGAAAACCTCCGCGTCCGCGACGGCAACGATTCGGTTCAGTGGGCCCCGCTGCTGGCCCCCGGGGCGGCCGTCTGCATCGACACCACGAACATCAGCCTGGCCGAAGTCGTGGATCGACTCTATCAGGAGGTCCAACAACGACGCGGCCGCACCCCGCAGGCCCCATGAGGCTGTACTACCGATTCTGCCGCTTCTGGGCACAGTGGCTCTACATCCTGCTGATGCGGGGGCGTGTCTTCGGAACGGACCGCGTGCCGAAGACCGGGGGCGTGATCCTCGCGTGCAACCACCAGAGTTTCTTCGATCCGGTGCTGGCCACCCTGGCCCTCCCCCGGGAGTGCGACTACATGGCGCGCGACACGCTGTTTCGAAACGCGCTCTTCCGAAGGCTCATCGAGTCGCTGAACGCGTTCCCGGTCCGACGGGGAGAGGCCGACGTGGCTGCCATCAAGGAAACCCTGCGACGCCTGAAGGCCGGGCGGCTGGTCACGATGTACCCGGAAGGCACGCGGACGGTCGACGGCCGGATCGGTCGGTTTCTGCCGGGCATCGGGGCCATCGCCAAGAAGGCTCAGGTTCCTGTTGTTCCGGTGCTGATCGAAGGGGCCTACCTGGCCTGGCCGAGGCATCGGCGCCTGCCCTCCCGGGCGACGATCGCCGTCTGGTACGGGGAACCGGTTACGCCCGACCTGTACCGGAACATGGATGCCGAGCAACTGGCCGCCGAGATCGAACGACGCTGTCGAGCGCTTCAGGATCGCGAGCGACGCCGCCAAGGCCTGCCGCGCCTACAATACGGCGAACGGCCAGGCCCCGAGCCGCCTGCGCCCGTTTCCGAGGAGTCCCGATGATCGTAAAGCTGGCCGCGAAGCGCGGGTTCTGCTTCGGCGTGGAGGACGCCATCGAGCTGGCCGAGCGGACCGTGACGGAGAACCGGAGCGGCCGTGTGGTCGCCCTGGGCCCGGTGATCCACAACTCCCAGGTGGTCGAGCGGCTGGAGAAGGCCGGGCTCAACCAGTCAGCCACGCTGGATGACGTGGAACCCGGCACGACCGTCCTGATCCGATCGCACGGAGCCACGCCCGAGACATTCCGGCAGGCCCGCGAGAAGAACCTAAACATCGTGGACGCCACGTGCGTGCTGGTGAAACGCGCCCAGGCCGTCGTCCGACAGCTTCACGAAGAGGGCTACCAGGTCGTCATGATCGGCGACCGCAACCATCCCGAGGTCCAGGGGGTCATCGGGTACGCCCCCAACGTCATCGTGATCGATCGCGAGGAGGATCTCGAGGCGGCCCTTCCCAAGCGGGGCAAGCTGGGCGTCGTGGCCCAGACGACTCACGCCCCGGAACACGTCGGTCGCATGGTGGGTGCGATGGTGGCCATGCAGTTCCGGGAGATCAAAGTCGTCAACACGCTGTGCCTGGAAGTCATTCGCCGTCAGGAAGCCGCCGTCGCACTTTGCCGGGAGGTGGACGTGATGTTCGTGCTCGGCGGCCTGCATTCGGCCAACACTCAGGAGCTGGCCCGGCTCTGTCGCGAGCATGGCCGCGAGACCTACCACCTGGAAACGTGGGAGCAGTTCCGGCCGGAGATGGTCAGGGGCAAACAGACGGCTGGGGTCACAGCCGGGGCCTCCACCCCGGAATGGGTCATCAACGAGTTCGTCGAGAAGCTCAGGGCGCTCCCGACAGAACCGGCATAGTCGTCATAACCCTTACATTCCTCCCCGGGTTATCCAGCCATGGCGGGATTCTCAGTAAATGTGATTTTTTGTTGCCTTATCTGATCTCCCTGGTATATGATAAACCGGCGCTAGGTCGGGCGCGTGCCTGGCCAGTCTGCCGGGGTAGCTTGGGAACATCTTTGGAGGAGAAAAGCACATGAGATACATCGCGGGTACACTTTGCGCGCTCATGCTGGCGGGGCCTGCCGCCGCCAGCGTCATCACCATCTCGATCGACCCGGCCTACGGATCGTCCGAGAGCACCGGGGCGAAGGCCACGGTGGACATCGGGTTCGCCGAAAACGGGTCTGACGACTGGATGAGCCTGACGATCACGAATATCACCCTGCCGGCGCTCGGCGGGAATCTGACGGCGGTCGGGCTCGAGCTGCCGGCATTCATCGGATCCGTCGCGTTCGCCCCCGGGGGGACGGGCAGTTACTTCGACGAACTCGATCTGGGCGTGGCCATCGGTCCAGGGCACCTGAGCGCCAGCGGGGGCTACGACGTGATGATCACCAGCGACGGGAGCTTTGAGGGCGGCAATCCGACCGGCGCCCCGGGCCCGAACGGGTCCGAGACCGTGACTCTCAACCTCGGGGATACCGGTCTGACACCGGCCCAGCTTCTGCCCGCGTTCGATGCCTATTACGCCGGCCTCACAACCCCGTACGGTGTGGGTCGGTTCCAGGCGCTCACTGTGGGAGCCGGCTCTGACAAGGTCCTCGGCGAGGTACCAGAGCCGGCAACCTTGGCGGTCCTGCTTGCGGGGGCGGCCCTGCTGCGCTGCCGCCGGAGGCTCTGAGGCAGGCAGCCCGGTCGGAGCGGCGAGCGGCGTTGTCGCCGCGTCGCGGCATCCAGTATGATGGCAGACGAGCCGCATCGGGCTCGTCTGCAAGACCGATGGATCGCCGCAAGCGCAACCGGCTGTGCATCTGGGTCATCTTCCTCGGGCTGCTGAACTTCGTGGCCTACGCGGTGCTGTACGCGCAGATCGGGGGGGATGCGCGCAACGGTTATATCGGCGCCGGCCCGGACGGGGAGCGGGTCTATTACGTGGCCGGTCATTTCATTCACGGACGCCAAGGGCGGTTCGAGCAGGTCGCCGGCTGGGTTTGGATCTACAGCTACGTGCACTCGATCAGCCTCTGGCCGACGGAGGCCGCTGTGCTGCTGTGCCTGCTGATCCTGGCACGACCCCACATCATCGCGACCATGAAGGAGAACGGCGTCATGCAGGGGTCGACCTTTGTCGCCGTCTGCGCGACGACGGTGGTTCTGCTGACCGGCACGATCACGGTCTGGTTCACTCTGCGATTCATCACGGAGCTGACGGGTTAGCTCTTATGGCGGCGAGCCCCGTGGACATCCCGGCGGTCCTGGGGCCGGGCGGGCTGGTGGCCGCCCGTCTGCCGACGTTCGAGGTGCGGGCGGAGCAGCTCGAGATGGCCGCCGCCGTGGAGGCCGCATTCCAAGGGCGCCATCACCTGCTGGTGGAAGCCGGGACGGGCGTCGGCAAGAGCTTCGCCTATCTGGTCCCGGCGATCCGCCAGGCCGTGGAGAACGGCCGGCGGGTGGTGATCAGCACGCACACGATCGCCCTCCAGGAGCAGCTCATCCAGCAGGACATTCCCTTTCTCAGCGCCATCTGGCCCGACGAGTTCACGGCGGTGCTCCTGAAGGGGCGTCAGAACTACCTGGGTCTCCGGCGCCTCGAGCAGGCCAGCAAGCGCCAGCGTGCGCTGTTCGCCGACTCGGAGCTGACGGAGGAGCTGTGGCGGATCGAAGAGTGGGCCTATCAGACGAAGGACGGGACACTGGCCGACCTCACGCCGCAGCCCCACCCGGCCGTATGGGAAAAGGTCCGGAGCGAGGGGGACAACTGCATGGGGCAACGGTGTCCGCACTTCAAGCGGTGTTTCTACCAGGCGGCCCGACGACGGGCCGAGCACGCGCAGATTCTCGTCGTGAACCACGCGCTGCTCATGAGCGACCTGGCCCTTCGGGGACAGGGCGCTTCCGTGCTGCCGGATTACGACCTGGCGGTCATTGACGAAGCCCACACCCTGGAGGCGGTGGCAGCGGATCACTTCGGTTTTTCGGTCTCGGAGACCCAGGTGCGCCACCTGCTGGGCTCGCTGTACCATGAACGGACGGGCCGCGGCTTCCTGGCGGCTTGGGGCACGGAGCAGGCAATCAAGGACGTTGTGGAGGCGCAGCGGATCGCGAACCGCTTCTGGCGGACATTGCTGGAGTGGCATCGGTCCCAGGGGCGCCCCAACGGGCGTCTGGTCCGGCCGAACCCGGTACCCAATGAACTGAGTCCCGCGTTGCGGGCCCTGCACGGGGTCCTGCGCCGCCTGCGTCCTCAGATGAAGTCGGAGGAAGACCAATACGAATTAAACGCCTTGGCGGACCGCACCAAGGCCCTCGCTGACGGGCTGGAGAAGCTGCTGGGCCTGACCGAGCCCGAATACGTCTACTGGGTGGAAGTCCAGACGGATCCAACCCCCCGGTGTTCCCTCCTCGCGGCACCGGTGCACGTGGCCGGGGCCCTGCGGGAGGCCCTGTTCGAGCGGGTGCCCAGCGTGGTTCTGACAAGTGCGACGCTGTGCACCTCGGGTGACGACGAGTTCGACTATATCCGCGGCCGGCTGGGGCTGGAGCGGGCCGAGTGCCTGCGGCTCGGCTCCCCGTTCGACTACCGCCGTCAGGTCAAGCTGCACCTGGCCCGGGAGATGCCGGACCCTTCCTCCGACGGATTCCTTCCGGCGGCGTGCGAGCGAATCGGCAGCTACCTGCGGCAGATGAACGGTCGCTCATTCGTGCTGTTCACCAGTTATGAGATGATGGCGCAGGCGGCACAGATTCTGCGGAGGTCACTGGAGGGAACCGGTCTGTGTCTGCTCGTGCAGGGCGAGGGGCTGTCTCGAACGCTGATGGTGGAGAAGTTCCGCCGCGAACGCGGTTCGGTCATCCTGGGCACGGACACCTTCTGGCAGGGAATCGACGTCCCCGGTGAGGCGCTCTCCTGCGTGATCATCGTCAAGCTTCCGTTCGCCGTGCCCGACCGGCCGCTCGTCGAGGCCCGGATCGAACAGATCCGCGCCCAGGGGGGGAACCCGTTCCTGAGCTACCAATTGCCCGAGGCCGTGTTGAAGTTCAAGCAGGGCTTCGGGCGGCTGATCCGGCATCGAAACGACAGCGGAATCGTAGTTGTGCTCGATCCGCGGGTGGTCCGGAAGCCTTACGGGCGGGCGTTTCTGGACGCCCTGCCCGAATGCGACGTGCAGGAAATCTGACGCCTTCCCGGGGTTCGGCGCGTGAAACCACCGGTCGATTCGAGGCTCGCCCGACAGCGCGAGATCTGGGAGAAACGCCCTCTCCTCCGCGAGGTCTATTATGATCTGTATGCCCGCATCACGCGGTGGCTCTCCGAGGTGCCGGGGCCGACGATCGAGGTCGGCGGAGGCAGCGGAAACCTCAAGGAATACCTGCCCTCCGCATTGAGCAGCGACGTCACCTGGTGCCCCTGGCTCGATTTCGTGGCCGATGCCGCCTGCCTGCCGCACGCCGACGCGAGCATCGCGAATCTGGTCTTCGTGGACGTGTTCCATCATCTGCCCTTCCCGCTGCGGGTCCTGGCCGAGGTTCAACGCGTGCTTCGTCCGGGCGGGCGGGCCATCCTGTGCGAGCCGTACGTATCGTGGGGGAGCTGGCCGGTGTACCGATTCCTTCATCCCGAGAGGACCGACTGCGGGATCCGACCGCTGGAGGGGCCGCCCGACCATCCGGTTTTTCCGCCGGCCGGTCCATGGTCGAGCAACCAGGCCATCCCCACGGTGATCTTCCGGCGTGACCGGGCGAACTACACCGCTCGCTTTCCGAAGCTGCCGATACGACACTGGGAGGCCCTCAGCGTGCTCGTGTACCCGCTCTCGGGGGGATTCGAGAAGCCCTGCCTGCTGCCGCGGTTTGCGTGGCCGCTTGCGTGGCGCGTCGAACGGCTGGTCTCGCCCCTGGCACGATGGGTCGGTTTTCGATGTCTGGTGGTGCTGGAACGCCTGGGGGACGACGGAGCAGCCCCTACGCCGTCCCGACCGTCAGGAGCAACGGGAAGAAGATGTTGATCTTGCGCTGGCGGATGTCCCGGAAGCCGGCGCTCTCGAAGTAGGCGCGCATCTGCGACCACGGGGCGTGGTGCACGTGCCGCTCCACCCGGCCGATGATCACGTCGAACGTTACCCAGCCGACCACGTTATCCCGGTAGCCGTCGATCAGTAAGAGCCGGCCCCCGGGACGAAGAACCCGCCGCATCTCGCGGACGCACGCCCGGGGACGGGGGTAATGGTGGAACGAGTTGCTGCACGTGACCGCGTCGAACGACTCGTCGGCGAAGGGCAGGTGCTCACTGTCGGCACACGTGAACCACAGCCGGTCGTTTGCACCGGCGGCCAGGGCCTTGCGGTGGGCCGTGAGGGCCATGGACTGCGCGTAATCCACCCCGACCACGCGGACAGGCAGGGAGGTGGCCGCGAGCATGGCCGCGAAGGTCCCGGTCCCACAACCGATGTCCAGAAGATCGAAAGGCGGGCCCGCCTCGCCGCGCCAGCGGCAGAACTCCTCAAGAAAAGCCAAGTAGGAGGGCTGAAACAGAAAGTGATTCAAGAGGGAGCGATCGTAACTGTCCGCCCAGGCCTCGAACTGACTCCGGGCGGCCCGCTTCATCCTGTGAATGGCCATCGCTTGCCTGACGGTCCGTCCCGCTCCTGCCAGTGTTCATGCGGACGCCGACCCACCCCGCGACTGACGAAGGATATCCGGCGCAGCACGGAAGGTCCAGAGCGTTCCGCCGGGTTGCCCGGTGCGGGAAACCCGGCTTGATGGCCGGCCTTGCGGCTTCGTGGACCCGCGCTCTGGCTGGGGCGACGGAATCAGACGAAGGTCAGGCAAGGAGCCCGGGCCTGACAGAACAAACTCGGCCGATGGAGGTGGCGGGAAAGCGGTTGGGGGTTGGTGGTCACTAACGGCGCATTCGGGCGGCGGAATGGAGGGCCAACCTGACGGATAGAAGGACCCCCCTGCCGGCGGAGCAACTCGGTGGCTGCGGACGCAACGCGGGCTTACCAGGCGGGGAAGGCCCGGTCCAGAACGGCTCACCGGACACATACTCTCAGTGTGCCGGGACGATCGGCGCCGCGGTGTACGCGGCGCTGTTCCACACGCCTTCCGCTACCCGAATCTCGACGGTGATCCTCTCCTTTCCGGCGGTAAGCGAAGGCGGAAGGACGACGTCCTCCTCGCGCCAGCGATCGACCCTGTTGTCATCCGCGGTTCCCATCATGCCCGCCGGCCTCCCGTCGACGAACAGCGCGGCCCGATGCCGTCCGGTGGACTGCGAATAGAGCCGTCGCACCAGCACCCCCTCGTTGTTCCGGGCAAGCTCCATCGTAAACCGCTCGAGCCTCTGGCCGCGCCGGACCGCCGCAGCGAGCGGCACGGGATCCGGGCGGCCTTCATCTCCATCGAACAGGTGCCGCAAAACGACGGTCTGCTCGCCCCCGTCGGCGGCATAGGAGTGCGCCTGGAGCGAAGCCTCGTCTGCGATGTCCAGCCGATCGGTCTGCCGGATCGCGGGCGAGGGGGCCCAGTAATACCAGGCCACGCTGGCGTAGTTCGTGGTAATGCGGTTGGCAAAGCCATGTTCGGTCGAAACGCGGATGCCGTCCCGGAAAGGAATGCCGCCGGCAAAGAACCGGTAAGCGGAGATGGCCCCGTTCCACTGTGCGTCGGCGCGCTCGTGAAAGAGATCCACCGCCGGCAGGCCGTGCAGGGGCAGCGAGTACGGGTCCATGAGCCAGCGGCTGGACCAGCCGCCGAGGAATTCATCTTCGTGGCCCGTTCCGTTGAGGATGGGATCGCGCCGGCCGTCCACGCGGATGCGGAGGTCGCCTTCCCACCACTGCTTGTTGCCGGGGGAATACGGCTGAACGATCAGGCAATGGCCCAGGTACACCCCCTGTCCGGTGGGTTCGTCCACGATCGGATAGTCAATGCCGGGCGTGGTGGGATGCTCCTGGCGGTAGACGGCCTTGAACCGGCGGCGCCCGGCCCAAGGCCCGAGCTGCGGGTACGGACTGATCGCGATTTCGAAGTAGACCTGCCCGGCCGAGTCATACTGGCGGTTTTCCAGGGCGACCCGGGCGGCGCTCTCGAACGGCATCGGCAGGTAACAGTAGTAGCTGCCGCTGTGGCTCATCCCGATCGCAAGGGCGCGGACGGACCTCTCACCCAGGCCGCTCCCGAAAAAGGGCCCGACCGGCACGTCCACGGCCGGCTGGGCTTGGCCGTCCCACCAGATCCGCAGCCACAGGTTGTTGAGCGCGAACGGCGAGAGGGGCTGTTCCGGGTTCAGCCGCAGGGCCGTAATGCAGCCCGGACCGGTGAGGTTGAGGAGCTCGGTGGGCTGCGCGTTGCGATCCGCCGTGCCCGCAACGGCTACCCTGCCCCGCCGCCATTGAGTTCCACTCGGAAGCGGCGGTTCGTTGCCTGCCGTCCGCCAGGCCGTGAGCACATCGGCAAGATCCTGCCGGCCATCCCAGCTCGCGACGGGGGTGCCGGCCGGGTACAGGTGATAGAACGCGCTGTAGAAGGTCGGCCGCTTCTGGGTGGTGACGACCAGCCGGCGGGAGAACGGAATCGGGACGTAGGAGACGTTTCCCCCCGTCGTTGTAAAGGAGTCGGCCACAAGGGGGCGTGCAAAGAGCGGAGAGTCCCCGCGGAAAAGCGCTTCCACATCCATCGCGGCTTGCGCCTGGGTCTGCTCATCAAGGTAGAACCGGATCGTACCCCAAGGCAGGCGGGCCCCGTCGCTGTAGCCCGTAAACCAGAGGGTATACAGACAGCCCGGACCCGACAGGTCCACGATCACATGCTGACCGTCGGGTAGCACATGCAGCGAAGAGTAAGTGCCGCGGAAACCGTCATCGTTTCCGCCCTTGCGGTCGTAACTGGATATGCACCCGGCCCTCACCACCGGCGGAGTGTCCAACATGCTGGCGAAGTCGTAGAGAGCTGCGTTCGGGTCCGGGCTGGTTTGCTCCGGCCCGGCGGGCCGCGAGCCCGGCGCCGACTGGCCGGGAGCCATCGCAGAGAGGATCGAAACCAGGAGCACCGCGCCGAACTTGCCGGCAGCACGCATGAGAGGTTCTCTCCGACTGGGCGGGGATGATAGCGGCAGCCCGGCACCCGGACCAGCACCGGCGATCCGGCCGACGAACCGTCATCGCTCGATGAGCACGGGGATCGGATCGAACAGATAGGGCGTTACGTCGGTCTCATCGACGCGGGCGATGTGGGGCTCGCGATACAACCGCAGATCCAGGGGGGGGCCCGTGACCCGCGCACCCCTGCGGTAGATCGAGCCGGTCAGGATTCTCACGGTGGGGCGGCACGGGGACTCGTAATGATTCTCCACGACCACCGCGCTGCGGCCGTCGGAGAGTTCGACGACGGAGCCGATGGTGAACGGCGGGACCAGTCGGATGAGCTGATCGAGAACGACCGGGTCGAACCAGCCGCGGTATCCGCTGCGAATCCGGCTGAGAGCGACGACGGTAGGAGCTACCTTCCCATTGCGGTACAGGAGATGGTCGAAGGTGTCCACCACGCCGACGATCCGCGCGAACACGTGGATCTGCTCGCCGGCGGGCGGCGGCCGGAACGTTCGGGTCACCTTGTCGAACCGGTCCGGAAACCCCGAGCCGTCGTAGCGCTGATGGTGGTGCAGAACGACATTTGCCGCAGCCCCTGGCAGTCGGCCGTAGATCCGCTCGTAACCCGCGACGGTGTGAGCGCGGTACTCTGGGGTGAGGGCGGCGGGATCCAGAATGCAGACCTCGCGCATCTCCGGCGGCATGCCCAGTTTGCCGATGTCGTGCATCAAGGCGCCCAGCCCGAGACGGTGGGTATCTTCGGCGATGTGCGGAGGCAGGGCCCGGCGCTGCTGGCGAAGATAGCCCGACATGTGCGCCCCCAGCAGTAGCGAGAGGTAGCAGCAGTTCGAGAGATGCCCGGCAAGCTGTCGGGAGCATGCGGCAAGCTGCTGCGTAAAGACTTCATGGTCGGGGTTGTCCACGATATCGAGCAGGATCTGCTCGATCATCTTGCGGTACTGGTGGAGATTCATCTCGACGGCCACGCGGCCCTTGAGGTCCATGATGGAATCGTGAAGGGCCTGATAAAGGGCCATGTGACCGGCGCAGATCCGCTCGCTGATCTTGCCGTCCAGCTCCTCGAGACCGGGGAACTCGACCCAGACGCACCGGATCTCCAGCTCCCGCAGACGGCCGATGAACTCGGCGGTGAGCGCGACCCCCTTCTCCAGCAGGATCAACTCATCCCGACGGGGATGGAAGACGGGTTGCGCCAGGATTGTGCCCGGCTTCAGCGCCTTGGTGGGCATCAGGAGCAAGCTCTTCTCCTCCGCCGCGCGGGCAGGGCAATGCCGCGGCCCACGGGGGCGCGCCGGTCCCGGCACCGGCTTTCCGGGCGACGTGCCGCCGGCCGCGCGTACCCATATGGCTATCGGCCATGCCCGCGCAAGGCTTCATGATGTGATCCGGGCCCTCCGCTGCTGCGGCCGATAAGCCCAACCGCGCCGGGGCCGGTGGGAGGTGCCCGGCCAGCCCAAGTCGCTGCGGGCACGAGGACTCTCCGGGCTGATGGGCCGGCTGGGCGCCGGCGCGGCGCGGTTGGGGCCCCCGGGCGACGGTTGACTCGACCGGCGGGTCTGGGTACACATATGTTTGCGGACGCAGGTCCTGGGCTGCGACCGGCGGCGGGTGACCCGGGTGGGTAGACCCGGGGCGTGAGTGAAGGTCGATCCTCCGGAGCGGCGAGCTGAAGGACGCCCCCCTCATCCCCAACAGCGCATAGTAATCACTCGCCGGTCTACCGCAGCACGGAGGTCCCTCGAGGAGACGCCAAGGTCATGCCGTTTCAGGAAAAGATCATCACTTGCGCGGATTGCGGCCAGCAGTTCACCCACAGCGTCGCAGACCAGCAGCGGTATGCGCAACGGGGCCTTACCAACGACCCCAAGCGCTGCAAGCCCTGTCGGGAAAAGCGCCGCCAGCAGCAGGGTGCCAAGACCGCCGGCAACTCCGGGCGTCCGGCGGCGGAGGCCACGGCGGAGGCCCCACGGCCGCGTCGTCAGGGACGCGGTCGGTTCTTTCCGGCCAGTGAGCCCAAGCGACGGCCCGAGTTCCACCCGGCCACCTGCGCCGGATGTGGCCGGGAAACGACGGTGCCGTTCAAGCCCGTCGAGGGCCGTCCGGTCTACTGTCGGGATTGTTTCCAGAAGTCCAAGGGGCTCAACAGCACAGGTCCTTCGCGATCGCGATCGACGGACGACGAGTTCGGTGAGGGCCTCGTGTGACGGCGAGGATGGGTGCGGACACCCGCTGTGGGGGGCGATGCTTGCTTGATGCCCGTCCCGTCGGGAAAGCCCCGCATCGCACCGTCCATGCGCACGGATGACCCCGTTGCCCGCCACTGCGACGAGATTCATCGCTGCAATCAGCGCGGCGGGCGGATGCTCTCGATCGTCGATCTCCTGGACGCAGGCACCATCAGCGCGGAGCTGGCGGCCTACTTCCTCGCAACGATCGGCCGGGGCGCATCGTTCATGGTTGGAGCGCTGCCCGGGGGCGCCGGCAAGACCACCGTGATGGGGGCGCTGCTGAATCTCGTCCCGGAAGACGTGGAACTGGTGCCGGCCGATGGGATGCCTGCCATCCGGCGGGGACTTCAGCAGCCGACTCCCAGGCGGTGCTACATCTGCCACGAGATCAGCCCCGGGGACTATTACGCATACCTGTGGGGCGAACCTCTCCGGGAGTACTTCCGCCTGGCCCGGTCCGGCCACATGCTCGCGACGAACCTCCATGCGGACACGTTGGAGCAGGCCCAGGCGCAGGTGTGCCGCGAGAACGGCGTACCGGAGGAACTCTTCCGCCGGATGAACCTCGTTATCTTCCTGGAGGTCCGACGCACGGCCTCACGCACCTCGCGGCGTGTCGCCGAAATCTGGGAAACCGACGGCCGGCGACCCCATGAGCGCCTCTGGGCCGCTGGGGGCCAGCTCGGCCGGTCGCTCCTGGCCGGGCCCGAGGATCTGCAACGGGCTGGGGCAACCGTGGCGTCGCTCACGGCGTCCGGCGCCCGCACGATCGAGGACGTGCGACGGGTCCTCCTGCGGAACGCGGGGCGTCCCCTGTAGGCCCGAGGGCGGGCTCAGTATCCGATCTCCCAGGTGTTCTCGATGTCCGCGGCGGCGGATTCCGTCACCCATACATCCGTGCGCAGAATCTGATGGATCGAAGTCGGGATGCGCGGCGTGACCGGACCATGAAGGCACAGCCGCGTCATCAGCCGCTGCCAGGACACCCTGGAGCCGCCCACGGAGATCGCGTGGATGTCGATCCGCGCCTTGGCGGCGATGACCTCCGCAGGGCCGATCGTCGCCGCCTTCGGCGGAACGGCGGTCAGGTCGCCGCTGCAGCCGAAGCTGCCGTGCATCGAGTTCTGGGCGATGGTGAAGGGGCTGAGCGTGCAGATTCGAGGCCCCATTTTCTTCCACTCCTCAAGGGTGCCCGCGAACTCCGGGGCGTCCGGTTCGATGAAGGCCAGGTGCCCGGTCCAGCCCGGGCCGCTGTAGCAGATGTCCGCCCCGCCGTGATCGGCGATCATCTTTCCGTAATCCCGGATGTTCCGGTCCGTGGGGTACTGGATGTGGTCCTCGGGCGGGCGCAGGTCGGGGTCGATCTGGCTGTAGAAGAACCGCTTGAACGCGTAGGCAAATCCGCATTCCCAGGTGTCCGGGGCGATCTGGCCCTTCTCATTGGCGTACTCATCCATATTGAACGTGTAGAGATTGCGGCAGTTGACCCGGAACTTGTTGATCAGATAGGCCACCCGGGCATACATCGGCCATGGGTTGGGCATGATCATGACGAGCTTGCGCCCGGCTTCCATCGCCGTGTAGATCCGGTGGAACATATCCGTGACCCAGAGGAAGTCGATATCCTGGTCCCTGACCACGGTGATGCGGAAGTCGGGGTTCGGGTGCTTGGTGATATCGGCCCGTCGGATCGCGCGAACCCGCCTGACCACTTCACGGTCCCGGAACGGAACGAAGGTTGCCGGTTCGAACTCGAAGCCGGACATCGGTTGGCCCTCCGGACATGCCCATGAAACACACCGGGCAGGGAGCCACATTTCCGCCCCCGCTGCCCACCGGGCGGAAGCGCTCCTCACGGGGGGAAGACGCGCTGCCCGCCGACCCACACGCACGCAGGCGTGAGGTCCTCATTCCACAGAACCAGATCCGCGTCGGCCCCCTCCTCGATCACCCCTCGGCCCGCAAGCCCGAGCACCCTCGCGGGATTGGCCGTACCCATCGCCCAGACCTGTTCGGGGGGCAGAGTCAGCCACCGCAGAAGGTTGGCCATGCCTACGTTCATCGTAAGAGCGCTTCCGGCCAGCACGTGGTTCTCCACGTTGCGGGCCCCATCCCCCGGGCGAACCCGGACCCGATACCCCCAGGGAGTGTCGTACTCCCCGGGCGGAAGGCCGGCCCCGATGTTCGAGTCCGTGATCAGCACGACGCCCTGCCAGCCCTTGGCCGCCACCGCCGCCTTGATCGCCACCGGATGGACGTGGCAGCCGTCGCAGATGAAATCCACCGTGGTCCGGGAATCGGCCAGAAACACCTCGACCGCCCCGGCCGGACGCGCCCCGGGCTCGGTCTCCGGAGGAATGGGGAAGACATCGTAAAAATGCGTAGCGTGACGCGCGCCGGCATCGACCGCCGCCAGCGTCTGCTCGACCGTCGCACGGGTGTGCGTGACGAAGGGCACGATGCCCCGCTCGCGCAGCCGCTCGATGACCGGGAGAATCCCATCCACCTCCGGGCTGACGGACATGGCGGCCACATGGCCGCCGCACGCGTCGATGAGCTCGTCCAGGTACGTCACGTCGCCCGCCATCGTGGGGCAGGCCGCCCCGCTCAGAGCCATAAACGGCCCTTCCAGGTGAAGCCCGGGCACGCGGACTCCCTGGAGCCGGCGGGCTGCCTGGACGATCCGCTCCAGATTGGCCAGCAACCGAGGCCCGGGGCGGGGAACGACGGTCGGCACGAAGCACGTCGTACCGTACGCCGACAGAGACGGGCCGGCCTCCAGGACGTCTTGGGGATTCTCGTACTGGTGACTTCGTATGCCGTGGGTATGAATATCAATCAGCCCCGGCGTCACGAGACGGCCCGCCCCGTCCACGACCGCGCCGGTGGCGGGCAGGGCTGCGGGGGGATCAATGCGTGCAATCCTTCCGTCGCGGACAGTCACGGAGCCGGACGAGATGCAGCGGCCCGGCCGGACGATTCGGACGTTCTCGAGGACGAACTCCACAGCGACCTGCGTCTGGGGTTACGGCTACCACAGCGTTGTCCGGCCGGTTATGGTACGCTTCCGAACGGCCGCGCCAAGCGCGGGGCCCGGCCGCCAGCGCGCGGGCGCCCCCATGATGGGCATGCGGCCCCGGGATGAAAGCCCCGTGCGCCAGAACCCAACGGGGCGGGTTCCCGGAATCGGCATGCGCTGCGGCGGCCGGCCGACTGAACATTATGGCAAGCATCCTCACGCTGGATCTGGGCACGAGCTACCTGAAGGCCGCCCTGTTCAATGAAGCGGGCCAACTCCGTGCTTTGCACCGCGAGCCGACGCCCGCGCGGCACCCACGACCCGGCTGGCACGAACTCGACTGGAACGACTGGCGGGCCCTGGTCTGCCGGGGCACCCGATCGGTGGGAGCGGCGGCGGGCGGCCTGGCTGATGTGGCGGCCGTCACTTTCGCCACGCAGACCAACAGCTTTGTTCTCCTGGACGCGCGAGACCGGCCGTTGACGCCCCTGATCCTGTGGCCCGATACCCGCGCCGCCGAACATCGCGCCGAAGTAGGGGCCCTGTCCGCGCTGCCGGAGTTCCGGGCGACGACCGGCGTGCCGGAGCTCGGGATCGAGTTCATGGCGGCCAAGCTCGCTTGGATTCGTCGGAACCAGCCGGACAACTGGGCGCGCGCCGGGAGGCTGTGCCTTATCAGCGACGCGCTGACGCTCTGGTTTACCGGCCAACACGTGACCGAAGCCGGGGCGGCCGGGCTCACCGGGCTGGTGGACATCCATACGCTGAGCTGGTGGCCGGCGGCCTGCGAACAGGCGGCCCTGCGACCGGATCAGTTGCCGCGGGTAGTCCGGGCCGGCACGGACCTCGGGAGCATCCGCCGCGAGATGACGGAGGAGCTCGACCTGCCCGCAGGCTGCCGATTCATCGTGGGTTGCCTCGATCAATATGCCGGGGCCATCGGAGCGGGGAACATCAGGCGGGACCGTATTTCTGAAACGACCGGAACGGTCTTGGCGACGCTTCAGTGCGTGGACCGCTTCGAACCGGACGCGCCTCCCGGGGTGTATCAGGGGCCGGCGTTCGAGCCGGGGTTGTACTACCGCATGACGTTTGGAAGCGTCTCCGCCAACCTTCTGGAGGCCTACCGGAATCTCCTGCCTGACAGGCCGGGTTTCGAAGAGCTCGATCGTGAGGCCGCGCGGGTTCCCCCCGGGGCCGAGGGCCTGCGGCTTCGAGCCGACTGGGACCTCCGTTCGCCGGATCCTTTTGTCGGGGCTACGCCGAGACACGGTCGAGGCCACGCGGCCCGTTGCATTATGGAGGCCGTCGCGGCCGCCCTGAAGGAGCAGATCCGCCGACTCTCGGGCCAACGACCGCCGCATGAGGTCCGCTCGGCCGGGGGTGCTGCCCGCAGCGACGTATGGCTCCAGATCAAGGCCGACGTGGTGGGGGTTCCGTTCATCGCGACGGCCTGCCCGGAGCCCACCAGCCTCGGGGCGGCGATGCTGGCGGCCCGGGCGCTGGGGTGGGCAACGATCGGCGAACTCTGTGAACGCTGGGTCTCGGTGCGAACCGTCTGCAAGCCCACACTTCCAGCGGGATGACCGTTGCCGGACGCACCGGTCGGCCTTGCGCCGGTTTGCCGCACGCGTCGTGTTTGCCGGCGGCTGTCCGGGAGCAACAGCCGCGAGGGCTCCTAGCGGATCGTGACCACCTGGCCCGTCTGCGCGCTCTGCTTTTCGGCCAGGGCGATGGCGACGGCGTCGCGGCTTTCGCGGGGTGTGCTCGTCTGGGGCGTCTCGTCGCGTTCGATGCAGCCGAGGAAGTACTTGATTTCCGCCATGTAGCCGTCGTCGGCCGGCAGGCTCGGCCGGTGGGGCTGCCCCTCGAGAGGATAGACCGTCAGGGGTTTGCCGCTGTTCAGGTCGAAGAGGACCGCCGCCTTCTCGAAGACGGCCGTGAAACCCATGTTGAAGTTGAAGCCGGGCGGCAGGTCCCAGAAGCCTTCGAGCTGGACGACCTTTTCCGGACCGTAGTCCCACAGGGCGTGGACGCGGTCGTAGCCGCCCCCCGTGCGCTGGTAGGACTGCGCGTGCACGGCGCGGGGTTTGCCGAGCAGGTAAAGCGCGAAGTCCGTATCGTGTACGTGAAGATCGAGAATCGCTCCGCCCGACAGCGCCGGATCAAGGATCCACTCGTTCCAGGAGTAGTGAGGCGTGCTCGCCTGCCGGCGAAGATGAAGGGCCCGGAGCTCGCCGTACCGGCCGTCCGCGACGACCTGTTTGAGATAGACGCATTCCGGCCAGAAACGTACGCACTGCGCGATCATGAACTTGCCCCGCGCCTTGGCCGCGGCCGCGAGCATCTCGTCGCAGTCCTCGACGGTCAGGGCCATCGGCTTTTCGCACAGGACATGCTTGCCGACCCGCAGGGCCGCGAGGCTCATCTCCTTGTGCAGGTAGGTCGGCGCACAGATGTCCACGAGATCCACCTCGCGATCGGCCACGAGGTCTTGCCACTCGGCATACGTCCGGATGTCGCCGAGATCCCGCCGGGTTCCCTGGGCGTCAGCGATGTTGCCGCCGACCTTCGACCAGTCTCCGGCGCGACGATCCGGCTCCTTATCGCACAGCGCGACGACCCGGGCGCGCTGCCCGAGCTTCTCGTACTGGTTGTAGTGGTTGCGGCCGATAAACCCTGCTCCGATCAAGCCCACGCGAATCATTTCTGAACTCCGATACCCGGCCTGGTCCCCCGACAGCGAGTGCCCGGAATGGTACCCCAATCGGGTCGGCCGTGAAAGCGCTGCCCCCGATGCCGATGGAAGTCGCGGATCCGAGGTCCCTGCCGCGAGGTCGGACGCGACGCTGCAACTTGCAGCTCACGCGTGGGTTGGTAGGATGGGATGTGGTGGTTTCCGCCGGTCCGTCGCGCCCAGCGGGGACGGGGGCGTCCGGGACGGGCGGCAGGCACGAGCACCGGACCGGCCATGCTGGCCAAGCGCATCATCCCCTGCCTGGACGTGGATAAGGGTCGCGTGGTCAAAGGGGTACGTTTCTTCGACCACGTCGATGCGGGCGACGTCCGGGAGTGCGCCCTGCGGTATGAGGACCAGGGCGCCGATGAGCTCGTGTTCTACGACATCACGGCCAGTCATGAGGGCCGCGGCCTGCTCCTGGAAGCCCTGGAACATGCCGCCGAGAGCGTCTTCATGCCCCTGACCGTAGGGGGAGCCATCCGCTCCATCGACGACATCCGGGCGATGCTGAACGCCGGCGCGGACAAGGTGAGCATCAACAGTGCGGCGGTGGCCGATCGGAACCTCATCCGGGAGGCGGCCCGGCGATTCGGCAGCCAGTGCATCGTCCTGGCGATCGACGCCAATCGGGTGATGCGGGACGGGCGGGAGTTCTGGGAGGTGTACATCCACGGGGGCCGCGTCCCGACAGGCCTCGAGGTCGTGCAGTGGGCCCGCCGGGGCGAGCAGGACGGCGCCGGCGAGATCGTCCTGAACGTCATGAACGCCGACGGGACGCGCCAGGGCTACGACATCGAAATGACGCGGGCCGTGGCCGAAGCCGTGGGCATCCCCGTCGTGGCCTCCGGCGGCGCGGGGCGACCCGAGCACCTGGCCGAAGTCGTGCTGGAAGGCAAAGCGGACGCCGCCCTGGCGGCCAGCATCTTCCACTTCGGCACCTACACCATTCCGGAGACGAAGCGCTACATGGCCGACCGCGGCATTCCCGTGCGCCTCTGAGCGCCCGGGTTGTCCGAACGTCCGGCACGCCGGTATCATCGGCCGTGGCGAAACGCGGGGGGTTTCGGAGTCACCATGGATTCGAGTCCTCTAACTGTTCCGGCGGCCGCAATGCTGGCAGCCCTGCCCGAGCCGGGCGGTTACCTCAGCCTGTTCAAGATCGCCTTCATGCTCGTGTGGGTCCTGCTCTGGCTGGCCTTCTGCCAGTGGGTGGACAAGGACACGCAGTACGTCAAGAGCATGTCGCGCTACGGCTGGAATGCGATCATCCTGGGCTCGGGGACGGCCGGGCTGGCCATCTGGCTGCTGGGCCCCTGGCCGGGAGGGCTTTTCGCCGCCGGGTGGGGAATCTGGTTTGTGATTACGGCCGGCGCCTGTGCCATCTACGTCGTGATGCGAAACCGGCTCGTAGCGCCGGCCGCCCGCGTCTTCACCCCCAGACACATCGCCGCCCAGATCAGCCGGCTCGGATCACGCAAGGGTCGGGGGATGGAAACGGTCGAGCGCGTGAGCATCACGGGAGCCGACAGGAAGAAGCTCACGCCGCCCGAGGATGCGGCCGCCGTCCAGGCCTACGAGGCGGTTCAGAACCTCGTGTTCGACGCTCTGTGGCGCCGGGCCACCGACGTGGCCCTGGCGGCCAATGGCGAGGCCGTGCGGCTGATCTACCGGATCGACGGCGTAAACACGGAGCGGTCCGACGTGCTGGCCCGCCCCCAGGTCGAGCCGGCGATCGACCTGCTGAAGAAAGCGGCGGGCCTGGTGGTCGAGGAGCGTCGCAAGCCCCAGACCGGCAAGATCATGGCCGTCAATCCCACCGCCGGCGGCACCAAGGTGGAGATCGAAGTGAGGACGTCCGGGACGAAGGCGGGCGAGCGCCTGGACCTGCGGATCATGACGCAGGAGGCACGTCTGCGGCTGCCGGACCTGGGGATGTCCGATCAGCAGCTCGAGCAGTTCGAGAAGCTCGTCAAGGCGCCTTCCGGCCTGGTGATCGTCAGCGGGCCGAAAGGCAGCGGAGTCACCACGACGCTCTACGCGGCCCTGCGGGCCCACGACGCCTTCATCCAGAATCTCCAGACGGTCGAGATCAAGCCGCTGATGGAGCTCGAGAACATTACGCAGAATCGCTACGACCCGACGAAGGCGGACGCGAGCTATGCGCGGCAGCTCCAGAGCGTGCTGCGGCGTGAACCGGACGTGGTCATGGTCAGCGACTGCGTGGACCGCGAGACCGCCCACCTCGCGGCCCGGGCGGCCGCGGAGGGCAAGAAGATCTACTTGGGCGTTCAGGCCAAGAGCAGCCTGGACGCGCTTCGCCGGTTCGTGAGCCTGTGCTCCGATTCGGAGCTGGCCTCGACGGCCCTGCTCGGGATCACCTGCCAGCGCCTGATTCGAAAGCTCTGCGTCTCCTGCCGCGAACCGTACAAGCCCGACGTAAACCTCCTGCGAAAGGCGAATATCCCGGCGGCCAACGTGGAGTTCTTCTACCGGGCCCGCACCGAGCCGCTGCTCGACAAGCGCGGGCGGCCGATCCTCTGCCCGAACTGCCAGGGGAGCGGGCATTTCGGCCGTATCGGCGTCTTCGAGGTCATGACCGTCGACGACGCGATGCGCGAGCTGATTCGGAACGGCCAGCCGAGCAGCGTCATCCTCAAGCAGGCCCGAAAGAACGGAATGCGGGACCTCCAGGAGATGGGCATTCAGCTCGTGGTCAAGGGAATCACCAGCATGAACGAGGTGATCCGCGGACTCCGCGACGAGGAGCCGGCTCCCACAGCTTCCGCAACGACCCCCAAGGAGTAGGGCGCGATGTGGTTCTCCCTCTTCGGAATCATCCTGGTCCTGTGCATCGCCTTCTTCCAGGGGCTCCAGGGGCTCTTCAGCGCCATCATCATGTGCGTGCTGACGGTCCTCTGCGCGGCCGCCGCCTTCGGCACGTATGAGAACCTCTACTACGGGTTCCTCATCGACCGCATGCCGCAGCACGGCGAAGCCGTCGGCCTGCTGGCCATCTTCATCCTTTCACTGCTGGTGCTTCGCACCGTCTGCGACAACCTGATCAAGGGCAACATGCAGTTCCCGGTCTGGGTGGATCGCATCGGAGGCGGGCTGTTCGGGCTGGTGGCCGCCCTGATCATCGTCGGGATGCTTCAGATCGGCTTCCAGCTCCTGCCGTTCAACGACACGTTCCTGGGGTTCAACCGCTTCGTGGCCGTGGACCGGCAGAAGGGACGCGAGGTCGATGAGGACGGACTCAAGAAGCTCGCCCCCGAAAACGCGGAATGGCGCCGCCAGAACCTGCGATTCAATCCGGACGGATTCACGGTGGCGCTCGTCTCGAGGCTGTCCCGAGGTTCGCTCAGCGTCGGCGGCCGACCGGCTTTCACGGACGTGCACCCGGACTATCTGGCCGGACTTCAGAACAGCCGCGCGGGCGTCCAACGCGAGTCCCTGCGGACAGTCACCAATCCCGACGCCCTTACCGTGTACACGAAGGGATACCGGGTCCTTTCTGCCGGGTCACTGGTCCGCCCGAACACGCGGATGGACAGCGCCGGCAACACCAGCGTCATCGAGGAGCGCGTCCCGGGGCCGCCGGCGGGCTCCGAGTGGCGGGCCTATCGTGTCTTCCTGGGCGAAGAATGCCGTGACCCGGACGGCCTGATTCGGTTCCGGGCGCCGCAGGTGCGGATCGTCGGACGCGAGGCCCCGGACGCGCCTCCCCGCGAGTTCGTTCTGAAGGCCGTCCCCTCGAAGACCGACCCCCGGAAGTACCTCGAACTCTACCGCCAGCCGCTGCTGAATCAGAGCGAACACGCGGACGTGATCCGCGAAGGCAAGACCAACAACACCCCGCTCGACTTCGTGTTCGAGGTGCCCAAGGGCTTCCGCGCAGAGTTCATCGAGTTCAAGCGGACCGCCCGCGTAGACGTCAGCACCGTCCGCGAGCTGCCCAGGAACGAAGGGTGGGACGAGGGGCGGCCCCGCCCAGGGCGGCGGCCGGAGCCCTCCGGTCGGGAGTCGCCCGCGGAGCCCACGCCGCCTCCGGGCGAACGCGACAGCGCAGAACAGCGCGGCGAGCCTCTGCCCCACGAGCGCGAATCTCCGGATCGCGTCAGCGGCGTCTGGATCGCACGCCGGCCGCAGTTCTACACGCATTTGCCGCTGAAGCTCACCTCGAATCCGCCGGGGGCGGAGATCCAGAATCAGAAGTTCATGGGCGGGCAGATCGTTACTCAGGTGCGGCCCGAGAACATCGGCGCCGACGAATCGGAGCGGCTCGCCTTCGACGTGCCGGGCGGGCAGGCGTTGCTGTTCGTCCCCCTCAATGAGCTGGACCCGCAATCGTTCCTGGGCAAGGCGCGGGGCTTTGCCCAGCGGAAGCTGCCCACCGTTTCACTGAAGACGGATGACGGCCGCGAACTCAAGCCCGTCGGCAGGTACGCCTTCGTGAACATCAACGGGCAGTGGTGGTTCGAGTGCCGCTACCTAGACGAGACCGCCCGGGACGCCGACCGGGATCTGCCCGAGTTCGAAAAGATCAAACACGCTGACCTGGTCCAGCCCAATACCGAGTACGTGTATCTGTTTCTCGTGCCCTCCGGCGCCCGGCCCGTCGAACTCGTCCGGGCCGGCAGCCCGAGCATCGATCTGCGCCGCTACAACCTGACTGCCCCGTAGAGCAGCGCATGGAAAAGCCCCGGACGCCCTCGGCGCCGGGGCGCTCGCGACTCCCTTCTCTCCGGGCCGGCCCGCCCGTCGGGCCGGCGGCTACGCGACAGCCAGCACCTCCAGCAGGTCTTCCGTCCTGCGTTCGATCGACAGCTCGCGGAGCTGTCGCAGATAATCCAGCAACTCCTCCTGGGAGAACCTGGCCAGGAACTCCGCCCTGGCCGACCGATTGAGGCGCATGATCTGTTCGATCAGCTCGCGCTTGGTCATGGTCCTCTCGCTCGACTTCCGACGTTCAACACTCTCTGCCGCCCGGGCAAGCATAGCACAGGCCGCAACGGCCCGCGGCATGTCCGGCGGGGATACGAACGGCCAAGCCGCCGCGTTGGGTCGGCGCGGACGGCGGTTCTTTCTATCGGCCACGGCGGCCTGAAAGCTTGAACGGCCCCGACCGGGCCCGCAGGAGTCGCGTTCGTGTCCACCGGCATCCCGGCCCCCGCGCGGTGGGAACATGTCGCCCCGGGACTCCCGCGTCTTCCGCGCAGTCCGGCGACCCCAGGCACGCGGCGGCATACTTGGTCGCGGGGGCCGTACCCTCGGGAACGGTGATCGGCCCTATTGGAGACCGGTCCGGCTGGAATGCGGCTCGGAGCCGTCGTATCATGCCGGGCGTGCCGGTCCGGGGCCCGGCGGTCCGCCCCGAACGGCCGTTTCCCTGCCGTGGAAGTCTTCCGAATGGACTACATTCGCCTGTTGCGCCCTCCGGAGTGGATCAAGAACGTCTTCGTTCTTGCGGCCCTGGTGTTCGGGGCCAAGCGCGGCGAGGCGCAGGCCTTCGGGCACGCGGCCCTGGCGTTCGCGGCCTTCTGCCTGGCCGCCTCGGCCGGGTACGCTTTCAACGACGTGATGGACCGCCATCGGGACCGGCACCACCCCACCAAGCGCAACCGCCCGGTGGCCAGCGGGCGGGTTTCCGTGCCTGCCGCACTGGTCATCTCCGCGATTGTCGCCCTGGGGGCGGTCCTGATCAGCCTGCGGCTGCCGGGTCCGTTCTGGGCGACCATCGCGGCTTACTGGGTCCTGACGCTGGTGTATTCCGGGTTCCTCAAGCACGTGATCCTGCTGGACGTGATCATCATCGCGATGTTGTTCGTCCTGCGGGCGCTGGCCGGTGCGCTGGCCGTGCAGGTAACGGTCTCGCCCTGGCTGATCGTGTGCACCTTCATGCTCTCGCTGTTCCTGGGCTTCGGGAAGCGCCGCTGCGAGATCGCCGTGATCGCCAACTCGGACGACGCCGGCATGCATCGGCGGACCCTTCGGGGCTACTCGATCGAGCTTTTGAACCACCTGCTGACGACCTCGGGCGGGATGGCCATCATCACCTTCCTGCTGTATACGATGGACACGACGACCACGTCGGCGTTCCCCAAGCAGTATCTGCTGTACACGCTGCCGCTGGTCGTGTACGGGATCTGGCGATACGCCATGCTGATCGAGACGGGCACGCGGACGGGACCGACCGACGTGGTCATCAACGACCGGCCGTTCCTGGTTACCGTTCTGGCCTGGGCCGTGCTGGCAGGCATCCTCGCGGCCCGGGGCCAGGCCATCGCCGAATGGGCGTCGCGGCTTGCCCGGGTCGGCGGGTATTGAGGGGCCGGCCGCGAGACCACGGGACCCAGCGGAAAGCAGAATGACCACGAACAACACGAGCAGAGTCGCGATCGTATCGACCCGTCCGGAGACCGTGCTGCGGGACTGCGCGCGGGCAATGCGCGAAGCCGGCTACCGCGAGGTCATCGATCCGTCCGCCCGAACCGCCCTCAAGGTGAACATCTCGTGGCACTACTTCTTCCCCGCGTGTTCGACGACCCCCTGGCAGCTCGAGGGTGTGATTCGGACGATGCTGGCCGACGGCTATCCGCGCGAGCGGATCTACGCGTGCCATAATCGCACCGTCGTCGTCAGCGCCCGGAAGGGCGAGCGGGCCAACAAGCACCTGCCGGTCGTGCGCAAGTACGGCCTCGCCAACGTCCACCTCTATGAGGGCGAGCCGTGGATCAACATCCGTGATGCGGTCGGCGACCTGACCCGCGAGTTCCTCTGCCTGAACCGGGTCTATCCGCGCGGCTTCTCGATCCCCCGCCGGTTCCTGGGCGAGAACATCATTCATCTGCCGACGGTCAAGACGCACATCTTCACCACGATCACCGGGGCCATGAAGAACGCCTTCGGCGGCCTGCTCAATGAACGGCGCCACTACACGCACGAGTGCATCCACGAAACGCTCGTGGACCTGCTGATGATCCAGAAGCACATCCACCGGGGAATCTTCGCGGTCATGGACGGCACGTTCGCCGGCGACGGGCCCGGGCCCCGCTGCATGACGCCCCACGTGAAGAACGTGATCCTGGCCTCGGCCGATTCGGTGGCCATCGACGCCGTCAGCGCGAAACTCATGGGCTTCGATCCCCTGACGATCCGGTTCATCCGCCTGGCCCACGAACGGGGCCTCGGCTGCGGCAACCCGGCGAAGATCGAGATCGTGGGCGAGCCGCACCTGGCCGAACAGAACTGGCGCTTCGAGGGACCCTACAAGCGGCTCACGTTCGCCGCCCGTGGTCAGCACGCGCTGTACTGGGGCCCCCTGCGGCCGTTGCAGAAGTTCCTGCTCCAAACGGTGCTGGCCCCGTGGTCATACGCCGCCAGCATCATCTACCACGACTGGTACTGGTACCCCTTCGTCGGCAAGAAGGCCGTCGAAGCGGCGTATCGGTCCGGGTGGGGCCGGTTGTTTCGCCGATACGAAGAACTGGAACCGGACGCGAACGGCTGGCGCATCGACTCCGACGGGCTCCCGCCGGCCCGCGAGGAATGACACCGTGCGATACCTGCCCCCGATCGCCTCCGCAGTCCTGCTTGCCCTCGGCACGAACGCCCCCGGTGGCGAGGTCGTCCTGGAAACGCGTGAGCATGATCCGTTCGGCTATCCCCGGCCGGCGCCCGGCCAGAGCGACGTTGCCCTGAGGACCAGCTTCTATCTGCAACTCGGGCTCAAGCCGCCCGCCGCGGACGACGCCGTCCTGCCCGATTCGGTGAGCCTCCGGCTCCAGCCGGAGGACGGCGACGAGATGGCGGTCCTGACCGAGGGAAAACGCTTCGCACCCGGCTTTTCGGGCCGGCTCTTCGCGCACGGCCAGCCGGGCCAGGCCGCATCGCTGGCCGTTTACGTCGATTCGGCGGTGCCGCTGCGACCGGCCACGCGATACACCGTTCGCGTGGCCGCTCGGTCGCGAAGGGGCGCCACGCTGCCGGAGAATCAGGCGACCTGGAGCTTCACCACGCAGGCCCCTCCGCGGACGCAGGCCGTGAGCTTCCGTGCCGACTTTCGCAGCCCCCCGGTCCGCTGGCGCGGGGGGTTCTTTACGGGCTTCTGCAAGCCGAGCTTCTGCACGAGCCGGTCCCTGCTGATGCCGACGTACGAACTTATGACCCAGACCCGCCGGCAGGCCCCGCGGGCCTGGAGCCTCCAGCGTGATTACTGGATGACCGGAATGCAGCATCAGCCGCGATTCCTCTCCGGCAACCAGCCCAACATCGTCCGGGAGCGCGAGACCCGGCGGATCCGCCGGATGATCCCGGAGCCCGACGCGGTTCGCCTGGAGGTGGAGGATTTCTTCGGGCACGAGCTGTACGGCATCGAATCCGGGCGGCCGGTCAGCACCGACTACCATCCCGGGGATGAGGTGCTCATCGCCGATGGCGTCAGCGATGCACGTGCCATCGTCCAATCGACCGACGACCACACGAGCGAGGTCGTGGTAAGCCCGTTCCCGACCCCGGCGGCCGGCTGGAAAATCGATTATGCCGGGCCCCTGCCCACCCGGGAGGACCCCGACGCACCGGGATTGTTCCCGCCGGGCGGATGCTATCTGCGGAAGTTCCGCCCCCCCGGGACACCCTGCTACTACTGGGGCCGGCTCGATGCGGAGTTCGACATCTCGCACCGGCGCTTCGGCCGACGCCTCTCGCCCAACTTCGCGGATGCCCCGGGCGATCTGAGCGTGGACGGCCGGGCGTGGACGACCGCCAAGGACCCTGTTGAGCTTCACGAGGCGGTCCGGACCATCACCGGGCACATTCTCGACCGGTACGGCGAGGCCTGCCTGAGTTTCTACTGGAGCGTTTTCAACGAGCCGGACCTGGGGGCGATGTTCTGGCGGGCCGGCTGGCAGGAACTCCAGCGCTTCTACGACTACACCGTCGACGCGATCCTGCGGGCGTTCGAGGATCGCGGCTTCGACTCGCGGGCGGTGTGCGTCGGCGGGCTGGAACTCGGCGCGATCTTCGGCACGAACCTGAAGCTCCGTGAGTTCCTGGCCCATTGCTCGCCCCGCGCAGAGGCGCCCGGGGCGATCTTGAAGAACGCCGCCTTCGCCGACCCCCGGCTGAACGGACGGCGATCGAAGCGCGTAGAGGACCTGTGCCGCACCTTCGGGGGCCGAGGCGCCCCCTGCGACTTCATCTCGATCCACGCGTACAACCGCTCGGAGGTCATGGCCGCCAAGCTGATCCGGGCCAAGCAGATCGCCCTCGACATCGACCCCGAGTACTATGCGCCTCTGGCCATCCACTCCCACGAATCCTGCCCGGACTGGGCCCCACCGCCAGATCCGGCCGCGGCGGACAGCTACCTCGGCAACGGTTACTTCGAGACCTGGTGCGCAGACGTGGCGCGACGGCAGCTCACGCAGGCCTCCGAAGACCCCCGATACGCCATCGGGGAGACCATCCTGACGCTGTGGCCCTGGCCCAACGAGAACTTCGACGGCGCCAACGCCTGCACGCGGGCCATCCATGTGGACGACGACGGTGACGGCGTCGCCGACCGCACGCTGACCATCCCGATGCCCATTCTGCATTTCCTGGGGCTGATGAACGCCATGAGCAACGACTACCTCGTGCTGGGCGAGCACAGGGCCGGCGGGCACGTGGTGTCGGGGTTCGCCTCCCGCTCGGACCGAGACGTACGAGGGGTACTTTACGCCCACGCCGCCCTCGATCCCCAATCGCGTTCGGAGAGGGATTACGATGTGCGGCTGGAACTGGCCGGGCTCGCCTGGTCCGGCGTCCGCGTGGAGGAGTACCGGTTCGATCGCGATCACAACAGCTACTACCGGCTCGGACAGCAGCTCCGGGACGCCCCTCCGACCACGCAACCAGCGCAGTCCGAGCAGACGGCCTTGCTGCTGACCGACCTGACCCACGGGGACCGCGCGGCCAGGCTCAACGCCGCCGAGGCCCTGGGCCGGCTGGGGCCGCGAGCCCGCGGTGCCCTCGGACCGCTTCTGGAGCTGATCGATCATCCGACTACGGACCAGGAACTCCGGGAGCGCGCGCGGCAGGCCTTCGGCCGGATCGCCTGGGCCAAGCCCGCCTATCCGTCGGCGGCGGTGGCTCCCGTGGTGGAGCAGTCGAAACTGCGCGTCACGTCATCGCGGACGTATCGAGTGGGGACGGACGGCCTGTTGCCCCTCCGAACCGCCCTGACGACCAACGGGGCGTGCATTCTGGTGATCACGCCCTCGGAGTGAGCGCCGCTCAGGCGGGCCAACGGGCAGGGCCGTGGAGAAGCCGGCCGCATCACTCCAGGTAGACCTGCTCGCCGGGCCGGATGCGCGGGCCGTCCAGGAGGACCTCGCGCAGATGCTCGGCATCGAGGGCCAGCAGGGGACTGATCTCGATGACCGCGTCAGGCTCGCCGTCGGGCCGCCGGGGAACGGAATAACCTGCGCTCTCGATCCAGGCGGCCGCCCGCCGGACCATGTCGCGCCGGGCGGTCTGAGGGCTGTCGGGGCCGGTAGCGTTCTTGATGGGACTGAATTCCTCCGCGCGAACCGTCTGGAGCACGAGTGGATTGCGAGCCAACGGAATGGCATCGAAGATGAACGTTTCGAGTTTGACGGCGTTGGGCCGGTCGGGCACGACGCGTCGGCCCGCCTCGTTGATCCACGGAACCTTCTTCTCGGCCCGATGCCACGGCAGCGCAAAACGGTCGGGATCCGCCGTGAGCCGCTCGATGAAGACGCGGCTGAGGATGTGAATGGCGATGCTGCCGGCGTCGAACCGTCGCGACCCGTCGGGGTTCCGAGCGCGGGCGAGACTCTCCGGAAGATCGGAGTACTCGATGACGCAGAGACGGCCATCGGCAACGACGAAGTTGCCGACCGGCTCGAGGTCATCGGCCTTCGGAATGGTCTTGCTGGACAGTTCCGAGCCGGTCAGCTCGTGCAGGCCGATGAAGAGAGGATCCAGCGGCCGGACCAGCGGGTTGTCCACCTGAAAGTAACTGATGTACTCGATTCCCCGGTCCGCCATGTCCTTCAGCGCGCTCGATCGACGCAGCGCCCGGATCGTGCCCCCGTGGCCGTCGGGCGAGAGCGCGACCCGGTGCTTCTGATCCAGGAGGATCCTTCCGTCAGGGCCGAAGGCGGGCATCTGGCCCTGTGTGAAGAACACCACGTCGTCGGCAGGCAGGCCGAAGAACTCGTGCTCGCGGAAGAAGGCTTTCGTCTGGGCGTCGTTGGCGGGGCTGGTCATAATGTACCAGCGGGTCTGGGACCCGTAGCGACGACGCGCGCCGCGGATGAACTCGGCGAATAGCTGAAAGAGCGGCTTGTTGCGGACGGGCGAGATGGGGAACGCCCCCTTCGGCCCTTCGAAGCCCAGGCGGGTGCCTTGGCCCCCTGCCACCGTCAGGGCCGCCACCTTGTTGCGTCGGATCAGCGAGATGCCCCTCTTGATCGCATCCGCGTATCGGCCCACGAGGTCGATGTCCGGCCGGGCGGGGTAGAAGGAGGCCGGCTCAATGGAACCCGGCGGTTGGAAGACGGGCTTCCGCCGGACGTGGCTGTCGATCAGATGTGCAACCTGATCGAAGGGGATCTGCTCCAGGTCGCTCAGGAGGGCTCGACGAGCCTCGTCGCCGAGCTCGGGCCAGAATCGCAGCAGATGTTCCTGTCCATACCGCCGGAGTTCACCGCGCCAATACTCCACATCCATGCAAACTTCCCGCAGCTTCCCGATCCCGCCGGCTTCGGCTCGGCGTCCGACCCGGCGATGGCCGATAGATATACGAGGGCCTGGGCCCTGTCAATTCGCTCGCGTGAGTATGAAAGAGCCGTTGTCCCGTCGTGAGTTCCTGCGCGGGGCGACCGGCGCGATCGCCGGCGCCTCGGTTGTGGGGCTTTCCGAGGCGTCGGGCGCCGCCCCGGCCACGGCCTCCGCGACGTCGGCGCCGGCCAAGTCAGACGTGATTCACGTGCGCTCCGACTCAGTGCTCATCCAGACGCTCGTGCGCCCGGACATCCTCGACGAAATGCTCTCGCGTTCGCTGGAGGCCCTGACGGGTGCCCCCAACGCGGCCGAGGCTTGGCACGCCGTACTGCGTCCGGGTGACGTCATCGGTATCAAGTTCAACCGAACGGCTTCGCGCGAGCTGGGAACCGTGCCCGTGCTGGCGCGGGTCCTTGTGCGTAGCCTTCAGCGCGCGGGATTCCCCCCGGACCGCGTGGTGCTGATCGAGGCGCCCGATTCCGTCATGGAACAGCTCGGTACTCGACCGGCTCCCACAGGCTGGTCGGCCCGCGAGGTCGACTTCGGCAGCGGGCGTGACCGATACGCCGAAGTCCTCGACCAGATCACCGCCCTGATCAATGTGCCGTTCCTCAAGACGCACAACATCGCCGGAATGACCGCGTGCCTGAAGAACCTCTCGCACGGCCTTGTCCGGCGGCCGGGCCTTTATCATGGCAACGGTTGCTCGCCCTTTATCGCGGACATCGTCGCGGCCGAGCCCATCCGCAGTCGGATGAGACTGCACATCATCAACGCGCTGCGGGCCGTCGTGGACGGGGGCCCGGAGGCGCGGACGGATGCAATTTGGGCGTGCTCCAGTTTGCTCGTGTCTGTTGACCCCGTGGCGGCCGACACCGTAGGGCTGGAGCTGATCAACCAGGGGCGCAAGTTGCGTGGGCTCAAGGCCTTGGATGACGACGGCCACCCCATCCGATACCTGTCCGACGCAGCCCGCCGGGGCTTGGGACAGACCTCGTGGGACTGGATTCGTCAGATCTCCGTCACTGTGTGATCCTCTGCACAAACCCGCGGGCGCATCATTTTAGAAAAACTTCGGAAAACCCTCTGGCCGTACAATGGGTTATCGGCTAGGATGTAAACGCACGTCTCGCGATGAGGCGGGTCTCTTTGTAGGAGGAGTTGGAACATGTCGAGGAGCGCGTGCGCAGGAATCGGGAGTTTGTGTCTCCTTCTTTATGTCGTGGGGATCGCCCACGGGGCGCCATTCGATGAGAAGTTCATCTTCAGCCATGGATACACGCCTGCCTTCGCCAACAAGGCCAACGGACCCGACATGCTTGCCTTCACGGCAGACGACACGACGGCCACCCTGAACTGCCCCGGATACCTCTCGGTGCTGACCTTCGACAAGGACGGCGAGGTGGTCGGCAATCCGGCCACAGGCGACATCGACTGGTCGTTTCACATCCGGGCGGCCAACGACGACGGCTTCATCAGCTTTATGACCCACAGCGAGTTCAATCTGGGTGTCCTGGCCGAGGGCGAATTCTGGAACGACCAGCGGATCGATTCCGGCAACGGGCAGACGGGCGGCTCCTGCCCGGATCCCGCCGACGGGAACTGGGACTTCGAGGATAACGACGGTCCCGGCTGGGAGGGCGAATCGAATTACTTCTGGTACAATAACGCCATGCCCAACCAGCGCGGCCTGGGCGGCTCGAAGTACTACTTCGAGTACAAGAACCCGGACAGCTTCCCCGGAGTCGAGATCTTCGACGAGCCGGACGGACCGGCGCCGAGCGGCGGCATCCACAAGGGATACCGGTACGCCCAGCGGCTTCGCCAGACGAACATCGCCCCGCTGACGGGCCGCACCAACTTCGCCGTCAACTACGATGTCGAGGTCCGCGGCCTCATGATCCCCGTCTCGGAGATCCACAGCCTCGCGCACGGCTCGCTCCATCCCCTGTTCGGCTGGCAGGGCGTGGACATGGCCGACTGGATCCGTGAGACGATCGGGCCCCTGCTCGACAGCAACGGGTATCCTGTGGCACCGTTCAGCGTGTGGGAGATCGACGGCTGGAATCCGCCGCCGTACAAGTACGTGCTCATCTATCAGGCATGGGCCAGGGTGGATCAGACCGACTTCGGCACGAATGGGGCCGCCGCGATGGCCTTCTACGGCCTGACCGACGACGTGAGCACAACCCGCCGGGCATACGTGGCTTTCAAGGGCGACGTGCCCGATTCCAACGATCCGATCGACCTCACCCCGCCCGCCGATGGGATGGTCAACAGTTGGGGCCGCGATGAGATGCGGCGCGACTCCGGAACCGTCAGCGGAACCACCTGGCACCAGGCCTACGGCAACCTGAGGGTCGGAACGACCGGCGGGGTCAACGTCGGGTGGACCTTTGAGACGGTCGACCCCGTCGCGCCCGACCTGAGGAGCCTCTTCCTGCCGGCCGGCACCCCCGCATCCGAGGCCTGGGTCAAGCTGCCCACGATGACCTTGCGGGCGAACCAGTTCGCACCGCTCAAGGGAGAGGCGATTCTGTCACTGGACGCCGGTCTGACCACGGACATTCACCTGGCCCTCGTGCACGGGTCCTCCGTCACGGCGTTTGCCACCTTCACGCAGGGCGGCCCGGCGACGGTGGGCATCGGCGGCTCGATCGCCGGCGGCCCGGTGACCGGCGGCACGGGGACGACGGGAACGACGAACGTCACGCTGACTACGTCCTACTCGAACCTCCAGCTGCGGTACGACCCGACGACCGGCTCGGTGAAGCTGATCGTCGACGACGTGGAGGTCGCCAGCCATGACGCCGGACCGCAGAGCGGCCAGTCTGTCGACGGGCTGTACCTGTGGACATCCAGCGGGGACAAGCTCTGGGTGGATCTGCTGGCCGTCCAGTCCGGCGCGTTCACCTGCGGGTCCGTGCGTCAGGACGTGGACGCGGACGGAGACGTGGACCTGAACGATTTCGCCAGCTTCCAGGTCTGCTTCAGCGGCGCGTCGATCCCGCATGCCACGGGCACGTTGCCGTCCTGCGCATGCTTCGATGAGGACGGCGACTTCGACGTGGACGTGAACGACTTTGCCGTGTTCCAGGTCTGCTTCAACGGCGCTTCGCGGCCGCCGGCCTGCCTGTGACGTAACGAAGGGCCTTTCGACAGCGGCTGGGAATCCGCGGGCGGTTCCGCGGACCGCATATACGCCCGCGGGCGCCTCACGAGGGGCGCCCGCGGGCTGGTCCATGGTCCACGTGAGGGGTGCGGGGGTGGACCGATGTTTTGCTCCGTGAGGCGTGCCGGTTTCACACTGATCGAACTGCTCGTCGTGGTAGCCATCGTCGCCCTGCTGATCTCGCTGCTCCTGCCGTCGTTGACCCGGGCACGCGAACAGACGCGGGCGGTGGTATGCGGGTCGAATCTGAAGGTGCTTACCACCACGGTGCAGCAGTGGATGGTGGACGGCAAGATGGATCGCCCGCCCGCCCCCCAGGGCTGGGCCTCCGGCGTCCTTCAGCATTCCCAGGGGCAGGCCGGCATCTTCACCTGCACAAGCGACCGCAACCCCTTCCCCCTGCCGGCCCTGCTGGTACGCCTTCTGGACACCGACCGGCGGGAGGCGGATCGAGTCCTTTCGCTGGACGGCGGGCTGGCCGAACGACGGGAACTGCCGGACAACCGCGGATACCTCGCGGGCCTGGAGGGCGCACGGGACTTCGACTACGACGACATCAGGTTTACGTACAAACCGGATTCGCCGGGCCAGACGTGGATCGACGTGACGGTGACGGAAACGGACGTGCATTCGTGGACCGTCTGCACGTTCCGCGGCAAGACCATGATACCCGTCAGCGACGTGGGCAGCGGCAGCGTGTTCCCCACCACGCTGATGTGGGGCAGCTACGGGATGAACCTGTCGGCCGGCCTGGCGGGGGCCACGCAGCGGATGATCCTGCTGCTGGACTACTACGACTGGATTGCCGACTCCGAGTACCTGACCGTGCAGGCCAAGAGCTCGGGCGGCAAGACGCGGGCCGTCTACCGGCAGGACCCTCAGCTCGTCTTCGAGCAGAAGTCCGACACGCACGTGGCCGACCGGCACAACCGCAAGGCCAACGTCAGCTTCATGGACGGGAGCGTCATACGGATGGCCAAGGCCCAGCTCCACTTCGGACGGCCGATCGTGACGCGCACGACCCGCGATGAGAATGCGGCGTCCATCTGGCATCCGCGTCGGCCGGTCAACCCCGCCGACAATGGATGGAAGGGGCTGATGCAGCCCCGTCAACCGTGGTTCTGAGGGCACGCCCCCGGGGACCGTGCCGCGGCGGCTCCTGCGTCGCTATTTCCCGGCAGACGCGGTCTTCGAGGCGACTGCCTGCTCCTTGTCGAGTTCGAAGGCGGCGTGGACGGCCTGGAGGGCCTTTTCCGCATCCGCCTCGGCGACCATGCAACTGATCACGATCTCGCTGGTGGATATGTTCTCGATATTGACCTCGGCGTTGCCCAGCGCGGTGAACATCCTGGCGGCGACGCCCGTGTGCGTCTTCATCCCGATGCCCACGACGCTCACCTTGGCCACGCGGGCGTCCACCTCGACCTTGGCGACGCCCAGCTCCCTCCCGATCTCCTCGCAGACCGCCTGGGCCTCCTCCGCGTCGGCCGCGCTCGTCGTGAAGCCGATGTTGGCGATGTTCTGATCCTCGTAGACGTTCTGGATGATGTCATCCACGACGACGTTATGGCGGGCAATGCGGGCGAAGATCTGCGCCGCGATGCCCGGCCTGTTCGGAACGCCACTCATGACGATCCGGGCCAGGTCCTTCTTGATCGTGGCGCCGCGAACCACAATGTCTTCCATGTCGGGGGTCTCCGGTAGGATCATCGTCCCGCTCGTATCGGTCAGCGAGCTCCGGACGTGAATGGGGACGTTGTACTTCTTTCCGAACTCGATGGCACGGGAGTGCATCACGCCGGCCCCGAGGGAGGCCAGTTCGAGCATCTCGTCGTAGCTGATGCGGTCGATCTTGCGCGCCTGCGGCACGATCCGGGGGTCGGTCGTATAGACGCCGTCCACGTCGGTGTAGATCTCGCACACCTCGGCATGCAGCACCGCCGCGAGGGCCACGGCGGTCGTGTCGGAGCCGCCCCGGCCCAGCGTCGTCAGCGCCCCATCCTCCGTAATGCCCTGGAAGCCGGCAACGATGACGATCTCCCCGCGGTCCAGGTGCTGGTGGATGCGGTCCGCGTCGATCTTCTTGATCCGCGCCTTGGTGTGGGCGGCATCGGTCACGAGGCCCACCTGGCCGCCCGTGAAGCTGATGGCCTTATGGCCGGCGGCGTCGATCGCCATGGCCATCAGGGCGATGGAAATCTGTTCTCCGGTCGTCAAGAGCACGTCCATTTCACGTTTGGGAGGCCGCGCACTGACCTGCTGAGCCAGGTGGATCAACTCGTCGGTCGTGTGCCCCATGGCCGAAACGACCATGACCACCTGGTATCCATCGAGCTTGGCGCGGATCGCCCGCCGGGCCGCCCGGTGGATCTTGGCGGCATCCGCCACGCTGGTGCCGCCGAACTTCTGCACGATCAATCGTTTCCCGTCCATAGCCCTCACCAAGGCGGAACTTCGAAGCGGTCCACCCGAAGCTGCCGCGCCACGGCCCGCGCCTTCGCCAGCCGCTCCGGGTCCTCCAGCGACGGAGGCGCATCCCAGAACCAGACCACCCGGGGACGCGACAGTCCCCGCGCCTCCCGCAGGTCCACAAGGTCCTTCATGGCCGCCAGCATTCGCTGGGCCGCCAGCCCCGAACGCCCCCGCCCGACGCCGCTCCAGGCCCCGTCCGCCAGGCAGAACTGCACCTCATGATAAGGCGCCCGGAGCAGATGGTCGATGGCGGCGATGCCGGCCAACGATTCCCCGCAGGTTCGCGCGATGAGCCGCCAGCGACGGGCGGCCACGGCAATGCGGTTCAGCCGTGCCAGCACGGCCCGATGCAGCAGCGCCCCGGGGGTCGGCAGAAGGATCATTCGCACCGGCGCGCGGCCCCACGCGGCGGTACACCGGCCCCACCAGGGCCCCTCCCACCAGGCGGCAATCTCTCCCCGCGAATCCGTCGCCTCCACCCAGAGGGTGTGCGGTGCCGGGAGCGAGGTCACATCGGGAATCGCCGTCCCGCATGCCGGGATCCACCGCTCGCCCCCGGGCCGGACCGGTCGCGAGCGTCGCGCCGGTCCGATCCTACGCGGGCCGAGCGGTGCGGCGGCATCCCACCCCGACGCCTTACGAGCGACGTCCGAACCTGAGGAAGTACTCCATGAGCTCATGTCCCGGGTCCACATGCAGGTCGCTCTGAGCGGCGGCGGCCTCGGAGAACGGTTCCCTGTACACGCCTGCCACGCCCGTGCCCGCCACGCAGAACGGCGGCGGCTCGGCCGTATGCGTCCTGTGCCCGACCGGCGTCGGGTGATCCGGCGCGATCAGCACACGCCACTCGGGAAAGTCGCGGAGCTTCTCCAGCACCGGCCCGACGATCATCTCGTCGATCCGTTCGATGGCCTGGATCTTCTCGCGGCAATCGCCCATGTGCCCCGCCTCGTCAGGGGCCTCGATGTGGACGGCCACGAGGTCGTGCTCCTCGAGTGCGTTTACGGCGGCCTGGCCCTTGCCGCGGTAGTTGGTGTCAATGAAGCCCGTTGCCCCGGGCACGTCGATCAGCGTCCAGCCGATGCAGGCGGCGATCCCGCGAAACAGATCCACCGCGCCGATCGCCGCGCCCCGCAGGCCGAAACGCTCCCGAAACCGGTCGAGCCGCGGGGCCGGACCGTGGCCCCAGAGCCAGATCGAGGTTGCCGGGTTCTCGCCCAGATCCCGCCGTACCTGATTCACTTCATGGTCGGCCAGGATCTCCTGCGAACGGGCCATCAGCATACGGATCTCGTCGGAGCCCGGCCCCGTGGGAAGGTGGCGGCTGACCGGCTCGCCGGGGATGTCGTGCGGCGGCGTGGCCTGCACCTTCGTCCCCGCGGCCTCCTTGAGCACCATCAGGTGGCGGTAGCCTACACCCGCATGGAACGTCACCCGCTCGCTGCCCAGACGGGCATTGAGATCCTCGATGAGCCGCTCGGCCTCCTGCTGCCGGATGTGACCGGCGGTGAAGTCCTCCATCCGCCCGTCGACAATCGTCACGAAATTGCACCGGTAGACCAGATCGTTCGGGCCGATGCGGATCCGCCGGGCGGCCGCCTCGATCGGAGCACGACCCGTGTAATACCGGGCCGGGTCGTAGCCCAGGACGCTGAGCGTCGCCACGTCGCTGCCCGGGGCGTAGCCGGAGGGAATCGTGCGAACGGTGCCCTGTCGGCCGTGCACCGCGATCCAATCGATGTTGGGCTTGTGCGCCACGGCCAGAGGCGTGCGGCCGTCGAGTTCTGCGACGGGTTCGTCGGCGGCGCCGTCGGGCAGTATGAGGGCGTATTTCATGGGGAAGCGGCTCTTGAACGCGCCTTCTTTCTTGAGCCCGGCGCTCGCATGACCTCCCTCCAGTCTGCCAGCGCCGGCCACCTCACGTTTTCGCGTACTCCTCGCGCTCGGCCAGGACGCGGATGCACACAGGCCTGGCACTCACCACATCGAGCCGTTCAATCCGCCGAAGGACCTCCCGCATGGCTCCCTCCTGCGCCAGGTGCGTGGTGATGGCCACGGGCACCACGTCGGCCGGCTCCGCCTCGGGCTCGTGCTGCGTGATCGCACTGAGGCTGATGCCGTGCTCCCCGAAGACGCTCGTGATCTTGGCCATCACACCCGGACGGTCCTGAACCATGGCGCGGACATAGTACCGACTCTGGATCGACTCGATGGGTTTGATCTTCGCCGGTGGGTTCTGATCGTGCAACAGCCGGAACTGCTCAAAGGTCCGGCGCGCGTTGCCGGTCGCCACGGCCACGACGTCCGCGAGGATCGCGCTGGCCGTCGGCCGGGGGCCGGCGCCCCGTCCGAACAGGAGCGTATGGCCGACGGCGTTGCCGTAGAGGCTGATGGCGTTGAACGGCCCCGTTACGCCCGCCAGCGGGTGGCTCGCGCGGATGAAGGCCGGATGCACTCGGAGGCTGATCGCGTCGCCATCCCGCTCGCCGATCGCAAGCAGCTTGCACGCGTAGCCCAGCTCGCGCGCCACGCGGAGGTCCATTCGGTCGATCGCCTCGATTCCCTCCACAGGAATCGTCGCCACGTCGATGTCCGCCTGGAAGGCCAACGCCCCCAGGATGGCCAGCTTGTGGGCCGTGTCGGTGCCGCTCACGTCGAGGCTCGGGTCCGGCTCGGCGTAACCGAGCCGCTGAGCATCCGCCAACACCTCCACGTAGGGCCGGTCGTGCAGGGCCATTTCGCTGAGGATGTAGTTGCACGTACCGTTTACGATCCCGAAGACGGCGTCGATCCGATTGGCAATCAGCCCCTCTCGAAGGGCCAGGATCACCGGGATCCCGCCACCCACGCTCGCCTCGAAGGCCACACACCGACCAGCCTGCCGGGCAGCCGCGAAAACCTCCTTTCCCCGGACGGCCAGGAGGGCCTTATTGGCGGTGACCACATCCTTGCCAGCGGCCAGCGATCGCTTCACCACCTCGCCTGCAACGGTCGTGCCGCCGATGAGCTCCACCACGAGCGTCGTCTGGCTGTCGCTCAGCAGCGTCGTCAGATCATCCGTGAACGCAGCCCCGGCGGGAAGGCGAACGCGGTTCCATACTGCCCGGTTGATCTCGCAGACATGTCGTAGCTCCAGTCGCAGGCCTGTCTTCCGTTCGATCGTCTCCGCGTTGGCGACGAGCAACTCGACCAGGCCGGTCCCGACCGTTCCGCAGCCGACCAGACCGATCCCCACTACAGGCATTCAACGACTCCGCACACTATCCAAGGGTCGCCGCATTATCCGGGCGAAGATTCATGCAACGCAAGGGGGGCCGGGCCCCCACCCCCGGAAGCCCGGCGGACCGGTCAGAACGCTGCTCAACCCAGCCGCCTTCGCGGAGCCCCGAGCCGCTCGCACTGCCCGCACCGCGGCGGATGACGCCCAACCCTTTCACTTTCCGCTACGATCGGCTCGGACGCCCTGTTGAGCTTGAGCACAAAGCCCTTTGCCGTGTCGATCCGTGGGTGCTTGGCCAATCTTAAGGGAACACATCAGGTGAGGCCGGGCAGGGCAGGCCGACGCACATCCGGGGCGGCCGGCCGGGGCTGTCCGGGGTTTTCAGGCGGCCGTGCCAGCGCCTGGGTTGCCTCGCGGGCGACGTCCGGGCCCCAAGGCCGCCTGCGTGCCGGGGTCGGCTTGGACCGCCATTACCCGCCCTGGGATCGACGCGGACCAGACGACCCCGAAGGCCGCCTCGGACGCCGGCAAAACCCTTGCACGAAGCCGTGAGGATACCCGATTCCGAGGTGCATCCTGACGGCGCAACCGACTTGGCCGGGGCGGGATACTCGGCGCCGACCGCCGACGCCGGGTATAATGGAATCGAACGAGGAATTCTATGAGGATTCAGCCCATCAAGGCCCATCGACAGGAGACGGTCACTCTCGAAGGTGCCGTGGGGGCTCGGATGCGGATGCTCATCGGGCCCGCCGATGGCGCGAACATCTTTCACATGCGCCACTTCGAGATCGAGCCCGGCGGCTGTACGCCGCACCACCAGCACAACTACGAGCACGAGATCCTGGTATGGAAGGGCTCGGGGATGGCACGAAGCGCCACGGGCGACCGGCCGGTCAAGACGGGCGATGTCATCTTCGTCCCTGCCAACGAGATGCACCAGTTCTGTAACACGGGAAGCGAGCCGCTCGAGTTCATCTGCCTGATCCCGGCTCCGTGCAGTTGTGCCCGATAGTCAGCGCGGCCCGGACGGTCGGATGGTTCGGCCGCCCCGTGGCCGGCTCAGCCCCTCAGCGCCAGCGAGGCTTCCGCGATCCGCCGTCGATGGAGGCGGTACGCCTGATGCTGGGCGTCCAGCGAGTCGAACAGTGAACGCTCGGGCGCTGCCAGCGCCCTCCGCGTCGCCGTACCAGGGGCCGCGGTCTCCCGGCAGAACTCGGACAGTTCCGCCGTGGCTGCCGCCCGCACCTCATCCGCGCGCAGAACACGAGGATCGTTCCGGTCGGCGCGCCGGACGACATCCGCCAAGGCCCCGAGCTGCCAGAGGGCCCGCAGGTCTTCGAGTCCGTCCCGGCACGCTTCCCAGCGCCGGCTCGTGATCACACCGGCGCCGGGATAAATCAGAAGGTAGTCGTGGTCTCCGCGGGGAACGTACCACGGATCATGCGGCGAGGTGCAGTATGACCAGAAGCCGATCCCCGTCAGGCCGTACCGCGCAGCCAGCCAGGCCAGGCCGCGGTAGTAGCCGAGCGGCGAGAGATTCTTGGCGTTGCCATCGCACTCGTACGTCCATACGTGCTTGCCATGCCTGTGCATCACGGCGAGCCGCGGATCGTCGCCGCCCATGAGATACCCGTTGCGGTTGGGACACCAGATGTCCACGAACGGGGCCATGCGCTCGATTTCCTCAAGCGTGGCGCGGCCAACGGGGTCGGCGTACATCAGGATGCGGGGGTCCGCCTCCCGCGTCAGCCGCGGGATCTCGATGTACTGCTCGACCAGGCCCGGCGTCAGTCCCGGCTCGTCCACCGGGTAGAAGGCAAAGCGGTCGTAGCCGATGCCGAGATCCGCCAGGTGCGCCACCCACCGCGAGATCCACGCCAGATATGCCTTGCGGTATGCCTCGGAGCCCGGGCCGTGCTCTTTCGGACCGGAAAGCGTCGCCTGAGGGCTCGCGAAGAGGAACATCGCGTCGGGGCCGTACTGGCGGAGGAATGCATCGTGTCGTGTGAAGTCCGGGCGGCTCGTCAGCCGCCCGGTCGCATCGTACTGCACGCCCGGTAGATGTCCGCCGTTTACGACGAACACGTTCGTACCGTGCGAAACGAGATCCCGACGCGCCTCGGCCTCGTGCTCCTTGACGCAGGATGTGTTCAGATAGGCCCAGTTGCAGAACCGCGGCGCCGGAGCGGCGGCGATGTCGAGGTCCGCCACCTCGACCGTGACGGGCACGCGGGTCGACACGCTTTCGCACTCGAGCGATGATAGCATAATGGCACCCGTGAACGTCCCGGCGCGGCTGGCCGTCGCGTCGATCCCGATCCATAACTGCCGGATCTCGCCCGGAGCCAGGTGCAGCACACCCGCCTTGTTCAAGGGCGAGATCGCGTCCGGGGACAGGGTCAGCAGCTCGGTCGGCACCGGGATCACCTCTCCAAGCCATAGAGCAGGCGACTCGGCACCGGCAAGACGATCGACGTGCTGCACACGTACGTCCAGCGGCACGTCCAGCAGGTTCATCACGTCCATTGCCAGCGAACCGAACTCATTGCGGTAGAGCATGATTCCCGACAGATCCGTCAGGTCCGCCGCAGCAGACAGCCTCGCGCGGTCGGCCACAGGGCGGATCGGCGACCATGGATTGGCTGGCCACACGGCCAGCGACGCGGGTTTACCGGCTTCCAGGCAGTCCAACGTGATCCGCGCCCGCGCGCATACCGGCTCGATCGCCGCCGCCAGAGCGCGCAAATCGCCTGCGCAGGCGACCCGATCCGCCCCCGACAGCCGGGAAGGGTGCGCCACCCTCTCTGCGAGGGCCGCCCGTTGCCGTTCAAACTCCAGGCGGCGGCCGGCGAGCTCCCGGACATCTCGATGATGCACGTCCCGCAGCTTCGTCTCGAGTTCGGCGAGCCTGTCGAGGAGCGAACGGACGGCGTCCATGTCGCGAAGAAACGGCTCGACGAACACCGACCGACGGCCCGAAAAGACTGTCGCCCCGGACGCATCCCGGACGACATAGCTGAAGACGAACGTTTCAGGGCCCTCACCGCGCACCAGGTACGGCAGAACGGCCGTGATGCGTTCCTCCCGACCCCGGGTCACATGGGTCTGGCGGGTCTCGCCCGGCGTGGCCTGAACCGCCAGTTCGATCACGAGCTCCTCGCGACGCGGGTTGGCCACAACCATTTCGAAGAGGTTGCGGCCGACGAACATGGGACCGTACGAGACCCATGCGGGCGACGGCGCCTCTGCGGGCCGCTCTGCGGGCAGCACGGAACCTCGCTGCGTGGGCGCAACGCGATACGCCCCCCAGAGCACGCGATGCCGGCGTCCGGCGTCTTCTCGGTACCACGAGTAGCACCCCACGCGGCCGTCCCCGTACGGGATCACCGCGCAAAGCCGGCCGCCCGCCTCGATCACCGTCGCCCCTCCATTGGTGGTCCCCGGCACATCCGTGATGTCCTCCTCCTGGCCGTCGGCGGACAGCAGATACATACGCGAGTCGTAACCGACCACCAGGACCTCGATCTGCCCATCGCCGTCGAAGTCCGCCAGCGATGGAGGCCGGCGGCACCGGTTCCGCACGTCGTACCGCCACCACAGCCGCCCATCCGACCCGAGACAGAAGCATTTCCCGCGAAGATCGACGAAGATGATCTCGAGCCGGCCGTCGCCGTCGATGTCCCCGCACGCGATCGACGAATCGATCTCGCCCGTGGCCGCAAATGACCAGAGCGGACGGCCGGCGGCGTCGAAGCTGCGCAAGCGGCCGTCGCGTCCCCCCACCACGATCTCGTAACCGCCTGCACCGTCCAGATCGGCGATGACCGGTCCCGAGCTGTTATCGCATCCAAGCTCCGCCACCCAGATAGGTCGGCCGGCCGCCGACAGGCACACCAGCTGGCCGGACCCCGTCGTAATCACGGTCTCCGCGCCCGGCTCCGGACGGAGGTCGGCCACGGCCGGCGGGCAGTGGAATCCCCCGGCAACCGCCCAGGTCCACCGCTCGACCCCTTCGCGAGACAGACATACCAGGTGTCCCGCGGCATCGCCGACAAGAACCTCGCGACTGCCGTCGCCGTCCAGATCCTCGGCCACTATCGTCGTACTGTTCCACGGCATGGACGAGCCGAGACGGTATTCCCAGAGGTTTTTCCGGCCGCCCAGGCACCTGACCACGCCGGCCTGGTCCACGACGAGAAGCTCCGCCGGGCCGTCCGAGAAGAGCTCCGCCGCCGTCGGAGGCGTGGAGAACACGCCGCCCAGATGCGCGCGGTGCACCGGCCGGCCGGCCGTGTCCCACACGACCACCAAGCCGCTGGTCGTGGTCATGACGAGTTCCTGACCAGGTTCCGGGTCGGCGTCCGCCCAGATGACGGAGGAGTCGCACGCTCCCGCGTCGAGTTGCCGCACCCAGACGGTCTCGACGGCTCCGGCGTTTGACGACAGGAACGCAGCCACCAGGAAACCTGGCGACATGCCCGGACGACGTACGAACCTCATGGCGAGAACCTCCGTTGAACGGACTTGCGCTGCGAGATGCAACATCGGACAATCTATCGCGCCGGGCTGGGATTGCCACCTGACGTGCCTGCGGCCGGCCGAAGTCGTTCGTAGCCGCACCAATCGAAAGCGACTACGCTATCGTCTGCGCGGCCCGGCACACCGGTAACCGGAGGTAACAAGATGCTCGTCTCAGGACGACCGCGGACGGCTGTAATCCTGGCCCACGGGTTGGGTACGCACTGTTTTCCCTTCGGCGGCGAGCGGGCTTTCCGTCCCAAGTACGCCCACGAAGTCGGCACGCTGCCGCTCGTCTGTCACGTCGTCCGGAGCGTTCAGTCGGCGGGCGTAGAACGGGTTCTCGTTGTGGCGGGCTTCCGGTCGGCGGCCGTTCACCGGGCGGTGGCCGGCTGCGGGCCGGACATCACTTCCGTCGACGTCCATGATTACGCACACGGCGATGCCCGGGCGCTGGCCGAGGCGATCCGGGCACGCGGTATCGCCGAGGACCTGCTCGTGGTGAACGGAGACGTGTTCGCCGACGGCGATGACCTGACCAAACTGGTCAGGACCTTTGGCGACGCACCGGGCTGTAGCGCGGCCCTCGTGGACGAACTGGATGAGAACGAGGACAAGCCGAGCTGGACCACGGTTCGCCTGAGCCGCGACGGGGGAGAGATCCGCGAAGTCTGCGGCCGGGTAGATGGCGAGCGGATCCGCCTCTCGGGAGCGTACGTCTTCCGCGCCGCAGACCTGGCCGCCCTCGCCGACCTCGCCGGCAGGCTGGAACGGGCATATCTGACGGAGATGCTCGGCCGGTTGCTGGCCGAGGGCAAGACGATCCGATCGGTTCACGCGGAAAGCCCGATCGTACACGTCGACCGCGCGTTCGATTACCTCGAAGCCAACCAGCTTGCCGTGGAACGCGCCGTCCAGCGGATCGCGACAGCCGAGGGAACCTACGTCTATGTGGGCGGCCAAGGCCGGCCCGACCCGCGCTTCATCTTCCCCGGGTGTCTCGTCAGCCCCGGAGCCCGGGTCGTCATGGAGGCGGACAGCTTCATCGGCCCGTACGAGTCCCGGGAGGCGCACCTCGATGCCCTTCGCGATCCGCCGGGCGGAGTGATCCCTATCCGCATCCGCGGCCATGTGCACGTCGGCCCGCGTTCCCGCATCGGTCTGAACGCACTGATCGAGGGAAACCTGGTCATCGGCGCAGACTGCGTCATCGAGGACGCCGTCATCGAGCCGGACGTACTCCTCGGCAATGGCGTGGTCGTCCGTCGCCATGCCGTCATCCGCAGTCGCTCCGTCTGTGGAGACAACACGCGGTTTGAGTGCGGGGCCGACTTCGAGGGCGTCGCCGGGAAGGGCACGATCTACATGCACCCCGGCCAGTGCTGGGTCGTGACGGGCGAAGGCTGCGACCTGGGCGCGGGAAACTTCTTCGGCACGTGGCGATTCGACAGCGGCATCTGCGTCTATCGCATCGGCGGGCGAAACGTAAGGCCGAAGAACGAACGCATCGGCAACGCCTGCTACCTGGGCGACGGCTCCCGGACCGGGGTCGGCGTCATGTTCGCCCCGGGCACCCGGGTCGGCGCCGACTGCATGCTCGGCATCGGGCTGCTGGCCGGCGGGGTCTTGGAGGCCGGCCAGTCCTACCTGCCCCGACAGGAGGCGACGCGCGTCCGCACGGGGCTTCTGACCCGCAGAAAACGGCCGGATTGACCCGACCCCGGCCGGAAGATCCCGACAAGACCCGCGGCCGGGCCGACGGCTTTGTCCCGTGGGCACGCAAGATCCTCGGGACAGCGACCGGCGTGCGCATCACGTCCCTCGGGGTGTGTTCGCGGGCGGCCCTCACCAGAACACGATGTAGAAGGCCGCTACACCGGCCACGAGAGCGGCGCTGAGCGCAAGGATCCTCCGCGACGGGACCAGCGGGAAGTCCGTGCGGACCGGCAGGGCTTTCGGCTCCCGCTGCGGACTCCAGACCGTGATGACCGTCATGATCGCCAGGATCACGACGAACGTAATCGCCATGCGATTCAGGAATGCGATCTGCCCGAATCGCCAGTGCAAGAACCCATACACCGGAGCGGTGAGGACGAGCGCCGCGATGCCCGCCGCGGCCGGCGCCCGGCGGACCGCGAAGCCGAAGACGAACGCCGCCAGTATCCCCGGTGAAATGTATCCCTGAAACTCCTGAATGTACCGGAAGACGCCCCCGAATCGGGGGTCCGTCAGATTCGGCGCTATCAGGCATCCGATGAGCATGAACACCACGGTCATGATCCGCCCCTGCACCACGACGGCCTGGGGCGAAGCGTCCGGAACCCAATGCCGCTTGTAGAGGTCGATCGTGAAGATCGTCGCGGCAGAATTCAGCAGCGACGCGAGGCTGCTGATGACCGCCCCGGCCAGCGCCGCCAGAATGAACCCCCGCAGCCCCGCCGGCACCACATGGCGGACCAGCACCGGATACGCGCGATCCGGCGAGGAGAGCTGATCCCCATAGAGCTGCCAGGCGACGATCCCGGGCATCACGATCGCAAACGGAACCAACAGCCACAGAAGTCCGGCGAAGAGGATCCCCAGTTGACCCTCCTTCAGACTGCGGGCCGCCAGGGTGCGCTGGACGATGAACTGGTTTACGCCGCAGTAGTACAGGTTCGGGATCCACAAACCGATCACCAAGGCCGTCCACGGGAGCTCCGGATGATCCGCCGGCAGAACCATATGCAGCTTGTCCGCACTGGCCTCCAGGAACCGCCCGAGGCCGCCGCACGCGCGAAGGCCCAGCCCCAGCGTCACCAGTCCCCCCACCAGCAGACCGCCACCCTGGATCAGGTCGGCCCACACGACCGCCGAAAGCCCGCCCCACGCCGTGTACAGGGCGGCCACGCCTCCGATCATCCACACCGCCCCGGTCAGGCGGATTCCGAAGATCGTATGGAGCGTGAGCGCCCCGGAGAACAGAACGGCCGTGATGCTCACCGCCACATAGATCACCATCGTGTAGGCGGCCATGATTGAACGCGCCGCAGGGCAGTACCGGTATTCCAGGTACTCCGGAAGCGTGTAGATCCCGGCCCGCAGGAAGCGCGGCAGAAAGACGAGCCCCGCGAACGTGATCGCCACGATGCCCAGAAGCTGATAGCCGGCCACAGCCAGCCCCACGTTGCCGGCGGCGCTCCCGCTCATCCCCACGAACTGCTCCGTGGAGATGTTCGCGGCCACGATGGAAACGCCGATCAACCACCACCGCAGGGTGCGACCGGCCAGAAAATACTGGGCCCCGTCGGCCTTCCGGCGGCTGCGCGTCAGACCGAGTGCCACCACCAGGCCGAAAAACGCGGCGATGACCGCCAGATCCAGCAGCCCCAGAGGCATGGCACACCCCTCGCCGGCCGGGCCCTGCGATGACCCGATCCCACGGAAGGCGCTCCCCCTACTCGAACCCCGGCCCGTTGTCCAGGCGCCGTCGCCGCGTCCCGCGCCGCCCCTCGCCGCGGGGCTTGATCCTGCCGGGCGGTCGCGATACCGTTCGTGCATG
>Ga0209162_1000336_pt1 | contig 52255 bp, 37 predicted proteins | sample YNPNPMetaG_FD_187121 | JGI IMG/M metagenome (GOLD analysis project Ga0209162, IMG submission 187121) | Anoxygenic and chlorotrophic microbial mat microbial communities from Yellowstone National Park, USA - YNP NP MetaG (SPAdes) (version 2) ...
ATCTGCATACCACAAACCGATCAGGTCAGACAGCGCATTGAGTCAGTTATTGGCCAGTGTCGTTCAATCAGTTGTGATGCCTACGATATTGAGAGTCTGGTCAAGGCGCTTGATGAAGAGCTGGCAAATCAGCAGGGCACTGACCTTATTTTTAACCTTACTGGCGGCACCAAAGCGATGGTACTGGCGACAAATCAGGTGGCAATGAAGCGTGGTGCGCGGGTTGTTTATCTCGAAAGTGAGCGCACTCAGAACGTCCTTTATGAATACCGTTACGATAACCAGCAAACGTTGCGTTTGCAAGGAAGGACTGTATTACCAACGCTTATAACTATCGAACAATTTCTTGATGCCCACATCGGCAAGGGGCAATGGCAGGAGGCAGGTCCCTCGAAAGATATTGGCGGTGCCTTTGAACAGACGGTTGCCGATGCGATACGGGCCAGACTGTCGCAGGCTGAGGTAAAACAAGGGATCAAGTTCCTGGGAAGTAATGGGCGACCACAGGTAGATCTGGATATTGTTGTGCGCTGTGGTAATCAATTTGCCCGTATTGAGTGCAAATCACAAGGAAAGACAACCACGCTGGACGCGGCGAAGCAATTGAACCTGGTGAGCGAGCTGCTCGGCGTGTATACGCGAAAGTTCATCGCTCTGAGTAACGAACCGAATCCTGACCATCAGGCGGTTTATGGAGCAACGCGCACGCAGGTGATAGTGTTGAAGAGTTTTGATGGTCAGAACCTGTCTGCGAATGATCAGCAGCAATTGGCTGACACGATTGCGCAGACTATCGGATGCCAATAGACAAACCTAGGAGTGCGAGCTTCTGGTCCGTGTCTTGATATGACAGGGAATAGTATTTTGAACCACCCTGAGAGTGTGAGCCTCTAGCCCGCATCTCCCCTTGCAAGCAGAGGATGGGATTAGAAACCGCTCCTACTACTTATCAACAGTGACAAAACTGCCCTACCCACTGTTCGGGTAGGGCAGCAGATTGAGACCGGAGGCGAGAGGGGGTTACGTGTCAGAGTGATTGACGACCGGCGGTTGTGGACGCGGTGATGGATGCGGTCGTGTCCCCCACAACGATTGGAGATACTGACGTGCACCATCGGTGCGCCGATCCAGCAGCATAATAAAGCGACTCGCATTTGCTAAGCCAAGACGTTCAACCAACGCTGCCCATCCTTCCTCGATCAACCGAGTCTCAGATTGATTCATCGCATCTGCTCCTTAACTAATTGTAGGTCGGCCTCGACCATCATCTGCACCAGTTCGGTAAACGAGGTGCGTGGTTGCCAGCCAAGCTTTTTGCGCGCTTTACTAGCATCACCGATCAGCAGGTCTACTTCAGCCGGACGCATAAAACGCTGATCGATGACCACATAATCGCGATAGTCAAGACCAACATAACTAAACGCCAACTCGCAGAACTCTCGTACCGAATGAGTTTCACCGGTTGCAATCACATAATCGTCGGGCTGATCTTGTTGGAGCATCAGCCACATGGCTTCAACGTAGTCACCGGCAAACCCCCAATCACGGCGGGCTTCGAGGTTGCCCAACCGTAGCTCTTCATCGAGCCCTAGTTTGATCCGTGCGACGCCGTGCGAAATCTTGCGAGTGACAAACTCAAGCCCGCGTCGTGGACTCTCGTGGTTAAACAGAATGCCTGATGTTGCATGCATGCCGTAGCTTTCACGGTAATTAACCGTAATCCAGTGACCGTATACCTTGGCAACCCCATACGGGCTGCGGGGGTAAAATGGGGTCGTTTCCTTCTGCGGCACCTCCACCACTTTGCCGAACATTTCACTGCTCGACGCCTGGTAAAACCGAATTTCTGGGTCAACAATCCGTACCGCATCCAGTAACCGTGTGACGCCAAGGGCGGTGGTTTCACCGGTAAAGACCGGTTGGGGCCAGGATGTCTGAACGAAGGACTGGGCGGCCAGGTTGTAGACTTCGTGCGGGCGATGCTCGCGCAAGATGTGAATCAGCGATACTTCATCGAGCAAATCGCCACTGACAAGCGTAATTTTGTCTTGAATATGTTTGATACGCTCGAAATTGACAGTACTGGAACGGCGTACCATGCCGATCACTTCATACCCTTTTCCGAGTAGAAATTCAGCAAGGTAGCTTCCATCTTGGCCGGTAATACCGGTGATTAACGCACGTCTTGGAGCCATTGTTCACATTCCTCTCACATTAGCAGTATAAAACACCGCTGAGTGCCGTCACTCACGGTTGGGCAAACGGTGCTACTATACAATGAAATCGGTTGTGTGTCTGCTAAGTGAGTTACCATTGCCTGTATGAACGAACCAATTGGTCAACGGATCGCCCGTTTGCGCAGCGAACTCGGTTAGACTCAGCAAGAGCTGGCTGAGCGGCTCGCCATTTCTCGGGTTGCAGTGTCTCATGTCGAATTGGGGCTATCGATGCCTGAAGAGCGTACCATTACGCTATTGGCCGGTTTGTTCAAGCGCGAGCCGCTACAACTCGTTGCCGGTACCGATTATCCACCGGCGCGTGCCGAACGATTACCGTTTGTTGTATGTCGCTACACTGAAGTTGAACTGCAACTTGCCCTGTTGGCGTGCGATCAAGAATGGATCGCGCAACGAGGGCAAGTTGCCGCCGCTCGGGCAGCCGTCATTCTTGACGAGTGGCGTATCCGGCTTGAACGCCTCGCCCAGGAAACGCTCGACCAACGCGAATGGGCGTTGATCGCCGCTGCTCGTCGCAGCCTGGATCGCTGATTTACAATTCACCGCACGCAGCGGCGACTGCTTTCTGTGCACCTTCGGCCAACGTTGCTGCTGGAATGAGCTTCGATTCGGCTAATAATGCCCGTCCTGCCTCTTCATTCGTTCCTACCAACCGCGCTACCATTGGGACATTCGTTGGTACCTCTTCCAGCGCAGCAATAATGCCGCGGGCGACTTCATCAACTCTGGTGATGCCACCGAAGATATTGAATAACACTGCCTTGACATTCGGGTCAGAGAGAATGATCTGTAAGGCCGTCTTGACTTTCTCTTTGCTGGCACCGCCACCAATATCCAGAAAGTTGGCCGGCTCGCCACCTGATAACTTGATGACGTCCATTGTTGCCATCGCCAGACCGGCGCCATTGACCATGCAGCCAATATTGCCATCAAGTTTAATGTAGGTGATATTGGCTTCGCGAGCACGACGTTCGGCTTCCGGCTCAGCCGAGGGATCGTGCAATGCTGCCAGCTCGGGATGGCGGAAGAGGCCACTCTCATCGAGCAGCACCTTCGAGTCAAGTGCGAGCAGGCTACCGTCCGCCTTTATCACCAGCGGATTAATTTCAGCCAGTGATGCGTCAGACTCAACAAATGCTCGATACAGAGCACTGGCAATCTGTGCAAATTGTCTGGCCTGCTTACCATCGCGCAGACCGATGCGAAATGCCAGCTCGCGGGCCTGGAAGTCGAGCAGGCCCATTGTCGGGTGAGCGGGAATCTTTACAATCGCTTCAGGCTTGGTTTTGGCAACTTCTTCAATCTCAACCCCACCTTCAGCCGAGGCAATCATCATCACTCGTTTGCTGCCGCGATCCAGGATCGCTGAAAGATAGATTTCGCGTTCGTAGCTAACCGCTTCTGCAACAAGCACTTTTTCGACCGTTAACCCTTTAATGTTCATGCCAAGGATTTGCCCAGCTACCTGCTCTGCTTCGGCTGGGGTTTGGGCCAGTTTGACCCCACCTGCTTTGCCTCGTCCACCAACGTGGACCTGGGCTTTAACGACGACCGGTCCCCCGATCTGTTCGGCAATCGCACGAGCTTCTGTCGGCGTAACGGCGACTCCACCGCCGGTTACCGGAATACCGTAGCGTGCCAGCAGGTCACGAGCCTGATATTCATGCAACTTCATGCAACGTCTCCACTGCCCGAATTCGGATGCGGTTCCTTAGTCAGGAATATTCATACTGCACCGATCTTTGCAAGATAACTGTGCGCATAGTAGCACAGGGATCGTCGAGCTGTCAAACATTTTTCCTGTGCAAAGCCTGTGCATGAGATTGATCTTTGCTGTATTCCATGGGTTGTTGAGGCTTCAAAGAGTGCAACGAAATGTTTGACACTACCATGATTCCGACCGAGCATTGTTGGCAGGTCACAGACCTCTATGCCGGTTTGCAGCGGAACCATTAAATGAATTACTCACGGACTAGTAATGCGAGCGGCCAGCGGCACAGAATATCGGCTAATGCCAGCCCTGGGCCGGTCGGATGATTGGCAGTGTTCAGATGTTCGCCGGTAAACAGATTGTAGTAACGGGTGCCGGGAGCAACCTCCGGTAGTGGTAGCCACGTTTCACGCCATAGCTCACCGATAGGTGGGATTTCACGACCATCACTGAGGCGAGCAGTCAGCCGAGGAGCGACGACTACGACTTCCCCGGCTGTTGGATGCCGGCGGGCAAAGGCGATCACGTGTGCAGCGGCTATGCCATTGGCGTACAATGGCAGGTATGCACCAGACATGAAGAGTTCGGGGCGTTCACGGCGGAACTCAAGCGTCGTTGCTATTGTGTAGAGCTTGATCCGCCCGTCAGCGGCTGTGGTCAGTAGCTCGGCCGCTAATGCAGCGGTATCACACATTGCCCGCCGCTGACGTAACTCTTTCAGGAGCTGTGCCCGTTGCCGGAAATCAACCGGTCGCCGATTATCAGGATCGACCAGGCTGAAATCCCATAGCTCGCAACCCTGATATAGATCGGGTACGCCGGGGGTGGTCATTCGTACCAGCGTTTGTGTCAGGCTGTTAAACCTGCCAAAAAAGGCGATTCGATTAGCAAATGCGTCGAGGCTTTCAAGGAAGCGCCGCGAACGACGGGGATCAAGAATGCCGGTGACAAACCGTTGAACAGCAGCATCGTACTCGACGTTTGGATTGATCCAGCTTGTGTTGACTTTCGCCTCACGGGTGGCTTTTTCCATGTACGTCGCTATCCGTTTGGTAAAGTCGGTTAGATGTTCCATGCCCTCCCAAGTGCCAACCAGTGTCTGATAAAGGAGATATTCATCGTTCCGACTCGGTGCAGTGCCTCCCTCAATTGTGCTTCGTTTGGCATTGTTGAGGCGGCTCCAACGGATGATATGCCGTCGCCACTCGTCAGGTAGCTCGCTCAGTACGCTGATGCGCGCACGGACATCTTCACTCCGTTTGGTATCGTGAGTTGAGGTAGTTACCATACTGTGCGGCCAGCGTTGCAGGCGTTCCTGGGCTGCCTGGTGTAGTTCGGCGACATCACAACCAAAGAGTTCTGGATGCCCGCCCACCTCATTGAGGGCTACCAGACGGTTGTAGACATAAAATGCGGTATCCTCCACTCCTTTTGCCATCACCGGCCCGCTGAGCTGCTGAAACTTCATAACGAACCGTAGGACCTCGGCATGGGCTTCAGGGGCAAAGTGATGCAGATTCCGCAAGAGCAATGTCTCTTCAAGAAAATCGAAGAGCTGCGCTGCAGTGCGCGGATTTCGCCGTTTGGCCTCGTGCACCGCATGGCGAATTGCCTGTTCATCGCGCTCTCTGACAACGCCATCCGTGCTGATGTACGTTCGATAAACCGGCATCGCCGCAATCACTTCACGGATGGCAAAGGTTAGGCTGTTGAGCGTGAAATCGCGATAACGACGTGTGTGTTCGCAGAGCCGATCTAGTAAATGGCTAAGGGTGTTAACTTCACTGGCCAGCGAGACCAGCATGATCTCTTTCTTCTTGCTGTTGACCAGGTTGGCGAAGGTTGGCTGTGGTCCAACAAACTGGGTATAGAGGCGATTAAATGCGCGCTGACTGCTGCGATCAATCAATACGCCACCGATCTGATTGAGAAAATCATAACCGGTCGTGCCGGCGACTGCCCAATCAGACGGCAGTTGTTCGCCATGGCTCAGGATTTTCTCGGCTACCACGTAGAGCGGCCAGCGACGCTCTCCCCGTTCAGCTTGTGCGAGGCGTTGCCGAATTTGTTCATCTAAATCGGGTGGCGCACTACCACCAAAGCGAATTGCGGCGACGTAGCGTAGATAGCTCTCTTGCAATTGGCGAAAGTACGCTGCGGGTTGCCACAAACCATCGGGGTGATCGATCCGAGCACCGGTAGCAATGCCTTCTGCCAGTAAGCGGAGAGATAGATCGTGAGTGGTTTGCAGCACTTCGGGCAATTCGACTCGAATTGCAGCCAGATCGTTGATGTCGAAGAAGCGTCGGTAGTTGATCTCCTCAGTGGCTACCCGCCAGAATGCCAGCCGATACGATTGACGAGCGATCAGGGCATCGAGGAGGTCGAAGCTGTGGGGATCAGAAGGATTTCCGTTGTAATCGGCCAGTGCGCGCTCAATCATACGTCGTACCGGCTCGCTGGTAGACATCAGCGTTGCGATACGACGTTTCACAACTTCTTTTTCGCGATTACGCTCGATCACGCGCTCAGGTGTCGTTTCGTGACGCGACGGTAAGTAACCGATGGCGGTGATGATGCTCTGTAACTCGATTGCGTCGGGATGATCCGTTCCCAGCTCATTCAACAGATCATCGAGGCGATGGGCAAGAATGTCAGCGTAGCTCCGTGGATTAAGGGGGAAGCGATGTTCCCAGTAACCGAGACTAAAGCCACCATCATCGTCGTAGTATAACCGTAACTCGCCGCGTTCGAGAATCACGCCGTACTGATCGCCGAGTACCGGTAGCAAGACTTTCCCGTACAATTCAGGTGGTACCGGTTCCCAGTCAATATCGAAGTAAGGAGCATAGATCGAGCTTGGCCCATTTTCTAGGACATCGCGCCACCAGACATTTCGTGGATCGCCGATTCCCATATGGTTGGGAACAATATCGAGGATCAGGCCCAACTGATGGGCACGTAGCGCAGCAACAAGACGGTCAAACGCTTCCTGCCCACCTAATTCAGGATTGAGTTGAGAGTGATCGGTTATATCGTAGCCGTGACGGCTACCGGTACGTGGTGTGAGAATGGGTGAAAAGTAGAGATCGCTTATGCCGAGATCGGCAAAATAGGGCACGAATGTAGCAACGTCCGCAAAAGTGAAATCGGCGTTAAGCTGTAATCGGTACGTAGCGCGTGGAATGTGTGGGTCTGTATCTCTCATGGTGCTCCTGGTGGCAGGCGAAATCGTAATTTGACGCCCAACGCCCGGAACAGGCGTAGCCATGTATGGGCATCAGCATACCCTTCACCTGCCTCTGCGTTCATCTGCGGATACACTGTTTGTAATAGTGCGTAGTACGTATTTTGAGCGTGCCAGACATCAACCTCAAAAGGTAATGTCCGTGCCAGACCAACAGCAGCATCAAGCTGACTTAAGAGATTCCGGTCGCCGGGTGTGCGCTGGAATCGTTCACCAATCGAGCGGATAGTACGCGAGAGGGCATAGCTCAAGCCAGCACTATCGAGCGTTACTCCCGAACGTTGTGCTTCGCGAAGCAGACTGTTGATCCGATCGAAATCGAGCGGTTCGCTCTCGAAGAGGCGACGAAGTTCGGTGTTGATGGCAAATTCAGCAGCGATTTGAAACTCACGCGGTACTGGCATCCCTATGCTGGCCAGAAAGCGCATCAGCGGCGCATGGTTTTCATAAATCTGGCGATAGGCTGCCTCGGCTTCCGCCAGACTCGACGTGAGGATGCGTTGCAGGATTTGACGCTGCTCATCACCGAACAATAGCTTGAGCGAATACTGTTCCTGACCAAAATTCCGATCAACCATTCGGATCACGCCGGGAATATCAGCGCGCAGAAAGAGTTCGCTCAGCTCTTCAACTAATTGGCGATACGATGCTTCACCTTGATATTCTCGGACACCGCCCGAAATGTTGTGATCGCCCAGATGTAAGACGCCGAAACTGAGCCGTGTTGAATCGCCGGTGATCGTTGACTGGATACGAATTCGACCCAGGGCCAGCCGTGATTTTCCGGCTAACAACAGGTGATAATCTTCGCGATCAACCGTATAGGCGTAGATCTGTTCGCGTTCGCTGACGCCGTTGAAGAGTGTTTTCATGGCGTAGTGTGCACCTACTTTGCGAAGATTAACCATCGCCGGACGCACGTGACGTTCGTAGAGATCACGGCCATTGCCACGGGCCGGTATGTTACTACGGGCCTGCGCGAGTCGGTCGAGAAATGCCGGCTCAACATCTTCACCAAATAACTCGTGCGCCAGTTGGATGGCACGACCGGCGTACATCATAATCTGGATCGTTTCGATTCCACTCAGATCGTCAAAAAACCAGCCACAGGAGGTATACATCAGCATCAGGTGACGCTGCAATTCCATCAACTTCAATACGGCAATACGCTGGTCTTCATCGAGCCGGCCACGTCCGTGACGCCCGATAAATGCGGCCACATTCTCTGGCAAGCGATCCAGGATCACGTTGATGTAGTCGTCGCGCGCTGCCCACGGATCGAGGAGGAGGCGACGGGCAAAGCCCTCGAAGCGTGGTGCAAGCGTATCACGTAACCAGTCGAGGGCTTGTCGTAGCGGAGCACGCCAGGCCTGGTTCCAACCCGGATTACCGCCGGTATTACAGCCACAATCGCTTATCCAGCGTCCAACACCGTGCGCACAGCTCCACGAGGTCCGTTCAATAATCTGGACTTCATGCGTTGGTCGATACTGCTGTAAATACGCGGCATAATTGGTCAGTTTCGCCAGTTTGGTCTCTTCGATATAATGCAGTGCATACGCCAGCGCCATATCACCATGACGATGGTGATGACCGTAGGTTTCGCCATCGGTTGCGATATGCGCCAGTTGTGGCCATGGTCGCTGATCATTGAAGATACCGGCCAGCCGATTGGCAAAACCAACCCCGCTGCTCAACAGGCGCTCGAATGCGACGGCACGCGCCACCGGGCCATCGTAGAAGAAGACCGTAATCGATCTCCCTTCCGGTAACTTCACCAGATACGGCTGAGTCGGGTCGATCCGCCCCCCACTCACGTCATGCCAGATCATTTCCCCGATTTTGCGCACATGACTGGCCTGGGTTGGCGCCAGAATCGTAAAGCGAATGCCGTGAGCGGCCATAATGTCGAGGGTTTCCAGATCAACAGCCGTTTCGGGGAGCCACATTCCTTCGGGATAACGGCCAAACCGATACTTGAAGTCTTGAATCCCCCAGACGACTTGCGTTACCTTGTCACGCCGTGAGGCCAGCGGCATAATGATATGGTTGTAACACTGAGCCATCGCCGAACCAGCTCCGAAATAGTGCTGACTCTCGCGGTCGGCAGTTAAGATTGCCTGATACACCTCCGGTGCATGCTCTGCCAGCCACGTTAGTAACGTTGGGCCAAAATTGAAGCTGATCCGACTGTAGTTATTTACAATCCGCACAATCTGGTTCTGACTATCCAGGATGCGCGAAGCTGCATTTTGTTCGTAGCACTCGGCGGTAATGCGCTCGTTCCAATCGTGATAGGGGTATGCCGAGTCTTGCTGTTCAATCGCTTCTAACCACGGATTTTCACGCGGTGGTTGATAAAAATGGCCGTGAATGCAAATCAGCCGCTCGGCCATACAACAACTCCATATTTGTACAGACGACTATTCCTTATGAAGTCGCTGTTAACAGTACGGCACTATAGCCAGCACAGGTGACGGTCGTTCCGTTGAGGGTTGCAAATGCCGGATCAGCACTGTCGAGCCGGATATGCCATCCGCCGCCAGGAAGATCAATCTGATCCGGATCAGGGCCAAAATTGAGTATCAAACAGATTGAAGGCCATTCTACCACGATTACCCGACTCTGTATCCTGGTACGCGGCCGTTGCCGCAAGCCGGGTAGTGCCCGTCGCAGTGTTAACAGTTCGCGGTAGAAGGCTTGATGGGCTGCATGTCGCCCACTGGTACGTAAGGCCTGATTCAATTTCGAGCGCGCAAATGTTGCCGGGTCTTGCGGGTCGGGTACTTCCTGGCCTGGTGTCAGGAAACCGGCAAATTCTCGTTTTCTACCTTCACGTACACCGGCGATCAGTGCCGGATTGCTGTGATCGGTAAAATATTGGAATGGCGCTGTCTCGTTGTACTCTTCACCCATGAAGATTAACGGTGTATATGGACTGAGTAGCACAGTTGCCGCTGCCAGGCGTAGTTGCGCTTCGGTCAATGTCGCTCCCAGGCGGTCACCGAGTGCTCGATTCCCGACCTGATCGTGATTTTGCGCGAAGACAACAAACTGTTCAACCGCCAGATCGGCAGGATCACGGCCAAACCGACGGCGGGCATGGGGTGAATATTCGCCGGCAAAGACGAAACTCCGCTTAAGTGCAGTTGCCATCTGCTCGATGCTTCCGAAACCTTCGTAATAACCTTTCTGTTCTCCGGTCAACAGTGTATGGAGTGCGTGATGAAAATCATCTGACCAGACACCGGTCAGACCATAGCCACCGCGTGCCTTGGGAAGGGCAAAACGCGGATCGTTCAACGGATGCTCGGCAAAGAGATACGCTGGACGCCCCAGCCGTAATGCCTGCTCTTGAACCCGATCAGCCAGCTCTTCGAGCACATGGTAGGGCGACATGTCGAAAATGGCGTGCGTTGCATCGAGACGCAATCCATCAATGTGGTATTCACGGAGCCATTCGAGCGCGTTTTCGATGATCAACCAGCGTACCAGATCACTCTCAGGGCCGTCGTAATTTATCGCCGCTCCCCACGGTGTCCGGTAGCGGTCGGTAAACGCCGGGGGTGCAATATCCCACAGATAGTTGCCTTCCGGGCCAAAATGGTTGTAGACCACATCGAGAAAGACGGCCAGACCGTGTGCGTGCGCAGCATCAACCAGGCGCTTTAGCCCCCTTACGCCGCCGTAGGTAGTGTGTGGCGCGTACAGATACACCCCATCGTATCCCCAATTACGCACGCCGGGAAAGTGTGCGACCGGCATGAGCTCAATCGCAGTTATTCCCAGATCACGCAGGAATGGCAGGTAGGGGATGATCGCCTCAAAGGTTCCTTCTGGGGTGAAGGTACCGACATGAAGTTCGTAAATGACCAGATCGGCAAGCGCAACGCCTTGCCACCCTTCATCGTGCCAGACGAAGTGATGATCGATCACTGCCGACGGGCCATGGACGCCTTCGGGCTGACAGCGCGAGGCCGGATCGGGCCGCTCGCGGCTCCCATCGATCCGGTAGCGATACCGAGTTCCTGGTGGAGCGGTTGTGACGACGTGCCAGCAGTCATAGCCAATCGGCTGCATTGGGATCGTCTGGAGCATCGGATCGAGGAGGACCAGTTCTACTCGATGCGCCGATGGCGCCCACAAGGTAAAAGCCGTTGTACCATCGGCACGGTAGATCGCACCGGGTAAGGGAAGATGAAACATTGGCGTCTCCCTTTGTCGATCTGTTGACGGTGCATTGCGCTACTCCGTAGTAAAGGGGCGGGGCCAACCCACCCCGGATACTACTTAAACCAACGTTGCACCGGTAAGAGACACGCTCTGTGTGTGGTTACGAGACCCCTTTGCGCGGTTCTCTATCCACTGTATTTTAAGAACAATGCTCCCAGCGGCGGCAAACGCAACCGTAACGAAAATTCCCGTCCATGGCTCGGAACCACTTCGGCCATCACGCCGCCGGCATTCCCCTGACCACTCCCCCAATAGTACTCAGAGTCGCTGTTCAGGAGTTCACGCCACCAACCACCGAACGGCACCCCAATCCGATAATCTTCACGAACGACTGGTGTAGCGTTGAGAACGATCAGAATGTGTTCACCCGAACGGCTCTTGCGCAAGAAGCTGTAAACACTGGAGTCGGCATCATTGGCATCGACCCATTCAAAACCGCGTGGATCACAATCTAGCTCGTGCAGTGCCGGCTCGGTGCGGTAAAGGCGGTTGAGATCGCTGATCAAACGCTGCACTCCCTGATGCGAAGGGAACATCAGTAAATGCCAGTCGAGACTAGTATCGTGCGACCATTCCCGCCATTGTCCGAACTCACCACCCATAAAGAGCAATTTTTTGCCAGGCTGAGCGAACATGTAACTGTATAGCAAGCGCAAATTGGCAAACTTTTGCCAGACATCACCCGCCATTTTATCAAGGAGCGATCCCTTGCCGTGCACCACCTCGTCGTGTGAAAGGGGCAGCACGTAGTTTTCGCTGAACATATAGAGACCACGGAAGGTTAGCTCGTTGTGGTGAAAGCGACGATAAATCGGATCGCGGCGGAAATACTGAAGCGTATCGTGCATCCAGCCCATATCCCACTTGAAACCGAACCCTAACCCACCGACATAGACCGGACGTGAAACCATCGGCCAGGCAGTGCTCTCTTCGGCAAATGTCTGCACATCAGGATAATATTTGTAGATTTGGGTGTTCAACTCGCGCAGGAAGCTAATGGCCTCTAGATTTTCATTTCCACCATATTCGTTCGGAATCCACTCGCCGGGGCGACGTGAGTAGTCAAGGTAGAGCATACTTGCTACGGCATCAACCCGCAGCCCATCGATGTGAAACTTATCGAGCCAGCAAATGGCCGAACTGATCAGGAAGCTGCGTACTTCGTTCCGACCGTAGTTGTAAATGTAGCTCCCCCAATCGGGATGATACCCCTTGCGTGGATCGGCATGTTCGTACAGATGGGTGCCATCGAAATATGCCAGGCCGTGACCATCGGTGGGAAAATGGCTGGGTACCCAGTCGAGGATGATACCGATCCCGTGTTGATGCAGGTAATCTACAAAGTACATAAAATCTTGCGGTGTTCCGTAACGGCTGGTTGGCGCAAACATACCGGTTGATTGATACCCCCACGATCCGTAGAAGGGATGTTCGGTAACCGGCAACAATTCGACGTGGGTAAACCCACATTCCTTCACATGCTCAGCCAGCTCGTGGGCCAGTTCGCGATAATTGAGTGGACGGTTGTCCTCTTCTGGCTTGCGCCGCCACGAACCGAGGTGCACCTCGTAGATAGAAATCGGGGCGTCAAACCGATGACGCCGACCGCGTTCACTCATCCACTGCTGATCCGACCAGGTGTAGTTGCGATCCCAGACGATAGCCGCCGTCTGCGGGGCTACTTCAAAGTAACTTCCGAAGGGATCGGTCTTGTCTTCACGGTAGCCGTAGTAGCGTGAAGCGATATGGAACTTATAGCGCATTCCTTTGCTGACGTGCGGGATAAAACCTTCCCATACACCCGAAAATCCACGCTGGCGCAGCGGATTGGCGCCGGCATCCCAGTTATTCCAATCGCCAATCACGGCCACGTATTCCGCATTGGGCGCCCACACCGCAAAATAGGTACCTGCAACGCCGTCAATCGTTACCGGTTGAGCGCCAAACTTATCGTACAGTCGGTAATGGGTTCCCTGATTGAACAGGTAGATGTCATCTTCACTGAGAATGCTGGTCATCATCGCTCGTGTTGCTGCTGAGGGTTCTTCACCGCCGGCCATCGGTGAGTCTGATGCGGTTGCAACCGTTGTCGGCACTGTATCCTCACCTGGTACCCGCTGTTTACGACGGGGTCGTTTTGGTTGTTCGGTATCACTCATCGCAAGCTCCTTGTAGATGTTCGGTAGTTCACCGTTGGCTCAGTAGTACGTACTGTCCACGGTTATTCTTCAATCTGGCGTAAGATACCGTTGATCGGGATCGGTAGCCAGTCGGGACGATTGTTCATTTCATAGTTCAGTTCGTAGATAGCTTTTTCGACTACAAACGTCTCAAGCAGGATTTCGAGATCGCCTGGATCGTTTGGAATAAAAGCTTCGTGAGCGGCAGTTGTCAAATATCCATCGAGAAAAGCGACACAAACCCAAAAGCTCCAGAAATCGGCCCAACGCTGTAGACGTTCAATTTCGTCAGGGTTGTTAAGTGTACCATCGCGGGTGTAGAGCGCAGCATACGCCGCGTACTGGTATGAGCGCAACATACCGGCGACATCGCGTAACGGCGAGCGCTTGATCCGTCGTTCACTGATCGGACGTAACGGCTCACCTTCAAAATCGATAATCATATAATCTTTGCCGGTGAAGAGCACCTGTTCGAGATGGTAATCGCCGTGTATTCGTGTCCGGATCGTCTCTATTTTGTCGCCAGTGATACGTTGGAGCCTGGTCAGTAGCAGTTCTTCGCTCTGGATAATCCGCTCAGCCGCTGGTCGTACCGAAGCTGGAAGTGACGGCAGTAGTTTACGCAAGTCTTGAAAGGTGCGTCCGATCAAGCTGCGCACGCTTTGATAGATCGACCGTTGATACAGGGTAGAGAATGGTTCGGGCGCCATTGCCGGACCGCTTCCTTTTGCCAATGCCTGGTGCATTTCAGCCGTGCGCTGACCGAGCAACCGTGCCGATTCGAGATAACCACCGATCAGCTCTTCGGCCAGCGCCGGAGGTTGCTGGCGAGCGGCAGTCAATAAACTGGCAACTCCTGTCTTGAGCAGCGGAGGCGTTATATCTGGCCGGGTCAGAACGGTATCGTAGTAGCGACGTACCACATCGAGCGCATAATCGAAGGCGTCACCCTCATTCTGCACATACCCTTGCACGATCGCCAGCGTCAGAGGTTCATCTTTTCCACGCAGGTATTCGATAAATCCGGCTACCGGTGGCGTGTGCGGGAAGCCCACCTCTTCGGTCAAAAAACGACCTAACTCTAAATCAGGATTACGTCCTGGCTCAATTTTGCGGAAGAGCTTCATTATCAATCGATTGCCGAAATTGATCGATGAATTGCTCTGCTCACCGCGTACTATATTCGGTTCAAGACCATCGCTGCCACTTAACAACTTCCGCAGGGCGCGTGTCGTGCCACCGACCACCTCCCCGCCCCGTTCACCGTGCAATCGGCGCCGTCCGATGGTCAATTCTAGCAGCGCAGACGCAAAGCGTCGTTCACCCAACGGATCGTAGAGAATACCGGCCTCGACACGGCGGCCAACACGCAAACGGGTGATCACCATGTGTCGTTGATCGGCCAGAATCTGATCGGCTCGCTCACCCTCAGCATAAGCCATCGGCAACATGTAGGTTTCCGGCCCACCTTCGACATACTGTACCTGCAAGAGGGTCAGATATGCCGGGCCGCCGGCATAGTCGAGACGGACAAACTCAGCGATATTGACCTGTTTGATCTTGCGCGTTTTCGCACCAAACCAGCGACGATAGCGGAGATAATCGGGTAAAACCTGCTCAAGTCGAGTCTGCCGACCATCGTAAAAGATGGCATCCCACTCGATCGCATCAACCGGGATTTCGACCAGCTCAGTTTCAGGCTGCGGCTGTGCCAATCGTACCCCTTCTACACGCTGTGGTACCAGGGTAAACCAATAGAAACTGTGGGGGCCGAGGGTAAAGAAATAGGGCTGATCACCAATCGGTGGGAATTCGATCTGACCAAACAACTCGACTGGCATCAGACCACGGTACGGCGAGAGATCAAGCTCGACCCCCTGCACAAATCGCGAGAGATTAAAGACGGCCAGTAAAATCTGGTCGGTCGTTTTGCGCAAGAAACAGAGCACTTTGCGGTTGTCGGGATAGAGAAATTCGAGGGTACCGCGTCCGAATGCGGCGTAACGTTTTCGCAATGCTATCAAGCGCTTCGTCCACCACAACAGCGAATGCTGATTAGCGCTTTGAGTTTCGACATTCACCGTTTCATAGTGGTACTCTGGGTCGGTAATAACCGGCAAGTACAATTGCTGAGGATTAGCCCGTGAAAAACCGGCATTGCGGTCGCCACTCCACTGCATTGGCGTGCGGACACCGTTGCGGTCACCGAGATAAATGTTATCGCCCATCCCGATTTCGTCGCCATAATAGATCACCGGTGTACCGGGGAGCGAAAAGAGCAACCCGTTCATCAGTTCAATTTTTCGGCGATGATTACCGAGTAACGGCGCCAACCGTCGTCGAATACCGAGGTTGATCCGGGCCTGCGGATCACGGGCGTACACACGGTACATATAGTCGCGTTCTTCATCGGTCACCATCTCGAGGGTAAGCTCGTCGTGGTTGCGGAGGAAGATCGCCCACTGGCAATTATCGGGAATGGGTGGCGTCTGCCGCATAATATCGATAATGGGGTAGCGATCCTCAAGATGTACCGCCATAAAAAGGCGGGGCATCACCGGAAAGTGGAAGGCCATATGGCACTCATCGCCATCGCCAAAATAGGCCACTGCATCTTCCGGCCACTGGTTAGCTTCGGCCAGAAACATGCGCCCGTGATACTTTTCGTCCATGTGACGGCGTAACCGCTTGAGGAAGGCGTGGGTCGCTGGCAGGTTTTCACAGTTCGTACCCTCGGCCTCGTAGAGATATGGGATCGCGTCGAGACGCATGCCATCGACACCCAAATCGAGCCAGAACTCCATCGCCTTAAAAACAGCACGTTGCACTGCCGGATTTTCAAAATTAAGATCGGGCTGGTGACTGTAAAAACGGTGCCAGTAGTATGCCTGAGCGACTGGGTCCCATGTCCAGTTGCTGGTCTCAAAATCTTTGAAAATAATCCGCGCATCTTTATACCGGTCAGGTGTATCCGACCAGACGTAAAAGTTGCGCGCTGACGAACCGGGTTTTGCCCGGCGAGCACGTTGGAACCAGGGATGTTGGTCTGAGGTGTGGTTGCAGACCAGCTCGGTGATCACTCGTAGTCCACGACGGTGTGCTTCGCGGATAAACACTTTGAAGTCAGACAGCGTGCCGTAGTTAGGATGGATGTTGGTGTAATCGGCAATATCATAACCATCATCGCGGAGTGGCGAGGGGTAGAACGGCAGCAGCCAAATTGCCGTTACGCCGAGGTCTTGTAGATAATCGAGCTTGCTGGTCAGACCGGGAAAGTCTCCGATGCCATCACCGTTGCTATCGCAAAAAGCACGCACATGCAACTCGTAGATGATAGCATCTTTGTACCAAAGCGGATCATCAGCCAACAGGGTCGGCGTCTTGGCCGGACGAACACGGTTCATGCTACTCCCTCATCCAACATCATCAGGCGAAATACTCGAAGCCACGCTCGTCGCGGCGCAACCGACGAATGCAAAAGATATGCACCGGTGCAGCCGGACTTAATTCCACATAGTTAAATTCACCCGACCAGGGATACCGCGCATCGGACAACAGGTCATGGGCCTGGAAAACGCCGTTAAGATTCCATTCGGCCAGTGGTACCTGCACCCAACCGCGATGAGTGCGTTCAGGATCGAGGTTAACCACCACTAGAATAATGTCCTGCCCATCAGCCGAGGTCTTGCTATACGCCAGGAGCCACTCGTGTTCGTGAAAATCAATATCAACCCGATGGAAGCGTAGCGTATCATTGCGCTGTAACGCCGGATGCTCGCGGCGGATGCGATTGAGTTGCGCAATGTAGTGACGCAGGCTGTGGGGTGCATTGAGGTTCCAGTGCCGAATTTCGTACTTTTCGTTGTCGATATACTCTTCTCGTCCGGCAACCGGCACGTGTTCCATCAGCTCGTATGCCGGGCCATATATTCCCCAGCTTGCGGTGAGGGTAGCTGCCATCGCGGCGCGGGTCATAAACACCGACCGTTGACCGGCATAGAATTGAGGGGTTAGGATGTCAGGCGTATTCGGCCAGAAATTCGGGATGAAGAAATCGCTGACCGGGCGCGAATTGAGTTCCAGCAGATAACTGGTTAGTTCGTGTTTGGTGGTGCGCCACGTGTAGTAGGTATAACTCTGGGTAAAGCCAATCTTTGCCAGATGGTACATCACTTTCGGGCGGGTAAACGCTTCTGAGAGGAAGATCAGATCGGGATAGTTGCTCTTCAACGAATTGAGGCACCAGTCCCAGAAGCGGAAGTTCTTGGTATGGGGGTTGTCTACGCGGAAGATGCGTACCCCTTGCTCAATCCAAAATTCAAAGATGCGGCGTAACTCTTGCCACAACCCCTGCCAGTCATCCGATTCAAAATCGAAAGGGTAGATGTCCTGGTACTTTTTTGGTGGATTCTCGGCGTACTGGATCGTACCGTCTGGCCGGGCGCGGAACCATTCTGGATGTTCACGTACATACGGGTGATCAGGCGAGCACTGAAATGCAATATCGAGTGCGACCTCAATCCCATATTTCCGCGCTTCAGTTACCAGCGTGCGAAAATCTTCCAGGGTTCCCAATTCAGGATGGACGCTCATATGGCCGCCATCAGCATTGCCAATGGCCCAGGGGCTGCCCGGATCATTCGGCCCGGCGGTGAGGCTATTGTTCTTCCCCTTGCGGAAGGTATAACCAATTGGATGAATCGGCGGCAAGTAGAGCACATCAAAACCGAGTTCAGCAATATACGGCAACCGCTTGATGACATCACGGAACGTACCATGCCGCCCCGGTTCATCGGCTGTCGAACGCGGGAATAGCTCGTACCAGGCCGAAAAGCGTGCTCGCTCACGCTCTACCGTTATCGGGTAGATTTCCGATTCGGTCGCGAAACGGCGTGGTAAATGAACGGCCATGAGCGAGTGAATCTCGCTGGCAAATGCTGTATCAATATCACCGGCCATCAAGGCGGCTTCGGCCACGTGCAAGACGGCCGCATCAGCACCGCTCGCATGCCGCGCTGCTTCATCGACTAGCATTGCACCAATTTGCAAATCAACCCGCACATCCTGACCGGCAGCCAGTCGTTTTTCTAGTTGGTGGACCCAGGTTGCAAACCGGTCAATCCAGGCCACAATTTGAAACTCATGCCGACCAATGCTGGTCAGGGTAAACTGACCCTCCCAGCGGTCATTGACCAGCATACGCATCGGTGCTTCGTGCCAGCTTTTAGAACCTACCGGGCGATGGCGGACAACTGCTGCCACCTCATCATGACCGTCGGCAAAGAGATCGCAACTCACGGTAAGAGTATCACCAATAATCCGCTTCACCGGATAACGTCCACCATCAATAATTGGTTCAACCGCCTCGATAATAACCCGGCGCCGTCCTTCACCGATGGCAGCTAGATCGAGCCTGGTTTTCGTGGCCGTGCGGCGAGTGCGCGTGCGTGACTCTTTGACGGTCATGAAAGGCATCCTCCTCAACCTGATAAGCACTGTTCGAGAGTAATCAGGCGTTTGACACAACAAATCAATCCACACCAGTGCACAACCGATGACGGTGCATCCGGTGTATATGACAATGTTCAGTAGATTCCGCAATCTTGATTGTACGTTGCTCAACCGGATGTGTCAAACTGGTTGCATGCGGTACTGATGGTGGAGCGGGTGGTGGGTGTCTATCACCAGGAACGGGCGCAGCACCGCTGCGCCCTTGCCATATCGTGTTCATCACAGATTCACAGTGGCACGTGCGGTACCGGCCCGTTGCGAACGCGCAATGACCGTAACGCTACTCCCGGCAGGGGCGCGTATAGTCCAGGTCAAGCGTCGCAAATGGTCAGTCGGAAAACTACCGCCCCACAAAGCGCGTTTATTGGCCCGTCCTTCAAGTTGACCGATCTCCTGGCGACGTTCGCCGCTCACGATCTCGCCACCCGCTGGGAGTGACACTTCCACCTCGATAGGCTGGACGGCTTTCACTTCCAACGCCTTCCGGCTACCGTAGGTCGGGAGGTAGCCACTGTTTACCACAACTGCCTGTAAACGGTAGAGATCGCCACCGAGCGCTTCGGCTTGCACGTGGCGTAATTCGAGGCGTGGCCCGGTTTGGGCGAAGGCGAGGACAAAACGTGTATTCGGCTCTAGGGTTCGCAGCAAGAACTGCTCTGGCGGATTGCCAAAGGTTCGCCGTTCGATCCATCCGCCAATCTCAACCGGTCCTAGTTGTGGATGATTAAACGGACGCCAATTGACAAAACCAGCTCCACCGAGTTGCTCATCGTTCCAACGCAGCAATTTCAAATCATCCTCTTCTGGATGATCGCGGAACCACTCAATGAAGTCGCGATCTTTGATCCCTGCCTCGCCGATCATATCCCAGAGTTCGACCGTAAAGGCAAAGATACCGAGCTGTTCATAGGCCCAATCATCAAATGCACCGCGCATCACTTCACGCGGGTGATAGCGAAATCCGTGATAGACGGAAACGTGTTTGTAGCCGGTGATCTCCTGACCACGATTCCCCAACTCTTTGTATGTCCACAGATCGTCAATAGGCATCTGATCGTCAGGCTTGTCAGAATAAGGGCGTAGAATAGCACCAGAGTAGGTGTGATACGAGATAGCGCCACTGACGTTCACATGTGAGGTGAGAAATGCAACAGCAGCACGAATTTCGGGTTCTGAGGTCGGGAAAGGACCGGCCCCCGGTTGAATACCCTCAGGCGCCCAGATGTAGGGAAAATTGCGGTTGAAGTCCAATCCTTGCGCCGGTGGTGCAATCTTGACCTCGTAGCCATCGAAATTGCGGATCAATCCCTCAGTGTATACGCGATAATAGGTTCCACCACGTTCATCGGGAGCACGACGGCGCATCAGCCGCGGATCACGCTCGCTTACCTTCCATCCGCCGTCAGGATCAACAACCCGCATCTGTAAAATTAAACCGTCACCATCGATGTCGGCTGGATACAGACCATCACGCTCGTCGGTGAATGGGTAGCGACGGGTTCCCGAACGAACGTAGACCGGTGAAGTCAGTGCCTGTTCCATACCGTCAGGATTGAGACAAGGGACAATGTACAGGGCACGTTCGTCGAGCAAGGCGGTAAGGTTGGGATCATGCCCATATCCCGTCAGGACGGTTTGGATTACGTGGAGTGCGCCCATGCAGCCGGTCACTTCGGTGGCGTGAATGTTGGCGTCAAGCCAGAATGCCGGTTTCTCGTCGTCGGGTCCGGTTGCCCAATTGGTCAGGGTCATCAACCAGATCGGGCGGCCTTCATAGCTGGTGCCAATGCTTTGTAATGAACACAGATTAGGATACTCCTCGGCCCAGGCTTTCAACGCGGCTTCAACTTCGTGTGGACGGTAGTAGCGGGTGAAATCAATGTTGGGCATAGACGAATCCTTGCTTGATCAAACATTCTTCACCCTAATAGTACCATGAAATGGCTATCCCATGCACAACCGACAGAGTATGGTATACTGCTGTCAATAATGACAATCCGCGTTGTATCTACTATTCGATATTTGCTTCCTCCCGCACCATGGGACACGGAAGGGATCGAGGGTGATGGTGAGGTATCATACGCTGAGAGCGTCTGTGAGCGACGTTTGTAATGACTACAAGCATTGAGGCAATGGAGTCGCCAATGCGTGTGCGATATAATGGCCGAACTGATGTTGGTCAGCGGCGTGAAGTTAATCAAGACGCTTTCGGGAGTACCGAGATCGACCAGGGGACGCTGCTCGTTGTCTGCGACGGGATGGGAGGTCATCTCGCTGGTGAAGTTGCCAGCAAGTTAGCAGTTGAGACAATTATTAATTCTTTTCGCCCACAGAGCGATCCGGCTGAAGGGTTGCGTCAGGCCTTTATCGCTGCCAACCAGCGGGTATATCAAGAAGGTCGTGGCACGATGGGCACCACGGCTGTGGCGGCATTCTTCTGGCATAACACACTCTATGTTGCGAATGTTGGTGACAGCCGGGCGTATCTGGTGCGTGAAGGTCAGATCCGTCAACTAACCAATGACCATTCGCTGATAGGCGATCAGGTAGCTGCTGGTCTTATCACTGCCGAGCAAGCCCGCACGTCAACGATCCGCAATATCATTACCCGTGCTATCGGTCATCAATCCCACGTGGAGGTTGATCTCTTTCGCGAACCTCTTTTGTCGGGTGACACCATTGTGCTCTCAACCGATGGGATGCACGGTTTGTTGACTGATGATGAGATTGCGGCGATTGTTAGTTTGCATCCTCTCGATGTTGCTACCCGGCGGTTGGTAGATGAAGCAAACTCACGCGGTGGGCCTGACAATATTACAGTTGTTGTGGCTCAGGTTGATAGCAGCGATGTGGCGTCTAGGACGGGAGCCGCTGCATCAGCGCCGACAACGCCGCCGATGGCACGACCACTTTCACCGATCGGTTTGGGAGGCGCTGTTCTGGTGTTTGTGTTGCTGATAGGTCTGGCCATTTCAATTCTGTTAAACGATACGCCTTCACCCGCCCCCTTGCTCAGTTCACCAACGATTGTTGTCACTGCTACACCTATCCCAACGATCACCGTTCCGGCAACCGTCATCCCAACCGAGACTCGCTGATCGGGTATTTGCTGCCGGTGTAAATAGACAGCGATAAAACGTGGTAGAATAATAATCGAACGTTTGTTTGATTATCTGATCATCGCAACGTGAACGTTGTCTCGCTCTTATTACACAATCGCATCTGGCTTATAAGACACCGGATAATGCTGTATGCCCATTCGTCTGCTTGATGAAACCATTGCCGCACAGATCGCCGCCGGCGAAGTCGTCGAACGGCCGGCCTCGGTCGTAAAGGAGCTGCTGGAAAATGCACTCGATGCGGGGGCGAGGCGGATTCTGATCGAAGTACGGGGTGGTGGGCTGCGCGAGATTCGAGTTCAAGACGACGGATGTGGTATTCCGGCCAATGAGGTTGAACTGGCCTTCGCCCGTCATGCAACCAGCAAACTCAGCTCGGCTGATGACTTGTGGGCGATTCGGACGTTAGGTTTTCGCGGTGAGGCTTTGCCGAGTATTGCCAGTGTTGCGCAGGTCATTTGTGTGACGCGGGTTGCCGATGCCGAGCTTGGAGTCGAGCTGCGGATTGCCGGTGGTGAAGTGCAATCGCGTCTGCCGTGTGGATGTCCGGTGGGGACGACGATCACGGTACGGAACCTCTTCTACAATACGCCTGTCCGTCGCGAGTATCTCCGTTCTGAAGCGACTGAAACTGGTGCTATCAGTGCGATTGTGCAGCAATACGCGCTGGCGTATCCTGAAGTCAGTTTTACACTGCTGATTGATGGGCGCATGGCATTGCAAACAAGTGGCGATGGTGATCTTCGCGCAGTGGCCGTCGAGCTATACGGGCTGGAAGTGGGTAAGGCGTTGTTGTCGGTACAGGCAGAGGCTGGCGCCGATGAGACCTGGGTGTCTGTAAATGGTCTCATTTCACCACCAGAACTGACGCGCAGCTCACGCAACTATCTGTCACTCTTCGCTAACCGGCGCGTCTTGCAACCGCGCGGAGCGTTGGCGGCAGTGATCGAAAATGCCTACCGTACAATGTTGATGAAGGGGCGTTTCCCGATCGCTATTCTCGATCTGCGAGTGCATCCGTCGGCCATTGATGTGAATGTACACCCAACGAAGAGTGAGGTGAAGTTCCGTTATGCTGCCCATGTCTACAGTGTATTGGGCCGAGCTATTCGTGATGCCTTAATCAGCGGTGCCGGTGTTCCGACTTGGGAAGCACCTGATCCAGCGACAGTACAGCGACGCTTTGAGTTGCGTCGGCTGGGTCAGGAAGCGAGCACAACACCATCGGCGTGGGGAGTTGGTGCCTCTGTCTGGGATCGTGATCGATCACGTTGGGATGCGGGATCGCCGGCGGTTACGCTCGATACGCCGTTACCGACGCCAGCGGCTGATCCTGTGCCCGATGACACAAACCCTCCGCTGTCGCCTTCAACCTCAACCTCAACCACTACTGCTGCTCTGCCACCGTTGCGGGTCGTTGGGCAGGTGGGCTTAACCTATATTGTGGCTGAAGCACCTGAAGGGATGTACCTGATCGACCAGCATGCTGCGCACGAACGCATCACCTACGAAAAGTTAATGAACCAATATGCTCAGCGTGCCGTCGAGTCGCAACAGTTGCTCATTCCCCAGGCCGTTGAGGTTAGTCCGGAAGCGAGTGCGCTGCTGCTGGGGAATGCTGATCGATTAGCAGAATGGGGGTTTATGCTCGAACCATGGGGAACTGGCGTCCTGGTTCGGGCAATACCGGCGACGCTGCCGGTCGATGAGTTAGCGCAGGCAATTCACGAGATTGTCGAGTATCTTGCCGGGCGCGGTGGCAGTAGTCCTCGCGATTGGCACGAAGCAATGTTGATTACGCTGGCGTGCCACACGTCAGTGCGCGCCGGCCAACCCCTTTCTCACGATGAGATGCGTCAATTGTTGCAGCAGCTTGAACAGTGTGTCAGTCCGCGCACCTGTCCGCACGGTCGTCCGACGATGATCCTCATGACGCCTGCCCAACTGGAACGGCAGTTTGGGCGTCGGGTGTAGGGGTTTTCAACGTTCTTGATCCTGGCCGACAGTGGCGACGGAAAGCAGGGTAGGCGCGAGAGAAGGGTTCCACCCCTCTGCTCGCGCTTGCGGGGGATACGCAGACGATGGGTTCCAGTTGCACATCGCACAACGCGAGCCGCTGGCCTGCACAACTAAGAGCTTGATCAAAAACCCGAAATTCTTATTGGGAACGTACCGTGCCTGCGCAACCATTGCGTGAGGAGGTGCCAACCTTTCTCCAGTCACCCCACGTTCCCCCTTCCTCGTCGCTGGTGGAAGGGGAAGAGGGCAGGGGGGAAGGTGCGGGCGGCCCACACCCCCGGCCCCTCTCCCGCAGCGTGGGAGAGGGGAGGTTGGTGAACGCGGTATCGTTGACTGCCGCAGGATCGCCCCCGCGCCGTCCTCCCCCCTTCCTCTCCCGCAGCGTGGGAGAGGAAGGGGGCAGGGGGGAAGGTGAGGGGGTGCCACTTCAACTGACGCTCCTGCTGAGCACCGGGATCCCAAGGAAACCGCACAGTTCAGGGGTTGTCGTTAGCACACTGTTAGCAGGTGCGTGATGTTCGTCGGTGGCGCTTCGTTTTTGAGCTATTTGGTTAGCGAAGGCAAGCCGGAGCCGAAAACTTCACCAACCCCTACCTCTCACTAGTACTCGGTCCCTCACTTTGCAAAATTCGTCAAAATTTCTGCGTATCTTTTTGGCATCTCATGCGCTTTTATTATTGAACACGTTTCTAGCAATGAGGTGCTTATGCGAATCGTTCAACTGGTCATGCTGTTCGTCCTCCTGACCGCCTGTGCTGTCTCACCGGCAACTGTTCCTACCTCTAACCAGCGCACATCTGCCGATATTCAGGTGCCGATGGGCGGTTTCAACAACCTCCTCAAGCCGCGCCTCTGGCTTATCGGCGATACGGCGGAGGTGTTGGCAACGGTAGCCAGTGATCCCGTGCCTGAAAATCTTCCCTCATCACCATCCACCGGTATTGTGCACCGATTCACGACCGACTGGATCAAAACTGCTCTGCGCTACATTGCCCGTGATGGGCTGCCGCCAACGCGGGCAGCCCGTGAGCTGATGTTGGTTTCGGTAGCGCTCAACGATGCACTTGTGGTCGGGGCTGAGGCAAAAGAAACGGTCGATCAAGTGGCGTTGTTGGCCGGTGCTGTCTGGCCGGTACTGCGCTACCTACATCCGCAGCATAGCGACAATATTGATCAGTCTGTTTACGAAGCGCGCTGGTACGGATTGTGGCGTAGAGAGCCAGTGCCAGCCGTGCAGCTTGAACGCAGCTTTCAAATCGGACGTGCGGTCGGCGAGCAGATTGTAACGTGGGCACAGGCTGATGGCAGTGATGCCGTGCGGGAAGTAACGTTACCGGCGGTGGGGGGCTGGTATACCGACAAGTTACCGCTTGATCCACACTGGGGAGATGTGAAAACGGTGCTGGTTCCTTCCGGCGATACGTTCATTCTGCCTCCACCTCCTGCTCGGGAAAGTGACAGCACGGAGCAAGAGCGAACGACATTTCGGGCCGCTCAGCAAGTGCTTACCGATGAGCATCGGGAACTGGCTTGGAGATGGCATGCCGACGTTGGTACGGTTACCGTCCCCGGTTTGTGGTTTGAAACCGCCATCACAATGGCTGTGGTCGGTAATCTTGATGAGCTACAGACCTCCTCCCTGCTCGCGTACCTTGGTGTGACGATGCACGACACGGCAGTTGTCTGCTGGCATAATAAGTATCTTTACGGGTATATCCGTCCAGAACAGTGGATGGCTCTGGTTGAACCGGATTGGCGTCCGACGTTGCCGACACCGCCACACCCATCGTATCCGTCAGGTCATGCTGCTTTTAGCTCAGCAGCAGCGAATGTGCTAATGACGGTTTTTCCAAAGTATAAAGAGCTGTTGGTTGCGCAGGCTGCCGATGCGACCCGCTCGCGCATCATTGGTGGTGTGCATTGGGTGATGGATGGTATGCAAGGTATGGCACTCGGTCGAGACGTTGCTCAGTACATTCTTACTCACTAACGGGAGATACATCATGCGTCTGAACAATCAGCCACGCTCACTATGGATTGTTAGCTGGAGTCTGATGTGGGTTCTCGTATTGTGCTCACAACCACTTGCTGCTCAGTCGGCGCAACCATATATGGAGTTAGACAACTACATTGAATTTGATTGGTGTGTCAATGGTTTCTTTACCAATCTTCCATCGACCATCGACGCGGTACGCTGGCGTTGGAATCAAGAACCAACCGACGATCAGCGTTGGTCATGGTTCACGGTCCAAAATGGCACGGCCTCACGCTGTATGACGATCACCAATGAAGACCTGAGGCAGAATCCGCCGATCCTTTATGTTCAACTACGCGATCTTGATGGAACGATTATTTCGCTCAGTGCTCCGTTTATCAAAGAACCACCGATTCAGGTGACCATTGAGATTGTGTCGCCTGAACGGGCCATGAGTCATTACACCAACCGCGACTACGTTACTCTGCGCGTGATAAACCATTCAGGCGGACGCGATGGATATATGGCGATCTGGGACGAACCCGGTATTGTATTTCATGATTTCTTGCTTAGTTCACAGGAGGAGTTTCAGCAAAACTTTCCGTTACCTGAACGTGAGGGGGAAATCGTGACTACGGTTGTGGTCAATGGTGAGCATATAACCAATTCCCGGCAGATCGACTTCGTTGTCACCCGTGACGTAACACCGCCTGTACTTACCAATACCAATGCCGCCGTAGAGATAGCCGATCAATCTACCCGACTGATCATAAGCGGGCAGTTTGCCGATGCGTATGCACCCTTGCCGAGGGCTATCGAATGGCAATTTCTGGCCCGTGATGGAACAACTATAGGCGCCCCGCTTTTCCACATTCTGACCGATGATGAAGTACATTCAGTAACAACAGCCGTCCCTGCCAGTGATGGAACCCCCTATCAATTGGCAGTGGCGTTGGGGAATATACCCAACCAGGCGCATACCCTCCAGGTTAGGGTGTTTGATCGAGCCGGTAATGGTCAACCCATCACACCTATTCAACTGAGCACTTCGGTTCCTCATATCGTACATATCCCTTTCATCGGACGGTAAGTACTTTCCTTAGGCAACTGATAAGTCCCTCGCTGGGTGCTACTACTGGTAGCACTCTGGGTGAGGGCATGCTTGAAATCGATGAAGGAGACATTGCAATGACATTGCCCCGCTTCTTGCGCAGCGGTCGGATCTCTATCTTGATGATGCTGATAATGCTCCTATTGCTGCCATCGTTACCGTCATCACCAGCTAGAGCGCAGACCGGCACCGGTGGCTTTGCCAGTGCGGTACCGTGCCTGAACGGTGATCTTGATCTGGCAACTACCTGTTTTGCCGATACGATTTACGTCCCCGTTGCAGCTAATGATCCGGCGCTTGTGCGGGTTTCTGTGGGCGGTGTCAAACAGATGCTGGCACCGATCGGTACGACTAACGGCGGCTACAATCGACGGATTGCGAACAATAGTGGCATTGGCTCGGTATACGGTTTGGCGTATGACGATGGTGCGATCAGTGGGATTCGCCGTCTGTTTGCCGCTGCCTTTACCCGTCGCTTTACCAGTTATGGTCCACTCGGCCCTGGTGGTGTCTACGAATACCGCTTCAACGACGGTCAATGGCGTCCATCGTTCACTGTCCCTAATGCCGGATTAGATCGTCCAACAACTGATCGTGACGACACCGCTATTCTGGCCGCAGTCGGCAAGAGTGGTCTCGGCGATATGGAGATTAGCCCGGATGGTACTACTCTGTTCATCGTCAATCTTAACACCCGCCAGCTTGAACGATACGACATTACTGTCGAGACCCCACAACGTCTGTCACCGATACCTATTCCCTTCCAGCATATCAGTGCCAATCAACAAACGGTGGCGAATCTGCGGCCATTCGCGCTTGAGTTTGCGCCAGGCCTTGATCCAATAACCCGTAGCCCCAGGTTGATGGTAGGAGTTACAGACACAGTGCCGTCTGATGGTAAACCACAAGTGTTCGTGCTAGAGTGGCACATGTTGCAGAATAGCTGGCAAGTTGTCCTGCATCAGCCCCTTATTACCTACTTTTTCAATGAGCGGTTTGCAGTCTCGACCTATCTTGATACGCTGAAACAGTTGAAACCAGAGAATAAAATTACCGGCTGGAATCCTTGGAACGAGAATCTGGCGAAGCTTCCCATTTATCGTAAATTTCAAACAATTCTCGATGCACAACCATTCCTGACAGACATTGAGTTTAGTGCTGATGGTCAATTTCTCCGCCTCGGTTTACGTGATCGAATTGGTGATTTGACCTTTTTTGGCAAACCGCCAGTGGGTCATTACAACGCTACTGCGCAAGGAGACTCGCTGAACTATCGGCGAAACAGTGATGGTCAGTGGATACTGGAAGTTTTTTCTACGTACCGGTTCGATCAAGTGCATATCCGCAATCCCACTTACAAGATGAAAGCTAATCCTAGCGACTGGTTGAATGATCATCTGCATGGCTTTCCTGGGGATAGAGCAGCTCATGTTGAAAATCACATGGGTAGCCTGCTGGCTATTCCTAATCAAAACGGCACAGAAACAATCGTCGCTACTTCGTTGCTCGGTGACAATGCTTCTGGACTGATGCTCTACACCTCGAATCAGCCGCATCCATTTAGAGCGATTACCCTCATTCCACCCGGTAGTAATAAGTCAACTTCACTGGGTGATCTCGAGCTTCTTTGTACCTATGCGTTCGTGAGCGGTCAACTCTGGCACGATGTCAACGGTAATGGTGTACGCGAGACTGGTGAACCACCGTTGGCGGGGGTAAAAGTTGAGATTCTGGAGCCGGAGCGTACAGTTCCGTTGGGAAGTGTCATTACCGCCACTGATGGGAGCTACACAGTTGCAGTGCCCCCGAACCGGGCCTTGTATCTGCGTGTTGCACCATCCGAATTTCTGGCCGGTCGGCCATTGGCCGGTATGGTCTATGCACCACTCAACGCTGGCGCCGATGATACCCGCGATAGCGATGCGCATCCGATCTTCGGTGTCGTGGAGTTTGCCGGTCGCCACACCGGTAATGGGGTGACGGGTAGTGCATTATCATTACCACTTCGTGCAGAACGGGTACGGCATGTCGATATTGGGCTGACTCGTCAGTTTCAGGCGGCGACGATTGGCGATTTGGTCTGGCATGATGTGAATCGCAACGGCGTGCAAGACCCTCATGAGCCGGGTATTGCCGGTGTTCCAATACGTATAGAGCGAGTTTCTGGCTCGGCGCCTCCTGTGCATGTGTATCCACGCACAACAGTGAGCGATGCTCAGGGTCGCTACAGCTTTACCAACCTCGAACCCGGTCAGTATCGGGTTGTTGTTAGTTTGCCGGAAGGTTATGCCTTCGCACCATCTGGCCGTGGTGGCGACTCGCAGCGTGACAGCGATATTGACGAGCGGAGCGGCTTTAGTTCGCCAGTGGCGATTGATCGCGGCATGATCCGATCAGATATTGATGTTGGTCTGACTTCCCTTCAGCCACAGATGGATCTGAGTGTTGAGCTGCGAGCGCCAACTGAGGTGGTGGTCGGTGATGAGTTTCGTTACACCATCAGTTATCGCCATACCGGTCTGGTTACGGCGACCAATGTTGTCATACGCATGACATTACCGACCGGAATGGGTTTGCTGGATACCAGTTTGCCGGTTACAAAGCAAGAATCGGTGCTGAGCTGGCAGATGGGCAGTTTACGTCCAAATAGTACTGGCACCATTGATGTGCGCGTGCGTGCGCCAACGACGATTGGTCGTTCCCTGAGCCGGATGGTCGATACGACGGCGACGATCAGCGCCAATCCTCCGGATACGAACCAGACGAATAATAGCGCGACAAAATACACTCGTCTGACGCACGCCGAGTTGAGGATCAGCAAATCAGCGCCGGTAACACTTCTCAGTGGTGATCACCTGCTTTACACGCTACAAGTTGTTAATCGGGGGAGTGCAACCGCCGCCAATGTTGTTGTCAGCGATTCATTACCGCCCGAGCTCGATTTTGTCAGTATCCTGCGTGCGCCTGGCGGAGCCTGTCGTTACGAAGGTGCAGATCGTACTTTTCGTTGCAATCTCAACAGTCTGGCGCCTGGTCAGGAGGTTACGATCAGTTTCCAGACCCGACCACGCATCGGTGTGATCAACCGCTTCGATAATCGGGTGACCGTCACCACGACAACTGCTGGCGATGAACCGTCCGATAATGTCGCAACCGTCAGGACACTTTACCTGCACCCCAATCCGGCAGTCACGCTGGCCTTTCTCCCGGCTCCGGCAGCGGCTGGCGAGCTGAGCACGTTGCAGGTTTCTTATAGAAATCACGGAAATGGCATTGCACGCAATGCAACCCTCACCGTAGAACTACCGACTAATACCACGCTTACGAATTATCCGGCATTCTGTCAGCGTCATGGCAGTCAGCTTGTTTGCGCACTGGGTGATCTGGCGCCGGCCACCGATAATCAACTACGGCTAGACTTGGCGGTACCAGCGGCTATCAATGCCGATCAATTGAGTGCTACTGCTACTATCACAACAACGACTCCCGAAATCCCTATCTATCAGCAGGATAATCAGGCCAGTGCGACAGTGGCGATCGTGCGTCCAAATCCGTTCGTGCAACTGTACGCGCCTGGGAGCATTATCGGCCAAGGGAGTGTTTTTGCCTACACAATTGATTACGGCAACCTTTATCGCCGCCGTCCATCACAGACACGGGCTGCCGAGAATACAGTTCTCGAACTTGAATTGCCGGCAGACGTGCAACTAGTGGGAGCTAGCCTACCGCCCTCTACTCAGCATGGGCAGCGTTTGCGCTGGGATTTGGCTACGCTGGCACCGCAAACTGCGGCGCGGATTGAGGTAGTGGTTCAGACAAAGGTGCCTGCCGGAACGGTCTTACCCGCTATGGCTCGCGTTACTACTACGACGCCCGGCGATGATCCAGTTGATAATATTGCCTCCCTCTCTATTCAGGTCGTTCCTCCGCCGACCACGATTGGTACAGCGACCGGTGATCTGCGGGTGGCAATCCGTTCAACCCTTGATCCGGCTACTCGTGATGCCAGTCAAACCAACGGTGTCTATCTCTCTGATGGTTCACACATTGCCTGGCCGAGTGGTGAGGTACTCGATCTGACGCCGCAAATCGGCTCATTGACATTCGCCGATGAACCGCTACCGTGGCCCTACGCCTATCAGATGCGGGTTGTTGGCTGGAGTCTGGTCGCGGTTGAGGTAGGTGGTCAGCGTTTCGATCCACGAACGAGCGATAGTCGTGGTGTGGGTGGTTGCCGACCGGGAGCACGCCCGTCGTTAACACCGCAGCTCCTCAGTGGCTGTGTCTACCGCTATCTCGGTGGTCAAAACCGTGATCAACTCAGTGCTGGTGCTCTGCGTGAACGTGATCTCGACGATCAGGTGCATCTCTACTGGAGCCGTCCACCGCTACCGTCAATGCGATCCGATGTCTACCTCTATGCGACCGAGGTTCTTGAAAAGGTGCGACTGCACATTCAGGTGGAGCTTGAAGTTCAGATTGTTAATCAGGCGCCGGGCAGTATTGGTGGCGTTCCGTTACCACCGATACCAGTTGCACCGTTGCCCGATCCCGCCCGCCAGATCATTTCTGGTCAGATTCATGTGACGTTGCTTGCCCCGCGATCTCTGGTGGCACCAGGCAGTTGAGGGGCGAGTGTTTGAGAGAAGCGAGCAGGTTCATAGCTATGCAATGTAATCGTTCACCACCGCCGCTGTACATGGGACGAGCAGGTTAAACCGCTCACGAGCCTGAGTGCGTGTGTAGAAGGTACAAGAGCTACCATGCATTCGTCGCGATAGACCCGATACTCGAATTGGTGTGTCGTGATCCTGCCTGAGCGCGCAGGTGCCATCAAGTGCGCACCAGATGATGACACACTAACTCCGCACAGAGTGAGGCATCTGCGGTGTTCCAGGATGATGTAGCTTTGTCTTGAAAGGGCGTGTTATGCACCATCACCGGTCTTCTGGCCAGACCCTGATCGAAATGGCACTGGCATTACCGATCCTGTTGACACTAGTGATTGGGCTGTTTACCGTCGGTCAGATCATCCTGACCCACTATGCCGTCAATAAGGCTGTTCGTGCCGCGGTGCATCAGGCAGCGCTAACAGGTGGTAACCGGACGGCGACCGAGACGGCTGCTTATCGAGAATTGAATGGCAGTCTGGGTATTGACCCGAAGACTGGCGAAGTTTTGATCTCGTGTCCGAATCGGCCTTGTCGGCGTTACGACCCGATCACGGTCGAGATACGCTACCGCGTTGCCCTGTGGACGCCGACTGCCCTCCTGCCCTTCGGTGATGAGATCGTGGTACGGGCAAGTGCCACACGTGCTGCCGAGCGTGATCAACAGTAGGAGAAAGCTATGTCTCGTCGCTATCCTGGTCAGGCCCTGCCACTACTAGCGCTGATGCTACCGGCCTTAACGCTGTTTACCCTGGTCGTGATTGAAGTCACCAACCTCTGGCTGGAAGTGGCGCTGCTCGAAGACGCCTTGCAGCAGGCAACCCGCTCGGCTGTTCAGCAAATCGATTACGCCGCGCTGGCCCGCAATGACCAGACGTTACGCGGTAGCCGAACGTGTCGGTCGGTTACAGTGCAACAACCCAGTCAGTGTGCAGCGCTTGTCAATGTGGCCCATCAATTCCTGCTGACCAACTTGCGAAATGCCTCTCTGGTCGATCGCGATCCGGTCACTTTAGCTACTGCTGTGCGTTGGACTGTCTTACCTAGAGGAGGAACCTGTGCCAATGTAACAACCGCTTCGCCACTCCTCTGCGCCGAATTACAACCAACGCTGCGTGGGTTGTTCGGTTTGGGAACCATTACGCCACGGATTCGTGCTGCCGACACGATTGATCGCTTAGGTCAACCGTAATACTGCAAGAGTAAGGAGTATTCGTATGTCAGCCATTGGCACCCTTCATCAGGCGCTTTCCCGTCGTCGAAGCAATCCTCTGCCGGCAATCTTGATTGGTCTCGGTGTCATCATTACTGCTGTTTTTACAGTGCTTGCTTTCCTGGAAGCTAGTCGTACCGAGCCGGTCGTTATTCTGGCGCGTGATGTGCCTTATGGGCAACCCATCAGTGCCGATGACCTTACGGTCGTATTGCTCCCACGGCATCGACCGGTCCAGCTTACCGGCATCAGTTCGCCAACGCTGGCTATCGGGAAGTATGCAGCGCGGCATTTGGCAGCCAACGATCTGTTACAACCATCAATGCTGATGGAGCATGCGCCAACGCAGCCGGTCTATCCCAACGGTGAAGCACTGACAGCGGGAATGGTGGCAGTACCGTTTGGTACAGAGACAATTGGGCCGTTAACGCATCGCGACCGCATTAATATCGGTTTCAACGATCCAAATGGCTCTCCTGATGTGTGCGATCAGGCCCAGCGTGCGGCAGAAGGTCGTCAGCCCACGGTCGTGCCACCATCCTCGCCATTGCAACCACGCCCTTACGCCTGTCGCCTGCTCAGCGGTGTGCGTGTGCTCTATGTCGATACCGAAGCAGGTACCGCTTATCTTGAACTGACTCCGTACCAGTCACATACGCTCTGGGCGTTGCAGGCAGCCGGTCTCCCGTTATGGGGTGAGCGTTACGGGAGTGATTCGCCGGTTTTGCCAGCACTTGACCGGCTCGATATTGGGCAGATCACGGTTGAGGAATTGGGAACCTCAACGACCTCATTATCTGATGAAGCGCAACCGTAATCGCAAGCGATGGCGAGAGCGATCACGAACCGCTCTCGCTCATCACGCAGTGCGATCGATCAGATGCCGATAACGAGCTGATCATCACCATTCCGAACCATTCTTTTCATGGAGGTTATATGTCCTCGAACTGGGATACTCTTATGCATCCATCATCGCCGATAGCGGAAGATGGTCAGGCTATCACTGAAGAGTTGCGCATGTTAGTGCGCAGTGGACGTTTCCGCGATTGCTGGTACCTGTCTCCCGCCGAGGCGTTTGCCCGTCTTGGCTTTGCCGGTAGCATTCGCTGGCGCGACGTAGCCTGGTACGGCCCACTTGAAATCTGGCGCGATCCTGAGCACGCCGTCTCTGATATCCTGTTCAACGGTCCGCCCGATTCACCCTTTTTCGTTGTCCAACGCGGCATGATGGTCAACACCGGGGTGATGGTGCATCCGTTGTGGATCGATTGGACGCAACGCCAGCTTGTCTGGCGGAGCCACGACATTCCTCCGGATCAATCATTCCCATCATTTATGCAGGGAGTGGTCGATGGTTTGCGCTATGCGATAACGGATCGGCACGCCTCACCGGCCGGCCCCAGCCTTGCCATTCGGTTACTGCCCGAACGGTGGACGACCATTGATGATCTGGTGCAGAGTGCGGTAATTTCACGTGAAGCGAGTGATCTGTTGCTGGCTGCCCTTAACGGTGGTGCATCAATTCTGATCGCCGGTCCAACCGGGAGTGGTAAGACAACGCTGGCTGCTGCACTCATGCAGGCTATCGGGAAACACATGCGACTGGTCATTATTGAAGATGGTGGTGAACTTCCGCGCAGTGCAAATAGCTTGCATATTGAAGCGCCAACCGACACCGGTGGGTTTAGTCGGGCGGTTACCTTTGCTTTGCGCCAGAAGCCTAACTACATTATCGTCGGTGAGGTACGTGGAGGGGAAGCAATGGCATTGTTGCAGGCTGCTGCGACCGGTCATCCGGGGTTAGGGACGATCCACGCTGCCACAGTACAGGGCGCTCTGCGTAATCTTGAACGAATGGCACTGATTGGGTTGGCGAATGAAACAACCGGCGCCGGTCAGGCTGCGGCCCAGATTGTGCGCGGTCTGATTACGTCCGATGCGGTCAATTTGCTGGTTGTGCAAATCGGACGGACGCCAAACGGCAAGCGTGGAGTGTTGGCTGTTGAAGAGGTTTTGCCCCAGGGTGCGCAGGGGCAGAGTGGTGATCCGTTTCCAACCAACCCTCTCTTCCGCTATGACCGTGCCAGCGATCGCCTCGCACGCGCCGGTTATGTGAACGCAGCCTGGGGGCTTGGTCGGATGTGATTTGGACGCTGATGGTGAACTGTCAGTACCGTAGGCATAGCAATGATCTACATTAACGGAGTAGCACCATGGAACTTATTATCTTTAGCGCCATTGAAGGATTACAGGCAGAGGTCGAGCAGTTACGAGACGTAGCCGTGCTGGCGCCATCGCGTATTGATCAGGTTCAGCGCTTACTGACCGGCTCCCGACCACCAGATGCTATCTATATTGATGACAGTCGCGGTACTCCCATAGCCGAGCTGTGGGAGGTAACCGCTCGCGCCCAGCAGGTCGGTGCGCGAGTGATGCTAGGTCTGGCCGGTCCGGCTCGTTCGGCGTTGCCTGATGCGCTAGCCGCCGGTATACCGGCAACCGGTGAACGCAACCCGGCGGTGCTGGCCGACTGGATTGGCGCACAAATTGGGCGTCGTCGCGGTAGCGGTGTCCAACGCTTGCCGGTCATTGCTATCGGTGCGGCTAAAGGTGGTATCGGGAAGACCTTTGCGACCTGTGTTCTGGCGGAAGGTCTGCGGCGGCGCGGTCTTGATGTGCTGGTATGGGATAGCGACATCTCGAACCCCGGTCTGGTGCCCGCATTTCGTATTCCGGCCAGTGCGCCATCGTATCTGCATCTGGTGCAGCGCGGTCCATCACACTGGAATCCGACCAGTATTCAACCGTTTATTTTCCAACCTGAACACACTCGTGCCGATCAACAAGGTTGGGGGCGGATCGACCTTCTCATTGGTTCGCATGCGGTTGCCCGTGCCGAAAATGATATCCGCTTACCCGACTGGCAAGGGCTGTATCAGGGGATTATCGCGTTGGAAGGCTACGATGTTGTATTGATCGATACTCCGCCCGATTACCTGCGCCGACCTTACGCGACGCACGTTTTACAGGCAGGGGGAAGTGTCATTTTACCAACACCTCCTGGTGCACGTGAACGGATGGGCGTTGGTCATATGCTCGAACACTTTACCGAATTGGCTCCTGAGCGACTCGAACGTTGTACGCTCCTCTTTATGGAGCCAGAACGTGGTGTGACCGTTACCGTCGGTATGGTCGCTGAGCTTTTCGCTCGTCGTTATCCACGGATCGGGAATCTCGGTACGCTGCCGCGTGAACCGCGATTGGCCAGTCTTGCTGATGAGCACGACGGTTACATATCGATGCTCGACCTTGGTCCGCAGAGCCGTTTCACCCGTGCTGCACATCAGGTGGTCGAGGCATTGTGTGCTCATGCCGGCCTGCAACCAAGATTGCCGATGCCGCAGGTCGGATGGTGGGCGCGCTTGCGTGAGCGGCTCCCTGGTCAACGAACGTTAGCACCCGCAATTTCATAAGTCTCTGGAGGCGATGATGCATCCTGCATACCGACCATTAACGGTGATTGAAGAGGGCGGGCTAGCCGATCTGATGCCGCAGCCACAAGTGGCTACCAATCCGAAGGTTACCGTCTTACAAGCGGCCCGTGATCTCCTGCTCCACGAACTAAGCCCCGATCTACTCGATCCGGTTGCGCCGGCGGCTGAGCGTGATCCGGAAGTACTGCGCGTGTTACGGGCAGCAATCGGCAAACAGACCGAGGCTGGCGGTCCATTGGCCGGATTACCTACCGATGATGCCAGTCTGCTTCGCCTCTTTCATGACACGATTGGCTGGGGTCCGGCCCAACCGTACCTTGATGATGAACGGATTCAAGAGGTCAAGATTATAGGTGACCGTATCATGGTTCAAGAAGAGGGTGCTGATTTTACCCTCGCCCCCGAACGCTTCAGCTCGCCACGGCAGGCACTTGATCGTGCGTTGGTGCTAGCCTCTCGGCTGGCAGTTCCGCTTGACCGGAGCCGACCGCAAGATACCTTACCGCTGGCGCATGGCACCCGGATGCACGTCACGATCCCACCCTGTACTCCTGATGACACGGCCCTGATCTGTATCCGACGCGGTCGACGTACTGCCTGGACGCTCGAAGACATCTTGCGTCGTGACGCTTGCGATGACACGCTCTTTGCCCTCTTGCAATTGCTGGTGCGCGCTCGTTGTTCGTTCCTGATCGCGGGCGAAACCGGTTGTGGTAAGACGGCACTCCTTGAAGCGATTGTCAATTCATGGCCTGGTGAACCACACGTGATCACTATTGAAGATAATACCTTGGAGATAAATGTTCGCCATGCAGCCTGGACACGTGAATTAGTGCAGACTAGCCTCGAACCGAACGCTTTCGGTCGCGCTGCGCGTGAGGTGTTGCGGCAGACGCCGTCACTGGTTGCGCCGGGCGAAACTCGTGCCGCTGAAGCCGGGGCAATCCTTGCTGTGGCTGTGAGTGGTCACGCGGTTGTCACTACGATCCACGCACGCAATACGTTGCGCGCCGTCAATCGGCTGGCCGATTGTGCGGCCATGCCTGGTGCGTACCTCTACGAAGGTCGGCGGAATAACGCGCTCGAAGACATTTGCGACAATTTCCATGTTGTGATTCATCTGTCGCGTAGCGCCGGGCGTCGCTATATCAATGAGGTTGCGCTGCTCGATGGTTGTGAGGAGACGGCTACTGGGTTGCGGCCACGGATCGTTCCGCTAGCATGGGCCGAACCAGAGCGGACCGGTATCCGCTGGCATTGCCTGGCACAAGCACAGCATGATGAATTGATCTGGAATGGTGAAGATCGAACACCGGACATTCTCAAGCAACGTCTGGCTCTGCTCAAGCTGAGTGAACGTCCACGGGCAGTCGCCAGTAGTCGGGCAATTGTCGAAGATGCTCTGACTCAGGCTGCCCTCGCTCGGCAAACTGGTGCCCCCGAACGAGCGCTGGCAATCTTACGACGAGCCTGGACCGAGCGCAGTGATGAGCGTCTGGCTCAGGCTGCCCGGCAGGCGCTATTGATGATGCCTGTACAGGCACATCAGGCGACGACGGCTGCTCGTGAAACGTTTGAACAGATTACAGGTGCGTTGCACAGCCGCCATTGGGATCGTGCAGCCGCATTGTATACCGGGCTTCACGCTGACCTCGAACGGTACGCAGCGTTTTCTCCTCCCGGTGGGTGGTCGGTGCTAGCCGACACTATCGCAGTTGCTCAACAAACTGACCGTGATGCGCGGGCTATCGTTGAACGTGCCGATCAAGCGTTACATCAGGGCCGTGCCCGTGATGCGCTTGATCTCCTGACCAATCTTGATCCAGGCCGATTCAGTGATGAAACGGCGCTGGCGTTGCTGCGTACTCGCTACGCTGCGCTCAATGCCCTGATAGCAACCGGTGAGGTTAGCCCGGCGGCCTTGATGCCGGTTGCTGCGGCGCTGCGGATGCGCGAGGCTGTATTGAACAGGCAAGAGAGCGGATCAGTCCCTGCCGGTTAGTTGTTTCCCACCTTCCCCTTTCTAAACGAGGAAGGGGAAGGTAAGGATCATCAGCCGTGTTGTGCAGATGTGCGCTGCGGTGCGTTTCGCTAATTTCATGGTGATGCGGGGTTTTCTTTATCTTGTCCGATGAAGCTGCACGTTTCCCGCAGGTTTGTGCACGCCATTGGGTGATTAAGGTCAATAACAGAAAAGCAATGAAGGAGTAAAGAATGCCTGCTCTCGATACCCTCACCCATCCAGAAACGGCCTGGTTGCTACGGGCTGCACCAGCTCTGTTGGCTGCCTTGATCACTATGACGGCGACATTTATGTTCCGTCAACCGTTGGCTCAATTCCTGAACCGTCTCCACCGGTCTCGTCTGGTGGCTGGTTTCGATCCGGCATTGACCTGGCGACCGCAGCTCTTGGAAACGCGAATAGCATTGCTGCTAGCAGGGAGTGCGGCAACCCTTAGCAGTGTTGTGCTTGGATGGATCGGTTCCGTCTGGCTTGCGCTGGCTGCTGCGCCGGCTGTAGCCGCACTGGTAGTCCGGCTCGGCTTTACCTTCGCTACATACCGTTACAATCAGCAACTGGAACGTGAATTAACGCCAGCCATTGGTCGACTCAGCGCACTGTTGAGCGGCGGTCTAGGGTTACGTACTGCCTTAGAACGTATTCTGGCTGATATGCCAAACGGTCCACTGCGTAACGAATGGATATGGCTCATCCAGCAACAGGGTACGCCACTGGCCGATGGCAGTATTGCCACGCTCCGTCAGGTCATTGCTGCACTGGCTGCGCAAACCTCGAATCCACGCCACGAGACACTGCTTAACCATCTGGTAGTCGTTGCCGATCAACCGCAAGACCTGCAAGCACGGCGTTGTGCGGCTGCTTATGCTGCATTGCAGGCATCTGAACGACGACGCGAAGAAGCGTTGACTGAACTCGCCCAAATGCGCTACAGCGGTTTGGCTGTTGGTGGAGCAGGCTGCTTAATGGCGTTCTACCTCATTACAACTCAATGGGAACGGGTGCGGGTGGCATACAGTTCACCGCTGGGTATGTTCTTTGCGATTATTGTCGCTCTGGCTTTGCTGGCACCAATCATTGGCGGTTTCTGGCTCTCGCGTGTCGAGGATGTTGATTACTGAGGTGATCTTGTTGTTGGCTTATGACGGGCGTGCAACCTGTGGACGCGCGTCAGCCGTTATCGTTTCTGGGAGGAGGCTGTATGTCACATATCCTATCAATTTCTACCGCTCCGGCACTCCTGGCCGCTTTGAGTGGTGCACTGTTAGCCGCCCTTGGTGTGGTGCTTCGTCATCAACCGGTCGCAACCAAACCTCTTAATGAACGGCAACGTCTGCTCATCGGGCAGAGTGGGGGGATCGTTCTTGCACTGCTCTGTTTAGGTGCTTCTCTCAGTGGTGGTATCTTCTGGATCGCACTCGGCCTGGCAGCGTATCTAGCATTTGGGATGGTATGGGCGCGCCAGCCCCAACGCAGGCGTGCACGCACCGAGCGTGAGCTGCGTCAACTTACACCGGGTTTAATCGGATTTATTCGGGTCGCATTAGGGAGCTTCGAGGCGCCAAGTATGCTCTTGCGACGCTACTGTACGCAGGCAACACCACGGCAGGTGTCAATGCGTGAAGTCGTAGCTGCGGCCCTGACCCTGAGCGAAGAGCAACGGATGCGTCCTTTTGCAGCCCTGGCCGAGATCGCACGTCGCTATCGCTGTCGCGAGCTGATCGACGCTACTGCGGCTTTGGCTCAGGCCGAAGCCGAAGGGACACCGGTTGAGATGGTGTTGGCCGCTCAACAACAGACGCTCGAAGCGTTGCTGCAAGGCGAATTTCGCCGTCTCATCCGTCGGCGCACCGTGTATCTGCTCTTGCTGGCAGCTATCAGTCTGGTGGTGGGGATTTTACTTAACCTACTGTTCGTTATGGTTGTCGGGAGTAATGTGTTGTCCTTTTGAGAACGGCATTGTGAATGAGGGCTTCGTAAGATTATGTTCCTGCCCAGCAGTGGCGAGGTGAGGTGAGGATTAGGAAAGAGGGATAAGAGCGGGCTAACCCCCCGCCCCTTCCCCGTTTGCGAGGACCTGGAGAGGTTGAGGTCTGCGAGGCCTGGGGGATGAGGTTTGCGGGAGGGCTTGAAGACGATGATGTGCTGCTATGCCAACGGCCTGCTGCACAGGCGGGTCGGAGGCCCGCGCACCCAGGCAGGCCTCTGGCCTTCATCAACCGCCTCGATGACGGTAATCAATGGTTTAAGAGGTGCCAACGGCCTGGTGTACAGGCGGGCCGGAGGCCCGCGCACCCAGGCAGGCCTCTGGCCTTCATCAACCACCTCGATGACGGTAATCAATGGTTTAAGAGGTGCCAACGGCCTGTTGCACAGGCGGGTCGGAGGCCCGCGCACCCAGGCATACCGGAGGCCCGCGCACCCAGGCAGGCCTCTGGCCTTCATCAACCGCCTCGATGACGGTAATCAATGGTTTAAGAGGTGCCAACGGCCTGGTGCACAGGCATACCGGAGGCCCGCGCACCCAGGCATACCGGAGGCCCGCGCACCCAGGCCTCTCTATGGCGCTATCACCGGTAATGTTGCTTCAACCGTCGGCTCAATCGTCAAGAGGGAACGATGAACCCAACCTTCTTGCTGGCGTGGGTTAATGATCCGCAACCAGACCCCGTCAGCGGTTCGTCCGAGCAACACCACCGTCTCATTAGCGTGAATTTGATCGAGAACAGCGCCTTTCAGGGAGGGTTCGGCCCGTACATTACCACCGTTAAATACTATAGCCGTTGGTCGGATCGGCGTTGGTGTTGGTGCCGGAGTAGGCGTTGATGTTGGTGCTGGCGTTGGCGTTGCTTGCGAAGTCGGTTTAACAACACCGATCCCTGCGGATGATGAACCTTGTGATTGAAGATTACTTGACGAAGCGGTATTGGCTGTGCGTAGAGGAGCACCACCTGATTGCACGAGCGTACCTTGCCCATTGAGAGTAATCTGCGGTATCCCGGCGAACAGGAGAGCGATACCGGCCAGTACAAGGTTCAACCCAAATGTACCGAGAGCCAACAGCATCCGATCCTGATTCCGTTGTACCTGTTGGGCATTATGGATTCGTTCCGCATCGCTTAACCGTTGCAACAGAATCTTATCATCCCACAGTTCAACCGCCTGTCCACGTGCTTCAAGTCGCGACTGCGGCGTAAATGAACTGGTAGCGACAAGGATGGCCCGGTCGGCACCCTGAATGTGGAGTGCACCGACCAGATCGCGCACATAATTGGGACCTACCGATTTACTGTACCGTTTACATTGAACCAGATAGCGTAAACCATCACGCTCAGCAGTAATATCGACACCACGATCACCGCTTCCGCCACGTATCACCACATTTTTCCAGCCTAAATCTTCAAGAAGGAGGGCAACGCGCTGTTCAAATTCGCTCGGCGAGAGTTCTAGCAGTTGCCGCCGGCGCAAGCGTAAAATCCGAAGGTCGATAAGCCACTGGTTGATCAAGAAGATGACGGAAAGGCTCCCGATGATGAATACAATCTGCCAGAGAAGAGGTTGTACAAGGGTAAGACTACCCAAAATAGCCAAAAATGTCGGCATGACAATCGTTGCATGCAGATTTGAGCTGTTGTAGGAAGAACGTTGCCTGGAACGTCGCGCCATGTTGAGGTCTCCTGTTATGAACACTTCACCACAGCGCATAGTACCAGATCGGTATTACACGTCCGTTTCCACGTCGTCTGCGTTATAATAGTTTGCATACACATATCTTGCCCAGGAGGAAAATCACTGTGAAGTCGCTGATACAGGCCCGCTGGATAACACCATTACTGGTTGCTACCGCTGCATTAGTGCTTGATCAACTATCAAAGCACTGGATTGTCGTCCAACTTGGCCCTGAGCCAATGACCCGTTTCATTCCGCTGGTCGGTGACAACATTCGATTGGCATATTCACAAAATACCGGTATCGCTTTTAGCCTGTTCCAGGGCCAATCTGATGTCTTAACGATTGTAGCGCTCATCATCATCGCCGGTGCTGTGTATCTCTACGTTACGCAACTACCTCATCGGCGTCGTCTGGTACAGATTGCAATTGGTCTGATCCTCGGTGGGGCGTTGGGGAACGTCGTTGATCGCGTTCGTCTCGGTTTTGTGGTCGATTTTATCCAGGTCGGCTGGTTTCCGATTTTCAACCTGGCCGATAGTTCGATTACCGTTGGTGCTGCGCTGTTAATGTTGCAGTACGCGCTCGATGAAATTGCGTGGCGGCGAACCCGGCAGGCAATGATTTCACAATAGGTATGCACTCACGCTGGATGCTGATAGCTCTAGTTGCCGCGCCAGTCTTTGCCCTTGACCAATTGAGTAAGGTTTGGATCACCGACATTCTGTTGCGGAATAATCAACCAATTCCTTTGCTGTTCGATTGGGTGCAACTGGCGTATCACGAGAATACCGGTGTCGCCTTCGGCCTCTTTCCCGATCAAGGTGGTTGGCTGTCGGTAGGAGCCGGCCTGGTGTTGTTATTGCTTGCTTTTACGTATCAATACCTGCTCCCTGCCGAATCAACCTGGGTGACGATAGCGGTAGGAATGATCTTTGGTGGCGGATTGTCAAATCTGCTTGATCGGATTCGGCAGGGCTACGTTGTTGACTTTATTCAATTTGGTTGGTGGCCGGTGTTTAATCTGGCCGACGGCGCGACTACGCTGGGTATAGCGGCACTGGCATTCCACATTATCTTTATCGGTGATGAACCGGTGCCACCTGAACCAGAACCGGTCGATGATGGTTTGCTCAGCGAGCTGTTGAGTCGCGATCCGGAGCCGACGTCGACGACTTCATCACGTCATCGCAACTCGGAGTCATCGTCATGAATGCAATCGGTGATGTAACATGGCTCGAAGCTGATGAGCGAGTGATTGTGGTGCCATCAACTTCGGCCGGTGAGCGAATTGATCGCTTTCTTGCCAATGTGTTCCCCGATCTGTCACGGGCACAGGTACAACGTCTGATCGAGCAAGGATTGGTGCTCTACGATGGTCGGCTTACACGCGCCAGTCAATCGATCCGACCGGGGATCGCCATTCAAGTCACGATTCCACCACCGATTCCTACCGAACTTGTGCCCGAACCTATCCCACTCGATGTCGTGTATGAAGATGCCGATATTGCGGTGATCAACAAGCCGGCAGGAATGGTAGTGCATCCGGCGCCCGGTCATGCACGTGGCACGCTGGTGAATGCGTTGCTAGCGCGCTATCCTGATCTGGCGATTGGTGGTGAGGTTCGCCCCGGTATCGTTCATCGCCTGGATCGTGATACATCTGGGCTATTGGTCATCGCTCGCCATGACAATGCTATGCGCGACCTGATCGCCCAACAGCAGGCTCGTCGTATGCGCAAACTGTACCTGGCGTTGGTTGTCGGGCGACCGCCAGAGTCTGGCACTATTGATGCACCAATTGGCCGTGATCCGCGAGATCGGCTGCGGATGGCAGTTGTGCCTGATGGCCGCCCGGCGCGTACTCATTACCGGCTGTTGGCTACATTTGGCGATTATAGCTTGCTAGAAGTACAACTCGAAACGGGTCGTACCCATCAGATTCGGGTGCACCTACGCCATCTCGGTTATCCAATCGTTGGCGATCCGGTTTATGGCCCTCGGCGTTCACATTTGCGATTGTCACGCCAGTTTTTGCATGCCGGTCAATTGGGCTTGTTTCATCCCCGTGATGGGAGGTGGCAAGAATATACCGCACCTTTGCCGTCCGACCTTGCAACAGTATTACGCCAACTGTCGGATAAAGTGTCGTATCGTTGAGACTACTATGTGCTACAATGCGAAAGGATTGCAACGACGCATGCCGTTGTTTTCCAGCTCTAGCGCCGGATATTTGTACGGAGGCAGATATGCGCAAAAAGATTAGCATTATCGGGGCAGGGTTTGTCGGCTCAACGACGGCACACTGGCTGGCTGCCAAAGAGCTGGGCGACATCGTTTTGCTCGATATTGTTGAAGGCATTCCCCAGGGGAAAGCACTTGATCTCTACGAAGCATCGCCGATTGAAGGTTTTGATGTGCGGGTGACCGGCACGAACAACTACGCCGATACCGCTCAGTCTGATGTTATTGTCGTTACTTCAGGTGCACCGCGCAAGCCCGGTATGAGTCGGGAAGATTTGATTAAAGTGAATGCCGATATTACCCGTGCCTGTATCAGCCAGGCAGCGCCACTCTCACCGAACGCCGTGATTATTATGGTCAACAATCCGCTTGATGCTATGACCTACCTCGCTGCCGAAGTCAGTGGTTTTCCCAAAGAACGGGTGATCGGGCAGGCTGGTGTGCTTGATGCAGCGCGCTACCGCACCTTTATCGCAATGGAGGTCGGTGTTTCCGTTGAAGATGTTCAGGCCATGTTGATGGGTGGTCATGGCGACGAGATGGTACCTCTCCCTCGTTTCTCGACGATCAGCGGTATTCCGGTGAGTGAGTTTATCGCACCTGATCGTATGGCACAGATCGTTGAGCGTACTCGCAAGGGTGGCGGAGAGATTGTAAATCTGCTCAAGACGGGTAGTGCCTACTACGCACCGGCAGCCGCTACGGCGCAGATGGTCGAAGCAGTGCTCAAAGATAAGAAGCGCGTGATGCCGGTATCAGCGTATCTGACCGGCCAGTATGGCTTGAACGACATCTACTTTGGAGTGCCGGTCATTCTCGGCGCCGGTGGGGTCGAGAAGATTATCGAGCTACCCCTCAACGAAGAAGAGATGGCCCTCCTTAACGCCTCGGCGAAGGCAGTGCGGGCAACGTTAGATACCCTGAAGGCATTGTAAGCGTATGGTGGGCGATGAGTACCAACCGGTACCATCGCCCTGATCTGCTCTACACAGGTAGGAGATATGGCCAGTTCGGCGAAATCGTCAACTTCAACTTCATCATCGCAACGATCGCTATCGGCCTGGAGTCCCTTGGGTGGTGAGCGTTTCTACGCCATTGCGCGCTGGATTTTGATCGTTTTGCTTGGCGTTGTAACCCAATTTCTTACGAATGGTGGACTCTGGCCGGTGACCGCTGACGTAACAACACTTGAAGGTATTTTCTGGTTGTACGCTGGTTTTACCGTTATTGTTACTATTCTCACGTTTCTGCCATTCGCCGCCAATCTGGTGAGTCTGTCGTATTTGTTCGATATTGGGTTTATTTCGCTGATGACGTTTTTCGGCGGTGAGCGGATTGTAATCTTTTTCCCACTCTACCTCGTACCATTGACCTACGCTGCCATTCGTCAGCCGCTCTCAATTAGTATTCTTTCCGGGTTACTAGCTGCCGTTACTTATGGTGCAGCGTTTATTGGTTGGCGACGCCTGATTGCACCTGATACCTTAATGACTCTGCTTGATTATGTTGCGTTGGCCGTGCGTTGTTTCACACTGGCTATTGTGCCATGGGTTACTGGGAATCTGGTCGAGCGTCAGAGTGAGACCAATCGCCAGCGGGTGTTACTTGCTCAACAAGAGACAGAGCAGGCACTCTCTGAAGCACATACCTATCGCGATCAGATGCGTTCGCTCTATCATGTTGCACTGGCTCTGGGAAGTACTGCTGATTATCGTCAAGTACTTGACACACTGCTGCGCGAAAGCCAAAAAATTGTGCCTTACCGGGCTGGTATTGTGTTATTCGCTTCTGGTCAGCCTAACGAACTCTATGTTGCCTTTGGCTCGAATCTGGCGCCGGGTGATCTCAACCGTTCATTGACCATGGATGCCGGATTAGCGGCTGCACTGCGTGCAAATACTGCTCAGGTGATTACCTCGTTGGCCCAATTTCCTTCTTTGCAAGAAATAAACACACTGCGCAATTGCAAAGCGGCCACGCTGCTCCCGCTGCAAGCCGGTATGCGTGTGTACGGTCTCTTTGTGGTGGCTACCGATCAGGTGCTCAATACCGATCAGGTTGAAATGCTCATGGCACTTGCCAATTATGCCATCGTGGCCCTGCACAATGCCCAACTGATTTATGATCTGAAGGAGGAACGTGAGAAATTACTTTCCCGTGAAGAAGAGGTTCGTCGGCAACTGGCACGTGATCTGCACGATGGCCCAGCGCAGGCGATGGCTGTTATTACAATGAAAGCTGAGTTTATCAAGCGGCTGCTTGACCGCGATCCGGCACAGGCGTTGGCTGAACTCGACGAGTTGAGTACGATTGCCAAGCGTACCAATTACGAAGTACGCACGATGCTGTTTGAACTGCGACCGTTGATGCTCGAGACCCAAGGGTTGAAAGTTACCCTTGAGCAGTATCTCGAGCGATTACGGGCGAAGGCTGGTGATACGGCGATTATCCTAGAAGAAAAAGATATTGAACAGGTTCGGCTTGGTTCAAAGGTTGAAGGGGCGCTCTTCAATATCATCCAGGAATCGGTCACGAACGCGATTAAGCATGCCAAAGCCAGACACATTTGGGTACGGCTGCGCCGCTTACCGAATCAGATGCTCGAAGTAGTTGTTCAAGACGATGGCGTTGGTTTTGACAAGGCCGCTGTCCTGAAGTCTTACGAGCGGCGTGGCAGCCTTGGCTTGCTCAATATCGATGAGCGTGCCCGGCTGGTAGGTGGTCGGGCAGAAATAGACTCTGCTCCTGGCCAGGGTACTCGGATTACTGTTTTTGTACCGGTTGAGTCATGAATCCTTATCTCAATCCACAACGAGTTCGGGCTGCTTTGCGAGCGCTTCACCTGCGTCCAACTCGCGGGATGGGCCAGAATTTTTTGCTCGCTGGCGATATTCTGAATACTATCGTAGCTGAGGCTTCCCTGACCGCATCAGATACGGTCATTGAAGTGGGGCCAGGGCTGGGTGTGCTTACCTGGGAACTCCTGCTCCGCGCCGGCAGGGTGATCTGTGTTGAACTTGATCGCCGGCTGGCCGACCGTCTGGCCGCTGAGTTTCGTGATCGGCCACATTTCTATTTAGTGCAGGGCGATATCCTGAAGTTTGCGCCAGCCGATCTGTTACGCCGCGCTGAAGCCGCTCCGCCTTACAAGCTGGTCGCGAATATTCCATACGCGATCACGGCGCCGCTACTGCGCCATTTTCTCGAGGCAACCATCCCCCCTGACCGCAGTGTACTGCTGGTACAGTGGGAAGTAGCGCAGCGGATCTGTGCTGGCCCCGGTGATTACAGTGTCCTGGCCCACTCAGTTCAGTTGTATGCCGAACCGACTATCGTCACGTGCGTGCCCGCTTCGAGTTTCTTTCCTGAACCGGCTGTCGACTCAGCAGTTCTCCGGTTGGATCGGCGTGCCCAACTACCGATTGCCGAAGCCGATGTGAACGATCTTTTTCGGCTGATCAAAGCCGGGTTTCTGCATGCTCGTAAACAACTGGGGAATGCACTCGTCGGTGGGCTGGCAGCGTTCGGTGTCCATGTACCCCGCGAACGAGTCCTGCAAGCGCTCCAGAAAGCCGGTATCGATCCGCAGCGCCGTGCCGAAACGGTGACACTGGCCGAGTGGGCAACGCTTCTTGCCAGTTTGCCTGAAGTGAGAATGCAGCAGTGAGCGGTAAGGGTGGCTTCTCACTCCGCCCTTCGGTAGGATTGTATTTTGTTCCCCTGTCCGTTCCTGCATCGGTTGAGACGGATGCCCAATCTGTCTTTAGCCGTACTATCCCCGTATCCCTGCCCGCGCCTCCAAGTGTAACGGCTGGTTCCTCCTCCGCCCAACTGGCGTTCTCCTGAAAGCTTGATCAAAAAACCCCCCTTCCTCGCCCGCAGCGCGGGAGAGGAAGGGGGCTAGGGGGGAAGGTGAGGGGGTTAGCCCTCACCCCCGGCCCCTCTCCCGCAGCGCGGGAGAGGGGTGGTGTATGAACGCGGTATGGTTGACAGTTACGGGATCGTCCCTGCTTCGCTCATCCCCCTGCCTCGCCGGGTGTGGGAGAGCTAACCGACGCGGCGACGGTTGTACAACTGATAGACCAGGCCAACCATCCCCCCTTCCTCGCCCGCAGCGCGGGAGAGGAAGGGGGCTAGGGGGGAAGGTGAGGGGTTAGCCCTCCCCCCCGGCCCCTCTCCCGCACTGCGGGAGAGGGGTGATCTGGTTCGCGAACGCGGTATGATTGACAGTCGCCGGATCGCCCCTGCTCTGCTCATCCCCCCTTCCTCGCCCGGTGTGGGAGAGCTAACCGACGCGGCGACGGTTGTACAACTGATAGACCAGGCCAACCATCCCCCCTTCCTCGCCCGCAGCGCGGGAGAGGAAGGGGGCTAGGGGGGAAGGTGAGGGGGTTAGCCCTCCCCCCCTTCCTCTCCCACAGCGTGGGAGAGGAAGGGGGCCAGGGGGGAAGGTGAGGGCGCCAGCTCCGGCTTTCCTGCCGCACCTTAAAATCTTTCCCCTTTTTAGAGTGATCTGGGTTATATTACTAAAGAGGAACTTTTTTATCACGCTGGAGGAATGTGTGGCAGAGCAAACAACACCTTATTTTGCGAATCTTTATCGACAAGAATTTGCAAATTTGATCACCTTCCGCAAAAATGGTCAACCAGTCGTAACACCGGTCTGGTTTGCTGAACGGGACGGCAAGATTTATGTTATGACGACCGCTAATGCCGGTAAGGTCAAGCGTATCCGTAACAATCCACGGGTTGAGATCGGGCCATCTGATCGGGCCGGTAAGCCCCTAGGTCCTACCGTACCGGCGCGGGCTCGTATTCTCGGTCCCGACGAAGCTAAGATTGCCCGCGAGGCTCTCGATGCCAAATATGGCTTGATGAAGGCGATGTTCGATTTTTTCATGAACATTCGCGGTACTGAACGAGCCTGGATCGAGATCGCGCCAGTTGATGAAACTATCACGTCCTGATAATTCTGGGCAGTGGTAGTTGTGAGCTTGGAGCACGGGCAGGATTGAGGACGTCTGGTCCGTGCTTAGTCCATTATCATGGCGGGTTCTAAACCCGCGTCGCCAGTTGCCTGAGAGCGCGGGCAGGATCAGGGGTGTCTGGTCAGCACTCGCGATGTATGACTGGATGCCATCGCTTAGCGCATCAGCACGCAATCGAGGGTTGTTGGAAATCTATCTCAATCCTCTCCTACATGCGGAGCGAACATGTGTCAAGTGAAGGTGTCGGCGGCCATACGCACCTCTATTCACTTGACACACAGCGCCATGGGGTGGTATAAGCGTAGCGAACATGACGCGAGACAGCCCTGGCGCCCGGTTGCGCTTCCCAGGAGAGAAGAGTGTGAAACATCCGCAACGCGCTTTGTTTGCGCTGATGCCCGTGCTGGCACTATTACTGTTGGTAGCATTAATGGCAGCCACACCGCCTGCTCCGCCACCAACATTAAGGGCGGTGGCACTATCGCCATTAGAAACTGCTACGGCAGTACCTACCGCTTCTGCAACGCCGACCCCATCACCCCAGCCGTCACCAACCCTCACCCCAACCTTAGCTCGCCGTGAATTTATTGAGTCGTATGAAGTGAAAGTTGCGCCCACCAGTTTCTTACCCGGACGTGGGCCGGTCTTGCCGGGTGAGTTTGTCTACGCTGGTCGGCGTCTTGATTTTTACGTGGGGCGTGGCACATTCAGCGCCGATCAGGTGCTCGACATCGCCGTGAAAGCTGAATATGCGCTGGGATATTTGCAGCGCCGGTTTGATGTGCAACTCACCGAGCGGGTCTCGGTCGGCTTCTACAATCCGGTGTTGGCGCCAACCCATGATACTCGCGGCATTGCGTATACCCACGACCGGACAAATATTCGTATCTTCTATCGATCTGACGAAGATCCTTACCATGCGTTAGTGATTTTGACGCATGAATTAGCGCACGCCTTGCAGGCTGAGGCATACGGCCGTGAAGCACAGGCGCGAGCTGATCTGGTGTTGCTCGAAGGGTTGGCTACCTGGATTTCTGGTGAATACTGGCTGAGCCTCTCGGAGTCCTCATCGTTCCAGGCTCGTGCCCGTGAGTTGTACCAGGCTGGCTATCGGGGTAATCTGGCAGCACTCGCCAACAGCGCCAATTCTATGGCTGCCTACGAGATGTGGGCTGGCTTTGTCGATTACCTGGCCCGCACCTACGGCTGGGATAAGTTCAACGAACTGTATGCGAATGGTCGGGGACGAGCGCCTGGTTCGGCTGATTATCGTGGCATCTACGGCAAGAGTTTTCAAGAGCTTTACACTGAGTGGTACACTACCCTGCGCTAAATCTGGCCGCTATATCCACAATGTGCATGCCATCGCTCTCTAAGGGAGTTACCCCAAAGCTGCTTGTGCTCTTCTACACAGACGATGCCTGTATAGGCGAGGGTAACAAAAAGTATCACGCCTGGCTATATCGGCCAGGCGTGATGAGCACAGTTTCGTAGCAAATTACTTGATAGTGTTAGCCAGTTCGTTGAAGAGGTTGGCGATATTTGTCTGTTTGACGAATTCGACGGCGGCGATTGAGTAGGCTATGGATTAATAGTTTCAGCCAGTTGGTTGAAGAGGTTGGCGATATTCCCACCAAGCGCCGTCAAAGCACCGATAACAACCACTGCGATCAGAACGAGGATGAGTGCGTACTCGACTAGACCCTGGCCCTCTTCCTTGGCGAAAAAGCTGCGAAGCATTGTGTTCCTCCTGAATACTAGTGCTGTTAAACTATACTGTGGAACATCTCCACGCTTCACAGTATAGATCGTTCATGAACGATTGCCAATAGTCTGAAAGTACTAATTTTGAATAGTACCATCGCACAGGAATATTGGTCTTTAAACGTACCTTTGTACTATGTTTGGATGAAAAATTTTTTATGTTTTAGTCGGTTAGCTGAGAGATTACTACATTCTGTCAAAGGAAATTAGTTCACAAATGAATAAGATTGTCAAGCTGAATGAACATGTCACAATATATATCTGAAAGGTGAGTTCCCCGTTCACCCCTTTGATATCGTGATACCTTCCGAAATGCGAGGCAAAGGAGATGCCAGATTGTCACCGGCGTGCGCTGTGTGTTGTATGTTCGGAATGATAGACATCGAGAAACACTATGGAAATACGGATCCAACTTCTGATGGAACAAACGAACGCGCCGTTTGATCAATCACCATCACAGCTGTCGAGTCGATCCTGATGAACAGGACACTTTCATCATCAGCAAATACCTGTCGCCAGGCTGAATGTAATGCCAGGAGATTAGCAGGCGCCGATCCTCTGCCTACTAACACAGCATCGGGTGGCTGACGGCGCAGAATGGCTTCCCAATCATTCACACCGAAGTGAAAATCAACATACTCTTCATATACATCTGGTGGATATACCGTTTCCCGTCGTCCGTCCATTCCCACCCGTACCTGTGGGCCAAGGTGCCAGATCAGATACTGACCCCAACCAAAATCACACATGAGCCGACCGCGAAATCCACTCTCCCGAAGTAAGGTTGTTGCATGGTACGGGACACTGGTCGCACTGATAAAGCTCCATTGATTCATTCCCATGCCGAAGA
>Ga0209162_1000337_pt1 | contig 52210 bp, 35 predicted proteins | sample YNPNPMetaG_FD_187121 | JGI IMG/M metagenome (GOLD analysis project Ga0209162, IMG submission 187121) | Anoxygenic and chlorotrophic microbial mat microbial communities from Yellowstone National Park, USA - YNP NP MetaG (SPAdes) (version 2) ...
CCGCAAGACGCCGATCCTCCCCGGAGAAGAGACCGACTCTCAGACCGAGCGTCAGAAGCAGAAGACCCCGCAGGAGACCGTGCCCGCCCGGTGAATCCGTCGCCGACGCGACATGCCGGGCCGCAGCCCTCGACGATGCTGCCGGCAACGGTGGCGGCCCGGCGCACCTGCGAAGTTACGCCGAACACCTCGACGACCCATCGCGCGCCGTATCGTCACCCCCGCGCCTCACCGTCACCCCCGCGCCTCGCCGTCACCCCCGCGCCTCGCCGTCACCCCCGCGAAAGCGGGGGTCCAGACTCCCGCCCGCAGGCGGGCGCGTCTGGCCTTGGCGCGGGCGCGGGAATGACGGAGGGGCGGGGGCGGCTCCTGGATTCCCGCTTGCGCGGGAATGACGGGGGCGGCCGGGTTAGCGCCCGTGACGACCCATCGTGCCCCGTATCGTCACCCCCGCGCCTCACCGTCACCCCCGCGAAAGCGGGGGTCCAGACTCCCGCCCGCGGGCGGCCGTGGCGGGCCTTGCGGCGTGCGGGAATGACGGGAGGATCCGCCTTGTCGTGGATTCCCGCTTGCGCGGGAATGACGGAGGGGGCGGCCGCGTTGGCGCCCTTGACGATCCATCACCCCCCGTATCGTCACCCCCGCGAAAGCGGGGGTCCCGACTCACGCCACGGCCACCTGCCGGTCGCGCCCCGCCCCCGCCCGCGGGCGGCCGAGTGATTCCTCTTCTTCCCGCTCTCCGCACGCGCGGAATCCGCATGCCACCGCTTCGCCGTACGCCACGCGGGGTTCACCGGACCCTTACGCCCATCCGGATCGGCCGCGAGGGCCGACCCCAGGAAGTGGGCACCGAGATCTGGCTGTCGCTGGAGGCCTTCGACCTGGCCGTTCACAAGCACTTCGATGTGTGCGCGCTGATCTGCTGCGATTCCGACTACGTTCCGCTGGCTCGAAAGCTCAGCGGCCTGCGGATCCGCACGATGGTCCTGGCCTGGGACTTCCAGTACGAGTTCACCGACCCTGCGGGCAACCGCAGGCGAAAGGAGACCCGCACCTCCCAGGCGCTGATCGAGGCCTGCACGTATCCGGTCATGATGGCCCCCCTGCTCGACGACCGGTCGAAGAAGGACGACCGCCTGCTCGAGGGCCTGTTCGTCGACTCGGCATAAGCCCGGCGGCCGCCGGCGGATCGCTCATGACTGCCCGCCCGGCTCGCAGCCCTCGGGCCCCTGGAGCGGCGGATGTCTCGCATCCGCGGCCGCGCCTGCCGTTCGCTCGGTCACCGCCAGCCACTCGTCGCACTGCTGGCGCCGCCGGCCGTCCGTCAGGTTGGCCCTGGCCTGCATCAGGTATCGCCGGGCGGTCTCATACTGCTGAAGGTCCCGGGCGTAGAGGATACCCAGCAGCAACCGGACCTGATCCGCATCGGCGGCCCCGGGGTAGGCTTGGACGTAGCGTTCGTACGCGGCGGCGGCCTGGGGCATCCGACCCATCGCATAGAGCTGATAGGCCACCTCGAGCTGCGGCTCCCGCGGAAGAACCTGCTGGGCGTCGTGCTCAAGCAGCTCCTGGTAGAGCTCGGCCGCCGTCACGCGGTCCCGGGCCGCCAGTGACTGAAAGATCCGCGCCCGCAGGCTCGTGACGCGGTCCATCGGCGGCTCGGCCACGGGATTTCCCGCCGCCGAGATCGGCCGGGCCACGCGGCCGTATTGGGCCCGCGCCCGGGCCGTCGGGTCGCGCAGGACGCTGGCCAGGCTCTGCCGGTGATACCACCGTCGCCAGAGCGCGACGAGGTCGAACTGGTCCCGCGGAAGCGCCCGCACCCACAACAGCAGCAGGGCCGCCAGGAACCCGAACAGGTACCCCGCCAGGTGGGCCGTATAGGCCACCTGCGCCCCGTAGGGCTCCGTCAGTCTCGGCGCGATGATATTGTCCCAGACGATCATCTTCGCCACGATGATGAACATGCTCGGCAACTCGATCACGCCGATCAGGAACCACCAGTACACGAACTCGATGTTGCTCCGCGGGAACAGCGCCAGGTACGCCGTGGTGACCGCCGCAATCGCTCCCGACGCCCCGAGCATCGGCCCGTCGCTGGTCAGACCGTAGCCGAACGCCGCGAAGATCCCGCCGGCCAGATAGAACAGCAGGTAGGGCAGGTGACCCATCTTGGCGTTGACGCTGTTGCCGAACACCCATAGGAAGATCATGTTCCCCACGATGTGGGCCAGGCTGCCGTGCAGAAACTGATATGTGAAGAACTGGTAGAGCCGCGGCTCCGCCGCATGCAGCATCAGGGGCCGGATCCAGCCCCGAAACGGCTCGGCCATGCCCGTGAGCGGATGCGGCCGGGGGTTCAACTCGTACGAGGCCAGGAAAACCACCACGTTGGCCGCGATCAGCCCGTAGTTGACCCAAGGGGTCCGCCGGATCGGACTGTCCGTTCGGATCGGAAACAGCATGAATGCACGTCCCGCGCAGGCACGCCGCCCGGGCGCGAATCGCCGCGACCCCCTCACGCGGTGGGCGGACGGCCGGCGGTCCCCACGGCGCCGCCCGGCGAGGCCGTCGTGGCCTGCACGAAGCGCATTCGAACCTCGTAGAGGGCGGCGCCCAGCAGGCGATCCTCATCGGGCGTCAGATTGCCCTTGGTCTTCTCGCCCAGCAGCGCCAGAAGATCGATGTAATGCCTGGCAACCTCGAGGTCCGGGGGCAGCGCCCGGCCGTCCGAGGTCTGCATCCCGCCCAGACCCACCAGGGCCTGCATCAGGATCATGTTGATGATCTCGGCGAAGCTGGCCTCCGGAAGCGGGCCTGTGCCCTCGGTTTCCTGGGCGAGCCGCTCCTTCTCCCGGCGAGCCTCTTCTTTCCAGTCCGAATCCACGTGGAGCTTGGGTTTTTCGCCCGGTGTTTCGGCCATCCCACCGACTCCTTTGTTCACTCCCGCGTGCCGCCCGCTGAGAAGCCACTATAGCAGCCCGGACCCGATCCGCACAGCCGCCCCACCGGCCCCCTTCGAACACACAGAGCACGGGCCTGCCGCCCGGCCCGGGTCGGATGAGCGGCATCCCGCTTCGCGCGCGATGCTCGCCTCCGCAGGCCCTCGCCGCCCCGGAGGCGTCCCCTACGCGACATCGGGCAGCTTGCGGCACAACTGCAACAGTCGCTCCCGCGGGTACAGCGCGAAAAAGTACTCCCGCCCCTCGGCGATCGCCTTCTGGGCCGCCAGGTCTTCGGCCTTGGCGAGCCGCTCCTGGGCCTCGCGCAGGACGTGCCGGTGACCGGCCAGCATCAGGTCGTTGAGCTCCCGGATCCGGGCCCACGTTCGCCGGCGATCCGCGTGAGCGTCGGGCTGCTCCCGCCGCAGTCTGTCGGACCGTTCGATCGCCTCCCATCGTTCCCGCAGGAGGGGCCGCACGTCCTCGAAGGCCCCCGCCCAGAGCTGCGGCTGGTAGCGAACCGCGCGCATCCAGGCTCGCGCCCCGGCGACGTCGGCTTCACACACGCCCGGAAGCGGCACCCGAAGCGTCGCCGAGACGCAGACGATGCGCGGCGGTTCGATCCCGTAGAACCGGCGGATGATCTCGTCCGTGATCCGGTCGTATATGGCCCCGCCGATCCCGTGGACGAACAGGTCGCACGCCAGGAGCCTCGCCCAGAGGGTGAGCGTCAATGCCCGCGGGCGGATCACCCAGCCGGACGGTCCCCCCGGCGGACCTGTCAGGGCCCCGGCCGAGCCCGGCACGTCCGATGCGACCTCCGCAATCTGCTCGCCCTGGGCATAAATCCGGATCGTTGCCCCACGCCGCTCCGCATAGACCCGGCAGCGGGCCCGGCCCGGCCTGTACGCCCAGAGCGGCAGCTCGACGCGTGCGTCATCCACCTCCAGGTCCGGCACGGGGCGACGCGGATCGCGGATGCCCACAGACCGCCGATACGACGCCAGAGCCGCGTTGTAGGCCGCCGCGAACTCCCGGGCCCGGACGATCCAGTCCGCCGGCATCGGCCCGCCCCACACGGCCGACACTCGCGCCTCGTGCAGCTCGACCCCGAGCAGGCGTTCCGCCGCCTTCCGCCCCGCGACCACCTGCTCCACGAAATCGCCCCGGGCCTGCGATGCCGCGTCGAAGAACGCCGCCATGAGCGAGTCGTCAAACGCCCGGCCCATGAGGGCGGCCGTCCGCTCGCGGGCGGCGCGCCACCGATCACGCGACAGCGCGGGGAGGAACTCGTATGGCCGCCCCACGCCCTGCTCCAGCAGCTCGACCTGGGCGAGCTGGACGCGGTCCCCGCGAGCAAACGGGATGCGAATCGCCGGCATCTTCACCGCATCGTTATCGACGACGAGATTCACGGCCGCGCCGCCGACGGCCCGGGCGATCCGTTGTGTCATTACGTGCTTGGCCCAGACGCCGGGATGAATGAACTCAGGCTGGTGCCCGGTCATGATCACCGGGCCGTCGTCAGGGATGCCCAGGCCCCTTCGAACCTCGCGTCGCAGCCGGCTCCAATCGTGTTGCCCGACGCCCCCCGACCAACGGGCGGCAGCGTCCCGGTTGGCCATCGCCAGCGCGGGCAGCTTCTCGGGCGGCGGCTCGACGAGAACGGCTCCGTCCTCCCGTGGCGTACGAAGCGAGTCGTAGTTCAACATCGTGGGCCGGGACAGACGGTGCCGGTCAGTTCATTCGGCGCAAGCACGCGGCCGTCGCATCCGAGTTCGGCGCTCAGCACATCGAGGTAATGGCGAAGCCGGACGGTCGCGTCATCGAGCGACCCGCCGAACACCCGGGAAGCATCCTTGTAGATGCGCAGCACAGGCAACTCCCGGATCCGCAGCCCCGCACGCGCCGCCTGCACCCAGAACTGCAACGGCATGGCGTAGCCGGGCACGGTCAACCTCAGCCTCGCCAGCGCCTTGACGCGATAGGCCTTGAACCCGCAGAACGCATCGGTAATACCGAGCTCAAGCAGCGAGTTCAACAGCCGCGTGATGGTCCGGTTGATCTCGCGCCGATCCGGCGGAGGTTCATCGCCGGCCGTCGGCACAAGATACCGCGAGCCGCTGATCACATCGGCGTCGTCCTCCGCGGCCGCCCGCAGAAAATCCGGGATCTGCTCAGGCTCGTGCTGCTCGTCGCAGTCCATCGTGATGATCCAGTCGTAGCCCCGACGACGGGCGAACGCGAAGGCATCGATCAGGCTCTGCCCGTAGCCTAAGTTGACCGGATGGCGGATCTGGAAGACGCCCGGTTCGCTTCGCAGCATTTCCGGCGTGGCGTCCGTAGACCCATCGTCCACCAGCAGGATGTCGCGGATGTGGGGTCGAACCCGACGCAGCACGCCCTGCAAGTACTTGGCTTCATTGTAGATAGGTATGGCCAGTAGCGTTCGCATGTCGCCTGCCAGGTCCGAAAAAGTGAACGCGCCGCCTTGCGCCGGTCGATGTTATCTTATTGCCGCGGCCCAAGAAGGCCAATCGATTGTAGGGCCCCGGCCAAGTGCCGGACGGATCGCCGTCAGGTGCTTGCCGGGCGATGGGATCGGGCGTACGATTCGCCGCGGCCTTGGTGCGGTCAGGCCCCGGCGGTTCGTTCGTCCGGTGTTTTCCGCGGGTTCCGGTGCGATCATGCGGTCGGGATTGCGGCGCAGCCTTGGGCTTGTCTTGCTGGGCCTTCTGTGGCTGGGGGGCTGCACGCCCGTGACCGATCATCTGGCCGTCCGGCGGGCGGAACGGGGCAGAAAACTCCTCGAGGCGGACGACCTGGACGCGGCCCTGGTGGAGTTCCAGCAGGCGGTCGAGTTGAACCCGCGTCTGGCCGTAGCCCACTCTTCCCTCGGTGCGATCTACAAACGCAAGGGCGATTACGAGCGTGCCGTCAAGGCCTTCGCCGAGGCCGTCAAGCTCAACCCCTTCAGTTTCCAGGACACGTACCAGCTCGCTCAGGTGTACTACCACCTGCGTCGGCTGGCGGACGCGATCCGTGCCTACCTGCACGCATGCGAGCTGGATCCGGAGAACTTCGATGCCCGGATGAATCTGGGCGTGTGCTACCACCAGAACGGCGAGCTGGATCAGGCGATCGAGTGCTATCGGCGCGCGATCGAGCTGAACCCCGACAGCGCCTTCGCCCACAGCAACCTCGGCGCCGCCTACGACGCTCAGGACAAGTTCTACGAGGCCATCCATGAGTACAACGAGTCGCTCGAGCTGGACGGCAACCAGCCGATGGTCCTGGTGAATCTCGCCACGACGCTCATGAAGCAGGAGCGATTCGCCAATGCCCGGCAGGCCCTCCTGATGGCCATCCGGATCGACCCCGAGCTCGCCCTGGCGCACTCCCAGTTGGGCTATTGCCTCTTCCGCGAGAAGAAGTACGATGAGGCCGTCGCCAGCTACGAACGCGCGCTGGCGATCGACCCGAAGCTCGCGGAGGGGCACGCGGGCCTGGGGGCCGTACGGATGGGCCAGTACCTCACGGACCAGTCACGGGTGGAATACCGTCAGGCGGCCATCGAGCACTGGCACCGATCGCTGGAACTGAATCCGAATCAGCCCAAGTTGCGCAAGCTCGTGGAGAAGTACAGGAGACGGCCCGAGGACCCCGAGGCCGTCCTGTTGAGCCAGTAAGCCATGCTTTTCATCCCTTCTCGCCGTCTGCCGGCCCGAGCCGGGCTTGCAGGTATCCTGCTCGCGTGTCTTTCGGCCTGTGCACCCGACAACGGGCATTTCTCCGTCCCTTCGTGGCGGGATGAGGCCGCCCAGATCGCCGCCCTGCGGCTTGCGGAGCCGAAGCGCACGTCCGGTGCCGGCCTTCACGGCACCGAGCAGTCCGCCGGCTCCGGGCTGCGGCTCTCGGTGGCCGCGGTCGAGGAGCCCACCGTCCGGCTCGCGGCCGACGAGCCCTCGTCCACCACTGCGACCGGACCGGCCGAATCCCCTGAAGAGGTCCGACCGCATGAGTCCCAGGGCGAACGCGGGCCTCTTGGGCGGTTCGGCGACACGGTCGCCCGCGACATCCGCCGCGCCCCGCAAAGCCTCTGGGACGACACGAAGAGCGTGTACACGAATGCGGGGAACCTGATCATCCTCGGGCTGGCCGGCGGGGCGGCAATCGCCTTGCGCCCCGAGGTCGACGATGACATCGAAGACCACTACGACCGGCACCACAGCTTCAAGGAGGATTGGCGCGACGCGTTCGGCGCAATGGGCAACCCGGGCGTCCACCTGGCGGTCGCGGGGGTCCTCTACCTCGCCGGCCAGCAGATGCCGAGCGCGAAAACCTACGAGGTCGGCCGAACTCTGTTCAATGCCCTGATCATCAACGACATCAGCACGGTCCTGCTGAAGCTGGCGGCCTGCACGGAGGCCCCCAACGGTGAGGACTGGGCCTTCCCCTCCGGCCACGTCTCAAGCACCATGACGCTGGCGGCGGTCATCCACGAGGCCTACGGACCGCTCCCGGCACTCCCCCTGTACGGCCTGACAGGGCTTGTGGCGGTCGAGCGCCTTGATGACCGGGAGCATCACTTCTCGGACGTGATCTTCGGGGCCGCGATGGGCTGGGTGATCGGCCACACGGTAGCTTCGGGCCACCGACCGGAGATCTTCGGCGGCGAGGTCGTTCCGTACGCCGATCCCAGCAGCGGCCAAGCCGGAGTAGCCTGGATCCGATCCATCCGATAACAGGCATTGCGATCGTTAACCTCCGCTTTCCAGATCGCATGGTCCGATAAGATGCTCGCTTCTTGAGCGACTTGGCTCTTCTTTGACCGGTGGGTTTCTGAATCTTAGGTTGCAGGGTTGAAGGCGAACATCAGAGGCACCGCGGACTGCCGTGCCGCCGCGCAGGCAGGTCCGCGCCTGGGGCTCCGGAGGGGAATGGCCGCGGGCCCTTGCCCGGGGGCGGCCGCGCGACGGCCGGCAAAGCCCGTTTTCGCTGGTTCTGGTTCGGGGCCTCGGCTTGGTTGCCTCCTACAAGCCGGGGCCCACGGTTTTCTCCGGACGCCTCGGTCCCCCAGCCAACGGCGCTACCTTCGGCGGCCCCCGCCGGGGGCTCCCCTCGGGATCACGTGGCGCGGGCGAGTCAGCCAGACAGAGCGGGCCTTACACGTCCCATAAATAGCGGCCCCGCTGCGCCGCCCAGACGGCACTGCGGGCATCGGGCAGCCTCATGGGGGGCGAACCTGCCGTCAGTGCCGCCTCCGTTGCCCGGCACGCGTTCAAGGGGCCGCATCACACATCAACATGGCCCCTCCACATCGCTGCGACCGCTTCGACGGCCCCTCCCGGAAACCAATGATGCCGCTCTGCGCATCACGATTCCGCCGCAGGCGCTCGGATACCGTCGCGAACCGCTCCGGGGCTGCCAGACCCGTACGCCGCGTCCTCCTGCGCGGATCAGGCCGGCGCCTCACACGCACCCGCCCCTCCACCAGGCCGCGGGGCAGGCGGGGTCTTGAACAGCCCTTCATAAACCGACCGGTACGTATCGTAGGCCGACTGCCCGAATAGCACGAATCGAACCAGCTCGACCGGGCTTCCGGCGCGAAGAACCGCGGCCACCGTGGTCAGCGCGATGTGCGCGGCATCCCTCATCGGGTATCCATATACGCCGCAACTGATGGCCGGAAACGCAATGCTTCGGCACCCGTGCTGAGCGGCCAGGTCCATCGCCGTTCTGTAGCAGCCGGCCAGCAACTCGGGTTCGCCGTGCCGGCCGTCCCGATAGACAGGGCCGACCGCGTGGATCACGAAGCGTGCGGGAAGGCGGTAGCCGCGCGTGATCTTTGCCGATCCCGTGGGACAACCTCCGAGGGTGCGACACTCCGCCAAAAGCTCCGGGCCAGCGGCTCGATGGATGGCCCCATCCACCCCGCCGCCACCCAGGAGCGTCTGGTTGGCAGCGTTTACGATAGCGTCCACGCGCTGCCGGGTTATGTCTCCCTCGACCAACTCGATTCTGCTGGCGACCTCCATGACGGGCCTCCTGCTGTTTCAGCCTCGCGGTCCACCGGACCATCGTTCCAATCGCACCGGCGCCGGGGTCGGCGAGTCAGCACCGTTTGCCGAACGCGGCGCACGTTTTTGAACCAGGGGTACATTCTTGACACGTTGGGCGCGCAGGTAGTATACTTGTTTGTCTCTGCGTATGGCGGGGCCGCAGCGTGCACTACGCGGGCGGTCCGATATCCGGTACTCTCGAACGGCGCAGGTGCGGCGAGGTGGCGAAGCGAATCGGCCGGACCAAAGCAACCAAGAAGACGGCCCTCAGACGGGCCGGCCAGGGCAAGACCGCGCAGGCGGCCAAAGGATCGGCGAGAGCTTCCGACAACCATTCCAGGTCGCTGTCGATGCGGAAGGCCGCCAAGACCGCCCGGACTGCCCAAGCGGCAGGCCCCGTCGAGGCCGGGGGCCGTGCGGCGGGAGGCGCTGCGGGATCCCAGCCGGCGCCGCGAAGCCGGTTGGCACCCGAAGAAATCAACGAGTTTCGCGAACTGCTGCTGGCCAAGCGCCGGGAGATCACGGGGGACATGGCCTCGCTGACTGACGGAGCCCTCCGCTCCAGCCGCCAGGACGCCGCGGGCGATCTTTCCCTGATGCCCAACCACATGGCCGACCTCGGGTCGGACAACTGGGAACAGGAATTCACCCTGGGCCTTATCGAGAACCAGCGGAGCCTGCTCCGCGAAATCGACGAGGCCCTGGCGCGGATCGAAGAGGGAACGTACGGAATCTGCATGGGCACGGGCCGGCCGATCTCCAAGGCTCGCCTGCGAGCCAAGCCCTGGGCCAAGTACTGCATCGAGTACGCTCGCATGCGTGAACGGCGCGGGCTATCCTAGTCCGACGTGGACGTCGAATCCCAATCAGCTTCTTTGCCGTCGACGCCTTCGCCCGTGGAAGGCGGGGCGGCGCGTGACTTCTGGAGCCACCTGCGGCTCTGGCCGGTGGCGGCCGCGGGTCTGGCACTGGACCTCTGGAGCAAGCACTGGGCGTTTCAGAACCTGGAGGCCCATCCCGGGGCGGTCCGCGAGATCATTCCGCATCTGGTCAGTTTCCGGCGGACCCTCAACGACGGCGCGCTGTTCGGCCTGGGCAAGGGTCTGTGGCCTGTCTTCGTCGTAGCCTCTCTTCTGGCGCTGGGTTTCGTGTGGTACCTGTTCACGCAGAGTACCCGTACACGCCGGAGCCTTCACGTGGGGCTCGCGATGATCCTCGCCGGCGCCCTCGGGAACCTGTATGACCGTGCGTTCGTTCTGGCCGACGTGGTCCGGACCGGCCGCGGGACGGAAGCCGGGATCATCGTCTCGGAGACGGCCGACTCGATCTTTCTCGGCCCGTATCCCGAGACATCCCGGGATCCGCGGTTCGTCCGCCGGATACCCCGCAGCGAGATCGTTTCGATCAGGCGTCAGGGCGTGGTACGCGACTTCGTCAAGGTCGAGCCCCAGTTCACAATCCCCTTGGGGTCCCGAAGCCTGCGAGTCGAGCTGTGGCCCTGGGTCTTCAACGTCGCCGACGTCCTGCTCGTAATCGGCGTCGCCCTCCTGCTGCTCAACTTCTGGTGGGAACGCCGGTGGGCTCGCGCGCAAAGCGGACGCGCATCCGGGAAGGAGACGGCGGCAAACCTCGCCGAGACCGCCTGACGCCGACGGACTCGCACGCGGAACCGTTGCGACCCCGGGGCGTTTGCTGTACTCATCGGCTCCATGGCTGCGTCGTTCAACCCGGCCGATACGCAGTGGATGCTTCGCGCGCTGGCACTGGCCCGCCGTGGACGCGGACGGGTCGAACCCAACCCGATGGTCGGGTGCGTGATTGTCCGGGATGGCCGTGTGATCGGCGAGGGCTATCACCGTCGCTTCGGGGGCCCTCACGCGGAGGTTAACGCGATCCGCTCCTGCACTGAGTCGCCGCGCGGAGCCACCGCCTATGTGACCCTGGAGCCCTGCTGTCATGTCGGCAAGACGGGCCCGTGCACGGAGGCCCTGATCACCGCCGGCATCGGGCGTGTCGTGGCGGCCATGCGCGATCCGTTCGCGAAGGTGGCCGGCCGAGGGCTTCGCCGCCTCCGGGCCGCCGGGGTCGACGTGGCCGTCGGCCTGTGCGCAAGAGCCGCCGAGGAGTTGAACGCGCCGTATCTCAAGCTGCGCCGCCGCGGCCTACCTTGGGTGATCCTGAAGTGGGCCCAGAGCCTCGACGGGCGGATCGCGACCCGCACGGGGCGGTCCCGGTGGATCACCGGCCAGGAGTCCCGTCGCCTGGTCCACAGGCTCCGGGGCCGTGTGGACGCCGTCCTCGTGGGCATCGGCACCGTTCTTGCGGACGACCCCATGTTGACATGCCGCCAAGGCCGACCGGCGCGCGTGGCAACCCGGATCGTCCTGGACAGCCGCCTGCGGCTCCCACCGGAATCGCGCCTGGTCCGGACCGCTCGGTTCCGGCCCCTGCTGGTGGCGACGACACGTCAGGCGATGACGATGCGGCTCCGATCCGCACGAAGACTCGAGCGCGCGGGGGCGGAGATCCTCGCGCTGCCTTCTCGCGCGGGTCGCGTGGACTTGCGATCCCTGCTGGCCGAGCTGGGGCGGCGGGAGATGACGAACGTTCTCGTCGAAGGCGGCGCGGAGGTTCTGGGGACATTTCTCGACCGGCGCCTGGCCGACGAGGCGTGGGTCTTCGTCGCGCCGCGAATCATCGGGGGGCGCCTCGCCCTGGGCGCTGTCGGCGGGGAAGGCACGGCGAGGATTGCCGGCCCGCTCGCACGCGTGGAGTGTCGCCGTGTCGGGCGCGACTGGCTGTTTCGCGCCCGGCTGTAACAGCACGAAGCACCGGACGGGCGCCGGACCTACGCAGGCGGGGCCGGGCGGGTCGCCGGCTGGACCCCGAGCTTTTGCAGCAACTCCGCGCACTGGCGCAGGGCGTCGGGATCCGGGTTGCCGCTTGCCGTGAGCAGTCGGTGAGCCTGCTGGGCGTCCTCCGTCGCAGCCCGGAGGTCGTCGGTCTTTTCTTTCGGCGTGCGGCGATTCTCCGCCATCTGAACCCGCGCAAGCGCCCGGTGGAGGTAGACGGCGGCATTCCGGTTGTCGTAGCCGGCGGCCTCGTCGAGCACCCGGATGGCCTCCTCGTGCCGACCAAGCAGAGCGAGGTTCCACCCCTTGGTATCCAGGACGTTCGCTCGAATGACGGGGTTGGCTACCTGGAGCTGGGCCGCCCGGCGAGAGTACTCCAGCGCCTCGTCGGGCTTGTTCATCTCGGTCATGAGGACGTACGCCAGGTTGTTCAGCGCGAGGACATCGTCCGGCGCGATCTTCAGGATCTGCCGGTACAACTCGGCGTATTCCTGGTGGCGCTTCTGTTCCTGGAGGATGGCCACCAGGGTCCGCATGGGCTCGAGGCGGTCCGCTTCGCGGTTGCCGGCTGCGATCAGCTCCCTCAGGATCTTCTCCGCCTCGGCGAGGTCGGCCCTGGCGGCCTCCGGCGAGGCCCCCGAAGCTTTCGCGCGTTTCCACAGCAGGCAGGCGCGCCCGTGCCGTGCCGCAATCTCCCCGGGAGCGGCTGCCAGGCGTTCGTCCACGAGTTTCATCGCAGCGGCCATGTCCAGCGAGTCGGACATGCGGTCCAGGACGTACCAGTAGCTGCGCATCGACTCGCGGGCCGCCGTGAGGGCGTTTGCGTATTCCCGCACGGCCCTGTCGGCCTGACCGCGACCCGCGTACGCGTCGCCGACGGCGGCCAGATGCTCCGGGATCCGCTTGTCGGGCGGCAGCGTGCCCTGGACGAACTCGATCACCTCATCGAAGCGGCGCGACAGCAGCAGTACCCGCAGCAGATCGAGGACCAGGTCCGCCCGCATGCCGCCAAGCTCGGCGGCCCGCCGATAATGCGAGGCGATGACCCCGCCGTTGTTGCGGTAGAATTCCGCGGCAGCACTGCCGGAAGCCGGTCGCCGCGATTCGATCAGGCGTCCGATCCGTAACGGCCAGTAGGGGTTCCCGGAAAAGGTCACGGCGAACTGCTGGGCGCGCCGCTCGGCCTCGTCGGGGCGGTTCAGGCTCACCAGCAGTTCCACCATTTCCTGCGCGACGTTCTCGGCGCGGGGGTCCTGGTCCAGGATGCTCTGGAGTTCGCTCACGGCGGCCTCGGGCCGCCCCCGGGCAACCTGTGCCCTGGCCAGCAGCAGGCGGTGCTGATAGTTGAACCGATCGGGGGCGAGCGTTCCGGCCTGCTGGAGGTCCGCCACGGCCGCATCCGCATCTCCCATCCGCAGCGCCAGGAACCCGCGCCGGTAGAGGGCCAAGGGGTCCTTGGGGTTCTTCTCGAGATACCGCGTGAACAGGCCGCGGGCCTCGGAGTCCCGCCCGGACGCCAGGTAATACTGGGCCCGCAGGAGCATGGCGGAGGGCTCGTTCGGGAATCGCTTCTCGTACTCGTCGATCATGCCCTCGGCGTCCTTCCGCGGGTTGTCTGGGGTTACGGTCTGCACGACGGCCTCGATCCACATGCGGCGGGCCTGCCGCTCCTGGTCGGCCAGCCCGGCGTCCTTCCCGGCCAGTTCGACGGCCTGGCGATAGTGCTTCTCCGCTCTCTCCAGCCGGCGGGTGTTCCCGTACCAGCGCGCCACCTCCAGCAGGACCGGGATTGAGTCGGGCGAGAGGTTGACGGCGGCGTCCAAGGCGGCGTCGATGTCCTGCGAAGTCGGCGCATCGGGACGTTCCATCCGGCTCCAGTCGAACAGGTGGCGGGCCACGAGCACCTGAGCCATCGCCTTGGCCTGACGATCGCTCAGGGAACGGACGTATTCCTGCAACACCTCGAGCCCGCGGCGCGGATCGGGCTGGGGCTTTCGCGTGAGCAGGAAGTCCGCGTAAGCGACCGGCACGGACTGGAGTCGCAGCTTTTCGCCGGCGGCATTCCGGCTCACCGCCTCCCTCAGGACCTCGTCCGCCTTGTCATGCTGGTCCTTGACGACGTAGAGCTGGGCGAGCCGCAGCAGGTTCTGGATGTCCTCCGGGGTGACCTTCTGGGGATCGTCGGGAATACGCTTGCGTCGCTCCTCGCGCCGCGCGATGGCACCGTCGGGGTCGCGGGCCTCCTGCTCCTGCTGGAGCTTCTGCTGGACCCACGCATCGCCGGGCATGAGCCGCGTCGCCGGTCCCAGGTGTTCCCGGACCAGCTCCGGGCGGTTCGTAAGCTCGCCAAGCTGGGCAAGACTCACGTGCGCCAGCCCGGCATTCGGGTTGATCTCGATGGCCCGCCGCAGCGCCGTTTCAGCCTCCGGGAACCGTTCGAGGGCCAGCAAGGCCCTCCCCAGCCACGCGTAGCCCATCGAATTCGTGCCGGCTGCCTCCAGCCCCGCCCGGAATTCTCTCTCCGCTGTGGCGAAGTCCTTCCGGGCCATTGCCGCCTGGCCGGCGTAGAAGCGTCCCCCTACGCCGTCGAGGTTCGCCTCGCGGACGCGCCGAACGGCGTCAGCAATCCGGGCCTCATCCCCCTCGGCCACGGCCAGGCGGAAGTGGACGTCGAGGATCGCCGGGTCCTGCGGCTTCAGAGCCAGGGCCTTATCCACGTGCGCTCGGGCGGCGGCGCGGTTGCCCTGCCGCAGGTGGAGCTGCACGTAATCAACCTCGCGGGCGAACTCGTCCTCGTATTCGCCCTTGGCGATAAGCTCCTCGGCAGCGCGGTATCGCTCCTCCTCGGACTTGCCCGGCTCCGTCGCGATCTTCAACTGCTGGAGACCTCGCTCGATACCCCGTCGGGCCCGGTTTTCCGGCAGTCGTGCGGCAGCCATCGCCTTGTCCAGGAGCGGCTGGAACTCAGCCTCCCGGTTCTGTCGGACCAGCAGCCAGTGCAGTTGTTGCAAGACCCGGATCTGGAGGGGATCTTTGTCCAGCACGGCTCGGAGTTCGCGTTCCGCCTCAGCCAGTTCGACCGTCGAGACCTCCTCGCTCTGCGCCCGCATGAGGATCAGGCTCGCCTGCGCCAGGCGCGCCTGATCGGAGCCCGCGTCTCGTGTGATGCCGAACCGCTCCTGAAGCTCGCGGACGCGGTCCCAATTCCGCTGGCGTGAGTACGCCTCCAGGATGGCGCTCCGCGCCAGCACATGGGGCTCCCGTTTCTGACGGGTGGCGATCTGGATCGCATTCTCGGCCGCCCGGATGGCGTCGGGCAGCCTGCTTTCGCTCGCATCGGCCACCAAGGCGCTGGCGAGCATCGCCCAGGCCAGTTCATTGCCGGCCCGCTGCGCGGGATCTCGCAGCACTTCCTCCAGGAGCCGGGCCGCCTCGCCGACCTCGGGCGGCGTGACTCGAAGCAGGGCCTCGGCCCGGTGGATGCGGATTTCCGGATCGGCCCTGCCGACCTGGCTTTCGGCCTGTTGATAGAGCTTCTCCGCCTCGCGGTACTGGCCGCGAGCGGCCTTCAGACGTCCGTTCATGAAGAGACAGATTGCGTCGCTCTCGCCTCCCGGGGCCTCCGCCACCGCCTTCTGGTAGTACTCCGTGGCCTTCTTCAGAAGCGCCTCATCGGCGGCGGGGTCTCCGGTAAGGCGCTGAAGGGCCGTGCGGAAGGCCTGTTCGAGCAGCCGCAGCTTGCCCTGGCGCTCCGTCCACGTCCGGTACAGGGTCATGGCCAGCGGCTGATTCAGCCGTTCGTCGTAGAGCGCGGCCGCCCGCTCCACCTGCCCCTGGAGCAGGTACAGCCTTCCGAGCATCAGATAGCTCGTGTAGCCGCCGCGGTCGGCTTCGATCGCCTTGAGCAGTGCTGCCTCGGCCTTCTCGAAGCAGGACTCCGGGATGCCGACCAGCCGTGTCGTCGCCGCCTGAGTGGCGGTGGCCTCGGCTCGCTCATGGACTCCGCGCTCGACCCAGTACTCGGCCAGCGCCTGGTAGTTCGCCACGTCGGGGCTGATCTGGACCGCCTTCTCAATCGCCGCGAGTGCCTCGTCATACCGCCGCGGCCCGACGAGGACCTCGCGGACTTCGTCCGGAAGGGTCAGGGGGCCGATCTGGGCACTGCTGAGGCGGTCCTGACTGTAGAGGAATCGCCCGTAGTAACGGTGGGAGGCTGCGTTATCCGGCGCGGCCTTGAGCAGCGCCTCGTACACGGCGGCAGCTTGTCTATAGTGCTGGGCCGCCTTCGGGAAGAACTCCTCCACGGCCGGCCGAAAACGTTCCTGCCGCGCCTCTTCCACCCCCCGGCGCATGGCCTGTCCGGCGTCCCGCGCATACTGGCTCGCGAGGGCATCGGCGTAATCCGCGTTCTTGGGCGCCAGCTCACAGGCCTTCTTCAGGTGCCCGATCCCATCTTCCTTGTTCTGGGCCCTCTGCGATTGCAGCGCGATCAGGGCCAGCCCGCGGGCATAGTGCCCCTTGGCCCTGAGGCGATCCGCCTCCTCCGCCGTAATGCGGGGCCGCGCGGGATCGTCCGTGCTCGGCCGGGACGCCGCCACGTCGGTCACCTCCAGAAGCCGACCGGCCAGTTCGTCGATCAGCTGCCAGGCTTTCTGGCTGTCCGTCTCACGATAGCTTTCCAAGGCGTGATCAAGCTTCTTTTCATGGGCCTCCACGCAGTTCGGATCGCTGAGGATGGCCTGCTCCCAGGCCCGCAGCGCGTTGGGAACGTCTCCCGCCTGGAGATACTCCTCGCCGGCCCACACGAGATACTTGCCCTGCCTGGACTTCGATTGTCGCCAGGCCTTGCCATAGAGGCTGGCCGCCCGGACATGATCTCCGGACGCGGCGGCCTCCCTGGCCTTGGTCTCGAAGTACGTCGGGTCGCCGCCGCCGAACGTCTTGATGAGCAGCCCCGCAGCAATCGCCATGACGAGCATCGCAGCGATCGTGAGCGTGGCAACCAGCTTCTTGTTCAACTGCTTGGCCATCTGTGCACCTTGTTCCGAATGCAGCGAACCGTGCCTGCGACGGCCGGCCGGAGCCGACCCGTTGCAGAAACCTGTTGTCGGGGCCTGTCACGAAAGGCCCTGGGCCGTGAGCCTCCGTTGCATATGCGGCCACCTCCTGCCGCGCCACAGCCTTTCCGAGGATACGACCTCACCCGGAAGGGCCGCTCGCCGTCTCCCCGGAGGCTCTCCGGGTACGCGGCGTAGCACCAGGCCGCCGACCGCGACTCATGGGCCGGGCAACCGTGGCCCCAGGCTAGTGGGACGGGCCCCCGGTCGCACGGACTCGATGGACCTCCTCCCAGTCGGGCCAGTGCGTGTTGACCAGCAGGGGCAGGAGTCGCTGAAAGAAAGCGGTGGCCGCCACCTTGGCCTCTTCGCGAGTGGCGGGCGCCCCGCCGGCGCTCTCGAACCTGACCTCGACCTTGGAGAAATAGGCATATCGCTCAAAGGGCCGCCCCACCAGGGCGCGGACCTCGTTGCGGTCAGTGGCCAGCGCACCATTGGCCCCGAACGTGTAGACGACCGTGGGCCGCTCCCGGCCGGTAAGAGTGGTGCGCTCGAACTCGAGGATCCGCAGGGGCGCGCGCCGCTTCAGAGCCGGGACGTCGATCTCCCAGTCCTCAGAGCCCATCTGCTGGTATCCGGACCCGTAGTAACAGTTCTCCGGCACGTGCGGCACGGGATCGGGTGTTCCGGTGTAGTACGTGATGAACAGGTCGGCGATCTTCGTGGGACTCTCAGGCGGGGCGCTCTGATCCACCAGCCGCCACTGGATGTACTCACGCGTGCCGAGCTGATCCAGCACCTCCTCAGCGATCATGTACGCGTTCACGAACTCATACGGGGCCAAGGCCGCCCTGTTGAGCTGGGTCAGCGGAACGCGGAGCGGGAGCGGTAGCTTGGCCCTCGTGGCCTGCCCGGCCACCACGTAGAAGGCAGCCGTCAGCACGCTCAGCGTTACAGTACAGATCACAAAACCGGGGTGCCGAAGGGATTGACGGATCGCATTCGGCAGCCCCGCGCGGTCCGGCGCGTGTTTCATACCTGTCCGCCTGTACCCGTCGGCCCGGAAAGACTCCTCATGGCTGCCGTCCGGGGTAGGCCAAGAGGCCCGGCATCCTAGCGTCCAACTCCTTGAGCGTCAATGTGTTGAAGTGTTCAACCCCTCCTTCAGCCCCGCGGGGTTCCTGTCCCGGGCAGCCCGCCCCCGGGCCGACAACGACCAGGCGCCGATGGGCCAATCCGCCCGTCGCGCCTACTGGCCTTACGCTCGGGCGTCGAAAAAAGTTCAGCGGCCGGGGGAGCGTTCCGATAAACCCTTAGGCAGCCAATGGTTGGAACGGGCGGAACGAGAACTCACCGCGATGAGTCCTGATGCGTCTAACGATGGGACCAAGCCCCGCGTCGTCGTCGTCGGCGCCGGCGGGCACGGTCGCGTTGTTCTCGACATCCTCGTTCAGGGCGGGCGGTTCCACGTTGTCGGTTTCCTGGACAGCAACCCCCAGTTGCATGGCCGCCGGATGGATGGCGTCCCCGTGCTGGGCGACATGTCGGTGCTTCCGCGGCTTCGCGACGAGTGGGGGGTATGCGGGGCTGTGGTGGCCATCGGAGACAATGGGGTCCGGCGGGCGTTCGCCCAGCAGATCGAAGACTGCGGGCTGGAGCTCATCAACGCGATCCACCCGTCGGCGAACCTTGCGCGCAACGTCAACCTCGGGCGGAACATCGTGATCGCGGCTGGAGCCCTCGTCTGCGCGCACTGCCAGGTCGGGGATTCGGTCATCCTCAACACCGGGTGCATTGTCGATCACGAATCGATGATCGGCACGGCCGCTCACATCTGCCCGGGAGCCAGGCTGGCGGGACGGGTCACCGTGGAGCCGGGCGCGTTCATCGGGATCGGGGCCACGGTGGTCCAGAGCATCCGGATCGGATACGAGGCGGTCGTCGGCGCCGGGGCGGTGGTGATCCGGGATGTGCCCCCCATGGCCACGGTGGTGGGCGTTCCGGCCCGGATCGTCAAGGACCTCGGCCGGTCGGAGGACTGGGCCGAATGGGTCCTGCCGGACTTTCTTCGGACCCGGGGAGCCAGCATCCGCACCCCGCCCAAGGTACAACTGGACCGCCAAGAGGCCGTCGTGGCTCCAGCGGTGCCCCGGTGACTACGCGCCCGGGCACCTGGGGCGCTACTCCCACTCGATCGTCGACGGCGGCTTGCTGGAAATGTCATAAACGACCCGGTTGATCCCTCGCACTTCGTTGATGATCCGCGACGAGACCCGCGCCAGGACCTCGTAATCGATCCGCACCCAATCGGCCGTCATGAAGTCACGGCTCTCAACAAGCCGTACGGCCGCGACCTGTTCCCCCTCGTAGCTGCGGCCATCGCCCATCACGCCGACCGCGCTGACGGGCAGAAGCACGACAAAAGCCTGGGCGATCTTCCGATACCAGTTGGCCGCCCAGATCTCCTCAAGCAGGATCTCGTCGGCCGCTCGGAGCCGCTCGAGCCGTTCGGGGGTGATCTCACCGACGACGCGGATGGCCAGCCCGGGCCCGGGGAACGGATGCCGCCAGACGATCTCCTCGGGCAGCCCCAGGTGCTCGCCGACCAGTCGGACCTCGTCCTTGAACAGGTCCCGCAGGGGCTCGATCAGTTCGAAGCCCAGATCGTCGGGCAGCCCGCCGACGTTGTGATGCAGTTTGATGTTGGCCGCGGTGCCGGCCTTGCTGTGACCCGACTCGATGACGTCGGGATAGAGCGTGCCCTGGGCCAGGAAGTGCGCGTTGGGGATGGTGCGGGCCTCGTCGTTGAAGGCCTGAATGAACTCACGGCCGATGATGCGCCGCTTCTCCTGGGGGTCGGTCACCCCTCGCAGGGCGGCCAGGAAGCGCGGGCCCGCGTCGACCACGTGCAGATCGATTCCGAAATGGCCCTGAAACGTCGCCGTAACGAACTCCCGCTCGTTGCGGCGCAGGAGCCCGTTGTCCACGAAAACGCAGGCGAGCCGATCCCCCAGGGCCCTGTGCAGCAGCGCAGCCGTGACGCTGCTGTCCACACCGCCCGACAGGCCGCAGATGACGCGCTGGTCCGGCCGGACCCTCCGGCGGACGTCTTCGATGGCCTGGTCGATGAAGTTTCCGACCTGCCAGTCCCCCCGACACCCGCAGATCTCGTAGAGGAAGTTCCGGAGGATCTGCCCGCCATGAGGCGTGTGCGTAACCTCCGGATGGAACTGCACGCCGTAGAAGGGGCGGGTCCTGTGCCGCACCGCCGCGTAAGGGCAACTCGGCGTCGAGGCCAGGGAGACAAACTCCGGCGGGAGTTCGTTGACCACATCGCCATGGCTCATCCAGACCGTGGTTTCGACCGGGACGTGCTTGAGCAGGAGATCCGCGTCGTGGATGCGGAGGCGGGTCCGGCCGTACTCGCGGGTAGAGCTGGGCTGGACCCGTCCGCCCAGAGCGTGGCAACCGATCTGAAGCCCGTAACAGATGCCGAGGATGGGCAGGCCCATGTCCAGGACGCGCGGATCGCAACGAGGCGCGCCGGGCTCGTACACGCTGGCAGGACCCCCGGAGAATATCAGACCGACGGCACCCAGCTCGCGGAGCTCCGCGGGGGAGACCGCAGGGGAACAGAGAGTGCTGAAGACGTGGTTTTCGCGGACCCGGCGGGCGATGAGCTGCGAATACTGGCTTCCGAAATCAAGTATGGCGACCGTCTCGTGCATCCGCCTGATGATAACGCAGGATTCCGCGGCCTGTCATCGCGGCCCGCACCGGACGCTGAGGGCCGGTGCCGTGCCCGACCGGGCTCGGTCCGTGCGTCTTGCCCGTGAGGGGGGCGGAAGGCAGGCTATACCTTCGTCACGACCAAGGTGTCATTCTGACCCCCGAAGCCGAAGCTGTTGGACATGCATGTGACGACCCGGCACCGGCGAGCGGCGTTCGGCACATAATCCAGGTCGCAGTTCGGATCGTACTCCCGGTAGTTCATCGTCGGAGGCACGATCTGGTCGCGGATCGCCAGCACGCAGGTGATCAGCTCGACCGCTCCGGCGGCGGCGATCAGGTGACCCATCATGCTCTTGATCGAGCTGACCGGGATCGAACGGGCGAGTTCGCCGAACACACCCCGGATTGCCTTGGTCTCGATCTTGTCGTTCTCCTCGGTCCCGGTGCCGTGGGCACTGATGTAGTGGATGTCGCCCGGTTGACAGCCGGCGTCTTCGAGGGCCAGCCGCATAGCAGCGATCGCCCCGCGGCCGTCTTCGTGGATGTCCGTGATCCGGAAGGCGTCGGCCGTGGAACCATAGCCGATCACCTCGCCGTACATGGTCGCGCCGCGACGCCGGGCGTGTTCGTATTCCTCCAGAATGAGCATCCCCGCCCCCTCGCCGAGGACGAACCCGTCCCGCGTGCGGTCGAAGGGCCGTGACGCGGTGATGCACGAGTCGTTGCGGGTCGAGAGGGCCGTCAGGCGGTTGAACCCGGTCACGCCGAAGGGGTGAAGCATGCTGTGTGTGCCGCCCGAGACCATCACATCCGCGTCCCCGCGGCGGATCAGCATGGTGGCCTCTCCGATGGCCTGCGTGCTCGCCGCACAGGCCGTGAGCGTGTTGAAGTTGGGACCGCGGATGCCGAAGAGCGTGGCGATGTGCCCGGCGGCCATGTTCGGATCCTGCTCGAACTCAGTAACAGGGCTCAGGCGCTCGTAGGCGACCCGCGCCCATCTCCGGGTATCCAGGTGGCCCCGCCCGCCGGCGGCGGTCGGATCCCATCCGGCGACCGCCGCCGCGACAAAGTTGTCGAAGTCCATCGGCCCTTCGCCGCCGCCCAGATAAATGCCAATCATCGTGGGGTCGAGCGGTGGGCGCTCCGGACCGGCGCGGTCCGGTGGGGAAACCGGCGTGGTTCGCGCCGCCGTGGACCGGGACTGCTGGATCTCCGCCAGCGGTGACGTGGGCAGGTACGGCAGGCGGGCGTGGTCCCAGGCCATCTTCGCGGCCGCCAGGGCGAAGGCGGTGTTGCGGCTGGCGCCGCGGTGATCCTCCGCGGCCGGGCCGAGGAACGCGCCCAGATCGAACTGGCGGATCTGGGCCGAAAAAGTCGTCGGAAACGTCGAGGCATCGAAGAGCGTCGTCGGGCCGATGCCGCTTTCGCCGTTGAGCAGACGCGCCCAGACCTGCTCCAGGTCATGGCCGAGGGGCGTCACCCAGCCCATTCCCGTCACGACAACGCGCCGTCTCATCGCGCCTCCTCTTCGAGGGTTACCCGTCCCGCCAAGTCTTGCCGCGCCGGGGGATTGTACGGCAGCGGACGGCCAGGCGTCCACGCCCCCGTTGCGTGCGGCCCGGGGGGCGGCTACACTACGGCCGTCATGTTCGACGGGACGCCTTGCACGCCGACGGATCGGGGCGCGGAATCGCCGATAAGGATCGCGCGACTCATCGCGATCAGCGGCCGGCTGGCGCGCGGGTGAGGTTCCCGACGAGCAATCCGACGAGATGACGCCCCCGGGAGCCTCGGCTCGCGGGGTTTTTCTTTTCCGGGGCCGCGAGGGCCCCGAATACGGGTTTGTGGTCCGGCGGTGGGCCGGCGGGCGCCGGGCGACGTGCGGAGGGTCGCGGGTCGCGGAGCAGGCGGCGCCCGCCTCGACCGCCCGGCCGAGAGGGGCCGCAGGTCCGATTGTGAGAGGCACGGATCCGATGCGGCCGCCCGGTCGTCTTCGGTCCCGCAGGGGAAGGCTTGACATGCGTAGTCTCCGTTCTTCCGGTGAATCGAGGTTCCTGCCGTGAGCGTATTCGCTGAGGTTCCGCCGCAGTTCGATTTCCCCAGGGCCGAACAGCAGGTGCTCGAGTTCTGGGCGGCCCGCGACATCTATGCCAGGTCGCTCAAACAGCGGGAGGGGCGACCGGCATTCGTCTTCTACGAAGGGCCGCCGACGGCCAACGGGCTTCCGCACCCGGGCCACGTGCTGACCCGGACGGTCAAGGACGTGTTCCCGCGGTACAAGACGATGTGCGGCTACTACTGCCACCGGAAGGCCGGCTGGGACACGCACGGGCTGCCGGTCGAAGTGGAGGTCTGCAAGGAGCTCGGCATCCACACAAAGCAGGAGATCGAGAGCTTCGGGATCGAACGGTTCGTGCAACGGTGCATCGAGAGCGTTTTCCGGTACACGCGGGAATGGGAGGAGCTGACCCGGCGACTCGGATTCTGGATCAACCTCGATGAGGCGTATGTCACGTACCACCAGTCGTACGTGGAAAGCGTCTGGTGGGCGCTCAAGGTCCTTTTCGACCGGGGACTGCTCTATCAGGGTCATAAGGTGGTGTGGTGGTGGCCGCAGGGCGGAACGGCGCTCTCATCCGGCGAGGTGGGACAGGGCTATCGCGAGGTGGATGATCCGTCGATCACAGTGCGATTCCGTGCGGCCGGAGACCCGAAGACCTCATTTTTGGCCTGGACCACCACCCCTTGGACGCTCCCCAGCAATGTGGCCCTGGCGGTGCACCCCGACTTCGACTACGCCTTCGTGCGACATGTCGAGGGCGAAACGTTCATCCTGGCCAAGGCGCTCATCGAGAGGACATTTCACGGACTGCCGGTCCGAGTCGACAGGGACCTCGAGGTCATCAAGGTCGTGAAGGGCCGGGACCTGGTCGGCCTGAGGTACGAGCCGATCTTCCGGTACGCGCAACCTGTCGGCGGGCGGGCCTACGAGGTGGTGACGGCCGACTTCGTGACGCTCGACACCGGGACGGGCATCGTCCACATCGCCCCGGCCTTCGGCGAGGACGACTATCGGCTCAGCCGCGAGAAGGGACTGGGCTTCCTTCAGCTCATCGCTCCGGACGGGACGTTCGTGCCGGAGGCGACGGACTTCGCCGGACGCTTCTGCAAGGAGGCGGACCCGGACATCATCCGGTGGATGAAGGAGAGGGGCTTCCTGCTCAAGCGCGAGCAGTACCGCCACGAGTATCCCTTCTGCTGGCGGGCGGAAGAGGACCCGCTCATTCAATACGCGCGCAAGAGCTGGTTCATCCGCACGACCGAATTCAAGGAGGAGTTTCTGGCCAACAACGCCCGGGTCGGCTGGCTTCCCGAGCACATCCGAGACGGGCGGTTCGGCAACTTCCTGGAGACGAACGTCGACTGGGCGCTCTCCCGCGAACGGTACTGGGGCACGCCCCTGCCGATCTGGGAGTGCGAGAAGACCGGATACCAGGAAGCCGTCGCCAGCTATGCGGAGCTGCTGGCCAAGCCCGACGTCCGGGGCACCGAGGTCTGGGAGGAGGCCAGACGCCGCCATCCCGATCTGAACGAGCATCTCAAGGTCCACCGGCCTTACATCGACGCGATCACCTACCGGTCGCCGAAAGACCCGTCCGCGAGGATGCGGCGCGTCAGCGAGGTGATCGACTGCTGGTTCGACAGCGGGGCCATGCCGTTCGCCCAGTGGGGCTATCCCCACGTGCCGGGCAGTCGCGAGCGGTTCCGCGAGCGTTTTCCGGCGGACTTCATCAGCGAGGCGATCGACCAGACCCGGGGCTGGTTCTATACGCTCCTGGCGATCAGCACGATGCTGTTCGGCCGCAAGCGACCGAACGAGCGGGCGGGGGCCGGCCCCACCGAGGAACCCGACGGCACATTCCCCGCGCCCTACCCGCACCCGTTCCGCAACTGCATCGTCCTGGGACTGATGCTCGGGGAGGACGGCAAGAAGCTCTCGAAGAGCCGTCGCAACTACAAGGACCCGCAGGAGATCTTCGACCGAGAGGGCGCCGACGCGATGCGCTGGTCGCTGCTGAGCGCCCAGGCCCCCTGGACGAGCGTCCGGTTCCTGGAAGAGGCCATCGCCAGCGACCAGCGGGAGTTCCTCATCCGGCTGTATAACGTCTACAGCTTCTTCGTGATCTACGCCAACATCGACGGGTTCAATCCGGCCGATCCGTCCCGGGCGGCGCCTCCGCCGGCGGACCGTCCCGAGCTGGACCGATGGATCCTCAGCGAGCTGCACGCGACGATCCGCGAGGTGCGGGCGGCGATGGACCGCTACGAGAACTTTCCGGCCGCCCAGCGGCTCGTGGCGTTCGTCGACGCGCTCTCGAACTGGTATGTGCGCCGCTCCCGCTCGCGGTTCTGGAAGTCGCAGCAGGACGCCGACAAGCAGGCGGCCTACGCCACGCTGTGGACGTGTCTGGAAACCCTCTGCCGGCTCGCCGCACCGTTCGTGCCCTTCTTCACGGAGAGCCTTTACCAGAACCTCGTACGTCGGCCGTTCGGAGAGGCCGTTCCCGAGAGCGTGCACCTGTGCGACTACCCGCAGGTGGACCCCTCGCTCATCGACACGGAACTCTCGGCGGAGATGGCGGCCGTCCGTGAGATCGCCTCGCTGGGTCGCGCCGCCCGGACCGAAGCCAAGCTCAAGGTGCGCCAGCCCCTGCCCAGCGTGAAGGTCGTGCTGGCCGACCCCGCCCATCGCCAGTGGCTCGAATCCCACGTGCCGCTGATCGCCGAAGAGCTGAACGTCAAGAGGGTCGAGTTCGTCACCGACACCGATCAATATGTTTCGTACGCCGTCAAACCGAACTTCCGCCAGATCGGACCGAAATTCGGCAGACTCGCTCCGAAGATCCAGAAGACGCTGGCCGCCGCTGATGCCGCCGCCCTGCGCCGGGAACTGGACTCGACCGGAAAACTGTCGATGACGATCGACGGCCAACCGGTGGAGCTGACCCCCGAGGACGTCCAGGTCACGCTGACGGCCAAACCGGGCTGGTCGGCGGCGCAGGGCCGGACCGGCGTGGTCGTGCTCTCCACGGACGTTACGCCGGAGCTGCGGCGGGAGGGCCTGGCCCGCGAGCTGGTCCACGAGATCCAGGCGTGCCGCAGCCAGGAAAACCTGCGGTACGAAGCGCGTGTGCGGGTGTTCCTCGAGGTGGATCCGGTCGCCGGGGGTGAACTGCTGGCCGCCGCCCGGGCCAACCGGGATTACATTCTGGGCGAGACGCTCGGCACGGAGCTCGTGATCAACGGCAACCCCCCGGCCGGCGCCAGGCTGCACGAGACCACGGTGGAGGACATCGCCGTTCGGATTGCGATCCCGCGCGCCTGACCGCCCCCCGAGGCGGGGTACTCCGCGGCTTGCCGGCTACAAACGCGCCGTCGCGGGCCCCGGCCGCGAGCCGAGGAAGGCGCCATCGTGACCGCAGCTGCCGGGCGCACAGGGCAGGCACTGCGGGGGGAGCGTGTTGCCGAGACGTCTGAGAGCAAGCGGCCGGGACGCGACCCGGGGGATCTCTGTCGCCACCAAGGACGCCTTCGGAACACCGAAGGGGCAGCGTCCGGCTTGTGGGTCTGCCTTCCGGTCGATAGCATAGCGGCGCGGGTGGCGACCCCGAGAACAGCAAACGGCTGGGGCAGATGGTTCGACTCGGCGTATTGATCTCGGGCGGCGGGCGGACGCTACAGAACTTCATCGAGCAGATCGATCGCGGCGAGCTGCCCGCGCGGATCGCGGTCGTGATTTCCTCCCTCTCGAAGGTCAAGGGCGTCGAGCGGGCGCGAGCCGCGGGGCTTCCCGTCGAGATCATCCGCGTCAAGGACCACCCCGACGTGGACGAATTCAGCCGCCGGATCGTCGAAACCCTCGAGCGGTACGGCGTCGAGCTCGCATGCCTGGCGGGCTGGACGTGCTACTGGCGGATTCCGCCGCACTGGCTCGGGCGGGTCATGAACATCCATCCGGCCCTCCTGCCGAAGTTCGGCGGCAAGGGGTTCTACGGGCATCACGTCCACGAGGCGGTGCTGGCGGCCGGCGAAACCGAGAGCGGCTGCACCGTTCACTTCGCCAACAACGAGTACGATGCCGGCCCGATCATCCTTCAGCGGAAGGTCCCGGTCCTGCCCGGCGACACGCCCGAAACGCTGGCCGATCGCGTCTTCGAGCAGGAACGGATCGCCTATCCTGATGCGATCCGGCTGTACGCGGCCGGTCGCCTGCGGTTCGAGGGGGGCACCGTCCGCGTCCGGTGACCGGACCGCCCACGTGCCGAATGCACCCTCGCAACAAGGAAACGAGCGGGCCCGGTTGTCGCGACCGCGCTGCCCGAAGGCCGGCGTCCTGCCTGTGCCCGGGGGCCGGCCCGCCACATCCCCCGGCGGCCGACGCTCCGAGCGAATTCACGTGCGCGGCTCGATCCGTGGGAAGTACAGCCAGACGTGCCCCAGGTCGTCGTCTTCGCCGAAGACGATCTCGCCGTCCCGCCCGGTAACGGCATCGCCGAAAACGTAACCGTACCGTCGACGTTCGAACACCGAGACCGCCACCCCCAGGTTCCGCACCTGTTTGCGATGCGGGTCGTAGCAGAACATCCTGGCCAGCTCCGAGCCGCAGAAGCCGAAGAGCCGGCCGTCGTGCGTGACGGCCATGGGCCCGACCGGTGCCAGTGGAACCCGCCCCAGCGGGCCGGCAAACGCCCTTTCGTCGGCAAAGGCATACAGGTTGCCCCCCGCATCGGCCGTATAGAGCAGTCCGCTTGAAGCGTCACGCGCCCATCGCAGACCGGCCTTGTCCCAGGTACCCGCCGGCAGTGCGACCGCCCTTCGCTCCAGGCTACCGTTTCGGGGGTCGAAGCGCCACAGGTGCCGATCGCCGTCCAGCCCGAAGACACCTCCTGCCGGACCGATCGCCAGCCGGCCGGCCCCTTCGATCGCCCCGACCACCTGCGGCTTGCCCTCATGAAGGTCGGCCATGAAGACGTGCCCGGCGGTGATCCCGATGAGCTTCGATCGCGAGGCATCGGCGAGGGCATGCAAGATGGGCTCGCCGGCGGCCGGCCGCCCCCAGTCGTCCAGGGGACTCCGGGCGAAACCCCATTCCTGGATCAGGTCGAAGGGCAAGCCCTGAAGAGGGCAGGCCACGAGGCGTCCGCCGTCCGCGTCGTTGACGCACGCCACCACGCGGGATCGTCCGCAGCAGACGGCCGTGCATTGCCGCGCGCCCTCGACGGCCCCGAGGTCGAAGACCACGCCCGTAACCCCGTGGAACATGCCAACGAAAAGGTGCGCCGCCCGACCGCTCGTACCGCCGTACACGATGCCCTCGGGCGTGATGTCCAGCGCGGTAATGCGGCTTTCGTCGGCCGGAATCGGGACACTGGCGCCGGGAAAGCACGTGGGAAAGGCGACCATCGTGCCTTCCTTCATGAAAGTGCCGTGCACGATCTCGTCGATCAGGGCCTTGGCCCCGGGTGCGTTTACGTCGTATTTCTTCTTAGCCATTGTCGAAGGACCCTCGCCGGTACGGCTCCGTTGCGGCCGGCGCCTTCGCACCGGAGCGTTGTCTGACGGCCCATATGGGACAGAGTCGCCGGCGACCGCACGGATCCGTCCCGGGATCCGCATGGTCCGGACCTCCGTCGAAGGCATTCCTGCTCGGCTGGCGTCCCTTTCGCGACCGTCGCGCCGGCTCACGGCTTGGTCAGCCCCATATCCGGATCGGCAGATGCGCGTCTTTCTTCCTGCGATCGGCCGGGGGCCTGACGCGGAAGATGCCGACCGGTCGCGGGCCGACGTGCCCGAAGAACAGATCGCCGTTGCGGTCCGCGGCCCCGCGGGACACATACTGAGCGAAGTGGTCCGGCCGTTCGAGCCGCGCGACCTCTGTCCGCTCGAGCGTCGCGGGATCGAGCCGCCAGACCACGCCTTCGCGTTCCTTGTGACCCGCCGGCAACGGGTTGTACATCGAGTCCCGCCATCGCGAGGCGACATAGTACAGACAGCCGTCCCCCCCGAAGACCAGACCCCCACAATGGTCGAGGAACGTGTCGTACGGGATGGTGATGTCCCGGTCCTGCGTCGTGGGACCCAGATCCTCGATCCGCGGCCAGTCGCCCTCATGGGGCCAGATCCGCATCAGCCAGGGGCGGGCGATCCACGTGCCGGCGTAAACGCACTGCCCGTCCGGCGAGGCGACGGCATCGTAGAAGACGCTGTGCCACCCGGTCTGGAAACGGCGATCATGCGGAAGGACGAATGGAGAGCGTTCGAGCCGGTCCCGCGCAGGATCGTACCGAACCAGGTGGCCGTAGTCGTCGGTGGTCCAGACCCTGTGTCTGCGGTCGAGGAAAAGGACCTGGGAGTTGATGGAGCCGATGCGGCCGACGTCGCGGCGCCGGCGGGTGTCAAGGTCGTAGATGATGAAGTGGTCGCGCGGGTAGCTCAGGGCATAGAGCCGCCTGCGCTCCTCATCGATCAGCAGGCACCGGCAGCCCTCCTTGGGGATCAGGGTATCCCACCAGAGCACCTTGTCCTTGCCCGTATCGAAGGCGACCAGGGCACTGCCCCGGAAGCACCGCTCGGGATCGTGCCAGGAGTGCCAAGGCGAATACGCAGGCTGATCAATCGGGGGACCCGAGAGGTGCGTGGCCATGTACAGGACGCCGTCGGACATCGAAGGAACGAAGCTGTAGTGGATCTTGCACTGGGTGGCTCGGCCCGAGTCGCCGGGATCCTCCACCACCTCGTCCAGCGCGAACAGGTACTCCAGGGCGTCCCTCCGCTCGTCGTACCGGACGAGCTTCACCACGCCGCCGGGCACGCCCTCCGCGCAGGCGGCCGCGTAGATTCGGCCGTCCGGCCCGGCCGAAAGGGACCAGCACGAATCCGACTCCGGGTGCTCGGTAAAGGGGTACCACGTCACCCCGTAGCCGGCGTCGCCGGAGCCTGTCGGGGCGGTCTTCGCATGCTCGGCCGAGGGCGCCTGAGCCAGACCGCAGGCAGCAGCCGCCAGTCCGGCCGCTCCCTTCAGGAACTCGCGCCGGTCCGTTTCGTATCGCATGGGTGAACTCCTCCGCCGTGCGCGACTCCGACGGTGCCTATGCCTCCGCGATTCGAGGGCCGGCGGCGTCCCGTACCGGAACGCGCGGAATCCGGGAGCGGCCGGCCTATCGGGCTCGTTTCTCGATCTTGGCCCAGGTATCCTTGAGCGCCACAGTCCGGTTGAACACCAGCGTGCCCTGTCTCGAATCCGGGTCGACACAAAAGTACCCCTGCCGCTCGAACTGATACCGGCTGCCCACCGGCGCACCGGCCAGGGACGGCTCTACGCGGCAGTCCCGCAGGATCTCCAGTGAGTTCGGATTGAGGTTCGCCTTGTAGTCCAGTCCTTCGGGCACGTCGTCCGGGTCGGGCTTGAGAAACAGGTGATCGTACAGGCGAACTTCGGCCGGCACGGCGTGCGCGGCCGAAACCCAGTGAATCGTGGACTTGACCTTGCGCCGGTCGGGCGAATCGCCCCCCCGCGTCGCAGGATCGTACGTGCATCGGACCTCGGTCACCCGGCCTGTGGCCGGGTCCTTCTCGAACCCCGTGCACCGGACGAGATAGGCGTAGCGAAGCCGCACTTCCTGGCCCGGATAGAGTCGATAGTACTTGGGCGGCGGCGTCTCCCGGAAATCGTCCTGCTCGATATAGAGCACCCGGGAAAACGGCACTTTCCGGGTGCCCGCCGACGGGTCCTCGGGATTGTTGATCGCCTCAAGCTCTTCGACCCGGTCTTCCGGGTAGTTCTCGATGACCAGCCGCAGCGGTCTGAGAACCGCCATCGCCCGCGGGGCGCGCTTGTTGAGGTCCTCTCGCAGGCAGTGTTCGAGCAGGGCGATGTCCACCACGCTGTCGTACTTGTTGCAGCCGATGCGGCGGCAGAACTCCTGGATGGCCTCGGGGGTGTAACCCCGCCGCCGCAGGCCGCAGATCGTCGGCATCCGGGGATCGTCCCAGCCGCGCACGTAGCCGCCCTTGACGAGTTCGAGCAGACGCCGCTTGCTCATGACCGTATAGGTCAGGTTCAGACGCGCGAACTCGATCTGCCGCGGGTGGTAGATCCCGAGCTGATCCAGAAACCAGTCATACAGCGGACGGTGGTTCTCGAACTCGAGGGTGCAGATCGAGTGCGTGATGCCCTCGATCGAATCCTCCAGGCCGTGCGCCCAGTCATACATCGGATAAATGCACCAGGCGTTGCCCTGGCGGTGGTGGGGGGCGTGCAGAATCCGATACATGACCGGGTCCCGCAGGTTCAGGTTCGGCGAGGCCATGTCGATCTTCGCCCGCAGCGTGCGCGAACCGTCGGGGAACTCTCCCGCCCGCATCCGCCGGAACAGGTCGAGGTTCTCCTCGACGCTGCGGTCGCGATATGGACTGTTCGTGCCCGGCGTGGTCAGCGTGCCCCGCGTGGCGGCCACTTCCTCAGCCGTCAGATCGCAGACGTAGGCCTTGCCCTTGCGGATCAGCTCCTCGGCCCACTGATACATCTGCTCGAAGTAGTCCGAGGCGTACAGGAGACGGTCCTCCCAGTCGGCCCCGAGCCACCGCACGTCCTCGATGATGGAATCGACGTACTCCTGCTCTTCCTTCGTGGGGTTCGTATCGTCGAACCGCAGGTTGAACTTTCCGCCGTAGTCGCGCGCGATCCCGTAATTGAGGCAGATCGACTTCGCATGACCAATGTGCAGGTAACCGTTCGGCTCGGGCGGAAACCGCGTGTGCACCCGCCCGCCGAAGCGTCCGGTCCGGATGTCCTCCTCGATGATCTCGCGGATGAAGTCCGACCGGCCGGCCGGGGGCTCGGGTCGCTGGGGTTTGTCCTGTGCCGCTTTCGGCGCGTCCATTCGAGCTACACCTCGCATCGCCGGGGCAATTCCAACAGGCAAAGGGCAGAATCAGCCGTCTCAGCCTACCGGCCGGGGCCGCGCCGGGCAAGATGCGCGTGGCGCCCTTCACCGGAAGGGCTCGAACAGGTTGCCTCCGCACCGAGCGCGGCTCACAATCCAGCAGAGCGAGCGGCCCGTTCGAGGAGGCGCCCGCATGGGTCGGATCTACGTCGGGGTCTCGGGCTGGGTGTATCCGGACTGGGCCGGGATCGTTTACCCCGCGCGCACCCCGCGCCGCTTCGACGCGCTTTCCTGCCTCGCGCGATACTTCGACGCGCTGGAGGTCAACAGCAGCTTCTACCGTCCGCCCAGCCCGCGGACGACCGAAAGCTGGATCCGACGTGTGCCCGACGCCGGCCGGTTCGTCTTCACATTCAAGCTTCATCGCCGGTTCACGCATGAGCGGGCGGACTACTCCTCCCAGGAGGTGACCCTGTACAAGGAGGGCCTGGCCCCGGCGGCCACGGCCGGAATGCTCGGCGCGGTTCTCATGCAGTTCCCGTGGTCCTTCCGCTGCGGACCCGACGCCTACGAGTGGCTGCTTCGCCTGCGGGACGACTTTGGCGAGTATCCGCTCGTGCTCGAGGTCCGCCACAGTTCCTGGGATCGCCCCGAGGTGCTGGAACGACTCCGCGAGCTGGGCATCAACTTCTGCAACATCGACCAGCCCCCTCTGTCGAACTGCCTGCGTCCCACGAGCTACGCGACCGGACCGATCGGCTACGTCCGTCTTCACGGTCGCCGATGCGATGCGTGGTTCGCCGAAAACGAGAACCCGCACGAGCGATACAACTATCTGTACTCGCCGGAGGAGCTGGCCCGGTGGGCCGGGCGGATCGGACGGCTCGCCGGACAGACGGAGAAGGTCTTCGCGTTTACGAACAACTGCCACAGCGGTCAGAGCGTTGCCAACGCTCTTCAGCTCCGCTTCCTGCTCGAACGCCGCCGGGTGGACCTTCCGCCGGAGCTGCCGGCGAGGTATCCGTTTCTCCGGGAAATCGGCGATCCCGCTTGCCCCTCGATGGACCCATCGGATGAACCAACGCTGTTCGAGCCGCGCTCGCCGCCGTCGTCGCAGGGAGACGCGAACCGCGCAGGCGGCTGACCCGTAGCGGCGGAGCCGGAACCCGACCGGCCATCCGCCTGGAGAAAACGTTGAAGCACACGCGGCGAGCTCAGGCAGTCATGCGGATCGGCTCGATCCGAAACGGCCACCTGTACGCATTTACGGAGAACATGCTCGACTATCGTCCCGGGCCGCTGACGCGAAGCGTGTTTCGAATGCCGCCGGGGCTTTACACGGATGAACACCTGGTGTTCCAGTCCGGCCTGGATGGCACGGTGCACACGGCGATCCTGGCGAACGTGGAGTTGGGGCGGACCCGCTGATCCGCGCAAGCCCGGATGGGAGCCTGTTCCAATGACAAGCCTCATCAGCCCCCATGACACGTGGGCCCTCTGGGCGGTCATCATCGCCGGAACCGGACTGGCCATCGGGCTGGAGCAGAGGTACACGTGGGCCGCCAGGTTGAGCGGACCCGTCCTGGCCCTCCTGATCGCGATGGGGCTCTCCAATCTGCGCGTGATGCCGACGGATTCGCCGGTCTATGAGACGGTCAACCAGTATCTCGTGCCGCTGGCAATCCCCCTGTTGCTCTTCCGGGCAGACGCTTTTCAGATCCTCCGGACCACCGGCCGGATGTTCATCGCCTTTCACATCAGCGCGCTCGGAAGTCTGATCGGAGCCTTGGCCGCCTTCCTGCTGCTGAAGGATTTGTTCGCACACACCTCCGGGGCCGCCGGCCACCAGGGATCGACCCTCGAACTGGCCCAGGTCGGCGGAATCATGGCCGCCAGCTACATCGGCGGTGCCCTGAACTTCATCGCCGTCAAAGAGACCTTTCACACCAGCAGCGACCTGACCGGGCCGCTGCTGGTCGCCGACAACTTCGTCATGGCAGGCGTGTTCCTGGTGTTGCTGTTCATCGCGGCCAGCCGCGTTTTCCTTGCGCGGTATCCGCATCCGCACACGCACTCGAGCACCGGCCGCAGCGGCGCGGAACAGGCGGCGGCCCACTGGCACCGCAAGGAGATCTCGCTTCTGGACATCGCCAAAGCCCTGGGAGTGGCCTTCGCGATCGTCGCGGGCGCCGCGGAGCTGTCCGAGCGGATCGCCGGTCGCCTGGCGGACTCCATGCTCCGGGACATCGCCACCAACCGCTTCGTGCTCATCACCTTCCTGACGATGGCGGCCGCCACCCTGTTCGCCCGCCCGATGCAGCGGATCCACGGCCCGGAAGAACTGGGCGGTTACATGCTCTACGTCTTCCTCTTCGTGATCGGCCTGCCTGCCAACCTGATCTCCGCACTGCGGAACGTGCCCCTCCTGTTCGTGTACTGCCTGATCATGGCCATCGTAAACCTGCTCCTGACGCTCGCCGCCGGACGGCTCCTCCGGTTCAACCTGGAGGAACTGCTGCTATGCGTAAACGCGTCCCTAGGCGGCCCCCCTTCTGCGGCGGCGATGGCGATCGCCAAGGGCTGGTCCCGCCTTATACTACCGGCGATCCTGATCGGGATCTGGGGCTACGTGATCGGGACGCCCCTGGGGGTGGCTGCCGTGCGCCTGCTGATGAGGCTCGGCTGAGGCCGGCGGCCGATGTCAATGACCATGGCGCGAGCGCCCTCGCCGATGGCGATGAATCGGCCGACTCTGCATCCCTCAAGCCCTCCTTCTCGCCGGTGCGGGAAAGGATGTTCTCAGTAGGGCAACCGGAAGCGCGTCGCCGCCCATCGCGGGGGGCCCTCGAACTACCACCGCAATCCCATTCCGATGTAGAGCAGGTGTTGCGTCTGTTCCACCTCGCCGCGACCGTAATCGACTCCCAGAGGGATGCGGCTCCAGCCGCGGGTGCTGAGCGTCGCCGGAAACGCGATAAGGTATCCGCCGCCGGCCCACCACGCGTCGGCCTCGTACCGCAGCCCGACCGTTGCATGGTGTTCCGACAGAATGGCCACGATCGGCAGCAGGGCCGATCCCCTCGCCGCGGGCGTGTAGTAGTAGTACCCCCCGCTGAGGATCCACCGCTCGGTCAGCTTGAACTCGGCCCCCGTCCCCACGCCCCACTGGTCCCGGTAGCCCAGAGGAAGCGGATAGCGCAGGTCCACGATCCCTTCGCCGATCACCGTCGTTCCCCCCAGGGTGCTGTTGTCGTGATTTAGCCACCGGAGTTCGCCGACAAACTTCAGCCGGTCGGTCGCATCCCACGCAACGCCGGCCGAGACCTTCTGTGGAAGACGGAAGTCCTCGATCCGCAGCCGGCCCAGGCTTACCGGAGGCAGACCGTAGAAGGACGCCGTCCCGCGGCCCTCCCCCAGGTCGCCGCACCACGTGGGGGACCGATATGCCAGGCCGAGATGCAGATCATCACGGACCCGGTAATGCAGACCCGCCTGGAACCCCCCGCCGAAGGCCCGAGCGTCGTCGAACTCCACGTCGGCCGGCCCGAGCACCGTGCTGAAGCTCCCGGTCGCCATCTCGGCCCGCAGACCGATGCCCACCGAAAGCCGCTCTGTGGCCCGGAACCCGAGATTGATCTGCGGGTCCACGAAGCCCAGGTCCGAGTGGACGCGTCGCTCAACCAGCGGGATGAACACATGTCGCATACGGAAGCTCGTGTCGAGCCCCCCGCGGGTATGAATGGCCAGCCCGACGGCCCACCGCCTGTCCAGCGGAACGGAGATGGCCGCGTTGCCGAGCAGCGCAGGACCCGGGTCCGACACGGCCGAGTCAATCACCCCTCGCCAGTGGTGCCGGATGAACGCCAGTTCGCCGAACCCGTCCACCCGGACCTTCGGCGCGAGGGTCAGCGTCGCGGGGTTCTCGATCTGCGAGAGGGCCGAATCGCCCACGGCCACGTCCGCGCCGCCGCGGGCGTTCGCCTCCATGCTGTTGCCGATCGGCTCGATGCTCCGCGCCGCCGGCACTGCCGCAAATGCCAGCGCGACGGCCAGAGCCAGCCCGCTCGGTTGCGGATCAGGTCGCTGGCGAACACGACCGCGCAGCCCGTCTCTGCTTCGCTCTTGCCGGCGCGGTGACATGTGTTTTCCCGCGGTCGCTCGCAAGACCCGGTTCGGGGCCTTGCGGCTCCGGGCGACGTTCGCCCCGTGTGAAGAGGCGTGCGCACGAGTCGCGCATGCGGTCATGACGGAACGTCAGCCCGATGCCGCCCTCGGCCCGTCCACGCGAGGCTGCTGGCCGGCGCGGGACCAAGCGGCCAACCGGCCCGGCCCCGATCGGGAGCCGATGAACCGGACCACGAAGTCCGGCCACCGCCGGCCGGCCAGCGGCCCCCAAGACGATCGGCTCCGGCTGCGGTGCCGATGTGTACTGACGGCCCCGGGCCGGCCGAACACCCTCCGCTTCGGATCAATGCTTCGCGAGGACACCTGTTGCGCCCTGCCTCGCAGTCACACCCCGATTACACGCCGGGCGGCCTTCGGCCTCGACCATGACGTTCGCCCCCACCTGGCCCCGCACACGATGACTCTAATCGATCGTGCGCAGAGGCGGCAGAGGCCGCCGGCGACGGCGGGCCGCATTGCCCCCCGGGTGCGGCCCCGATAGACTCCCGAGGCGAGCCGGTCGGGCGATCGACGCGGTTCGGGGTAACTGGGTTCATGATGCACCGTTTCTCCTGGGCTCTGGCGGTTCTGGTCCTTGGGGTGCTGGGCGGCTGTTTGCGGCCGGACGGGACCGGGCGTCCTCCCGAGCGGTTCCGGCGGCAGTTCCTGGCCTGCTGCGACCTGGCGGCCTCGGAGCTGATGAAGGAGATCACGCCGTTCGATCCGTTCAACCGGGAAAACGACGACCCCGCCACTCACCACATGCCCGCCTTCGAGGATGCCCACGCGGTACGGGCCTTGGCGGTGGCCTACGACATGACCGCCGATCCCCGGTATCTCGCTGCGTGCACGCGATGGTCCGACTGGGCCGTCCGCCAGCAGCAGGCCATGATCCCGCGCGGTGCTTACTACATGAACCACTCACGGGCCCCGGGCCAGGACCACGGCCAGTGGAACGCGGCCGACAGCAGCTCGGTGGGCATGGGCGTGCTGGCCACGGCGGTGCGATGCCGGGAACCGGCCAGACGGCAGACTTATCTGGCGTCCGTTCGGGCATTTGCGCAGCTCGTAATCGACAACTACGTTCGGGAGGACGGCGGAGTCTCGAACGGCCTGTGGCCCGAATATGACGGTTCGTGGTGGTGCTCCACGGCGAACTTCTGCAACCTGGCGTTCCTGTTGTACGAGGAGACGCGGGAACCCCGGTACCGCGAAGTGGGGCTTGCCGGGCTCCGCTGGATGCTGCGGCGGGACTACCGCGAACACCGGCCGATCACGTTTGAGCAGCGCCCCTCGGGGACCATCTTCTATTGCTTCGACTTCTATGTGACCGCATGGGACCACCTCGGGGCGGGCACGGAGGCTCACCGCACGGCGGTCCGGCAGGCCGAATCGGCCCTCGAGTGGATGGCCGCACACCAGAAGACACGAGTCGCCGGCGTGCCCGACTATACGGAGAAGAACGTGGACATGGCCGGCCTGCCCTACCTGATGTACGCCCTGGCCCGGAGGCTGCCGGGACGGCAGGATGTGGTCGCGGCCGCGGATCGGGAGTTGGCCTACATCGGCGATCTGCTGTGGAAGGACGGTCCGCCGAACGTCTCTCGCCTGAAGTATTGGGAGGTACTGACCTGGGGGATGCTCTCCTACGCGGAGCGGCTCGCGCCAGGGGCGTTGAAGCGCAGCTCGCGGTCAGTGCCGCCGTCTCGCGGGTCGTAGCGCGCTGCCTCATTATGTAGGTCTGGCCAGACAGGACGAGGCGGGCCTGTTTGCTCCTTGGGGGCCGCAGGCCGTCGGATGACAGCCCATGGTTGTGACGTTCTCCCGGGAGTCGACGACACCCATGCGACACCCTGCGGCGTCGCAGCGACCGCGTCCCGTCAGACCTGCCTTCGATGCGCCCGATCGGCCCGGAGACCGGGACAGGGTCGTTTGTTGCGGACGCCCATTCAACGCTGCCGTTAAGCAAGTAAGACGCCATCCCCCCGAAGGCTAAGGCTCGCGCAGCCGCTCCGAGCATGCGCGGAGACCGGTGGCCGGCCCGGTGCGCTGATAACGAACCCGCGGAGTCTTCCAAACCCGATTGCCATCGGTACGCCAGGCTCTTGCGTCATGGCCCACCGCCGCCCCGGCTCTCCGCGGCTTTCATCGCGATTTAACGAACGTCCCATCAAAAAGACACGCTGCACCCGTACGCTTTGCCTATCATTGGGATTCGCCTCAGCGTCTGCATCTGGCGTCGAGCGGATCCCCACAGCGAGATCGGAACGGACAAGGCCGAGACCATCGGAGTGAGTCCGGGACGCGCGTGGCCGCCGGCCACCCGGCACAGACGGATGTGCCGCCTGCGGAATGAATGCGCTCCGGCGGCAACAGCGAGTTGCCGGATTTCACCAACGTCGGCCTAGGCCTGATCGAGATGGCGGGATGAAGCCGTGTCGGCCACAGGCGGAGGGCGAGCACGGTGAGCCCCATCGCGAACGGCGCGGGTCAGGTGGGCAAGTTCGCCATCCCGGCCGAGGCCGAGCTCCATGCGGCGCGGTGCCTCAGCTCGGCTGTCCGGGTGATGGACGGCTTGGCGACCGTTCGCAGTCGCATCCCGGCAGCGAGGCCGAAAAGAAGCGCTGGAGCGGAAAGAAGACACCGTTGGATGGGCACGGGAGTGGCGGATGATAGCACCCCGCCGCTACTGCGCCCCGGCTCAGGGTAACGATGGCGTTCCCCTGGCCCTTCGGTCGAATGGACCGGCCGAAGGTCGCAGACGCCAAAAGGTCGTGCCTTGGATCGGCCAAGCAGCTTGATGTCAGTTCCCGGAGGTCTCAGAAATGGACAGGCCACAACCGTTGCTTGACGAAGGTAAGTCGATGTCGCGGCGCGATGAGGCAGCCGCCCGACCCGCGTTCACATTGATCGAGCTCATGGTCGTCGTCGCCATCGTTGCGCTGCTGGTCAGCATGCTGCTGCCAAGCCTCAGCCAGGCCCGACAGCAGGCCAAGGCCATCAAGTGCGCCGCCAACCTCAAGATGGTCGGTACGGCCGTCGCGACCTATACCACGGAATTTGCCGCCTATCCCGCGTCCTATCTGTACCCCACTGATGCCAGGAGTTCGTATTCGTATCCGGAGCAGGACGTCGGTCACCCCTACGGCTACCTGCACTGGTCGTACTATCTGTACAGTTCCGGCAAGTGCAAGCCCGAGGCGTTCCAATGCCCCGACTACCCGAACGGAGGCGCGCCGCGCACGAACCCCGGACCGAATCCCGCGGACTGGGAACGCGGCCAGGCGGACCAGAATGGCGACTGCCGGCCGAACGCGCTGACCGACAAACAGGCCCCGCGGATCGCGTATACCGCCAATGCAGCCATCATTCCGCGAAACAAGTTCACCCCGCAGATGTCCGGCGGGCAGCGCGTCAACGTCTTCGTGAAAGACACGAAGTTGGACAACCCCGGCCGCACGATCCTCGCCACGGAGCTGTTTCGAAACTGGCGAGCCACAACCGATGCCAAGAACGAAGCCCTCGTCAAGAGCCACCGGCCCGTCAACCCGTTCTATCACCTGGGCAGCGGTACGGACGAGTACAAGGCCCCGCTCCACACGCCGGGCTTCATGTACGGCCCGCAGGGCGATCCCAACTGCGGCATAAAGCCCCTCGCGGCCATCCAGGGCAAGCACGGGCTGATCGACGGGTCGGCAGGACCCGAGACCAATGCGGTCGGCCGTCATCATCCGGGCGGCGACCGGGTACTCGGCGGGACGGCCAACTTCCTCTATGCCGACGCCCATGCTGAGCGTAAGACCGTTCTTCAGACGATGAAGAAGCGCGAGTGGGGCAAGAAGTACTACAGCCTGACGGGGGCGAATGAAGTGCTTGGCATGAGCCGGTGAGAGCCGGCAATTCGGCGACATGGGAGCAGGCCATGAGGATCGGCGCGTCGGCCGGCAGGGAATTCGGTGGGTGCCGACGGAGCGTGAAGTGAACGGCGAATCGCCGCTCTGGCGGGCGGATTCGGTGGCGAGACGCGGCACACGTAATGTTCGACCGCCGAAAGGAGGTGCGAATCCACGAAAACTATGTCGATCGCCAATCACAGGCGGTTAGGAAAGCGGATCTGGTTGGGTCGGATGAAGCGCGGAGCTTCACGGGACCTGGCGGGCAACGGCCGCAGCATAAGGAGTGCGAGGAAAGATGCGTACGAGAACCATCCTGAGGATGATCGGTACCGCTGTGCTGGTCGCAGGCCTCGGCCTTTCGACGGCGCAGGGCGTGACTATTGAAGGCGGCGAAGTCAACATCAGCGGCGCCTCGTTATTCTTTGACTTCTTCAAGGCACCGGCGTCCACAAACGACTTCATCGATGCGGACGGGGACGGACGATTCGGGTTCAACGAGTCCGGGTCCGGCGGCTGGTTTGTCGACCAGTTGGCGGAGGAGTGGGAGCCCGCCACTACATGGTGGGCCGTGCAGTACCGCGGGGTCGGCTCCGGCAACGGCCTCGCAGAATTCGTCAATTACGTCCTCAACGGCACGATCCCGACGGCGCCGACGACGGAAGGCTGGCTGATCAACCGCAGCGTCCAGCCCGCAGCGGGACCGCCGGCATATTGGCAGACCAGCGTGGACATGGCCGTCATGGATGTGCCGACGACCTGGTTCGTGCAGACGGGGGCGGCCGTTAACGCGGCATGGAACAGGAAGCCGCTTGAGGACGGCTACGGCCAAAACCCCAGAACCGCCTGGGACGCCAGCACCTCGAACAAGCTCAAGACGCTTTGTTCGGGCGGAAACTGCCTCAATCTGAACATCGCATCGCCCGACGACCGAACGGTATACGATACGGAAATCGCCTACGTGCCGGTGGCGATCATCGCGAACCGGGGCACCGGTGTCGAAAACATCAAGTACACCGAGATGCAACATCTCTGGGTGACCGGTCGCATGCCGAACGGCGAGAACCTGGTCGCCGCCACGCGCGACGTGGGCTCCGGCACGCGCAACGCATGTATGAACTCGCTCGGGATCGACCCGAGCTGGGGTCGCGGCGACAACCTCGGCGTGAAGACGGATGACACCTCCGCATGGAGGTCCAACCTCGGCGAAGGCCACCAGGCCACCAACTGCGGCGGGTCAAGCATCATCGAGGCTGCGGTCGAAATGCGGCGCCTGGCCATCGGTTACACGGGTCTCGGCGGCACCAGCCGCGCCGCGGGCGACGCCATCAGCGGCAAGTACGAGATCCTCAATGTCATGAAAGACATTGATGCTGACGGCGACGGCCTGCCCGACGCGAATACTTACGTGCGGCCCTCCGTAGACTCCGTGTGTGACAATCTCAACCCGAACACGGGCTACCAGATCGGCGGTTCGGAGACCTTTGCCACACGGGGCGATCCGCTGGATACCGATCCGTCGCACGTGCAGTACATGGCAAATCAGCATGCGGCCGACTACCTGCGCAACATCCTCGCCAGCATCGCGGGCTTCGCTGGCGACCCACCGGCCGCCCTGAACTACAACATGCCCGGTGAGTACCTGGCCTACACGTTCTTCCTGACGGCAAGTCTCGATGCGAATCCGAGCAAGACGAACCCCGTTCTTTACCAGCCCACGGTGGGTTTCAACCAGAATCTGCAGGACTTCGTCAAGGTGAATAACGGCCTCGGCGTGGGTAGCCCGACGCTACCGCCCTACGGCAGCGTGAACCCCGCCGGCAAGACCCCGAAGCGGAACGCGAAGACCCCACCCGCGACGTACCTCGACGGCAGCGTGGATGGCACTTACGTCTACAAGCTCTCCAACGGCACGTTCGCCAGCCCGAACCTGGCTTCCGGCCTGAAGCTGGGCGAGCGGAACAGGATCCAGGGCGATTTCAACCGTGATGGGCTTCGCAATGCCGACGATATCAACGCCATGATGGAGGCCTTCACAAACCCGATCGAGTTCGAGCAGGTCGACGGGTTGTACTCCTCTCGGGTGCCGTCGGGCGGCTGGCCGGGCGCTAAAGGCCAACAGCTCGAAAACGTGGTCATCGTCCACCTTATCGGCGACTTTGACGGCAACGGCGATTTCGACGCCGACGACGTCCGCTACTTCGCCGACGGCTTGGCGATCAGCACGACCAGCGGCAAGCTCGACCGCAAGGCGGGCTTCATCGCGGTGGACACCGCCTGGGCCACGCTGCCCGGCGGCGACGTCAACTTCTTCAATACCGTGCTGGCCACGCCGAAAGCGTATGCCGCCGGTGATGCCCGCGGCGACGTGGCCGGCCGCACGCCCTGGCCCGGTGCCCAGCCGCATGGATGGGATGGCGTCGTCAACTGCGCGGACATCGATTACGTGTACAGCAACTTCGGCACGTGGTCGAGTCTCGCGGAGGCGGCGAGGATTGACCTGAGCTGCGACATGAACGGTGATCTGACCGTAAACCAGGCGGACATCGATGAGTTGGTCCAGGTGATTCTGGGCACCAGCTACGGCGACGCGGACCTCGACGGTGATGTAGATGCAGCGGACCTGGCGATCTGCGAGGGCAACCAGGGACAGACAGGCGGCTGGTGCGCCGGCGATTTCAGCGGCAACGGCGTCGTAGGGCCTGAAGATCTGGCGTACTTCCAGAGTGGCTCGCCGGCGGATTTCGACTCGGACGGCGACGTGGACGTGAACGATTTCAGCTTCTTCCAGCGATGCTTCAACGGCCCGGGCAATCCGCCGGCCTCGCCGGACTGCGGAGAGGCGGATTTCGACGGCGATCACGACGTCGACGTCTCGGACTTCGCCACGTTCCAGAGCTGTTTCAACGGCCCGAGCCGGCCGGCCAGCTGTTAAGGACCCGATGACGAAATCGCGGTACCCCCAGAGCCGCGATGGCCCCACAGTGGCCCGATCACGGGGAGGGGAAGGAAGCGGGAGGACGGAACCGAACGGTTCCGTCCTCCCCTCTTCCATGTGCAGCCTTCCGGCAGACGCCCTCCCTGGGCCCTCCTAGCCCGTTGCCTTGCTGGGAGCGGGCGCAGCGCCACCATCTGTGGCTACCCTCTCCACAGGACGCTTACGAGGTATCACTACCGCCGCCACCGGGGCGGCCCGGCTGGACCGGACGGCAGGCATAGCCGCGTCGTTGGCGCCGCACCCCACGACCATCGCACCCGATGCACAGAGCACGCGAGCCTGATGCATCCGCTGCGCGGTGCTCGCCAGGCTTCTAATGAAATTTTAACACTTGTCACACCAAGAATGCGCGCCGAGCGCGTAGGGTACGCCCCCAATGGGAGTCCAATCGGAGTCTGCGTGGGGCGTCGAGCGGACCCCGGGCAATGAGATCGGAAGGGACAAAGCCATGAGAAGCGGGTTGAGTCTTGGCATCGTGTTGTCGCTGGCCGCCTCGGCGCAGGCGGGCATGGAGATCACGGAATGGATGTACTCCGGCGCCAACGGCGAGTTCATCGAGTTCACGAACGTCGGGCCAACCCCCATTGACATGACCGGATGGAGCTACGATGACGACAGCCGAACGCCGGGCACGGTGCCCCTCAGCGCGTACGGCGTCGTTCAGCCGGGTGAATCCGTCATTCTCACCGAGGCCTCAGAAACGGCCTTCCGGACAGCGTGGGGCCTGGCGGCTAGCGTCAAGGTGATCGGCGGTCTCACGGCGAACCTCGGCCGCGCGGACGAGATTAACCTTTATGACGCCTCAAACGCCCTCGTAGACCGCCTGACGTACGACGATCAGACAGGGAAGGGCCCGCGTACCCAATACAAGAGCTGCAACATACCGGCCGTCGACTACGGGCTCACCACCGCCTCCGGCTCGTGGCCGTTGGCCTCCGTGGGCGATGCGTACGGATCCTGGAGATCGACCGGTAATGATACCGGCAGCCCCGGGCGCGTACCGGAGCCGGCTACGTTGGCCTTCCTCGCGGCCGGCGGTCTCTTGGCGATCCGCCGCCACGATCGGGACTGAGGCGGAAGCACGCCGTGGAAAGGGAAGGAAGCCTGACCGGGGCAAGGCAGTCGCGGACCAAGGCGGTTCCACGACTGCTTACCCCCCGGATTGCGTGCCGGCCCTGGCAGTCCTTGGGGGTGAAGCGGACTTCTGAGGGCCCGCGGGCCCGGGGGGCATCGCCCCCCAGATCGGTTCAGAGACACGGAATCGGCCGCCGGAGGTTTCAGAGATGGATGTTTTCCAATCGTTTGTCACGGACGATCGGCCGAGAAGCCGGCGGAATCATCGGGCGGCGCGATCGGGGTTTACCCTGATCGAGCTGTTGGTCGTGGTTGCGATTCTCGCGCTGCTCGTCTCGATTCTGTTGCCCTCGCTGGCCAGGGCGCGCGAGCAGGCCAAGGAAGTGGTCTGCGCCTCGCAACTGGCCCAGCTGGGCAACGGGTTTTACGCGTATGCCGGCGGCAATCGCGATTATCTTTGCAGCGGATCGTTCGATCCCGACGTGAGCAACGGCCGCGACGGCCCCCCGGACAAGGTCGGTTGGATCGCCGACCTCGTCAATGGCAAGATCGCCCGTCCCGCCGAGATGCTTTGCCCATCGAACCCCGCCCGGTTCAATCAGAAGCTCGATCCGGCCTCCAGCTCGTCCAAGAGCGGCTTCACGTTGGCCCAGGCGGACTCGCTCGTGCAGCGCGGTTACAACTCGAACTATACCCAGTCCTGGTACATGGCCCGGACGGAAATGCGCGATCCGACGGGCAATCGCAAGCGTGTCGCGCCGACCATGGGACCGCTGCGCTCCTCGTTCCTCACGCGGGTCCCGCCAAGCCGCGTGCCCCTTCTCGGGGACGGCGCCGTGGAGAGCAAGGATACCTACCGCGGTGAGCGGACCGTGCGAACGATGACGGACGGACCCTTCGGAGGGGCATACGGCATCCAGAACTATGAAGACTTCGGACCGGCCCACGGGTTCGGGCCCCTGAGCACCGCCGCCGAAAAGGCTCGGAACACCCGCGTCCGAGCCAGGATCCTCTTTGCCGATGCCCACGTGGACGCGTTCGTCGACCGGAACGGCGCCAACGGCAAGCCGCCGCGTAACGGCCGGTTCGGGATCAGGCTGGATGATCCGGCCTTTCCTCTGGGGACACAAGAAGACCTGCAACCGGGGACTGTCTTCGACGGCGTCCTGTCGATGGGACGGCGGTCCGCGGACCTGGCTTCCAAGCGATAGACCACATAGGGGCCACGGGCGTCCCCGGTGAGCGTGCAGTTGCTAATCCAAGGAGGATTCGAGGTGACGCGTTGCGCACTTGCTCTGACCGTGCTTGCGGCGATCCTGACACCGCAGATACAGGCCGCAGTATTCCTGAGCGAGGTCTTTATCAATCCGCCCGGCTCCGATGACGACACCCGCGAGTTTATCGAGCTTCAGGGGACACCGGGAATGAAGCTGGACGGCTACGCGGTGGCCGTCGTCAACGGCACGCAAATGAAGTACTATCCGTTGAACAGCATTCCGCCCATCCCGAGCGCACCCCCGGAAATCGACGAGTTCTTCAGCCTTGACGGCTTGGCGCTGGGTGACAACGGCCTCCTAGTCATCGGAATCGGCTCGTCGGCCTTTTACCCTACACTCGTGAGCGACACGCGTTTTCAACGGTGGAACACGATCTGGAACGGCGGGCTCGATAGTCCCGGGAAGCTGAACAACGACGGAGCCAACACGATCCTGCTGATTCGGAACCGCCCGGGGGCAACGCAAGCCGATCCATCCAGTCCGGCCGGATTGCGCTGGGGCAAGGACATCCATCCCGACGCCGAGCTTTTCCGTCCCGTTATCGATCCGCAGGACGGACAGCCCAAGGACCAGTACGGCGACGGCAACCTCGACAAAGGCCAGGCCAACGGCATGGGCGGTTTCACGCTCGATCTTAAGGGCGCGTCCACACCCGACCCAAGCGACGACCTGGAAATCGTCGACGAGGTCTCGTACGAACACGATCGCGGGTGGGAGTACGACAACGACGGACGCCACGTGGACAACGGCAGCACGAGCAGACGCTTTCCCCCCAGGCGCGTCCACGCGCTCGATGACCCACAGGGCATCAATCCGGACGCGCTGACCCGCGTGGATTACCGCACGAAGGGCGTCGGCTGGGCACCCGTCAGCGGCGCGACCGGCGAGATGGCCAACGGTAATAACTGGCAGGACACAGCCACCGAGCAGTGGATTCGCGGCGAGTCGGTCGGAACGGCCGGAACCTACTACTACGACAACAGCCCAAACCCGAACCCGGATGCGATACAGCCGTATCTGACCCATGTCCCGGTGTGGCTTGACGACGGCAGCGGACCGGACTACGACTTTACGGGGCCGAACACCTATCCGATCACCCCCGGTCGGGTAAATCCCTTGTCCGTTCCGTTCATCCCCGGCGATGTCGACCGCGACGGCGATTGCGACTCCGACGACATCGCGAAGATCGCCTCCGTATTCGGCGATGCCGACTGGATCTTCAGCAACAGCTTTGCCGCAGCGCCCGAAACCGATTCCGGCGATCCGGCAGCGCAGACGCGGCCGTGGGATGTGGATGCCACCGGTGACAACGGGATCGAGGCCAGCGACCTTCAGTGGACGCTCAACTTTCAGGGCGACACGACGGGCCACGTGGTCGGCGTGACCTATGACGGCGGCGGACCCTCGGCGGCCGGCGTCGTGCTGAACCCGAGCACGGGCGTAGCCTGCACCGTCACGGTGACGACCACGGCTACAGGCGGCCGGCCACTCTCCGCCTTGAGGATCGGCGACATCGTGGAACTCACCATCCACGGACAGATTACCGGCGGCGCCAACATGAACCCCGGGCAGGAGAACGGCATCATGCAGTTCATCCATGACCTGGATCTCACCGCCGGCGACGTCATGGCCGTGCAGCTCGTGGAGCCACTCGGCGTATTTCAGACCACGCGGGCCTCGCTTCAGGCCCCGCAGGGAACCGGCGGCGATCTTGGCATTCACCAGCTCAATGGGTACTCGACCGACTTTACACAAGGCCTGTCAGGACCGGCCGCACTGTACCGTGTCACGCTGCGGGCGATCGGTCGCGGCAGCACGCAAGCGACGCTGCGGGCCTCTGCCCACCCCAGGTTTGCGGCGAGCACGCCCGGCGGTCTGAAGGTCGGCCATACGGCAAACCAAGGGAATGTACCCGCATCGTATCCGGCCCCGCTGGCGGCGAACGTGCTATACGTCGCCCCGGATTTCGACTCGGACGGCGACGTGGATGTGAACGATTTCAGCTTCTTCCAGCGATGCTTCAACGGCCCGGGCAATCCGCCGGCCTCGCCGGACTGCGGAGAGGCGGATTTCGACGGCGATCACGACGTCGACGTCTCGGACTTCGCCACGTTCCAGAGCTGTTTCAACGGCCCGAGCCGGCCGGCCAGCTGTTAAGGACCCGATGACGAAATCGCGGTACCCCCAGAGCCGCGATGGCCCCACAGTGGCCCGATCACGGGGAGGGGAAGGAAGCGGGAGGACGGAACCGAACGGTTCCGTCCTCCCCTCTTCCATGTGCAGCCTTCCGGCAGACGCCCTCCCTGGGCCCTCCGACAACGGCTCTCGACGGAGACCCCGCCCCGCCCTGGATGAACCACGCACTACACGTTTCGTGATGCGTGAATTCCCGGCGCGGGAGGCGGGCCGTGTCACTTCAAGGAGCCGGGCTCCCGCACTCGCGCGCTACGATCCACTGTCGGTCGTCCCCCCGGTGTCTCAGATTCCGAGAAGGGCACGCGGGGCTTCCGGAGGCAGTGTGGGCGGCCGGTCGGGATGACGGAAACTTCGGAAGAATCACGGCTCACTTCTCGGCGCCAAGCATGCCGCCCGTAAGATAAGTGGTTGCCAAGGCGTGTGTTGGCTGAGAAAAGCGAATTCTTCCGAGGGCAGCATTCAACTTTCTTCCGCACGAGTTGTGCAGGGAGGGCTGTTGCGCGCATGATGTCTCCCCGCCGGGGGGACGTTGACGCTCCATGTCTGGCAGGCGACGGTCCTCCGGGGCCGATTCTCAGGGCGCGCCGATGACGTTCCTATCGGCTTTTGCCGGGCTGGGAAACGCTTACCGCCGCCTGCTCGGTGTTGCGCTGGCGGTGGCTGGCCCTGCCTTGGCCTACCGAATCACGGCATGGCTGGCCCTTGCGCTCTATCGGTCGCTCGAACCGCTGTCGATGCGGACGCGGTCTCAGTGCCGGGCTGCCATGCGCGGCCGTCTCCCCGAGGAAGAAATCGACCGCATTGCCGAGCAATCATTCGTTCATCGAATCTGGAACCTTACCGATCTGATGCTGGCCGACCGCTGGCTGCACCCCGGCACATACCACCGCTACGGCGGCCGGATCTCCCAGGAGTTTAGCGACTTGCTCCTGCAAGCCCGCGCGGCTCGCCACCCGGTCATCCTGGTAACCGCCTACTACGGGCCTTACGACCTCCTCCCCGTGTTCCTCGGATACAACGGCGTGCGGGTCACCGCCGTCTATCGCCGTCACCCGAACCGGGTGTTCGATGCCTTCCGCACGGCGGTCCGCTCTCGCAGTGGCTGCGAAATGGTACCGGTCGAGCGGGCCGCCGGGCGTCTGACCGAGGTGCTGGAGCAGGGCGGCGTCGTCGCACTGGTCGCCGACCACGACGCCCCCTCACGCGGAATCCCGACCTCATTCCTCGGGTTGCCCACGCGGACGCCCCCCGTCGTGGCGATCCTGGCGCAGCGCTACTCCGCTACGGTCGCTGTGGCCGGCGTTCGGCGCCTGCACGACCGGTTCCGGTTTGAGATCCACGTGGCCGACGTGATCCGTCCCGAACAGTGGAGGGGTTGCCCCGATCCGGCAGGCTACATCACCCGGCGGTATCAGGAGGCCCTTGAGCGAATCGTACTGGCCGATCCGGTTCAGTACCTGTGGGCACAAGACCGATGGGGCACACACCACCGCCGGCCCGTCAAGGGATCAGCAACCCTTGATGCCGTGCAGCGCCCGGGGCTGCGTGTACGCGGTCGCCGCAAAGGCGAGCGGAACAACCTGTCGGGAGCCAACCGGTGCTTGCGGAACGGAGCTCTGCCCGGCCCGACGGAGAACTAACTTCCTTCCGCGGCAGCCTCCGTGATCGCAATGGCCAGACTGATCGCCGCCCCAACGATGCCCGACGCGTCATCGGCGACCGCCCGATCGGCCAGCGGAACACCCAGCAGAAACGCCGCCACTGCCGCTGCGAAGGTTTTGGTGCGAGTCATGAGAGGGATCCTCCTTGCTCACCTCTGGCATGCGTGGACACATAGGGCCCGTCACCCTGCGTGGAGCCCGTTGCCGAACTGACTCTACCCCCGTTCGCCAACCATGTCAACGAGCTTGGTCGTCGTGAATAAGATCCCCAACCGCCGATCGCCCGAAGCCCCTTGCTCTGCCTCGCGGCGCAAGCTGTCCCTACGGTGGGAGGCCATGTAATCGACGTCTACAGAACAGGTTAGAGCCTCGGGTATAATCTCTATGGCTTGACGCTGGACGCCGTCCATAATATCAGTTGACCTGACAGCGATGATTATATAAAAGGGTGATATGGCCAGCCCCCGACTGCCTCAGGTAGACCCGGACAGCCCCGTACCTCGTTACGTACAGGCCAAGAAGATCCTGATCGAGGCCATCCGGGGAGGCACGTTCCCGCGTGGGTCCAAGCTGCCCAGCACCAGTGAAATCAGCAACAGCGTCCGGGTGAGTCTGATTACTGCTCACAAGGCGATTCAGTGCCTCGTAGCCGAGGGTTGGCTCCAGCGAGAACGCGGGCGCGGCACCTTCGTCCGGGACGATTTCGAGGAGAGCGTCGCGGCCAAGGCCTGCCATCGGGTGGGCGTCCTGATCGACCCGGCCGTGCAGCTTGGCGATCATTACCATGCTGTCCTGCTTCAGGGCCTTCGCGAGGCGGCGGCGGCAACGGACCCGGGCGCCGAGCTGTTCATCCAGCGTCAGAACACGCCGGCGGCGATCCCGAACCTCCTTGCGGACGGGTTCATCTGTTTTCATCCCCTCCGGGAGAACTTCGAGTTGCTCGAGATGGTCGCGAAGAACACGCCTATCGTGGTCCTCGGCGGCTCCTCGCGAGATACCACCCTGCACTGTGTGGACTCCGAGAACGAGCAGGGCACGCGTGAGGCCGTACGCCATCTGATCGAGCTGGGCCACCAGGACATCGCGATCATCAATGGGCGGCTTGCGGCACCCAACAGCCTGCACCGGTTCAACGGCTACCTCATGGAGATGCGGGCCCACGAGCTACCCATTCGCGACGAATATGTGATCAACTCCGACAAGGCGGAGATGACAGGCCAGACCCGCAGCGCGCTGATCGCGCTGCTCCGCGGGTCGATGTGCCCCACGGCGATCGTAGCCGCCGGCTTTCTGCTGGCGCTCGAGGTGATGGAAATCGCCCGCCACCTGGGTCTGCGGATCCCCCAGGACCTTTCCCTGGTGGGTTTCGACGACCCGCGCTCGGCAGCCCTGCTGAACCCGCCGCTCACCACCGTCCGACAGCCCCTGGAGAAGATGGCCGCCGCCGCCATGGAGAAGATGATGGCGCTCATCCGGGGCGAGGATCCGCAACCCCGTATTCAGTACCTGCCGACCCGGCTGGTGATTCGCGAATCGACGGCACGTGCCCGCGACGGACGCTGAGGCCGAAGCCGACGGCGAGCACCCGCGGCCGTTGCCAACGGACCGACGCGACTCGCGAGCGACCGGACCTCTCAGGCCGGCTCAGCGGCCAGCCGCTTCTCAAGCTGAGGGATCTGCTGGCGCAGCACACGGGCTTGCGGCGAATCCGGATAGGTGGCCACCACCTCGCGTGCCAGCGCCAGGGCTTCGTCGAATCGCCGCTGCTCACAGAGGCGTTTGTATTCCGCCTCCAGTTCCTTGCGGTGTTCGATTTCCGCGTTGGCCCGCAACGTGTCCATCTGAGCCCGCAGGGCCTCGGCCTCGATGGATTCCGGGTAGGCATCGACGAGCTGTCTGGCCAGCTCCAGCGCGCGTCGCCACTCGCGACGCGAAACGTGCCTCTGGATGTCCACGTGCAGGCGGTTCCGGTGCTCCTGTTGATGGACCTGGCGCTCGCGCTGGACGCGAGCCAGGAGTTGCCTGGCCGCCAGCGAATCCGGATGCCGGTCGATCAGGCCGTTGGCCACCTGGATCGCCCGCTCCCAGGCCGTCAGGCTCATCAGGTCCTCGACCTGCCGTGTGGCCGCCGCCACGTCCTCCGCCTCGGCCTGGCGGGCCGCCTCTTCGATGTGCTCGGCGAGTTCACGCGTGGTTTCGTCCCCCCCGACCCGCCGCTCAAGCTCCAGGAGCAGTTGGCGCGCCCGGTGGAACTCACCGGCGTCCAGCGCCTGCTGAATCTGCACGGCCCGCTCGCGCCGCTCCATCGCCTCCAGACGTTCGCGCTTCCGGCGACGTTCCTCATCCGTCAGCAGGACGTTGTCCCGGATCTCTTCGAGCAGGCGCGCCATCCGCTCGAGGTGTTGCGGATCCACCGGGGGCGCAGCGGGGGCTGCCGGGACGGCGGGCAGGAGCACCTCCTCTTGGGGCCTGGACGGGCCTTCCTCCTTGCGACCCAGCTCCTCGGAAAGCCGGTCAATCTGGCGGACCACCGCGGCCAACCCGAGCAGGCCGGCCGCCAAGGCCAGCCCCGCAGCCAGAAGGACCAGGCTGGAAACGATCTGCAGGCCGGAGGGCCGATCCTGCCGCGCGGAGACATCGGCCCAATACACCAGAAACGAGATCACAGCCAGAACCGTCACCGCTGCGGCCACGAACTGGAGCGCGTACGGAACGAGAGATTGCGGCGATCTTGGGTGATCCGAGCGGGTCGTGGAGTCGGCCATCGGAGTGCCTCGGTCAGGGACTCTCCTCTTGCGGCCGCCGGATGCGTCCGGCGCCCGTCCATTAAGAATCTTATCGTCAACCAGGAGCGCTGAGGCGTGGCCGAGCCCCGGCGAAAAACTTCTCGGACGGACTTTCCGCTCGCCTTCGAGAGGTTGGCCCCCTATAACCGCGTTGCGATCGGGAGAGGCAACTCCCCGGTCACCCTGAAGTCCATCCCAGCGCATGGGCCACTGGGCTGTTCGCTCGTAGGGCGGGCGGCACGTGGCCCTTTTTTCTGACCGGCACGGCCGCACCCGCAGGCACCCGGCAGACCAACCGGGACCCATGATTCCGCCCCGCCAAGAAACGCGGGAAGGCCCTTCTACGCATCCCGGTCCGTCCGGCGTCACGCAAGCTCGATCACCTCGTAGCGCTTGGCCGCATAGGTGCAGCCCACGTTGATGCACTCGATACGGCCGGCCCAGGTCCGCAGGGGGCGGTGCGTGTGCCCGCAAACCACGTACCGCACCTGGGGAACCGACAGGAGCAGCTCGCCGAAGATCTCGCTGCCCATGAAGGCGTTGGCGAAGTCCCATGCCGCCCGACCGCTC